>Ga0105046_10016626_pt1 | contig 11292 bp, 10 predicted proteins | sample MAT03_FD_78385 | JGI IMG/M metagenome (GOLD analysis project Ga0105046, IMG submission 78385) | Freshwater microbial communities from Lake Fryxell liftoff mats and glacier meltwater in Antarctica - MAT-03 (megahit assembly) | ecosystem: Environmental > Aquatic > Freshwater > Ice > Liftoff...
GCCCCGACGACAGTATGCTCGTTCGCCGCCGATGATCAGGCCCGCATTCTCAGCCACCAAGTCAAGAGTGGTCAGCGGCTGTAGGCATCGGTCATCCTCACGCAGGCCAAAGTTCGAGAATAAATATTGTACAACTCTTGTCTCATATAATCTGTCGCTGAACACTCTTTGTACGCTTAATCACTGAAGACCCCTTATGCGCTGTGCCCCTCTGCTTCTGTGCTGTGCTGTGCTGTGTGGTTGGTCTGCTCGCCGCTGCGGAGCCCAGCATAGGGCGGATATCCACCCCATCCTGGGTGGTGGAACCCGGCGCCACCGTGCCGGTGGAGGTTACCATGAACGGCAACGCCGGCACCACCCTCCAGGTCCGCGCTGAATTGCGCACCCTGGACGGGACCGTGACATGGACCGCCGATAAAGCCGTTCGCCTGGACGGGGTCCAAGCCAAAACCAGTTTTGCGGTGCCCGCCCTCGACAATAAACTCGGGGATTATGGTCTGCGCGTGAGCATACTCCGTGACGGCGCCATAATTGCCGCCAAGGAGCGCGCCCTGATGCTGGCGCTGCCCGGCGATGCGGTGCTGCTCTTCGATCAGGAGCCGGTGGAAAAAGGCCTGCGGTTTGAGCGCCATAATGTGTCGCCGTTGGAAGTAACCGTCGACGGTGCGCAAACCTGACTGCATCAAATGACCTACGGCTTGCAGCGCGAAGCTGAAGGCTGGTGGCGCTCGGTCTATTTCACCCTGACCGATAATGCCCTGCGCAATGGCAAACGGCCGGTCGCCGACATCGAAGTGGTTTACCAACATGAATCCGATGCGCCGGTGGAATTAGTGGCCGATACCGCCACGGGTTCGCAGATCGTTGCCAAGGGTTGGGGTCGCAATCCGAGCTGGCAGGTGCTGCGCGCGCATCTGACCGACGCGCAATTTTCGGCGCCCCCCGTGACCGCTCCAGGCAAGGATCGGTCGGCAGAAACCTGCGATCTGCGCTTCAACGCGTGCACGACCGATGGTCGCATCCGCTCGGTGCGCATCCATATGCCCGATGCTAGCGAACCAGCGGATTGGTCGCGCTTTCTGGGCGCACAGTAATGTGCCTCGCAGTCTGGCTGGTTGGTCAAGCAGGATGGCAGCGACAGCGTGACGTTGACCGTGTCCAATCGTGCTTTGGTGCCGTGGAAGGGCATCGCCCGCCTGGAAATCGCGGCTGCGAACGGACGCACGTTATCACATAGTGAACAGCCCGTTGCGGTCGCTGCTAACGGCACCACGCCGATAGTCACGAAAAGGCTATGTTTTTCAGGGTGATGATAATCGCCGGACCGTGGTCCTGTGGAGCGATCGCGGCGAAGTCACCCGCACCATTGCTATCGGCAAAAAAGCAACCGATCTGGAATGGCTCGATCTCTTCGGCAACGCGAAAAAATTGATCGAGGCTGCACCCGGTCTGATTCAAGTGACCTTGGCGGAAGACCCGCTGTATGTGACCTGGCGTAGTGGCGAGCCGGATTTCAACGTGAGCGCGCCGCCGCCGGTGCTGGTGTTGCCCACGGTGGTACGCGTGGTGCCGGGTCGCGATGCGGTGCTGCCGGTGCAGCTGCGTAATCCGGGTCAAAGTCCCTTGGCGACCACGCTGCAATTAACGACTTCGGGCGTGGCGCCACTGCGTGTGCCTGCGGCCGCAGTGCCCGTCGCTCTGCCCATCGCGGGTGTCACGGAGACGCTGCGCTTTGGTGTCGAAGCGGTGCAGCCGTCACCGTGGCCGCAGCAGTGGACCGTCTTCGCCCCGGTGCGCGGCGACGTCGATCTCACCCAGATCACGGCGATTCCCGCCACGCTCGGCAAAGCGACGGACAGTGTCGCGGCACGAAATGGTTTCATCGTCAATAATGGCATCGATCTCGCCGCCTTGGGCGGCGGGTATGTCGAACGCAAGCAAGCCATTTGTTTCGCTTGGTATGAATCGCGACAAGACCAAACCATCGAAATTGGCGCCAGCGCCGACTGGTGGATGGAATGGTATGTCAATGGCAAGCGCGTCTATTCGACCCTCGATACCGGCAATCGCGGCGGTGAAGATATGCTGCGCCACACCTTTATGGCGCCGGTGCAGGCGGGTCGTAATCTGCTCGCGGTGCGCGTCCTCAGTGGATCGGTTGGCTGGCGCGTGACCGCGGGAGGCCCCGACGAGATCGCAGCATTGCGCCGCGAGCGCGCTGGCGAACGCGATGCCCTGTTGGTCACGGTGCGGGTGGGCGACACCATCCTGGCGCGGGAAAGTCTACCGGTCGAAGTCCTGCGCCCGCTGGAAAATAGCGAAGCGAAAACGGCGTGGAGCACGATCGCCCCGGTCGGCAAACTCGGCACGGTCGATAATCATTTCATGGCCCAACCCGAACGGTCGAAATGGTATCAGGGCGAAAGTGATCTATCGGGCCAGGTGTGGGTGCGTCGCCGTGGCGCTAACGTCGTCATCGCCATCGCAGTCACCGATGATCGCGCGCGCCCGGGCGATGGTTGCCGGGTGCAGCTCGCGATTGGGCCGAGCCTAGATGCGAAGAAAACCCTCACCGCAACGGCCCGCCGCGACGACAGCCAGGGCGTGACCTGGTACGAGGCCAGCATTCCGGCCGCGGACCTCGGCGCCGATCGCTTTGCCATCCAGGTCCAGGTCAGCGACGGCGACTGGGGCGAGGCAAAGCAAACCGCGACCTGGGGCGAAGGCAGCGAACCGGAACGCTGGTTCCAGAGCTGGGTGAAATAAACCAACACGCTTAGAATTGTTCATCCGCACTCAGGGAAATAACAGCCGGTAATCGGCTGCCCTGGGTGCGGTGGCAATTCCGGACTCTTGAGATGAGGATGGGCAGACGCCTGTGTCACCGCCCGATCACTCAGCAGATGCAGCGCGATGGCGCGGCGTGGCCGCCCACTGGGATTGGCGTGCGAGCCATGCCAGGTAAAGGCATGGTGAAAATGAACGTGGCCAGCCGCGACCGGACGCAGCACGCCGCGGATTTCCTCGGCGGTAGCCTTATGAGAAATAGCGCGCGGCAGCCCAGCGCAAAAACTGTGCTGATTATGATCCGGGCGACCATCGGCGACGGCATGCAGATCGTCGATGCAATTCCCCCAGCGCTGGCTGCCCGGCACCATGCTCATGCAGCCATTATCCGCGTCGGCGTCGTCCAAAGCGATCCACGCGGTCAGAACTTCTTCGGCTGGACCCACGACCTGCCAATAGGGCCAATCCTGATGCCACCAATTCACGCCGCCGCCGCCGGCTGGTTTGAATTGGATCTGATCATGCCACAGGCGCAGTCGCTCACAGCGCAGCAATGTCTTCGCCATGGCAACTAAGCGTGGCTGGCGCAATAAAGCTGCGTACGCAGCGCTGGCCAACCAGATATCCACGATCTGCCAGATCGGCGCATCCCTCTGGCCCATGGCCGACAGGCGATACGGCTGCGGTCGGCCAGGTTGGTCGCGATCGGTCAGAACCCGATCCAGTTCCGCGCGCAGGACTAAAACCTGGTCTGGATTCAGGACCACCCCGCCAGCGACAAAGCCATCGCGGGCATAGGCGGTCGTCAGATCGGCCAACTCAGCGGCGCTGGGTGCGTGCCTGAGATCCGCACCGCATGGATGGGAAAGGGAAGCGGAATCAGGGCTGATCGTCGTCATGACCTCAGAACACCGAGTGGAATCCAATCGCCATGGACCCGGCTATGGACGACCTGGACGAAAATAAGATGGTATCCGCATGCGAATCGTGACCCCAGAAACCCTCGCGGTGCAGGTCCGCATCGCCAACGAACATCCGGTCAGCCCAGGCCAGACGTGGGAGCGCAGTATTATTGATCTGCAATTCATCGCACCGCTGCGCGGACGCTTTGCCTATCGCGACGCCAACACCACCGTCGACGTGGAGCCCGGTCAGGTCCTGTGCATTGAGCCCGGCATCGCACATGCCTTCGCCCTCGCACCCGGCACCAAGGCGGGCCACATGGCCGGCGTGCATCTCGAATGTGCTCCCGGCCGCTGGCTGGATGGGGATTACCGTCTCGACCCCGCACCGCAGTGCCTGACCGCTGTCGCAGCAGCCGAGATCGACCTCATCCAGCACTGCGCCGTCATCTACGCGGGCGACCACCGCTACCGCCAAACCCTGTGCAATACCTTAGCCACCACCCTGCTGGTGCTGCTCGCAGCGCGCTGGACCGGAATAACCCCCGGCACCTCCGCCCCCGAGCGGCTGCAGGACATGCTCGCCTATCTGCGCCAGCACGCCGTACGCGGCTGCACGCGCAACGACCTCGCCCAGGCCTTCGCCTGCACGCCCGAACACATCAATTGGCTTTTCCGCCAACACCTCGGCACCACCCCCGGCCTGGCCGTCCAACGCGAACGCTGCCGCATCGCCTATGACCTTCTCCATCAGCACGCCGCCTCGGTCACCATCGCCGCCACCGCCGCTGGCTACGCCGACCCGTTTCATTTTTCCCGCGTGTTTCGCCGGATCTATGGAGTTGCGCCGTCGCAGGTGCGGTAGGTTGGCGTGGATCAGCTATAGTCGTAGATAAAACGATCCAATGACCGGCGCAATGCAAGTTGAAGTAATCTTAATAACCCTATGCAACCTCTTATATCTATAGTCTGCAAACTACGAGCTCCCAGCGCGGGACCGCAAAGGTGAGCTATCGTTAACCTGGGCAGCGTTGGGGCGCCCAATTAGAAAATTCACTTGCAAGCAGCCACTTAGTCGCGACAAGACCCCGCGTTCGGAGCATGGTCATGGTACTTAGGCATTCTATTCTATTGTAGCTGTTGATGTCGACAGTTTCAGCGTGGGGAGCTGAGACTGCGGTTCCGCGGGTTACGGTTTCGAACGGGGCCTGGACGGCGACCCCGCTAGGTAGCGGTGATTTCATACTAAGGGGATTGAATCGCTACACCCCGTGGCCGCCCCCTCGATTTACGGATGCAGCGAAGACGACCGTGGAGTCAAGCGGCGGATACAGGACCCCTTCTTTTCCGGTGATATTGCTGAGTTCAGCAGCGAATCAGGTTCCAGGGCCTTTTGTTCCGGATCTGCGTATACGGCCATTGCAAACTTTACGGCTTAATGGCGATAGGGAATACCTGGATGAATTTCACCAGGAATGGGACTTACGGGCCGTTGTGGAGGATGAACTCGGCATCCTCCACGATGTGACGGATAGTGCAGAGACTTCTTGGGCATATTCTCATGGGAGCTTCACGAATTCTGTAACATTGATTAGCAAAGGCCGTTTCCGCATTGTTGACTGGGATTCAATCCCCTCTTCGTTTGAAATATACGTCTGGTGTCACTTCCGTGGTCAAACACAATTTTCCAAAATTCTCGTTAATCGAGCGCCTGTCGACATTGATGGCGATGGCTTGCCGGATTCTTGGGAAATTCTGTACGGATTGAATCCGAGCGATGCCTCCGATGGACTGGAGGACCCGGATGGAGATAGTTTACATAATTTACAGGAATATACTATTGGGACCAATCCGGTCCGCGCAGATACTGATGGCGATGGCTTAGACGACCTGATAGACGATGCCCCACTGGTTCCCGAGCGCCAGAAACCGTCGATTACTTTGATTTCGCCCAGCCCACAGACTACGGTCGAAGCGCAGGGTCACCTATTCGTTTCCGTAGAGGCTACCGATAATGTGCGCGTTGCCCGGGCCGAGGCGCAAGTTGACGGGGCTTGGCACCCCTTGGCAAGGGGCGCTAGTAAAGAATGGTCGGGTCAGATCATAGTGCCGAATCGCCTGGATCACCTGATTTTGCGGGTCCGGGCATACGACCCAGCCGGCAATAACGCGCAGGTTGTGCAAATCATTGAGGTACTGGACACCATCGCTCCCGTAGTGACGTGGGAATCACCACTACCCGGAACAGTACTCACTGCGGGGCAAACGGTTCAGGCGTCAGCGCACGCCACAGACGCTGTTGGTATCCGTCGCCTGGCGATTTATGACGACGATTCTGGCGAGGTGATTGCTGAGTCCCAGACAGGCTCTCTCCAGGCACCGATAGTTGTTCCGAGTGTGGCCGTGTGGCGCTTACGGGTCGCTGCCGAGGACACGGCAGGTAATATTGGTATTCTGACGCGCGTATTTACGGTGCGCACGGACGTGGATCCGCCGGTTATTCGAGCGGTCCAGCCGAATGATGGAACAATACTGCCGGCAAATACGCCATTTACGGTTCGCGTTGAGGCCGAAGATGCAGGATCGGGATTAGCGACATTAGTGGTTCTCGTCGGCACGATCTCCACCGGTGCCCAACCATTCAGCGATGGCTCAGCGATGGTCACCGCCCCGGCAGTCGCCGGGCCCTTTGTCGTGTCCGTCCGGGTTACTGACCGTGCTGGCAATGTGGCTAGCGCGATACGATCGGTGGAAGCGTCCGATGCCGAACGTGATCCCCCCGAACTTGTCATCAACGCCCCGGTGGCGGGTTCGACATGGTTGCACCATCAGGACATCCCGGTGGTGGTGGATGTCACGGATGCCAGCGCGTTGGCCGGCGTGGTGATCGCCGTGGATGGAGTTCCCGTGCGCACGCTTATCACGGCGCCCTATGTCACCACGGTGCGTGCGCCGGGGCTGGGCTTGACTGCACTCCTGGCAGTTGAGGTAAGCGATATTCATGGCAATGTCACCAGTCAAGACCGCGAGGTCTTCCTAGCGGCAGACACCGTGGCGCCGCAAATACGCCTGGACCCGCCGGATGGCAGCCGCTTTGCGCCCGGGCAAAGCGTGGCTATTCACGTCGATGCTACGGACGATGCCGGAGTCGATAAAATCGTACTGCGCATTAATGGTGAATTGGTCCCGCTCGACGCAGACGGTCGCGCCGGCTGGCATATGCCAGCTGATCCAGGTGAGGTCGTGACCGACATGGTCGCTACAGATCGCTCTGGAAATACCGCTTTCCTGACTGGGCATTGGACCGTCGATAGTAGTATTGCGCTGTGGCTCGACGGACCCACAGCAGGGCAGGCGCTCTATGCCGGCGCTGACCTCCCGCTTGAACTGGGGTTCACTGCCGACGTGCGCGCTCACACGCGCGTGGTGGTGGTAAATGGGCAGCCGCAGCAGAATGCTCCCGGTATCCCTGGATCAGGGACGCGCCGGTTCTTGGGTCTACTCACGCCGTCTGTCGATCGCGTTCAAGTGTTGGTCTCTGCACAAACCATTGATGGCCGCGATCTGATGGCGCAGCGCTCATTTGTCGTTCTGCCATGGCCTAGGCCGCTGCAGGTGGCGGGTCTCGTTCAGGACTCGCAGGGCAGTCCCATGACAGGCATGGCGATTTGGTCGCCGGGCCTCGAAATGACTTTAAGTGCTGCCGACGGAAGTTTTGCATTGAGCATTCCCCGAGCGATTCCGGAATCACCGCGCTTGGAACTTGGTGCCAGGACCAGCATTCCCAAACTCATTAATTGTCATGGCCTCTGGCGCGGCATCGCCGATGATGGAAGGGGCCGTCCGGGTCCAGTGGGAGTCAGAATTCCAGGTTACCCTTATCCTGAGCCAGCCTATGCTCATCATCTCTGGCACAGCGGTTGCGTGCTGACGTCGCTCAGCGAGCAGTGGCGGTATTGGGCACGGGTTGCCCAGGTGCTTGGTGTCGAGAGATCACGAACCTTGGAATCCGTGGGCGTTGGCCCGGCAGAAGTAGGCACTCCATGAAACTTAAGCGCATCCTCAGTGTTTTGATCATTCTGAGCGTTATGGTGGTTGGGACGGTGTCAGTTTGGCCTGAAGAAGATGCTCCTTTCCACGCTTGGCCTGGCTTGGTGGATATCACCTCGATGGATTTAGATTCCACCCCGCGCTGTGGTCGGGATGATCCAGCTTCGATCATGAGCGGCGCGGCGTCGTATTGGGGCCGCGCTGTCGACCAGGACGGGAATCCCATGAAAGGCGCAACGCTGACGGCGCAATTGGGCGTCCATTTTGGCCATGGGCAGGGCCCCAAAACCTGGAGTAAGCAAATTCTTCTGGGAGACGATGGTACCTTTACGCTGGCAGGTGGTAGCGGAATGGGCATCGGTATAACGGTCGCCAAACGGGGCTATACCCCGTACGATCGCTATTATTATCTCCATCCAGCGAAGGAACGTTTCCGCCCAACCAAGGATGCGCCGGAAGAATTGATCGTTTGGCGTAACGTTGGTCACGGGATGCGGCGGAATGCCGAGATTGAGACCACGGTCCCCTGGCCGCTGTGCCAGCACTTCCGCTTGGATCTGGTGCAGCGGAAAGTCGTGGGACCGGAGGAGCCGGGAGATTTCGAGATACGAATTCCACTGAACGTCGAGCCATTCGAAGACGGGAAGTTTCAGGTACCTCGTGAAATTGGAGCTATATTGAGTACCATCGATGGCGCATTTGGATTCTGTCGGGAACCGACTTCAAAGGTGTATTCTATTGAAGCCGGACCGGCGCATTGGAGCTGGCAGCCATCGGACGATCATCCGCTCATCAGCGAATCGAGTTTCGGTGGTATTCGCAATGTATACTCTCCCTTTGAGACATTAAGCTTTCTTCCAATGGAAGCAGTTAAGCAATTACCGAAGGCTCAACAGTTCAGTGAGCGCAGTCGCACACATGGCGATATGCGAGGGCTTCGAATGGCTTTCCATTCGCGCAACGGCCAGATTGCGGGCCGCATTTCACTCGAGGACGCCGGGTTTTTACCCGGAGATAGACATCGGCCCCCTGGATACTTTATTCGTCTGCTCGGTGAAGTAGCTCAAGGCTCTCATGGCTGGAACGAACGCGAGCCCGAACCGGAATTGTTGCTCCCGGATCCTGAGCCATGACAGAGGGGGTTATGCGCATCATATTTGGCATAGTGGCGGTATGTTGACGAGTCTGAGTCAGCAGTGGCGATATTGGGCTCGGGTGACCCAAGTGCTTGGTGTCGAGAGATCACGAACCTTGGAATCCGTGGGCGTTGGCCCGGCAGAAGACGGTGCACCATGAAACGCAAGCGCATTCTCAGTGTTTTGATCATCCTGAGCGTCGTGGTCATGGGGGCGGTGTCTGTTTGGCCTGAAGAAGAAGGTCCTTTCCATGCGTGGCCGGGTTTGGTGGATATTACGTTGATGGACTTGGATTCCGCTCCGCGCTATGGCCGGGATGATCCGGCTTCGATCATGAGCGGTGCGGCGTCGTATTGGGGGCGTGCGGTCGACCAGGATGGAAATCCTATGAAAGGCGCTACGCTGTCGGCGCAATTGGGCGTCCATTTTGGTCATGGAAAGGGCCAAAAAACCTGGCGAAAGCAGATTATTCTCGGAGACGATGGTACGTTCACGTTGGCTGGAGGGAGTGGAATGGGCATCGCAATTACGGTCGCCAAGTTGGGTCATACCCCGTATAGTCGCTATTATCATCTCCACCCAGCGAAGGAGCGTTTCCGTCCAACCAAGGATACGCCAGAAGAATTGATAGTATGGCGCAATGTTGGTAACGGGAAACGGCGAAATGCGGAAATTGAAATCACGGTGCCTTGGCCCCTCTGTCGACACTTCCGTCTGGATTTTTTGCAGCGGAAGGTGGTGGGTCCGGAGGAGCCAGGGGATTTCGAGGTGCAGATGCAGCTTGATGCGGATCCGTATGTGAGCGGAAAGTTCTCTGCGCCAGAGGACATTGGGCCTATTTTCACCGTTATCGATGGCACTTATGGATTTTGTTTTGCACCAACCAATGAGCGTTACCAGCCCAAGGTGGGCCCCATTGGCTGGCACTGGCAGCCGTCCGAGCGTCATCCGCTGCTAAGTGAAGCGAGTTATGGCGGTCTTCGCGGTGTTTATGCCCCCTTCGTGATCCTGACCTTCCGACCCCGGTCGAAGGTGCTAAAGTTTGAACCGAATATGCACTTCCGTGAGCACACCAGTGTTCAGGGCGACATGAGCGGAAACCATATCGCTTTCATATCGCGAGGGGGGAAGGTTTCAGGGCGCATCTCGATAGCGGACGCTAAGTTTTCCCAAGGGCAGCCTGGCCGCCCAGAAGGGTATATGCTGCGAATTTATGGCGTAATCGCTCAGGATTCCTTAGGTTGGAACGAACGCGAGCCGAATCCAACCCATCTCCTTCCGGATCCGAACCCCTGAGCCGTGGGCATAAAGTCGTATGGCACGGGGATGTCGCACGCCTAAAAAAGCCACAGCGATGCGGTCGTCCAAAGTGGCGGAGACGGTTGGGCCTGGCAAACCGGGTTTACGTGACGGAAATGGTGAAGTCCTAAACGTGCCTGGTGAATAGTCAGGGTTGCCGGTAATACGATCACGTCCGTCTTGCTACCATGAACTCCCGTGGAATAGTTCCAACAATTCCCATTCGTGAAGGAAACCCATGCTCGGCGAAAATCCCTATCAGGCACCCCGCAAGAACAGCGCCCCTGCGCATGCAGGCAATGTCGAAGAGTCGATTGAATTCAAGAAATTGCGCAAGGAAGTCCCGGTATTCGCGTTTGGCATCGGTTTGCTTATGGCCGGCGGCGGTGCCGCGATGATGAATTCGCTGCAAGGCGCACCCACGATATTCGCAATGCCGCGTGGACTGGTCCTCGGGACTCCCTTGTTGGGGTTTGGGTTGCTCTGATTGGCCTAAGGGGTCGCTCTGGTTCGGCAGCTGAGCGTGCGGTCGCTCCACTTTTTTGTCGCGGCCATGTTTGGCACTCTGCTCTACGCGGTCTATTTTCAGGCCGTCACGGGCGTCATTTTGATCAACCCGGAAATCTTGCTGGTGTATATTATCCCATTTCTGGCCCTATCCAGGGCCGGAAAGCTGACCGCTTTGCTGCGGAAGCGATCGGATCCTGAGGTAAGCGACGCGTCGGCGTTGTAAACAGGGGGCGACACCCCAAACCACGAATGATCAATGGCGTCCGAAATGGTTTCAATCTTTCAACAGGCAACCCAGTGAAGGGGACCGCGTTGAACCCGCGGCGCTGGGTCGACCTACCCCAGCGTCAGCGCCGTCAGCGCCACCCCGGCCACGCCGACGGCAGCGCCCATGCTGCGCAGGGCGATCTGGTGCCGATGCCCGGCGGTGACCAGCAGGGCAAAGCCGAGACCGGCGGCATGCAGCAAGGCACTGCCCAGCAGCATGCCGAGGTTGAAGCCCGCACCGCCGCCTTCGGCACCGTGCGCGTGGCCGTGCAGCAGGCCGGCGACGATGCATACGGCGAGGGCAGCGGCGGGGACGGGACGGGTGGCGATGAGCAGGCCGA
>Ga0105046_10016628_pt1 | contig 11291 bp, 10 predicted proteins | sample MAT03_FD_78385 | JGI IMG/M metagenome (GOLD analysis project Ga0105046, IMG submission 78385) | Freshwater microbial communities from Lake Fryxell liftoff mats and glacier meltwater in Antarctica - MAT-03 (megahit assembly) | ecosystem: Environmental > Aquatic > Freshwater > Ice > Liftoff...
CCGCACGATAGTAATGCAATCGCCTCGCCAAACTGTAACCGTCCTGTTTTCAATAGGCCACTCGATCAGCGGGTGGTGGATTTCAACCACCCCTGGTGGATCCCGTGTAGTGGAACTCCGCTGTAGCCGCATCGTTTCTGCACTGGGACTTCACGAAGCTAATCCTGCGCGTGAATTTCGGATGGGGTGCCGGCGAGCAAACTTTGCCACGGCTTCGCCCAACGCGTTAGGATTTTGGAGCCGCAGCATGTGATTTGCGCCATCAATCAAGGCGACCTCGGCCTGGGGAAGCAGCGGGGTAGCCAACTCGGTTACCTGATGGCTGAGTAAGCCAAGCCTTCGGCCCTCTCCGCCTTCCACGATCAGAACCTGTTTTTGCCCGACGCGGGCCGCCTCGGTGGGCCCGAACTGCCATTGCATCGCGGCCTGCACTTCGTCCCGGAAAAAGAAGCTCGACTCGCGGACCGCCTGCTCGTACCCCACCCGTCCCAGGCTCTGCTCGATTACCTGGCGATGCTGATCTCCGCATACTCCCCGCATGAAGCTGTCGAGGGCTCCGCGCAGATCCACCGCTGCGAACGCACCCATAGCGGGTCCGACGAAACCCTTTCCTATCTCGGCAATGGCAGGTGCCTGAAAGGACCACACGCCGCAGGTTCGATCAGGGTCAGGGTGTGTACCAATGAGGACGATCGGCCGCCAGTTGCAAGGCAATCAGGGCACCGGAGGAGTGACCGATCGCGTGAACCCTCTCCAGTTTCAAGAGATCAGCCAGAGCCACCAAGTGGCTCGCATGGTCCCGGATAGTAAGGTGAGAGGCGGGCACGTTCGATCCTTAGCCCGCCCGTCGCACCCGGATGATGCGGAAACCTTCCACGGCCGGACTCGCGGCCAAGGGCGCGAACCAATCCTTTCCATCTTGATACCTCAGCAGCCAACTCGATTTCGGACTTTAGTCTAACGAGGTTTCTACGGAGCGGTGAGAGACAGTATATTAGAGATATGCAATATCCAGAGCATTTGATCGGCATCATGCGCCAAGATTTGACCAAGTACGGCATCGTAGAAACCCGCACCCCCGAAGAAGTCGACGCCGTTTTAGCGCCTGGCAAAGGCACCGTCTTGATGGTTGTCAACTCGGTCTGCGGTTGCGCCGCCGGCAAGGCCCGTCCTGGCATCGTCCGCGCGCTGGCTGATTCTCCCATTAAGCCGGATGTCGCCGCTACCGTATTTGCGGGCGGAGATGTCGAAGCCGTGGCCCGCGTTCGCGAGCACCTGTTGCCCTCACCGCCCAGCTCCCCCTCGGTCGCCATATTCAAAGACGGCAAGCCGGTGTACATCATGCATCGCCATCAGATCGAAAGCCGCGACATGTTCATGATTGCGCAAGAGTTGCAGAACGCCTTCGCCCTCCACTGCACCAAGTAGGCCAAGTTTAGGATGACCCGCCGATCGATGCTCGGGCTCGCCGCCCTTCCGGCGTTGGCGGCTCCCGCCCCCGCGGTTACCGCCCAAGTCCAACGGTTGCAGTTGAAGCACACCTGGACGACGGTGATGAGTTCGAGCACCTTTCGGGACGTCCTCTACGTCAATCTCACTGCCGACGGACTCTCCGGCCGCGGCGAAGGGGCAGGTATTGTTCGCTACGGCGAAACCGCCGAAGCCGGAGTTAAATTTGTCCAGCAGCTGGCGCCGGAACTAGCCCGGATGGATCTGCGCCACTACGGCAAAATCATCGACTGGGTTTTGCAGAAGAGCTCCGGCGATTGGGCCGCCAAAGCCGCCGTTGATATCGCGATCCACGATTGGGTGGCGCAGCGTCGGGGTCTGCCGGTGCACGCTCTTTGGGGGCTCGATCCGAAGGACGCGCCGCTGACGACGTTCTCGATCGGCATTGACAAGGCCGACGTGATTCGCCAGAAGGTACGGGAGGCCGAGGCTTATCCGGAACTAAAGGTGAAGGTGGGCTTGGATACGGATGAGGAAGTGATCGAGGCCGTCCGCAGTGTGACGAAGAAGCCGTTGCGCGTCGACGCCAACGAAGGCTTCAAAACGAAGGAAGAGGCGGTTCGGAAGATCAATTGGCTCGAAACGATGGGCGTCATTTCGATCGAGCAGCCGATGGCTGCGCATTTGATTGAGGAGCACAAATGGATTCGGCAGCGCATCCACATTCCGATGATCGCCGACGAGGCGTGTCTTCGCCCGGCGGATATTCCGAAGCTGGCGGACGCCTTTGACACCGTCAACATCAAGATCGACAAGGCGGGCGGCCTGCTGCAGGGTTACCGGATGATTCAGATCGCGCGCAGCTTGGGCATGAAGACGATGCTCGGCTGCATGATCTCCAGTTCGGTGGCGATTACCGCCGCAGCCCAGCTATCGCCGCTGGTCGACCACGCCGACCTGGACGGGAATCTGCTGATTTCGAATGATCCGTTGCGCGGCGTCCGGGTGGTGAACGGGAAGCTAGTTCTGCCGGCCGGTAACGGACTCGGGCTGAGCCGATAGGAAGAGCTGAACCTGTTTGCGGGCGGCTTCGTTGAACTTGCCGGCTCCCGTGGTCTGCGTGAGAATTACCGCCGCCGCGTGGTTGGCCGGGTCGACATAGAGGTACGTTCCGTAGGCACCGCCGTGCCCGAACGCACCGTTGCGAAGCAACTGCCAGCCGAGGCCGTAGTTCTCTTTCAGGGTTCCGGTCTGTTTTTGTTGCATCTCTCGCACTAGGGTTCGAGAGAGCAATTTGCCGCCGCCGTCGAGATGCAGCTGGGCAAAACGAAGCAGGTCGGCACCGGTCGAATAGATCCCTCCGGGTACCAGGATGAAGCCGGACGGCCGGGGGCCTCGTCGGGTTGGACGGTCCATCACGGCAGGAATCGGGACCCATTCCGCGCCGTCGCGTTTGTAGATTTTGGGGATGCGCGGGCTCAGGTCCTGATTCGAAAGATAGACGGTCTCTTTCATGCCCAGCGGACGGAAAAGGACCCGTTCGATGAAGACATCAAACTGCTCCCCGGTGAGAATTTCGGCGATCCGGCCGGCCACGCAGAACGACGCGCCGCCGTAGGAGTAGCGAGTGCCCGGTTCATAGGCCAACGGCTGGCGAATCACCTCATCGATCGCCTTCGCTAGCGGTATATCAAAATTTCGGATCAGCTTCAAACCGGCGGTCTCCGGAGTATTGCCGAAGATCCCCGACGTATGGGAAAGCAGTTGGCGAACCGTGGATTTGCCTGCAAAAGCCGGGAAAAACTTACTGACGGAGTCGTCGAGCGAAAGCTTCTTCCGGTCGACCAGGGTCAGGATAGCGGTCGCCGCCAGCGGCTTCGAACTCGACGCCATCATGAAGATGTCATCGAGCCGCATGGGCCGCTTGGTCTCTCGATCGGCCAGTCCAACGGCCTTTGAGAAGACGACTTTCCCATCCTTCTGCACCAACACAACGGCACCCGGAATGTCGCCTTTCTGGACGGCTTGATCGAGAAACGCAGCCAGCGCAGCGGGGTCGGCCAACAGCAGCAGGCCTATAAGAAACGTCATGCGATCAGCTCCTTGATCACGGTGCCACCCACGTCGGTCAGCCGTTTGAACCGCCCTTCGTGCAGGTGGGTCAGTTGAAGATGATCGAGACCGAGCAGATGCAACAGTGTCGCGTGGATATCCCATACGCGGTACCCCGCGCCCTGCGCGCGCAGTCCGAACTCATCCGTCTCGCTGGCCGTCGCACCGCCTTTGATGCCGGCCCCGGCGAACCAGGTCACCATCCCGTATTGGTTATGATTGCGGCCGACAACCCGGCCGGAACCCTCATTGAACGGGGTCCGACCCATCTCCGACATCCAGACCACGACGGTATCTTTCATTAACCCGCGCTGCTTCAAATCCTTGAGCAAGGCCGTGACCGGCCGATCCACTTCGCGGATCCTCGCCGGGAGCAGGCGCCCGAGGTCGGAGTGGTGATCCCAACTGAAGGTCCCATTCTCCCAACCGTGCACCAGCGTCACCATACGGACGCCGCGTTCCACCATGCGGCGCGCCAACAGGCACTGCCGGCCGAAGGCTCCGGTGACCGGATCATCGACGCCATACAGAGCCCGCGTGGCAGCGGTCTCCTGCCCCAGGTCAACCACGCCAGGGGCCTCGGTTTGCATGCGATAGGCAAGCTCGTACGACGCGATGCGGGCTTCCAAGTCGTCGGTCTGGGTCCGTGCCTCGACGTGTTCTCGATTCCGGTCCTGCAGAAAATCTAGCTCCGCGCGGGCCTGTTTCCGATCGACCCCGGGGGGCGAATCGAGGTTCAGTACGGGGGTGCCGGAAGGGCGAAAAGCTGTGCCTTGAAACGCTCCCGGCAAGTAGCCGCTATGCCACACGGCGGGCCCGTTCACCGGACCACCTCGCGGATCGTGCAGCACCACATAGCCCGGCAGATTGCGATTCTCCGAGCCCAGCCCATACGTGACCCAAGAGCCGACCGAGGGGCTACCCTGCAGTACCGAACCGGTATTGACGTGAAGCGTCGCCGGTGCATGGTTGTTGTTGTCCACCTCGACGCCATGGACGAAGGCGAGGTCGTCGATCACATCTCCCAGACGTTCGAACATCGTCGACAAGTGGCGGCCTCCACTGCCGACTTGGCGAAAGGGCGCGATGGCCGGCACCGCGCCGTGCGGCCGCGATAGAAAGCTCTTGATCTCCCCCGAGACGTGGGGCGACATGGGCAGCCGCTTGCCCGCAAACTTCTCCAACGCCGGCTTGTATTCGAAGGTGTCCATCTGGCTCACCCCGCCCGACAGGAACAGGAAGATGACGTTTTTGGCTTTCGGCGCAAAGTGCGGTGCCTTCGCGCTCATCGGGTCGACCGTTTCGGCGGCCAAAATCCGCGCCAAGGCGAGCGCGCCGACGCCGTTCCAACACCGCTCCAGGTATTCGCGGCGGGTGCGTCGACTAATCGACATACATCACCTCGTTGGTGTTCAGCAGGAGCCGGGCGAGGCTGGCCAACCCGGCCGTACCCTGGGAGCCGAAGGCGGCTGCCGACGCGGCCCGTTCTTTTGGCGATGGGGTTCGGCCCAGAATCTCTTCGAAGATGTCGTCAATCTGCTGGGGCAGCGTCGCCGTCCGCGCGCGGATGCGCTCGGCGAAGGCGGCCGTTTGCTGGATCACCGACTCGTCGTTCAGCAGGGTCAGCGCCTGCAGGGCCGTCGTCGACATGGGCCGTCGTTCGCAGGAGAACGGCACCACTGGAGCATCGAACGTGGCGAGAAACGGGACCTCCAATTGGCGGCGCTGGAACACATAGATCGACCGGCGGTTCGCGTCCGGTCCCGTGGTCGGCGTCCAACTGGGAATGTTTTTGATCGTCATCCGCTCCTTCATCGCCGCGGGCAACGGCACAAAAACGCCGGGTCCCCCGGTTTCCGGATGCAGCGAACCGGTGCGGGACAAAACGAGGTCGCGCAAGACGTCGCCATCCAGGCGCCGTCGATTTTGCCGCCAAAGCAGCGAGTTCGCGGCGTCCTCCCGCTGTTCGGCTTCGCCAACGCGGACGGAGGTCTGGCGATAGGTTGCCGAGAGCACCACGCGGCGGATCGTCTTCTTGACACTCCAGCCGTCCGTCATGAAGCCTACCGCTAACGAATCGAGCAACTCGGGATGTGACGGGGCCGCGCCGTTACGGCCGAAGTCACTCGGCGTAGCCACCAGGCCCGCGCCAAACAAGTGCTGCCAGATTCGATTGACCATCACGCGGGCAGGGAGCGGATTGTCCCGGCTACCTAGCCATTTCGCCAGCGGAGTCCGCCATCCGCGCTCGTTGCCGAAGGCATCGGTCACCAGCGCGGCGTCCTCTTCTTTGCCGGTTATCGCAAGCGGAAAACCGGGCCGAACCAACTCGCCGGGCTTATCGAACTCGCCCTTCGCGCGAACGAAGGTCATGGGCAAAAACGGACGATCACCGCTGTTGGTAACGTTCCGGACGATGTGCGCAAAGGGCTGGTAGCGACGTAGTTCGCGCTGATAGACGCCGACGTCGCGTCCACCGCGATTGCCATCCACCCAACTCAAAAGCTCAATGTATTTGGCCTTTTCCTCCAAGGTGAAGATCTTATCGTCCGGGTTCGGCACTACCGCGTTCGCAATTGCACGCGTGATCCGGCGTTCGAGTTCGGCCACTTCCGGGTTCACCTTGCGGAGGAAGCCACCGGTGACGATCTCGTCATCCTCGGCGGCGGCGGGGCGTCCGGCAGCGCCGCCTTCGGGCTTGTTCAAGGCGACCCGCAGACGCGCCAACATCGACTGTTGATAGGCGTCAAACCGGGCTTGGGCGGTTGTCACTTTGTTCCGGGCGGCCTCAGCGCTGGCTTCCATCTTTGCGCGCACGGCGGCATCGGAAAACGCGACGCGTCCGTCGGCCATCTCCATCGGGGCGAAGAACGCCTGCAGCCGGTAGAAATCCTTTTGGGGAATCGGGTCGTAGCGATGGTCGTGGCACTGGGCGCACTTCAGCGACAGTCCTAAGAACGCGGACCCTACCGTACCCGTGATCTCGTCGAGCAACATCTGCCGCAGTTGTTGGGCGTTCGTCGTGCCGAAGCGAGGAGTCAGCCGGAGAAAGCCAGTGGCGATCAAGGCGTCCTCGCCGCCGCCGGCGATCTCGTCTCCGGCGATCTGCTCGGCGAGAAACTTGTCGTAGGGCTTGTCCTGGTTGAACGCTCGAATCACGTAATCGCGATAGCGCCACATCGTGTAGTTCTCGCGGTCGGCCTCGAAGCCTTGGGTATCGGCGTAACGAACCAAGTCGAGCCAGTGGCGGCCCCAGCGTTCGCCAAAACGAGTATCGGCGAGTAACCGGTCGACGAGCCGCTCGTAGGCACCGGCGGTCGCGTCATCCAGGAAAGCGTGAAGTTCGTTCGGCGACGGAGGCAGACCGAGAAGGTCGAGATAGAGCCGTCGAGCCAACATAGGGCGACCCGCCTCGGCGGATGGCGAGAGCTTCTTGGCCTCCAGCCGGGCGAGGACGAATCGGTCAATTTCATTCCGGACCCAGGCCGCATTGTGGACGTCGGGAACCGGCGGCGCTTTCACCGGCCGGAAGGCCCACCAGATCGGCTTGGCAGTGTCCTTCGGCTGAGCCGGCAAACTGGCGATCCAGGTTTCGATCTTTGCAATTTCCGAGGCCGCCATCGGCGCACCACCAAGCGGCATCCGGGGCTTGTCGTCGCCTCGCAGAAACCGAATCAGGGGGCTCGCCGCCGGATCGCCTGGAATGATCGATGCCCCTCGTTTGCCGCCGGCAAGCAGGTCCGCGGCTGTCTCGGTCGATAGGCCTCCACTTTTCGTAGCCTTGCTATGGCACTGGCCGCACTGCTCGCGGAGCATCGGCAATACCGCATCCGTCTGCGCACCAAGGGGTAAACAGGGAATCATCAGAACGGCAAGAAAGTAGTAGCGCAGGGGACGCTCCAGCAAGGTATACAGTATCAGCGGCGGGCGTCGATAGCAATGGGCGCGGGAGCGACTCCTGAACTCTTGTCGCTCCCCGCTTCGGCCTATGCCTATACGGCCGCCAACGCCTGCTCAATATCCCACAGCAGATCGTCGATATCCTCGATCCCGACCGATAGCCGAACCATACCCGGTTCGACGCCCGCCGCCGCCTGCTGTTCCGCCGTCAACTGTTGATGCGTCGTCACCGCCGGCTGAATCACCAGGCTCCTCGCATCGCCCACGTTGGCCAAATGAGAGAAAATCTTCAATGAATCCACAAACTTCTTGCCCGCCTCGGCCCCGCCCTTCAGCGCAAAGCTGAACACGGCCCCAGCGCCTTTCGGCAAGTACTTCATGGCCAAGGCATGATACGGGCTGCTCGCCAGGCCCGGGTACTTCACCCACGCTACGCGAGAATCACCTTCCAGGAACGTCGCCACGGCCATCGCGTTCGACACGTGCCGGTCCATCCGCGGCCCCAGCGTCTCCAAACCCTGCAGGAACTGGAACGAATTGAACGGGCTCAGCGCCGGGCCAATGTCCCGCAATCCTTCCACTCGCGCCTTGATGATGAACGCGATCGGCCCCAACACCTCGGCGAAATTTAAGCCGTGATAAGCCGGCGAGGGCGTGTTCAACAGCGAATGCTTGCTCGTCTTCCAATCGAACTTCCCGGCGTCGACAATAATGCCGCCGATCGAGGTCCCATGACCGCCAATAAACTTCGTTAACGAGTGCACAACAATATCCGCCCCGTGCTCAATCGGGCGGCACAAATAAGGGGTCGCAAACGTGTTGTCGATGATTAGCGGCAAACCCGCCGCATGAGCAATCTCCGCCACCGCGGCGATGTCGATAATGTTGCCGCGCGGGTTCGAAATCGTCTCCCCATAGATCGCCTTGGTCTGCGGCGTAATCGCCTTCCGGAAATTCTCCGGGTCGTCCGGATCGACAAACGTCACGCTAATTCCCATACGCCGAAACGTCACGTCGAACTGGGTGTAGGTGCCGCCGTAAAGCGTGCTCGAGCTCACCAAATGGTCGCCCGCTTCCATCAAACTCGTCAACGCCAGGAACTGGGCCGCCTGTCCGCTGGCCACCGCCAAAGCGGCCACCCCGCCTTCGAGCGAAGCCACGCGCTGCTCCAGCACGTCGGTCGTCGGGTTCATGATCCGGGTGTAGATGTTCCCAAACTCCTGCAGGCCAAACAGACGCGCCGCATGGTCGGAGTCTTTAAATACAAACGAGGTGGTCTGGTACAGCGGCACGGCCCGCGCGCCAGTCGTGGGGTCCGGCGAATAACCGGCATGAAGGCTCCTGGTATTGAACCCGAGCTGTCGATCGATCTTGGAGTCTGACATAAACGCTATTCTACCCGCGCAGCCACTCGTCGCGGTGAGCCTGTACAAACGCGTCGTCGTTCAGATGCGGATAAGTCGCATAGACCCGCTCAATCTCGGCCATTTGTCCCGGAGACAAGCCCTCGTTCGGGTCCAGGCACCACAGGCCGTCGAGCAAACCCTGCCGCCGCAACACCTCGTGCAACCCAGCAATGCAGCCATGGAATCCGTTGGCGGCATCGAAGAAAGCGGCATTCGAATCGGTTACTTCCATGTTCAAGCGCAGCGGATCCGGATGCGTCCGAATCCCGGCCTGCATCTCCACGGCGCGCTTGGTCCACACCGACCAATGCCCCAATAGCCCGCCCACAAAGCGCACCTCCTGATACTCGCTCAGCAGGTCCAGGACGATGTTGTCGTCGTTGCCCGTGTAGAGCGCGATGTCCCGTCCGCTCTCGGCCACCGCCCGCATCACGTCGATTGTCTGGTAGCGATTGAACGGCGCGATCTTGATCCCCACCACGTTTTCGATCTCGACAAACTGCCGCCAAAAGGCAAAGGGCAACACTCGGCCACCTACCGCCGGCTGCAAATAAAATCCCACCACCGGCAACACCCGCGCCACTTCTTGAACGTGTTCAATTAATTTACGGTTGTTCGCATTGGCCAGCGCCGCCAGGCTCAACAGTCCCGCGTGGTAACCCAAATCGCGCAGCAGCGTCGCCTCCCGCACCGCCTGTTTGGTCGGTCCGCAGACCCCGCCAATCCGCACCACATGTTCCATCTCTTCCCGCGCCAACTCCAGCACCGGCCGCAGCAAGCCCGCCTCTCGAATGGCGAACTGCGTTGTATGCACCCCCACCGCCACCCCGCTCGCCCCCGCCGCGACGTAGTACCGCGTCAGCGCCCGCTGCCGCCGCTCGTCTAATTTCCGCTCCGCGGTCAACGCCAACGGATGCGCCGGAATCACCCCGCCTTTACGAAACGAAGCCAAGCCGTCCATCTAAAACTTCCCGTCCCGTGTCATAAATCCAGTCGGCTTCGCAAACGTCGGCCCGCCCATGCCAATCCAACGCGCCAACCATTCGATCATCTGATCCGGCGTCACGCTCGGGTACCCAAACAGCCGATGGCATCTCCCTGCGTCGTTCAATAGCGAGTCCTCCGCTTCCACCCCGACGAATTCCGGAATGACCCCGAAGTGACGCCCAAACGCTTTGGCAACCGCTCTCACCCCCAACGTCTCCGGCCCCGCCAAATTCAACACCGCCGCCGGCGAACCCGCCATCGGAAACGCTCGCAGCGCCACCGAGTTCGCATCCCCCTGCCAAATCGCGTTCACCGCCCCCATCGTTACGTCCACCGGCTGCCGCTCGAACACCTTCGTTCCGATCTCGAGCAACACGCCGTAGCGCAGATCCTGCGCGTAGTTCAGTCGCAACAAAACCACCGGCGTCTGTTGCACCCGCGCATGATATTCGAACATCCGCTCCCGCCCCAAGCCAGTCCAGGCGTACTCTCCCACCGGCACAGCGGCATCGCTTTCTGAAGCCCCGTACCGCGTAAACGGATAAACGTTGCCACTCGAAAACGCCACAATCCGCGACGATCGAAACCGTTCGCAGATGATCGCCGGCACGAGCACGTTCATCGCCCACGTCAGCGCCGGATCGGTCGCTGAACCGAATTTCCGCCCCGCCGCATGGATTACAAATTCGCACTCCGGTAACGATTCCACCTGCGCCCGGTCGAGCAGGTCGGCCTGCAGACATTCCACCCCCGCCGCTGCCAATCGGTCCCGGGTATCGAGGTCCGAGAATCGGGCCACCCCGTAGACCCGGCCCTTGACCCCGGCCTGGTCCATCGCCCGGCGCGCCCGCATCGCGAGCGTCGGACCCATCTTGCCGCCGACGCCCAGAATCATCAGATCCCCGCGTAAACGGCCAATCGCCTCTACGTCCGCCTCGCTCGGCTGCGACAACAGGTCTTCGAGTTCTTCTACATTTTTGATCATCGTTTGTACCCAATCTTGCGCAGAAATTCCTGCCGCGCCACGATATCCTCGGCCGTCTCAATCCCCTTCGGACTCTGACCGTCGATAACGCCCAGCACGCCCCGCCCCGTCTCGCTTTCAGCCACGATCAACGCCACCGGATTCGCCGTCGCGCAAAACAGGTTCACCACCTCGGGAACTTCCTTGATGCGACCGAGAATGTTGATCGGAAACCCGCCCTGCAGGACGATCACGAACAGGTGCCCCGCGGCGGCCCGCTGCGCGTTCTCGACCGCGCAGGCGATCAGTTCCTGGTCGTTGCCATCATGACGGGTCAGGCACGGGCCGGACGCTTCATTGAAGGCAATGCCAAACTTTATCGTCGGATTCGTATTCACAATCGCTTCATACAAATCCTCCACGGTCTTGATGAAATGGCTCTGGCCGACAATGACATTGGCACCGTCGGGAAA
>Ga0105046_10016632_pt1 | contig 11290 bp, 10 predicted proteins | sample MAT03_FD_78385 | JGI IMG/M metagenome (GOLD analysis project Ga0105046, IMG submission 78385) | Freshwater microbial communities from Lake Fryxell liftoff mats and glacier meltwater in Antarctica - MAT-03 (megahit assembly) | ecosystem: Environmental > Aquatic > Freshwater > Ice > Liftoff...
AGGCTGGCGATCTGGCGCTTGAGTTCGCGCACGGACCAATTTCCCAGGATGCATTCGTTCTCATAGAACCGGCGCTGGGTTTCGTCGGCGAGGTCCAGCAGTTCACAGAAGTGTGAAAAGGAAAGCCTCTGGATGAGGTCCGGCTGGCTTTGAGGAAATTCGGGAGACAGTGTCTCCCGTTTTGCCAGCGGGGAAAAATGCAGGAGGGGCAAAAGTGATTGGGCTCCCGAGCGGGTGAGTAATTCGGGAGTCACCGTCTCCCGAATCTGGGGATAAATCGTGTAAAAGAGGCGAAACCGGCGCAGTTCGCGCGCGTCCACCCGCTTGAGTCCCGCCGCTGCCAGCCTTTCCGCCAGCACAGGCAATAAACGCTCGCCGTAAGCAGCCCGGTCACGCCCTTTTTGCTCAAACTCGACGATGCGGTGGCCGATGAGCCAGTTCCGCAAGCTCAGCGCGACATTGACGGCTTTGGTGGCGAAATCTTGGGTCTGCTGGTGAAGGTGGACGATCGAGGTCACCAACGAGTCGAAGTCGCCGGATGTGGCGGTCGTGGTGGGTTTTTTAGCGGCCATAACCAAGACCCTGCAGGTTCTTTTTGATCTGCTGCTCCAGCTTTGCGGATTCATCAAACTGACCCTGCAGTTCACCGACGAGGCGCGACATTTTTCCCTCGAAGGGTTCGCCGTCGTCCTCGACTTCCTCGGCGTCGACGTAGCGGCCGGGCGTGAGGACGTGGCCATGCGCGGCGATTTCGGCGGTGGTGGTGGATTTGCAGAAGCCCGCGACGTCTTCGTATTTGCCCGCGCCCTTTTCTCCCCGCCAAGCGTGGTACGTGGTGACGACTTTCTGAAGATCGGCGTCGGTCAATTCGCGGTGGACACGGTCAATCAACGTTCCCATTTTTCGCGCGTCGATGAAGAGCGTATTTTTGCGCCGGTCGCGCCGTTTGCCGTCGTGTTTGTTTTTCGCCAGGAACCACAGGCACACCGGAATCTGCGTGCTGTAAAACAGCTGACCGGGGAGCGCCACCATGCAGTCCACGAGGTCGGCCTCGATAAGAGCGCGTCGAATCTCGCCTTCACCGGACTGGTTCGACGACATGCTGCCATTCGCAAGAACAAAGCCCGCCATGCCCTTCGGCGCAAGGTGGTGAATGAAGTGCTGCACCCACGCGAAGTTCGCGTTGCTCTTCGGCGGGACGCCGAACTGCCAGCGCACGTCGTCGTCTTTGCGGAACCAGTCCGAATCGTTGAACGGCGGATTCGCCAGTACGTAGTCGGCGCGCAGATCAGGATGCAGATCGCGGTGGAACGTGTCCGCGTTCTCCGCCCCGAAATCAGCCTCGATCCCCCGCAAAGCCAGGTTCATGATCGCCAGGCGGCGGGTGGTCGGGTTGCTCTCCTGGCCATAGATGCTGATGTCGCCGAGCTGGCCGCCGTGGGATTCGACGAATTTTTCCGACTGCACGAACATGCCGCCGGAGCCGCAGGCAGGATCGTAGATGCGCCCTTTGTAAGGAGCCAGCATCTCGACAAGCAGGCGTACCACACAGGACGGCGTGTAGAACTGGCCACCGTTCTTGCCCTCGGCGCTGGCAAATTGCGTGAGGAAGTACTCGAAGACACGGCCGAGGAGATCCTTGGACCGACTGGCGACATCGGCGACTGGAGCTGCGGCCATCGGGCATCTTTCGGCACCCAGAAAACATTGGCCGCGAGGTACTCGTCTTTGTCCTCAGGATTCGCGCCAGCGAAGTCGCCCTTGCCCTCGACCAGCTTCGCGTGGTGCTCGTCGAAGGTGTCGGAGATGTATTTGAGGAAGATGAGCCCGAGGACCACGTGCTTGTATTCCGCCGCGTCCATGTTGTTGCGGAGCTTGTCGGCGGAGAGCCAGAGCTTGGCCTCGAAGCCAAGGTTGGCGGAGGAGTCTTTGGCGGTGCTGGTTTTGGGTTTGGCTGGCATTTGGGGCGTTATCTGCGGAGGCTTAGTTAGGTCGCGAAACGTGCGGCGATTTGGCTCTCAAACTGGCCGGGGCTGGGGGGGCCAATGGTACTATGTTTCCTCTTGGGATTGAAGAAGCCGCCTGACCAAAGGTCTTCGAGAAATTGCGATGCTCCACATTCAACACCGAATTGTTCGTGACGCTCGTATTGGATACAAACGTAGTTCGGGGCATTGGCGCCGACGAAATCGATCCGTCCGGCTTCCGGTCCCTGAAAGACCGGGGCGTCCAGATCCACATCGCGGACAGGACAATCGCCGAGTCAACGCACCAATTGTTGAACACCATGCCATGGGATCACTGGGTTCGCGCGCGCACAGCCTGGACGATCGTGATAGCGGCCAACTCACCTCAGGAGTTCGCTTGCATCTCGATTGACATTCCAGAAATCCAGAAATGCGTAGCATTGCGACGGCCCCAGGTGAATCATCAGGCTTACGACGATTTGTCGAACACTTGGGCCACCGGCTTCGAGGAATTTCGACGAAAATTCGACGAACACAACGAACAACTTACGCAGCAAGGTTCCGTTTGGTTCCGCGAGAGCACTGCAAATATGGATGGAAGTTGCTCGCAAAAAAATCAACCAGAAGCGGCCCGAGATGGATCCCTTGGACTCAACACGACTCGACGCGTTTCTCCGGGTCGAAGGATTGGTTCATTTGCAGCACCTGCGACCCAAGAACCCGTACAACGCCAAGAAGCACAAGAACGATCTTGTCGATCATGAACTTCTGACGTACCTCGCTATGCCGTGCGCCGTATGCACGAACGAGCAACCCTCGCACAGGAAGATCCGGGTGTGTCCCCGGACGACCGCTGCAAAATCAACTGGATTACCGTCGTCCCATTCCTTTTTAAAACCCATCACATCGTGAAAATAACCCTGCGCATTGCGCAGATTGCTCACGTTGAAGATCGGTACCGGCGTGGATAACTCCGAGTCGCTGTCCGCCCGCGCCAGATCGGCGCCGTGCGCGGACGGTTCGCCCTTGCATCCCGCCACAAGGACGGCAATCAAACCGACCAGGCCAATCCGCGACGCACCATGAAGGAAAACTACCACCCCAAAATTCCCCACAACAATCCGCCGCCCCTGTGCCCTCGGCCCCGAGGCAGCGCCTCGGCGAGGTAACGCCGGCGGGCTCATAACAGTGCTTGTGCGCGGCGCATTCTCGGAGTGGATCATTTTCGCGACTGGAGCGAGAAAGCCAATCCACGGCAGGTGCGTACGGATGCCAATGGCCACTATGAAGCCGACGACGTTGCGCGAGGGTCGCAGGCAACGAAGCCCCACGCGACATCACCATCCCGTTCGGCGAGTTACCCGTTCGCAGCGCTCTCGGCGGCACGAATTGAGAACGCGCGCGAATCCAGGTAGTTGGCGATGGCGCCCCGGGACACGCTCTCGGATTCGCACCGTCCCGTCGCGTTGGGACCCATGTAGATCTTTTCTTGATGCCGTCTCGGCGCGGCTTGACCGCGCCTAGATCCCGCGGGAGGGCACCGGCGAGTCAAGGTGGTTGGCGAAAAGTATGTCACGGTGGCATCTACCAAGATGCGGTGCCTCCCCAAATAGCCAGAGCCTTGCAGTCCATGCCTTTACCGGGAGACCGGGTGGGCTCCTATCGGCTGTTGTTTGAGCTGGGACAAGGTGGCATGGCTGCGGTGTTCGCCGCCGAAGCGGTGTCTGGTCCCCACGAGGGAGACCGCGTGGCGTGCAAAATGTTGTTGCCGCATTTGCGCAAAGACGAAAGATGGTTGGCCCAATTCGCGGCTGAGGCGCGAACCACCGCAAGCATTCGCCATCCAAATGTGGTGAAGGTTCTGGAAGTTCCCTCGGATGAAAGTGCTGGCTATTTCGTCACCGAACTGTGCGAGGGAGCCTCGCTAGACAAACTTCTGGTTTCACACGGGCCTTTGACAGCCGCTACCGCGTGTGGCCTGCTTGCTCAGTTGGCCCAGGGGTTACATGCGGCGCACACGGCGTCGTCTGACACCAACCACGCCTTGAACATAGTTCACCGCGACATCAGTCCACACAACGTTCTGGTTGGATTCGATGGCGGTGTAAAGCTTTTGGACTTTGGCATCGCTGCGGCCGACGGCAACGCCAGACTGACACGCACAGGAGAGCTGAAAGGAAAACTTGCGTATCTTGCACCTGAGCAGATCACCCGTAGTCATGACGTGAGTGCAAAGACTGACCTTTGGGGCCTCGGCGTTGTGGCCTATGAAGTGCTGACCGGTGTTTGTTTGTTCGCCGCGGCGGATGAAGCGAGCACGCTTTGGAATGTCACAGCGATGGATGTGCCTTCGCTTGCTGCGGCGCTGCCCGGTATCCCGAACGAGCTTGCGCAGCTCGTGGCGTCGTGTTTGCAAAGAGATCCTTCCCGGCGCCCCGCCACTGCACTCGTGTTGGCGAACGCCTTCGGCGCGATGGCGCGGGACAGTTCAAAAGCGGAATTGGGCGCTTTGGTCAGGAGCCAGCAGGCCCCCCGCTCTGTGGTCGAATCCCAAAAATCAAAACGGCCGACTATGTCACGTTGGGCGGCGGCCGCGGCCATCGGAATCACTTCCTTGGTGGTGGCAGTGGCAAGCCGGAAGCAATCTTCGGCACCCATCCACACCGCTGATTCCAAACCACCCGTTGCGGTCTCGGTTGCGCCGCCCGGGCCCGTTTTGCTGGAGAACCAGACGGAAACCGTGGAGCCAAAGACAGCCGTGAGACAAGCCATCAAGGCTAACCTTGTGAAGAGACGGAACACCCGCACGAAAGAAACGCATCCGGCGCTGGTATCCAACCCGTACCGTGATCTAGTATCCAACCCGTACTAGATGAACGGCAGAAAATCAGCGCATTTCCGGTTGTTCAGAGTTGCTCTGTGTGGCGCAACGTTGCTTATCTCAACACAAACGCTGGCAGCGGCAACAGTGAATCCATTAACAGCCAAAGACGCTGCGGCCAACCGAAAACGAGCCCGCGTGTTGTTTGACCAAGCTGAAGAAGCTTTCTCACACGATGAATTTAAAAAAGCGTTAAGCCTGTTTCAACAAGCACAAGAAGCGGCTTTCAACGAAGCCCTCGACTTCAACATCGCTGTTTGCCTCGAGCGATTGGATCGCGTTGGCGAAGCGTTGCAAGTTTACCGCCGGGTGCAAGCGTCCTTCACCCTTCATGCATCCACAAAGGACCGTGCGCTCGCAGCCATCAGTCGCTTACAGCCACCATCGCCCCTTGAACCAGTTGATGAACCAGAGCCAAAACCGGTTCCGTTGCCCGCGCCCCCAGAAATTTCTCCCGCAACCGTGGTGGTTGCCTTGCCACCGCAGAAGGAACCATTGCCTACGCTGCGCCATTGGGGTTGGGTAGGGGCAGGCGGGGCAGCATTGGGATTGGGGGCTGCCACAACCGTTTTGATTTTGGGCAAAGGAAACCAAAGCGACTACGACAATGCTGTAGATCTGCAACAGGCGCAGACTTTTTACGATCGCGCCGACAACTACGACACTGCGTTTAAGCTCAGTTTGGCGCTGGCACTTACCGGGCTAGCCACAGTGGCGATTGATCGCCTGTGGCGAGATTGATCTTGGTTTAGATGTCTTCGCCAGACAAGGCGTGTTTTTGCAGCAGCTCGATGAGGTAAGAACGGTTCATCTGCGCCCGGCGTGCGGCTTCGCGCACATTGCCGTTGGCAACTTTGAGCAGAGCCACCAAATAACTGCGCTCGAATTGGTCTACCAATTCATGGCGTGCGTCTTTGTACGGAGCGATGCCGGATTCGGTGATGAACTGTGCCGAATAATCTACTTTCTTCGCACCAGCCGCTTCGTTCTGCGCAGACACGGAGACGAAGTCAGGCGTTTGGCCCAACGCCAACGTTCCAAGAACGATGTTGCGCAGTTCGCGCACATTTCCCGGCCAATCGTGCGTTCGCATGCGCTCTTGGGCTGCGGGAGGAAACAATTCGTCGAAGCGCTTCTGTTGGCCTTCAAGTTCCAAGAACCGCTGCACCAACGGAACAATGTCTTCGGGTCGTTGGCGCAGCGGTGGTACATCCAAACGCACCACGGCAAGACGGTAGAACAGATCCAAACGGAAGCGGCCTTGGTTTACTTCCTTGAGAAGATCGCGCGACGTTGCGGATACCAACCGCACATCCACCGAAATGTCCTTTGAGCCGCCCAGCCTCCGCAGCGTCCTTCGTTCAAGCACGCCCAACAAGGCCGACTGCAATTCAGGAGAGAGCTCCCCCACTTCATCCAAAAAAATAGTACCCCCTGCAGCACGTTCAAACGCGCCCAGGTGCTGACGGTACGCGCCGGTAAACGCGCCTTTTTCGTGACCGAACAATTCACTTGAAAACAGGGTTGGCGAAACCGCTCCGCAATCAACCGTCACCATCGCCGATTTCGCGCGCGCGCTTCCTTCGTGCAAGGCCTGGCCAACAAGTTCCTTGCCGGTGCCCGATTCGCCGAGCACAAGCACAGATACATCGCTTTTGGCGGCTTGCTGAAGCTTTGCAAGCAATCTGCGCATCAGTGGCGCCGACGCTTTCAGGCTGCCCAGCTCACGCGGGCCGTGATCAACCAACACCACATCAGCGTCGGTCAGTTTCAGTTCCACTTGCCCGATGCCTATGACCGTGGGCGCATTGACTTGCACTTCGCTGCCTTGCAGGCGCGCGGGTCCTATCTGGGTACCATTGGTTGAGCCTAGATCTTTAACCAGAATGCTTCCACCCTTGCGGGTCAATTGAGCGTGGAAGCGAGAAACGGTGGGATCGTCAATCCTCAGATCGTTTCCCAAGGCCGAACCAATTGACATGGTGTCGCCGTCGGCAACGAAGTCGATGGGCTTGCCTTGAGTTGACACCACACGCACACGGCGAATGGGCAGACCTGCTTGAACCAACGGTTTTGTTTCGTTCATCGAAAGTCGATCAAATATAGTTCAGCAAAACAGTTGGTGGCCCAATTACTGCCAAACAGCACGCGTTTTCCGCTGCGATCGATCGTTGCATGCGGTAACACCGAACTTGCTTCCAGGGGGCAATCGATTTGTGAGTGCGACGTGATGGCTGCTGTGGAGCTGTGGTGATGCGCCAACCGCCACAACAAAGGCTGTGCAGGTCGGCTGTCCAAAGAAAACGCCGTCACTTCACCAGACAACGGTGTGCTGTTGTTGGCACCCACTGCGCTTAAAACGCAGGTGTCGGTTCCACGGGCCACACAGGAAAGCTCGATGTTGTGTTCAACAGAAACGGCAAACAGCGCGTGGGATTTTACATTTGCATTATCGAGCGCGTGCTTTGTAATAACGATTGAAGTCTCACCTGCCGCAGGAGGCTGTGCGCAAACCAGCCAAGCCGATGCCTTGGAATCAAATGACAGATCGCAAATCTCGAAAGAGGGACGAAGCTGACGTACACGCACGCCTTGCGCTCCGTAAAGTTCGACGCCCGAGAAGGGAACGTTCAAGCCTGAAGATGACCATGCGGCAACGAAGCCATTGCCGTTGGGACTGGTTTGCAACCACCGCGGGCTTGGGATGTTTCCCACCAGATCTGCCGCAACGTTCACAGGCTCCGCGGCGGCCGTTTGCTTGGGGTTCCAAAGAAACAGTTCCTTCGCAGCTTCCTGCCCCGGCGGTGCAGCGCGCTGGCCCCCCAACGCCCACGTTCCGTCGTGCGAAGGCAACCACAACCCGGATTCCCAAAGCAAACGCTCGTAGCGTGGGAACATGGCAATGGTCGCTCGTGTCGTCGTCGCGAAATCGAAGGAATCAATGTGGTTGCCTGAAATTGCAAACGCTTGGGTTGCAACGTCATTCGACCAAACCCAGGCCGTATCGGCCGCAGGCATCTGCCCTACCAGCGTTCGATCAGAAATACGAAGCACTTGGCCATTGCGCAACAGCACGGCTGTGCCATCGGCATTGAAGGCCTGCGCGCGGGCGCCTGAGTGTACCGCCATCGGCTCGTTGTGCCCTGCATGGTCAGAAACCCGCTGCACACACGGACCAAACGATGGCTCAGCTATTTCGCTGCCAAGTGTTGGGCGATCATTGCCTTGCACTGGAACGACGGCGGTCGATGATACCGTTGCCACACAACGTTCACGGTTGTCTTGCGAACCATCACCGCAAGCTTCCACTGCGCATGCGGCAAGAGCCCCAAACACAGACGAGCCAAGCAGGGTAACCATCCGACGTGACATGAGCCTATCCGTACAGATAGCAATTCTGGGGCCACCGTGGCGCCACTGAAAGAGGCTTATTTACATGGCCTTTCGGGCTCGTTCGAAAGGATGGGGTCTGTAAAAACAGACCAACCGACAAGGCCACGAGTTTGAAGCAGCTAAAGCAAAGGCAACAAATTAGGAAGGGCAATCGCTGCCGGACCCAGGCCCGTTTGCGCTCTGTTGCCGGCGCCCCAGCACCATAGAGTGCCATCGTCAGCCATGGCGCAGGTATGTTCGCCGCCGGCAACGGTGGTAAGCCAAAGCTTGTCAGATGCCACCACCGTTGGCACCAAAACACTTGCTGACATGAATCCCAACCCCAATTGCCCTTGATCGTTTTTGCCCCAACACAACAACACGCCACCTTGCCGCACAGCGCAGGTATGAGATCCACCCGCACTAACGTCTACGAAGCCCCCTGCCACCTGTTTTGGAGCCGCGAGATTTTCGTTTACCGGCTGTCCCGACTGGCCTTCAGCCCCACGCCCCCAACACCACAAAGTTTTGTCCAAACGGATGCCGCAGGTGTGTTGGTTTCCCGCTGAAACGCTGGCATAGCTGGTGCCCACAACACCCGGGCGGGCGCTGGTGGCCGCCACGGCTACATCGCTTCGGCCCAAACGACCATTTTCGTTGCTGCCCCAACACCACAAAGAATTGTCCTGCTTGATGGCACACGCATGTGCGGCGCCCGCAGAAACGCTTCGCCAATCACGATCTGTTCCAACGATGCGAGGCACACTTGAATCACCCTCCACACCCAAGCGACCATCATCACCGGCGCCCCAACACCACAAGGTTCCGTCTTCACGAATTGCACACGTCATGAGAGCGCCCGTGCTGACTTGCAGCCAGGCGTCTTTGTTGACCTGCGTGACTCTGGAAACTGAAGGCCGCGTTTCGGCAGGCCCCAGACCTAGTTGGCCGCGGCTGTTGTCGCCCCAGCACCACAAGGACCCGCGCGAATGAATTGCGCAGGTATGCCCCAAGGCAAGACCTCCGGCAGCCACATCTATCCAGCCCCCAGTGGCAACCACCAGAGGTTTAGAAACGCTGGGGAGATCGGCAGCCAATTGGCCCACGGTGTTGTCACCCCAGCACCAAAGGCGCTGCTGATCATCCGCAACGCACGTGTGTCCTGCCGAGGCAGACAACGAAAGCAACACGCGAGAGGCCACACACCGCCCTTGCTGGCACTGATCTGTCGAACCGGTGCAGACTGCACACGCAGCGCCTGGTAACCCGCAGGCATTCGGCAAGCCGCCCGACAAACACGCAATTCCATCCCAACAACCCGTTGTGCAACAGGCTTGCGAAATGCAGGCACCAGCGTCAGCGCAGCCGCCACCGTCACAAACGCCAGCGTCTGCCAACTGATCCAACTTTTCCCGATCCACCTTGAGGGAACAGCCGAAGTTGCCCAAGCCGAACACGGCAAAGGCCACACAAAGGCAAGACAACGGAAACGAGCGGGGAACGGTCACAGAAACACCGAGGGGCTGAACTTACTATCCAGTTGAATCCTCGGCCAACCCTGCACACACCGCAAGCGCTACAAACGCAAATCGCCGGACGTACTCGGTTGAGCACGCCCGGCGGAGGGGGAAATCGAGCGGTTATTGAGCTGGGGGCAGAATGACCGTGTCGATGATGTGAATCACGCCGTTCGAGGCCAAGACGTCCGTGGCTGTGACCTTGCTGCTGCCATTGAGCGTCACGACGCCCCCGGCAACCGCAATGGTAACGTCTTTCCCTTGAACCGTGGTGGCCTTGGCCAAGGTGACCACGGTCTCAGAGTATGCCTTGCCTGGAATGACGTGGTACTTGAGGATGTCAGCGAGTTTGGCCTTGTTTTCTGGCTTCAGAAGGTCGGCCAAAGTTGCAGGAGGAAGCTTCGCAAACGCTGCGTCGGTTGGAGCGAGCACAGTGAATGGGCCAGGGCCTTTCAAGGTATCGACCAAGCCGGCCGCAGTAAGTGCTGCTGCCAAGGTGTTGAACTTCGCATCGACAGCTACATCAACAATGTCCTTCGGAGGAAGCAGTACCTTGTTGATGACGTGAATGACGCCGTTAGAGGCTTGTATGTCGGTCATCGTGACTTCGATGTCGGCACCGTTTCCGCCGGTCAAGAACACCTTGGCTCCGTCGACGCGGATCCGAATGTCGGAACCGTTGACAGTTTTTGCAACCTTCAACTTCACAACGTCAGCGGCCAGAACTTTGCCTGCAACCACGTGGTACGTAAGAATGGGTGTCAGCGCTTCTTTTGTGAGCGCGCCCAGGTTGGTGTTCAAAGCAGTGAGCAAGGCAGCGAAGGCGTCGTTGGTTGGCGCGAAAACTGTGAACGGGCCTGTGCCTTTCAACGTGGCAACCAGTTCTGCCTTGGTAACCGCTGCAACCAACGAACTGAAATCGGGGTTGCCCGCAGCTATGTCGACGATGTCTTTGGGAGCGGCAACACCGCCAGTGCCACCTGCAGGTTCGGCGCCTCCCATGCCTGGGGATCCACCAGTGGCTGCGGGGGTACCGCCTGTGCCGGTGCTGCCACCAGTGCCGGTGGTATCGGATGCGTCGTCAGAATCGCAAGCGGCGATTCCCCCAACAATTGCCATCGCAAGAACACTAAGAGCAGTGCGTTTCGTAAACATATGAAATCCTTTGAAGCCGTTGTCCGAAGTCACGCAGCTTCCCTATTCACGTATCGTGCCAAGCGGCAACCCCTGCAATTATAGGGTTTCAGCACACATCAATCACCAAGCTGGAGGGGCAAAGCCAACCACGTGGTCGGGTTTTCCAGACCAGGCATGGCGCACATGAGCGGTCGCCCACTCGACAAGAGCGGAGATGCACCCTCCATCACTCGTGCGGCACCTTCGCTCGTTGCTCCAAGGCCGGTTCGATGGGTCGCTCGGCGATGCGGTAGGAGCAGCATCTGTCTCCCGAGAGGATGTGCTCGACCCGTTCGACCGAAACGTCCTCTCCCAGGAGGGTGCGAAAGAGCGACAGCTCGCCGCCGCATAGCTTCGGGCAGAGGCGCGCTGCCTTC
>Ga0105046_10016633_pt1 | contig 11290 bp, 11 predicted proteins | sample MAT03_FD_78385 | JGI IMG/M metagenome (GOLD analysis project Ga0105046, IMG submission 78385) | Freshwater microbial communities from Lake Fryxell liftoff mats and glacier meltwater in Antarctica - MAT-03 (megahit assembly) | ecosystem: Environmental > Aquatic > Freshwater > Ice > Liftoff...
ACCGAGGTGCGCGCCCTCAATCCCAGCGAACGGCGCGAGGAAATCGCGCGGATGCTCGGTGGTGAAGAGCTCACCCAAGCAACGCGCGAACACGCGCGCGAGATGCTGGTTCTCGCAGAAGCGACCAAGAAGTAGGGTTGCCCTACCGCTTGGCAAACTTTGACGCGCTAAAGCTTGGGCTTAGGCTTAGGCCGCACATAGAGCACCAGTGAATGATCCTCGATTTCGTAGCCGTGTTGCGCGGCCACTTCGCGCTGCAGGCGCTCGATCTCCTCGCTCATGAATTCGATCACCTGCCCGGTATCTAGACACACCATGTGGTCGTGGTGTTCGCCGTCGTCTAGTTCATAAACCGCTTGGCCGGATTCAAAGTGGCGACGCATCACCAGGCCGGCATCGGCAAACTGGTTCAAGACGCGATACACGGTGGCCAGACCAATGTCGTCGTGGGCATCCAGCAGCACCTTGTAAACGTCCTCTGCGGTCATGTGTTTGGCATGTGCGCGCTCCAAAATTTCCAGAATCCGAACCCGCGGCAAAGTGACCTTAAGGCCCGCTTTGCGCAGATCCTGGGACTCCGCGGTGCCGCCACGTGGGCCGGGATTGATCGCAGGTATTTTTCGATACGGCATGAGCCCTCTCTGAGCAAGTACACTAAACGCCTCCAGTTTACTGACTTATCCGATGCCAAACCTTAAGCTCTTTCAATCCGCCGCACTGGTTGTCTTGCTGTTTGCGCTCAACGGCTGCGGGATTTTGTATCGCCCCGACGTCCAGCAGGGCAATGTGATGAAGCAAGAGAGCATTGACCAGCTCAAGCCCGGCATGAGCAAACGTCAAGTGCAGCTGCTGATTGGCAATCCGATCATCCAAAGTCCGTTTCGCGCCAATCGCTGGGACTACGTCTATACGCTCAATCAAGACGGCCAGATGGTGGAAAAGAAAGCCCTCACCCTGACCTTTCAGGACGATCAGCTGATCCGCATTGACGGCGACTACGCGCCCAAACAGGGCGACAAGAAGTAACCCTTTAAGCGCACTAGCCCTTGGCCCTGGCCCGGCGCTGGGCCATTGGGTCCGTTTGCAGCGGGCGGTAGATCTCAACGCGATCGCCCTCTTGCAAACGATCGCCCAACGCGCGCCTTTCGCCGTAAACACCAAGCGCCAGCGTTTCAAGCGGGCCAAGCTGCAAATCCGCCAAAAAGCTGCACGCGTTGAGCGCATCGGCAACCGTGCAGTCGGCGGCGAGTTCGACGGTTTCGCGCCGGGATTGACGCGGCGCGGCCCACACGATTTCAACATTCATCTACAAAACCTCCACAAAACCCTACCCAACGCTCGAGATATTGGGCTAGCATCAGCCGCGACAGAGAGCGTGCATTTCAGCACGTCGGGAGGGCTTGATGGCGATCAGCATAGCGGTGGTCCGGGAAACGTTGGCGGGCGAAAAGCGCGTGGCGTTGGTTCCCGAAGTGGCAAAGAAATTTTCGGCACTTGGCGCAACGGTGCTGATCGAAAAATCAGCGGGCGCCAGCGCCTTGATTCCCGATGGGCAATACGCCGGCTGCGAAATTGTGGAAACGGCAGCCGATGCACTGGCGCGCGCCGATGTGGTGCTCAAGGTGCAGCCGCCCACGCTTGAAGAAATCGCGCAGATGAAACCCGGCGCAGTGTGCTTGGGCTACATGGCCGCGCATTTGAACCTTGATCGGGTCAAGGCGCTGCAGGAACGCAACATCAGCGCCTTTTCGGTTGAACTGATCCCGCGCATTTCGCGCGCGCAAAGCATGGACGCGCTGTCGTCTCAAGCGGGTGTTGCAGGCTACAAAGCGGTCCTGATCGCGGCGATGGCCTCGGGCAAATTCTTTCCGATGCTGACCACCGCAGCCGGCACCATGAAGCCAAGCAAATGCCTGGTGGTGGGCGCAGGCGTTGCCGGTTTGCAGGCGCTCGCCACCGCGCGGCGCCTCGGCGCCATCACCGAAGGCTTCGATGTGCGCCCGGAGACCCGCGAACAGATCGAATCCTTGGGCGCCAAGTTTCTTGATCTGGGCGTTAGCGCCGCGGGATCTGGCGGCTACGCGCGTGAACTCACGGCTGAAGAAAAAGCCCTTCAGCAATCCAAACTGGCCGATCACCTCAAGGGCATTGATGTGGTGATCACCACCGCTGCGATTCCTGGCCGACCATCGCCCAAAATCATCACCCGGGCCATGGTGGACGGGATGAAAGCAGGCTCGGTGATCGTTGATATTGCGGCAGAAGGAGGCGGCAACTGCGAGTTGACCGAACCCGGCAAAACCATCGAGCACAATGGCGTCACCATCGTAGGCCCGCTCAATGTGCCCTCAATGCAGCCGATCCACGCGAGCGATATGTATGCGCGCAACCTGCTCAATTATCTGTCGCCTTTTTTGAAAGCAGGCGAGCTCAAGCTCGATTTTGCAGACGAGATCATCGCCAAGAGCTGCGTGACCCACGCAGGCGAGATCAAGCATGAACCAACCCGCAAGCTGGTGGAGGGCTAACCCGTGATTGATGGCATCGTTGCGCTTTACATATTCATGCTGGCCGCTTTCACCGGCTATGAAATCATCGGCCGGGTGCCGGTGATCCTGCACACGCCGCTGATGTCGGGCTCGAATTTCGTGCACGGCATCGTGGTCGTCGGGGCGATGGTGGCTCTCGGCCACGCGACCACCGACCTCGAACGGGTGATTGGTTTCTTAGGCGTGGTGCTGGGTGCCGGCAATGCAGCCGGCGGCTATGTGGTGACCGAACGCATGCTGGAGATGTTCAAGTCGAGTAAGCCCGGTCCCAAGAAGGGTGGCCACTAATGAGCATTCAAACCTTCATTAATATCTGCTACTTCGTCGCCGCGATGCTGTTCATCATCGGCTTAAAACGCATGAGCTCGCCGGCCACCGCGCGCGGCGGCATCGTGTGGGCGGGCGTTGGCATGGTGATCGCGGTTGTGGCGACCGTGTTTACCCCGGGCCTTGAAAATCTCACCTGGATAATCGCGGCGGTTGTGGTCGCGACCGCGTTGGCGTGGTACTCGGGCAAAAAGGTCGCGATGACGGACATGCCGCAGATGGTTGCGCTCTACAACGGCATGGGCGGCGGCTCTGCTGCGGCGATTGGTGCGGTCGCGCTGATTGCGGCGGCCAACGGCACCGCCAGCCATCCGATGACCGGCTTCTACATGGCATTGGCCCTGCTCGGCTCGCTGATCGGCGCGATCGCATTCTCAGGCTCGATGATCGCGTTCGCCAAGCTCCAGGGCTGGATGGATAGACGCTTTACGTTTCCCGGCCAGCAAGTTTTTAACCTGCTGGTGTTCGCGGCGACCGTGGCCGTTGGCGTTTGGCTGTTCTTTACCAGCAGCAGCTTGAGCATCACCCTGATCCTCGTGTTTTTTGCGTTGGCGATTCTGGTTGGCCTGCTGATGACGCTGCCAATCGGTGGCGCCGATATGCCCGTGGTGATCTCGCTCTACAATGCATTCACCGGTTTGGCGGTCGCGTTTGAAGGCTTCGTTTTGCAAAACGAAGCGATGATCATCGCCGGCATGGTGGTGGGCGCAGCCGGAACGCTGCTCACCCAGCTGATGGCCAAAGCGATGAATCGCTCGATTGCGAACGTGCTGTTCGGATCCTTTGGCACCGGCGGCGGCGGCGAAGCCCAATCGATTGCAGGCGCGATGAAGGCAGTCGATGCGTCTGATGCCGCGGTGATGATTGCCTATGCCGAGCGCGTGGTGATCGTGCCGGGATACGGTCTCGCCGTGGCGCAAGCGCAGCACAAAATATGGGAACTCACCCAGCAGCTGCTCAAGCGCGGCGTCAAGGTGCGCTTTGCGATCCACCCCGTGGCGGGGCGAATGCCCGGCCACATGAACGTGCTGCTTGCTGAAGCCGGGGTGCCTTACGATTTGATTGCCGATATGGACGACATCAATCCTGAATTTGCGCAGACCGATGTATCGATCGTGATCGGCGCCAACGACGTGGTCAATCCAGTTGCCAAAACCGATCCGGCGTCGCCGATTTACGGCATGCCGATTCTGGACGTCGATCAGTCTAAAAACGTGATCATCGTCAAGCGCGGCAAGGGCACCGGTTTCGCAGGCATCGAAAACGCGCTGTTCTACAAAGACAACGCGAAAATGCTCTACGGCGACGGCCAGGAAGTGGCCAGCAAGCTGATTGCGGAACTCAAAGCGCTGGATTGAAAATTCTTGAAAGTCCGCGCATCCCGGCCACGGCCGGAATGCGCGGATGGGTTACAAGAGCAGCCTTTACCAAATCACCACTTGGCGATCGCCTTCGCGCACCATCGGATCGCCTGCTTTGCAATCAAATGCCTGTGCGAACTCAGGCAGATTCGACAAAGGGCCATTGGTCCGGAACTTGCCCGGTGCGTGCGGACCCACGTTCACCTGCACCCGAAGCGCTGCTTCCGTGTAGTTGCGCCGCCACACCTGCGCCCAGCTTAGGAAAAACCGCTGCGATGGGGTAAAGCCGTCGATGTCTTTGCTCGGCGAATCCTTAAGCGCGCTCTGAAGTGCCGCATAGGCCACCCGCACACCGCCCAGATCAGCGATGTTTTCGCCGAGTGAGATCCGCCCGTTCAGGGGCAACTGCGGCAGCGGGGAATACTCAGCGGCCTGCGCGACCAGGCGATCTGCGCGCAAATCAAACTCCTTGCGGTCGTTCGCGGTCCACCACATCTTGAGCCGGCCCTGCGCGTCAAAGCGGCTGCCTGCATCGTCAAAGCCGTGCATCAACTCGTGGCCGATCACGGCGCCAATCGCGCCGTAGTTGAGCGCATCGTCGGCTTTCAGATCAAAAAACGGCGGCTGCAGGATGCCTGCGGGGAACACGATCTCATTCCACACCGCGTTGTAATACGCATTGACCTGCTGCGGCGGCATGCCCCACTCGGACTTATCCACCGGCTTGCCGATCTTGTTGAGATCAAAGGCCTGATCGAACTGCGCCAGCTGCATGACGTTGCCAAAGTAGTCGGCGCGGTCAAAACGCAGACTGGAGAAGTCACGCCATTTGTCTGGATAGCCGATTTTGGGCGTGAATGTGGACCACTTTTCGAGCGCCTGACGGCGGGTGTCGTCGCCCATCCAAGGCAGCGCGTCGAGGCGCTCGCGCAGGGCAGTTTTGAGATTGCTGATCAGCACCATCATTCGCGCCTTGGCTTCGGGCGGAAAATACTGGGCCACGAAGAGCTGCCCGAGCGGGTCGCCCATCATTGTGTTTATCTGCTCGATCGCGCGGACATCGCGGGGTTTAAGCGCCTGCTGCCCACGCAAGGTGCGGCTGTAGAAATCAAAGTTCTCATTGAGCAAAGCCTCAGTGAGCATCGGCGCGGTTGCGCGCAGCAGGTTCCACTTGAGATAGGCGCGCCAGGTTTGCATCGACTCATTGGCAAGCGCTTGGTCCATGGCTTTGAAAAATTTCGGGTGCGAGAACGAAAAGTCCCCGACCTCTGCCAGATCCAATGCATCAAAGTAGCTGCGGAACGAAAAGCGCTTGAGCTGCTTGTCGGCTTGCGCCACCGTGATCACGTTGTAGGACTTGTTCGGATCGCGCATTTCCTCACGCGGAAGCGCCGCCTCGGCGAATTTGGTTTCGAGCGCAACGATTGCTTTCGCGCTCTTTTCTGCCGTGGCTTTGCTGTCGCCGCCGAGCACCAGCATGCGCACGATGTGCGCGCTGTAGGCTGATTTCATCTTGAGCGATTCGGCGTCGTCTTTGAGGTAATAGTCACGCGTGGGCAGGCCCAAACCGCCCTGGCCCGCGTACGCAATCACCCGGCTCGGGTCTTTCAAGTCCTGGCGCACGCTAAGGCCAAACAGCACGCCGGTGCCCTGCTTGTGCCAATCGGTGACGAGCGCAATCACGTCGGCATCTTTTTTGATCTTGCTGATCCGCTCAAGCATTGGCTCAATTGGTTCGATCCCGGCTTTTTCAATTTTTACGGTGTCGAGAAAGGAGGCGTAAAAATCGCCAACCAAGGCATCTGCAGAGCCAGCGGGCGCATCGGTCCTGGCCGCAGCAGATGTCGCGATCAGCTTAAGACGCTCGTTATTTCTGTCTTCAAGTTCATTGAAGGTGCCCCAGCTCGAATAGACGGTTGGAACCGGATTGGTCTTGAGCCAGTTGCCGTTGGCAAAGGAGTAGAAATCCTGGCAAGCGGTCACGCTGCGATCAAGATTGGCCGTGCTGATACCGGCCGCGTTACTCGTGGTTTGGGCATTGGCGGTGAGCGCGTTAAGCGCAAGCAAACAGGCAGAAGTCAGAGCGAGAAGCTTCATGGTGCAAATACCAGAGATTTTTTGAGGGCATTATCAAACGCCATCGGAAGTCTTTTTTTCGTGGACGCCTGCGCCCAGCACCCGCTGGTGGACCTCAACAGTCAGCCGCTCGATGCGTGCGCTGAGCTGCTGCGTGAGCTCCGTCAGCGCGGTGTTTTGGCGCAGCAAATCAAAAATCTGCGCGTTCGTTTGCGCCGCCAACTCAAGCTGCTTGAGATTTGCAGTTGCGAGCTGCTCGCGATGCGCGGCGTCGGCTTCTGAGTGCACTTTGTCGCGTTCTGCCTGTCGGGTCTGCGCCAGCAGAATTAGCGGCGCGGCGTAGGCGGCCTGCAAACTGAAGGCAAGGTTGAGCAAGATAAAGGGATAGACATCGAAGCCCACAGTGCCGGTTGCGTTGGCAACGATCCATATGAGCACGATCATGGTTTGTGAGATCAGGAAAAACGGCGTCCCGAAAAACCGCGCAAAGCCCTCAGCCCAGCGCGCAAACCAGTCATTCCCAAACGGCGAGGCCAAGTGAAAATGCGGCCGATGAAAGCGCATGTGATCGGTGCTTTCGTGTGCATTGGCAGATGTGTTCATCGGGAGGCTCCGAGGCAAGAGAATTCCTCAAGCCTAGCAGGCAGCCGCGCGCAAGCTGCAACTCAGCCGTCGACTGCTGCCAGCGCTTCGCTCAAGGTCTCAACACCAATCACCGTCAGACCAAAATCACGCGCCGCCTTACCGGCGTTTGCTTTGGAAACGATGGCTTTTTCAAAACCGTGATTGGCGGCTTCCTTTAGGCGCTCCTCGCCGTTGTAGACCGGCCGCACCTCGCCTGCCAGACCCACTTCGCCAAAAATCACCGTTTTGCTGGGCAGGCGCCTGTTGCGGAAGCTCGATGCAATCGCAAGCAAGCTGGGCAGATCCGCCGCGGTTTCGGTCACGCGCATGCCGCCCACCACGTTCAGAAAAACGTCTTGATCAAAAATCGGCAGCCCGCCCAACCGATGCAGCACAGCGAGCAGCATGACCAGCCGATTTTGGTCCAGCCCAACGGCAACCCGACGCGGCGCGCCGCCGTGGCTTTGTTCGACCAGCGCCTGCACCTCCAGCAAAAGCGGGCGCGTGCCTTCGCGGGTCACCATCACCGCCGATCCCAAGCGTTGATCGGAATGGCCGGTCAAAAAGATCGCCGACGGATTGGCCACTTCGCGCAGGCCTTTTTCGGTCATCGCAAAAATGCCGAGCTCGTTGGCCGCGCCGAAGCGATTTTTAAGCGCGCGGATGATCCGATAGCGCGAGCCCGAATCGCCCTCGAAGTACAGCACCGCGTCAACCATGTGCTCCAGCACGCGCGGGCCCGCAATGCCGCCTTCTTTGGTCACGTGGCCCACCAGAAAAACTGACGAGCCCGAGTGCTTGGCAAAACGCACCAGCTTGGCCGCGGCTTCGCGAACCTGGCTGACGGAGCCCGGCGCTGAGCTGATTTCTTCGGAGTAAATCGTCTGGATTGAATCGATCACGATCAGATCGGGTTTGACTTCCTGGGCGCGCTCAATGATCCGTTCGCAGCAGGTTTCGGTCAGACACTGGAGATCTTTGAGGTTCAAGCTCAAGCGCTGCGCGCGCATCGCGACCTGCTGTAAGCTTTCTTCGCCGGTCACGTACAAACAGCGCGCACGCGCGCCGAGCGCGGCCTGCACCTGCAGCAGCAAAGTGGACTTGCCGATGCCCGGATCCCCGCCGAGCAGGGTCACTGATCCCGGCACCAAGCCGCCGCCCAAGACCCGATCGAGCTCCGGCATGCCAATCGGCTGGCGGCTTTCGGCGTGCGCTTTGACGTCGCCTAAACGGGTGACTTTCGGCGCCTGCGCGCCCGCATAGCCGCTGAAGCGGGTGGATTTGGGCGCCGCGCTTTCGGTTTGCTCGGTGAGCGAATTCCATGCGCCGCAATCGCCGCATTGGCCGGCCCATTTCGGAAACTGGCCGCCGCACTGGCTGCACACGTAAACCGTTTTGGCCTTTGCCATCAGCGGTATTCCATGCGCCGGGTCATGCCGCAGGTGAGCTCATAGGAAATGGTGCCCGCGGCTTCGGCGATGTGCTCAACCGGCAGCTCCGGGCCCCACAGGATCACCTCATCAGCGACGCTTGCATCTGCAATATCGGTCAGATCGATCGTCAGCATATCCATCGAAACCCGACCCAGCAGCGGCGCACGCATGCCGCGAATGCTCACCGGCGTGCCGCTTGGCGCATGCCGCGGATAGCCATCGCCATAGCCAATCGCAACCACGCCTAAACGCGTTGGCCGGGTGCACAGATAGGTGCCGCCGTAGCCGACGCGCTCGCCCGGGTCCACGGTTTTAAGCGCGATCAGGCGCGCGCTCAGGCGCATTGCGGGCTCAAAGCCCAAATCGGCACCGGTGCGCCCTTTTTCGGTCGACAGGCCGTAGAGAATGCCACCCGCGCGGACCCAGCTCAGATGCGCGCTCGGGTGATACAAGATGGCGGCCGAATTCGACCAGCTGATCGCGCCCTCATGCGCCGGGAAACGCGCCATTTGCGCGGCGACGCTGGGCTCCCCAGCGCCTTCGGCGTTGGCAAAATGGCTCATCAAAATGATCTCGGCATCGCGCTGGCGAAGCTCAGCGAGCACCCGTTCGGCGGCCAGCGGGGCAAAACCCAAGCGGTGCATGCCGGTGTCTATTTTGAGCCAGACCTTGAGTGGACCGCGGTGCTGCCGAAGCGGCGGCAGCTGCGATTCATCGTGCAGGACAAAATCCAAATCAAGCCTGGCGATGGTTTCAAGATCGCTTGCTTCATCAAAGCCTTCGAGCAGGACAATCCGCTGCCTGAGGCCAGCCGCGCGCAGGCGCTCGGCATCATTGAGGGTCGCCACGCCAAAAGCGTCCGCGTTTTTCAGCGCATGCGCCGCGCGCTCAAGGCCATGGCCGTAGCCTTCGGCCTTGACCACCGCCATGATTTTGGCCTGCGGCGTGCGCGCACGCACGCGCTCGAAGTTGCGCGCAATCGCCTGCGTGTCGATCGTGGCAAAAGTGGCCCGACTCATTCAAACGAGCCCAAGAAAACCTCGGGGGTAAAGTTGTCAAAGCGCGTGTACATGCCGTTGAAGGCCAAATCGACTTTGCCGATTGGGCCGTTGCGCTGTTTGGCGATGATGATTTCGGCCTTGCCTTTCTGCGGCGTGTCCTTGTTGTAGACCTCGTCGCGATAGATGAACAAGATCAGATCGGCGTCTTGCTCGATTGCACCCGATTCGCGCAGATCCGCCATCACCGGGCGCTTGTCGGTGCGCTCTTCCAGCTTGCGATTGAGCTGCGAGAGCGCAATCACCGGCACGTTGAGCTCTTTGGCGAGCGCCTTCAAACCGCGCGAAATTTCAGAGATTTCGTTGGTGCGGTTCTCGCGCGTGCCGGGCACCTGCATCAGCTGTAAATAGTCGATCACGATCAGCGACAAATCGTGCTCGCGCTTGAGCCGCCGACAGCGCGCGCGCACTTCCGCCGGCGACAGCGCCGGGGTTTCATCGATGAACACTTTGGAGTCGTTCAGCAAGCCCGCGGTGGAGGTTAGGCGAAACCACTCCTCGGCCTCCAGATCGCCGTTGCGAAAGCGCTGCTGATTGATCTTGCCAAGCGAACAAAGCATGCGATTAAGCAGCTGCACGGCGGCCATTTCCATACTGAAAATCGCCACCGCGCGCTTGGTTTTGAGCGCGACAAACTCGGCGATGTTCATCGCGAAAGAGGTTTTGCCCATCGACGGGCGGCCCGCCACGATGATCAGGTCGGACTTTTGCAAGCCCGAGGTCAGCTCGTCTAAATCTTTAAATCCGGTGGATGTGCCGGTGATCCCGCCCTCCGAGAGACGGCGCTCTTCCAGCCCGCGGAACGCGTCTTTGAGAATCTCCTGAATTTTGAGAAAGCCCGCCTTGTTGCGGCCGCCCTGTTCGGCGATCCGAAACACCTGCTGCTCGGCCCATTCCAGCAGCTCGCGCGATTCCCGGCCCTCGGGATTGAAGCCATTGCCGGCGATTTCGGTGCCGATGTCGATGAGCTGCCGCAGCACCGATTTTTCCCGCACGATTTGCGCATACGCGGCGATGTTGGCGGCGCTTGGCGTGTTGTTGGCCAAGTCGATCAGATACGAGGCGCCGCCGGAATCGTGGGTCAGATTCTGCGCGTCCAACCACTCGCTCATGGTCACCACGTCGACCGGCTGATTGCGCTCGTTGAGGCTGGCCGCGGCGCGGAAAATCAAGCGGTGGTCAAAGCGATAAAAATCTTCCTCAATAATCCGATCCGCAATCTGCTCCCAGGCGTTGCTTGCCAGCATTAATCCGCCCAGCACCGCCTGCTCGGCTTCAACGGAATTGGGTGGGATACGCGTGGGGTTCGACAAGGGGCTTGCTCGGAAGTGGCGAAGGTGGCGACAACTGCGCTGTCCGCAAAATGGAGCGGGGCAAGAATCGGCTTAAAGATTCTAACAGGGGCGCACTGCCGGCAAATTCGGCGGCGCAAAACAGCCATCTGGACATCCAGCCTCACAAACTTTCGACAGGGTCGCGCGGATTTCTGCAAGACCGCGGCGACCGCGCTGCTTGAAACTGGCTTCGGTTCAGAGCCGGCATGGTGCTGGTCATATTTGTTGATTTTCAATTTCCTTGAGGAGGATTTCAAAATGCGTTTTGCAGGCAAGAAGTTGTGGCTCGCCCTGGCGGTGCTGGGTGTTTCGGGGAGTGCGCTGGCGCAGTCCACAGGCGAATTTGCGAGCGATGGTCGGCGCGCTGAGGCGAGTCCGCTCAAAGCCGTGTTTTGGGTAGAGCGCGGCTCGGGTGAGTTGGCGGTGCTGGCGCTCAAGCTCAGCCATCCGGATTTGATCGAAGCCGCTTACGGCACAGCAAGCCTGCCGGACGTCTTCAGCGCCGCCCACGAACGCCTAACCAAAGCT
>Ga0105046_10016634_pt1 | contig 11290 bp, 8 predicted proteins | sample MAT03_FD_78385 | JGI IMG/M metagenome (GOLD analysis project Ga0105046, IMG submission 78385) | Freshwater microbial communities from Lake Fryxell liftoff mats and glacier meltwater in Antarctica - MAT-03 (megahit assembly) | ecosystem: Environmental > Aquatic > Freshwater > Ice > Liftoff...
AAGCTCAATCCCTAAACTTGATTCCAGGCTTGATTCGTACCCCGTTTTAACCGCCGTTTTTGCGGAACACGTCGGCAACGGCGCGGCGCGGGCGTGGATGCTGTCAAATCAAAATTGCGGCAAATTGCAACAAACTTTGTCGGACTTTCGAGCCAGATCTCGTTGTTCCTGAGTACCAGGGACAGTCCACACGAGAGCACGCCAAAATGAAGCACAAATATATCGTCACATTGGGAACCATTTTCGCGCTGACGCTGCTTTGCATGGCACCGCTGCGGAACGCATCAGCCGCGTTGTTTAGAGTTGGCACCGGCACGGGCTGCACCCATGCCACTTTAGCGGCCGCTGTGGCAGCGGCGGACAGTAGTTCTGGCCTGGATACGATCCTGCTGACGCGATCAATAACCTATACGCAGCAGGCCATCGTCATTAACAGCAGCGTGACGCTCACCGGTGGTTTCGCGACCTGCGCCTCACCTGCCGACAGCACCTACACCACGCTCAATGGCGCGGGCGGCGCGGCGGCACCCGTACTGCGCATCAATGCCGGCACCGGTGTAGTGGTGCAGCTGCAAAAACTGACGATCACCGGTGGCGATAGCCCAGGCACTGCTCGTGGCGGCGGTGTGCTATTTGTCGGCGATGGTGTGCTTACCATCAATGACAGCACGATCACCAGCAATACCGCAGGTTTCGGCGGCGGCATTGCGGCCTTGGGGACCGGCGATCTGGCCGAACTGAATATTGGCGCCAATGTGTCGATCGCACTGAATACCGCGCGCTACAACGGTGGCGGCCTGCACTTGGAAAATCTGGAAACCGCCATTCGTGACGATGGCACCGGGATTTTTTCGAATGAGGCCAGCGGGGTCGGGGCTGACGGCGGCTATGGCGGCGGGATAGCGGTGCGCTCCTGTGATCGGCCCTCCATCCTATATTTGGGTAGCCCGGGCATTTCCGGATTCGGGGTGGTCTTTGACAATACCGCACGCTATGGCGGCGGCATTCTGGTCGAGGGCGGTGACGGCTGCGACGACGATGTGGCACGACTAGAAATGTATTCGACCAACGCTGCGCGCCTGACCAAAATCAGTGGTAATACCGCAACCGTTGCGGGCGGCGGGATCTATCTTAGCCCGAGCACGGGAATTGCCGGCTTTACCTTCGGCGTTGCTGCACTCGCAAGTCTGAGCAATGCCTCGCTGGAAAACAACACCTCGCCACAAGGCTCTGCGGTTTGGAACCGCGGTCCGGATACCGGCTTGTATGACAATACCTTGAGTTTCAACAATGGTGACTCCACCGACTCTGGGGTGATTCCTTGTTCGGCCATGCTTGGGAAGTCATGTGGCGTGATACGCGGCCATCGCGGCGCCGGCCGCATGATTGGCGGCGGCAATGGCGCGTCCAAGGTTGTGGTGAACCGGATGTTGCTCACCGACAACCAGGGAAGTGAGCTAATCCGTCAAGAAACTGCTGAAATCCGCAACAGTCAGATCACCGCCAATCAAACCACCGCGGCGCTGTTTTATACCCAAAATATGAACATGCGCGATTGCACCATCGCTGGCAATACCGTGGGCGCGGGCTACGTATTTTCAGCGAATGCCAGCGAGGTCAATCGTTTAATTGTCTGGCAGCCCGGAAAAGCGGTGCGCGAGAATCGTGGATCCTTGATCGGTTCGTACGTATTGGCGAACGAAGTCGCAAGCGTGAGTTCCACCAGCAACAGCGTGGCGCGCGACCCCCGGTTTGTCGACCCGGCCAATGGCGATTTCAGCCTGACGCCTGGCTCGCCGGCGGTGGATGTAGCCCCGGCTGGTGTCGGTGTTGACGTGCTTGGCTATGCGCGCGATATCGACCTGACGCTGGTGCCCAACGGCCTGGGGACGCGCGATTTGGGCGCGTTAGAGCGCAGAGCCGTCGATCCGATAGTGCAGAATGGAAATTTCGATGTGGATTTGCGCAATTGGACGGCGCTGGGTTTCGGCACGGCGACGTGGGATGGCGCGCAAAATGGCGCCGGTGCCAGTGGCTCTGGCTCCATGCATTTGACGCAGGCCAACGCCACCGCCGGGATGGTCATTCGGCCATTAGCACACTGCATTCACGTGCCGGGGCCGGGCACGTATGCGTTGAATGCGCTAGCCCGTGTGGCGCTCGCGGTAACGCCGGCACAGCGCGATCGGGTGCGGATACAGTGGCAGTTCCGCCGTGGCGTCTTTGGCAACGAAAGCTGCGCCATCGCCGGCGTGTCACCGGATCGTGTAGGCGTCTTGAACCTGCCCATCGGCTTTACTTTGGCCCCAGCCGCCAGCCCTGCTTTGATCGAAGTCGCCAGTACGGAATGGACGAGCTACAGCACGATCCTGCTGATCCCAGAGGCCGAGGAAAGCGACGGTGCAGCCGGCAGCAGCATAAGCGCTTGGGTGGACGGCATCACGCTCAGCATAGGCCAAGCCGTTGCTCTGTTTCAGGACGGCTTCGAATAGCGCCGCACAATAATCTATCGGAGATTGAGCATGTTTAAACCTATTAATGTGGCGGTGTTTTCCCGCGCGCCCAGGTTATTTCTATTGATGTTGGCAATCTGGGCGATGTTGCCGCAGATTGCGGTGGCGCAAAACGCCAATGATGGATATGCCCCGAACGCCAACGATGCGGTCAATGTGTTCGTGGTTCAAACCGATGGCAAAGCGATGGCAAAGCGCTGGCAAAGCGCTGGTCGGTGGTGCGTACACCAGCATTGCCGGGCAAATGCGCAATCGCATCGCGCGGCTGAATAGCGACGGCAGCCTGGACGCCATCTTCAATCCAAATGCCGCGCCGTGGTGCGCGCTCTCGCCGTGCAGGCTGACGGCAAGCTGCTGCTAGGCGGGGATTTCACCACGCTCGCCGGACAGCCACGCAATCGCATCGCGCGGTTGAATGCGGACGGCAGCCTGGACGCCGCGTTCAACCCGGATGCGGGCGGCAGCGTCCTGTCGCTGGCGATGCAGTTCGACGGCAAACTGGTGCTGGGCGGGGATTTCACCACGCTCGCCGGGCAGCCGCGCAACCGCATCGCGCGGCTGAATAGCGATGGCAGTCTGGACGCCGCGTTCGATCCGAATGCCAACGCCTTTGTCCCCGCGCTGGCGGTGCAGGCCGATGGCAAGCTGCTGCTGGGCGGGGATTTTGTCTCGCTCGCCGGGCAGGTGCGCAATCGCGCTGCGCGGCTAAATGGCGATGGCAGCATCGACGCCAGCTTCAACCCGAATGCGAGCAGCAGCGTCTACACGCTGGCCGTGCAGGCCAATGGCAAGCTGCTCTTGGGCGGTAATTTCACCACGCTTTCAGGGCAGCCCCGCAATCGCATCGCACGATTGAACGCTGATGGCAGCATAGATGCCACTTTCAACCCGAATGCCGATGGCTTTGTCGGCACGTTGGCCCTGCAGGCCGACGGCAAACTCCTGCTGGCCGGTGGATTCATCACGCTTGCCGGACAGCCGCGCAACCGCATCGCACGGTTAAACGCCGATGGCAGCCTGGACAGCACTTTCAACCCGGATGCCAACGGCCTGGTGAACGCGTTGATCGTGCAGGCCGATGGCAAGCTGCTCGTAGCTGGAGGTTTCACAATGCTCGCCGGGCAGCCCCGCAATCGGGTTGCGCGGCTGAATAGCGATGGCAGCTTGGACGCCAGTTTCAATCCGAATTCAAATGACGACGTCTATGCGCTGGCCATGCAACTAGATGGCAAGGTTGTGCTGGGCGGTTTTTTCACCATGCTCGGCGCACTGCCCCGCAATCACCTCGCGCGCGTGAACGGCGACGGCAGGCAGCCTCGATACCACCTTTAACGCGACGCCAACGGCTTCGTTGCCGCGCTGGCTGTGCAGCCCGATGGCAAGCCAGTCGTGGGCGGAGATTTCAGTTTCACCACACTCGCTGGGCAGGCGCGCAACCGCATTGCGCGGCTTAGCTCGCCGCAGGCGGCGCTGCAATCACTCGACATCAGCGCCAGCGCAGTCACTTGGTCGCGCTCCGGCGCTGGGCCTGAACTTGCGCTGCCACCCACACTGCTGTTTTCGGTGCTCGGTGACGTTTATGCGCCGGTAGGCAGCATGCAGCGCATCAACGGCGGGTGGCGTCTGACCGGCTTCGCGCCGCCGCTGAACCAGACCTTTTATCTGCGCGCACGCGCTCAGCTCAGTTCCGGATTTGGCAATGGATCCGGCGGCTTGATTGAAAGTACACGCCAGTTTTTTATTGCTTCTGACCGCATTTTCGCCAATGGCTTTGAATAAGGTGCTGCAGAGAAACTCTTCTATCGCTCAATGCGCACAGAAGGTATACCAGGCCTGCTGCGCCGCAACCAGCGCTGGATGCGACCCCGGCGCGACAGGCATCGCAGCCGAAGGCGCGCAGTCGCCGTGCTTTGCCTTGAGCACGGCCAGCCATAGCCGCGCCTCCTGCAGATCAGGGTGCGTGGTTGCAACGGCGGGATCGATTTTCGCCAGAGATTGCGCAAACGCTGCGGCGGTAGCCTCGTCTGGAGCACCGCGCTGCAGATCAATCCGCAATAGCGATACTCTGGCTGGCAGCAAGAGCACGTTGAAGTGGTAAGGGTCCTGCTCTAATGCGGTGCGCGCCAGCGCTTCGGCGTCCACTGGGCAATTCTGATTCACTGCTGCTGTCGCACAGGCTTGTGCGCGCAAGGCCAGCGCCAGGATCCGCAGATACGGCGGAAATCCATGGCCTAGATGTGCAAGCCCCACGCTCAATTCCTGTGCCGCCAACTGCGGTTGATTCTCCAGCAGCGCCAGTTGGCCGAGCGCAATATCGGTGCGCCCGCGCCACACATCGCTGCCCTGCGCGGCCAGTAATTCGCGCGATTGCTGCAGCGCCGCGCGGGCACCGGCAAGCTCGCCCGCTCGCAGCAGCCGCGAGCCTTCCAGCCGCAACGCCAGTCCGGTGGCGCTGCCGGCACCGCCATCACTGCTGCGCGCCAGCGCCAGCGACTGATTGCACGCGCTGCCAGCCTGGCTTTTGCCGGCCGCCTGCTCGGCTAGGCACAGGTTTTGCGCCATAGTCACCAGCAGGGCCGTGGGTTTATCGCCGAGCGTCGGTTGAGCAGCCACCGATGCGCGCAAATGCTCCAGCCCCGCACCAGTGTGACCGGCCATCAATTCCGCCATCGCCATTGAGCCCAGCGAGGTGACGCGTTCGGATTCGGTGCGCAAGGCATCCTGCGAGAGCGCGCGATAAGCCGCGATTGATTCGTCGAAACGCCCGTTGCCGCTCAGCGCGAACGCGACATTGTTCATTGCATAGCGCGTTTCATTACTATTTTCGCCGAACACGACGCGCGTTTCATCGAGTGCCAAATGCGCGTGCATCAACGAGGCCGCGACGTCGCCGCGCGCATTGGTAATAACCAGCAAAGCGTTATGCGCCCGTAGCCACGGATCGCCACGCAGGCCCGCGTCCTGCAAACGCTGCACCGCCTCGGCAATCAGCGTCTGAGCGCTGTCCATGTTGGGGACGCGCTGCCGGGCGGTGCCGTAAGCGATCAAGGCCTGAATCGCGAGCGGATGCAGCCGACCCAGCTTGCTATCCGCCAGCGTATGCGCGCGGGCGCTGACATTCAGCATTTTCTCGCGCTCGTTGAGCCGGTCGTAGAGCCGCGAAAACATGATCAGCAGATCAACCTGTCCGGTACTACCCAGCGCCGGGGTTTGATCGATCCGCGCCAGTCCAGCGTCGATCAAATCGCTGTAGCTGGGTGCCTTGCTGCGATCCGTGCCGGCCCGAACCGGATCAAACAGACCCTGCACGAAATCACGCACGGCATTCGCACGCGCCGCTTCACGCCGCGCCAGCTCGACCTGCCACAAGGACACACCCAGCGCGGCAATCAGGCCTGTTATAAACACAATCGAGGCCAGCACTGCCCAGCGATTGCGCGCCACGAACTTGCGCAGCCGATAGACCCGCGACGGCGGGTGTGCGCGCACGACTTGGCCCGACAAATAGCGCTGCACGTCCTCGGCCAGCGCTTCGGCGGATGGATAGCGATGCGTCGGCAGAGTCGCGCTTGCCATCGCAATAATGCGCTCCAGATCGGCACGCCGGGCGCCGCGCAAGGGATGCGTGCTGGGCGCAGCCAGCAGCTCGCGCAGCAAGCGGCCGAGCGCAAATACATCGGTCAACGTGGTGATTGCGCCGCGCTCGAATTGCTCGGGCGCCGCATAGGCTGGGGTAAGCGCATTGTTCTGGGTTTGCGTCACCGAGTCCAAGTCGGCATCACCGAGCAGCTTGGCAATGCCAAAGTCGAGCAATTTGACCTCACCCTGGGCGTTGACCAGCACATTGCCCGGTTTGATGTCCCGGTGCACGATTAAGGCTTGGTGCGCAAAGGCGACCGCCTGGCACAAGCTGACAAACAGACTTAGCCGCGATGGCGTGTCCAGATCATGCCGGGCGGAATAGGCGGTGATTGGCAGGCCCGCAATCAGCTCCATCGCGATGTAGGGCACGCCTGCCGGCGTCGTGCCGCCCTCGATAAAACGCGCAATGCCGGGGCAATTCAGCAGGATCAGCGCACGCCGCTCGTCGCGAAAGCGGCGCTGGTCATCGGCGGTGTAAATCCCGCGCCGCAGCAGCTTAAGCGCCACGATCTGCTCGACCTGATCCTGCTCGCGCCGCGCGCGGTACACGAACGAAAAGCCGCCCTCGCCCAGTTTCTCCAGCAACTGGAACGGCCCGATCCAGTCCCCAGGCGCAGGTGCATCCAGCGGTGCCTGCCCGACCTGGGTGACGAGCTGATCGAGCGGCCGATCCAGCAAGCCATTGCTAGCCGCATCGGCATTCAGTCGGCGCTGGATTTGCGCGCGCACCGCCGGATCCGCGCAATGTGCGCGCAGAAAATCCAGGCGCGCGGCGGCATCCAGTTCGAGTGCGCGTTCGAACAGTTCGCGCTCGCTCAGCGGCCCCGGATTTTGCGCGGTCGTGCCCTCGCTCATATCGCTTGTCCGCTCAGCGTCATACCAGCTCCGCCTGTAAGAAGGCACGCGCATAACGCCAGTCGCGCTCGACCGTGCGTGTCGATAACTGCAGCAGGCTGGCCACCTGCGTGGCATTCAGGCCAGCAAAATACAGCAGCTCCAGGATCTGCGCGGCGCGCGGCTCGGCTTGCTTCAAGCGCTCAATGGCCGATTCCAAAATCAGCACCTGCTCGGCGCTGTCGAAACAAAATCGCAGATCGTCATTGCCGGTGAGCGTCACCCGCACCCAGTCGCCACCCGCTTTCTGGTTCAGGCGTGCCCGCGCCCGATCAACCAGTAGGCTGCGCATAGCCAGGGCGGCATACGCGAAGAACTTTGGATCGCAGTCAAAATTCGGTTGCCGGTTGTCATACATACGCAGATAAAGCTCATGCACCAGCGCCGTGGTGTTGAGCGTCTGCCCAGGATGATGTGCGCGCTGCTCGTGCGCCAAGCCTTTGAGCCGCTCATATAAATCCTCGAAGACCAAACCAGGCAGTGTCGACACATTGACCTCAATCGGCGCGCAAAAAATATTGGAAGGGAACGAACTTTACATCGGAAAGCATAGCAGCCTTAGTCGCATTGAGTTGCGCATGCCGACACGTAGTTGAAGCAATCAAACCACGCCACGGCGTCGCTGCTTTCTAACAGTGCAGCTTTATGCTTCAAGGCTGTGCATTGAGCGCATCGTTTTTCATGAAACAAGCCTGCAATGCAATGCGCCTCGGGTGATGTGCGGCAATGAAATCAAATTTCGCGCGCTTTTCTGCAGAGATCGGCTGGGCTCGCTGACCTAAACACTGCTGCCAAAGCTCCGCCTCAAGTTGATCTAAGCTGTTGGCGTTAACGGGACGCATCAACACTAGTGTTTTTGCAACTTGCGTCGCAGCTTTGACTTTATCAGTTGCTGACGCCGCCAAATCAAAGTAGCTGCGAATTGCAGCGGGCTTTAAGCTGGGTGCGCTTGCTGCAGCGCGATCGGTTAAAGCTTCGAACTCAGCAGCTAGCTTTGGATCGTTTCTGTTTTGCAAATACCGAATTCTCAGCAAGCTCAGTTGGGCGCGCAAGCGCAGCGGGTGTGCATCCGGCAGCGGTTGAATGATTTCTTCAATTCGACGCATTGATGTCTGCGTATCTTTCTTTAAATAGTTCCGCGCTTCGAGTTGAGTCAGTAATATGCCCAGCACATCAAGACTGGCGGGGCCGCTTAGTCTTTCTAGTATTTCGCCAGCGTCTAGGGCATAGCGTAGCGCTTTCTCAAAATCGCCCAGCTGCATAGCGCTGCGTGCAATGCCGTTGAGCAAGGCGGCAAATGGCGCATTGTTAGCGCCGCGTGCGCGCAAGGCCGTTTCTACTGGCAGGTATTGCTCTAACGCATGGAGCGGATCCCCGCGCAGCGCGTTGACGTGGCCTAGATTCGTCTGCGCAGTACGTACATTATCATTCTCTTCAATGCCGGATTTTTTCCACACCGAAAGCGAAAGTTGCAGGTATTGCTCAGCTCCGGCCAAATCACCCAGCTGTAGGGCGCTTGAACCTAGGTTGCTCCAAGCAATACCGACGCTGAGCGGCGTTGCATCGCTGGCACTATTAAGCCGTTGCACGGCCGCCAATTGGGCGGCAAACGCAGACTTTGCATCGCCGGTTTGGCGCATGAGCATGGCCGCAGCAATTTGCCAGCGCGCATGTATGGCGCTGGTTGAATCCTGCGGAAGACTTTGCTTCCAAACCTGTAACCAAGCGGCAACTTGTTCCGGCTTGGCAATACGCAATCCCGCGAAAATGAGCGTTTCGTACGCTTGACTGCTTTGTGTTGGCGTCAAACTGTCAATCAGTTTTGGCGAATCGACTAAGTCTTGCAACACCGATTGCACCGCTTGATTGTCACCGGCGACGAGATAAATTTCGCCCAAACTGAGCAGCAGCTGCGCATACTCTACTGGCGAATTTTGATAGCTAACGCTCAAATTTCGCGTGCTTTCATCGAGTGCCGCGCGTGCAGAATTCGCGCCGCTGCCACCATCGCGTAAAATTAAGCTGAAGTGTTCGCGTAAGGCTTCTAAGCGCTTGACCTGGGCCAGTGCTTCGTTGCGCTCAACTACAATTTGCTGATTTTGCTTTACATAAACAGCCACGACAACGCCGCTAGCGATCAGTGCGCTAGCGCCAAGCGCAAATCGAATTGGATATTGCTGTAGCGCGCTCAAAAAGCGTTGACTAGTTGTGCGCGGGCGCGTTTGGGTTGCGCGATTGGCCAACACCGCGCGCAAATCGGCAGCTAACTCGAGCGCGGATGGAAAACGCAGTGCCGGTAGTTTTTGCAAACAGCGTTCTAATACCGCGCGCAAATCGAGCGCTTGGCTTTTTGACCAATCCGCACGCAGGCGAACAATAGAAATACGCGGCAAATTAGGCCCGCAAATGCTTTGCACCGCATGCGCCAAGCTGCGTGACGCCTCTGGATACGCCACCTGATCGATCAGCAGCTCATACAGCAATAGACCTAAGCCATGGATATCGCTCAGCGTGCTTGCTGCTTCCCCCGATAATTGCTCAGGGCTTGCATAGCTAGGCGTCAGCGCGTTGAGTGTGGCTTTGCACGGTTGGTTTTCTGCGTTCAACTCGGGCGCTTCTAGCAGCGCTGAAATCCCAAAATCCAGTAGTTGCAACTGGCCAGCCGCGTCGCTTCTTATATTGTTGGGTTTCAAATCGCGGTGAATGACTAAACGCTGATGTGCATAGGCCACTGCATCTACGAGCCCGACAAAACGGCTCAATTTTTCGCGCGCACTTAATCCTTTGGCAGCGGAGCTTTGGCGGTTTTGAGGGCGTTTTGCAGTTTGGCACCAGCTGGAAAAGTTAGTCCCTGCCAGCCAAGGCATCACGATATAACTTTGACCGCTCGGCGTTATTCCGGCATCGAGCAAGCTTGCAATATGCGGATGCTCCAGGTTCGCCAATAGCTCACGCTCGCGCGCAAAACGTAACTGCCACTCAGTCGTTTGCTCACGGAGTATTTTTATCGCAACTTCGCGCTGAAATTGCGCGTCTGCACGCTCGCCTCGATAGACATCCGCACTGCCACCGCTCGCTGCAAACTCAAGAATTTGCCAATGCCCAAGGCGTGTTCCAGGACTTAATCGTGGTTCGTGAATTTCACCTTTTGGTGCAGATAAGCGATCGGTATGCGCATGCTCTGATGCGAACCGTGCAAGCTGCACGCGCATGGGTGCCAACGTTGCGCTCAGAGCAGGGTAATTGTCTATCTGTTGCTCCAGCCAAAGCGCGCGTTCGGGCTCGGGCAAGTCCAGTAAGGTATCTAGCAAATCGTCGATGAGTTTTAGCTGCGCATCGCTGTAGTTTTGCAGTTGGTTTGGCAGCTTCGCCATTACGCCAAAACCTCCGCTAGCCATAGGCGCGCCTTTTCCCAATCGCGCCGCACGCTGCGCCCGGATATTTTTAACGCATCCGCCGTTTCTAACTCGCTTAAGCCCGCAAACCAGCGGCAAACCACCACTTGCTCCAAACGCGGGCTGACTTTTCCTAAGCGCTCAAGCGCTTCATGCACGTACATTACCGTACTTTCTTCGCTGCTGGTTTGTTCCGCGATGGACTGCGCTTGGAAGTCCAAATGCCGCATACGTTTGCGCGTGCGATCAACCAAAATATTGCGCATCGCCATAGCGGACAGCGCCAAAAAATGCTGCTCGCTGTCAGTTTTAACGGTGCCGGAGCGAACCAGCTTCAAATACAGCTCGTTGACCAAACCGGTGGTGTTCAACGTGGCACCTGGAAGGCGCGATCTTTCACGCGCGGCAATATTCCTAAGTACCTGATAAAACTCAGAAACCTGGGCTGCCATCAACGGTGCCATTTCAGCCTCAATTGCATGAATTTGGCTTTGCATGGCGGGCGTTTGGAAATCGATGGGGCTCTGGCGTTCAGTCATATTTGGATGCTGGCAAAATTAAAGATTGCTCAAATTATTGGTTTTGGCCGGTTTTGCCCGGCTCAAGCGTTAGCAGATCAATTAAACGCGATATGCGTTGCGTTTTAGCGTCCAAAGTCGGTGAAAGCCATATTGGCTATCGCCCAATTGCTCAAGCGATTTTTGCTGCGAGTGTCCACATCACCGAGTTAAATTTATGCGAAAGCTTATCGAAGCCCTAATTATTTTTAAATTACTCGCGCTATCTAGTGCGAGCCTAGCCGCTGATTTTTTCGTCACTAACGATGCAGACAGCGGTGGCGGGTCT
>Ga0105046_10016636_pt1 | contig 11290 bp, 7 predicted proteins | sample MAT03_FD_78385 | JGI IMG/M metagenome (GOLD analysis project Ga0105046, IMG submission 78385) | Freshwater microbial communities from Lake Fryxell liftoff mats and glacier meltwater in Antarctica - MAT-03 (megahit assembly) | ecosystem: Environmental > Aquatic > Freshwater > Ice > Liftoff...
GCACCCCAATCAAGTCCCCCTCCCCTGCAGGGGAGGGCCAAGGTACACCCCATCAATAGCAAGCACCCCAATCAAGTCCCCCTCCCCCGCAGGGGAGGGGTTAGGGGAGGGGTTCATAAAAGAAGCCGCCTGCCTCGCAATCGCGAAACAGGCGGCTTCTTTTATGAGCGGCAGCACGGCATTCATTTATACCGTGCAGCCTGCTCACTTACATCACTAATTCCGCTGTAGTACAAACCGTTCCACCACGGCCGGGCCATCTTTCGGTTGTACAACCAATTGGTAGACACCACTTTGCAGGCGCATATCCAGTTGAAGGGTTTGCAAACCGTCGGCAACCGGCAGGGTCGCCGTTTGTACTTCTTCACCCAAAGTGTTCAGCACCCGGATAAATACCGATTCTCCTGGCACCTCTTTCAGGTTGAGGAAGAGGATGCCCTCCGTCGGGTTGGGATACAGTTCGACCTCGGCGCTCAAGTCGGTATCCTGACGGCGGTCGTCCGGATTGGGTACGAAGTTGGGCCAGGGCAGTTCCGGACAATTGAACACATTGAGGTGTGCTTCGAAGTAGGTGCCGTCAGCAAGTTTTGCATACGTATAAATATACTTTGGCGCCGACTGCTGCGGGAGTTTGTATTCAAAAATATCAGACACACCGTTGTTCAACACCGTGCTGCTATCCGCTTTAAACCGGACGGAGTACACGGGTGAGAAGTTCGGGTTGCGCACGATGTACTTGCGTGGGCTGCTGGTAGGCGACGTATAGATGGAGTTATTGGCGGGTGCCAGCGCATTGATGCCGTTTGGCAGGCGGAACAAGACATAGTTCAGTTTCTGCGCACAGTTATTGATCACTTTGATCCGGTAGCGGCGATTGCCCACCGAGTCGAGTTTGATCGGCAGCATTTCCCAACGGAAACAACCGTTGGTCTTCACATCGCAGGCCATCTCTCCTTCAACGACGGTGATTTTGAAACAGCAGGTATCCACGTTGCCGCAGGTGTCGGCGGCGGTGTAGCAAATTTCAGTCGTTCCAAGCCCGAATGTGCCGCCGATTGGTATACCCGACAACAGGGTAATGGTCGGCTGGCCGCCTCCGGGACATTCCGTGTTCACCGATGGCAGATCGTAATCTACAATCGTTGTAGGCGTACCGGGAGCGGTTGTAACCGTCAGATCCGGCGGGCAGGTCAACGTGAATTTGGTGATCCATTGCAGTGTGGTGGTGACGATGGTGTCGCAACCTGTCGGGGAAGGCAGGGTGTCGACGAGAATGACTGGGAAAGCGTAGGAAACGCCGTTCACGATCACCGTGTCACCCGGCAGGAACTTGATCGTATCGAGAATCGTCGGCTTTGGCAGCACGATGATCTCGAATCTGGAGATGGTGTCGCAACCGCCGGTGGTACTCGGGATCGTATCCAGCAGCGTAGTTGTCTGGAAGTATGGAACCCCGCCGATGGTGACGGTGTCTCCTTGGCACAGTGTGGTGCTATCGGTCAGCAACGGTCTTGGCAGTATGGTGATGACATAGGTGGCGATGGTATCGCAGCCAGTACCCACTGTAGCAGGAATGGTGTCAACGACCGTCCCCGTTTGGAAATACTGGACGCCGCCGATGGTGACTGTATCGCCTTGACAGAGTTGCAGGGAGTCCGTCGAGGTCGGAACCGGCAAGAAAGTCAGGGTTTGTACGACCGAGGTGTCGCAACCGCCTGTTGTGCTTGGAAGGAGGGTGATCGCAACTGTCGTATCCTGCGTGAAGCCTATCCCCTGAATGAGCAGGGTATCGCCTTCGCACGCAGTGATCGTGTCGAATACAACCGGCAAGGGGTTGAAGATCAAAATTCGCTGCACCAGCGTATCGCAACTACCGCTGGTAGCCGGGAGGGTGTCAATGGTCACAGTGGTATTTTGTATATAAACGATTCCGCCTACGGTGACGGAGTCGCCTGCACAGGCTGTGATCGTATCAGACTGAATGGGCAGCGGGTTGAAAATCAGGATCGTTTGCACCAGGGTGTCGCAACCACCGCCTGTTGTCGGCAGCGTATCAATTGTTACAGTGGTGTCTTGCAAATAGACAATACCCCCCAATGTAAGGCTGTCGCCTGCACAAGCCGTCAGGGTATCGGCCTGAACTGGTCGGATGCGGAAGATCAGTTGGGTCGTTACAAGGGTATCACATCCCACCGAAGCGGGAAGGGTGGTTGTCAAAGTGATATCCTGTGTGTACACGATGCCGCCGATATTGATCGAGTCGCCGGAGCAGGCGAGCGTCGAGTCCGTCCGGGTGGGGAGCGGGGAGAAGATCAAAATAGTTTGCACCAGGGTATCACAGCTCGCTCCGGTTGCCGGCAGCGTGTCAATGGTCAAAGTGGTGTCTTGCAAATAAACAAGACCTCCAAACGTGATGGAGTCACCCGCGCAAGCCGTCAGCGTATCTGCCTGAATGGGGAGTGGGGTAAAAATCAGGATCCTTTGCACCAAAGTATCGCAGTTGCCGCCGCTTGCAGGCAAAGTATCAAGGGTTAGGATCGTGTTCTGCGTATACAGGATGCCGCCGAAGCTGATGGAATCTCCTGCGCAGGCAGACAGGGTGTCGGCCAGGATGGGCAATGGAGTGAAAATCAGTTGACGGGTGCGCAGCGTGTCACAACCGGTTGTGGCAGCCAGCGTATCTATCAGGACGGTATCAACGGTATAAGATTGCCCGCCCAGAAAAATAGTATCGCTGGCACAGACTGTAATGGTATTCGTCAACTGCGGGAGCGGCAGGAAATTCAGGTTAAACGTGATGGAACTGTCGCAACCCACAGGCGCTGGAACGTTCAATGTAACCACTGCATTCTGGGTATAAGGGGTACCATTCAGGACAAAAACATCGCCCTGGCAGCGCGTTACAGTCACAATACTTATCGGCCCCGGATTGAATAGGAGCCGCGTGGTGGTAATGGTATCACATGCGCCCTGAGTGGGAGAAAGGGTGTCCACCAGGATCGTGTCCGTGAAATAGGCAATGCCGTTAAAGAGTATGGAATCTCCTGCACAAGCCGTCAAAGTATCGAATGTGGAGGAGGGAAGGACAACTATAAGCAGGAAGGTGTCGATTAAGAAACAGCCGTCTACAGAAGTTGCGGCGAGTGTGTACTGTCGGGTACTGTCTGGTGTAATAGTGACCGTAGCGCAGGTATCACAACTCAGGCCGATGTTCGGCTCCCAGAGATACGTATCGAAGCCTGGTGCGCCGAGCGTCACCGAATCACCACTACACAGCACCTGATCGGGGAATTGCGTATCGCCCGACAGATTGACGGTTACCAGGATGGAGTCGCGTTGCACGATGCCGCAGGAATCCGTTACTTCCACCCAATAAACTTCTGTTCCGGTAGTGACCAACGTTTGTGCCGTGGTGCTGTCCTGCCACAGGTAGGAGGCATAGCCCGGTCCTGCGTCGAGTAGGAACGAAGTATCCTGACAGGTGATGATGTCCGGACCAAGATCAAGGGTGTCAACAGGGGACAATACCGGGCAGAGCAATGTTTCCGGGAGCGTTACATCCACGAAGGAAGCCGAAGTACCTGCGGGGACTGTCGGGCTCGGGCTGATCTGCATGGCAATGGTTTGGCTGAACGGGTTCAACACATTGGTCGTGACCACCGAATCCAGCGGCTGGATATAGCCACAGGAAATTTTGATATTCTGGCCGAGGGTGGTGTTGAGCAGGGAGAGGTCCGCGTCAAGTCCAGTGAAGCTGCCGTTCAGATATAACTCGTTTCCTGTCGCATACGCTTCGTTTTTAGCGAACGGAAGCGGCGTAGTAACCACCGTGAACGGTGCGCCATTCAGGGTGAATGCATTTTTGGCATTGCCATCGTGGTCAACGGGCAAAAAGAAATAGTGATCGCCAGAAAATCCATAAATGGCATAACCGCTGTCCAGTTGGACCAGATCAATCGGAGCCTCATCAGTGGTTTGGGTAATGTCGTATTGTTTGACCCAAACGAGATCGCCGCCGAGCGTTGTTTTTTGCAGGAAAATCTGCGTTTGTACAGTGCCTCCCGTCGTATCCACATTGGCATACAGCGACACCAGGGTATCATTGTCTACCAGCAGGTCCTCTGCAATAAAATTGGCAGTGGAAAGGGTGTCCAGGTGGCTGCTTCTCGCCCAATCCGGGTTAAAGCCCACGGTGTCCAGTCGCGCCAGCAGGTGGCGGATGCCCCCCGTGTTCGTCATCTGTAACGCTCCAACGGCGTAGAGCGAATCGTTGTGTAATAAGATCGTGCTGAAAAGGATGGCCTCTGTCCGGCTGATCCGTTTGCCTTTGCCGGCCACCGCATCGCCATTGTTCCGATTGAGTTCAAGGATTTCGACCTCGGTTCGGAAGGTCGTGTCCTTCACAATGGTTTGATAAAAAATGAAATTACCACCTGCGCTTTTCTCCAGAATACCTGCATTGACGGAGAAGCCGCTGTCAATACGTTTTACCCACAAGATCGTGTCATTCACCGGGTCATAGCGCAACACCAGTCCCATTGGCAGCTGCAAGGGCAGCGGACCAACTTCTGTACCGACGGCTACCAACATTCCGTCGGAATCGCGGATCAGTTCGAACAGCAGTACTTGGCGACTCGTGTCGAGCCGCAAGGTGCGCGCCCAGAGCAACTGACCATTGGAGTCGAGCTTGGTTATCAACGCTTCGTTGCCGATAGCACCGGTTGTGTATACGCCTCCATCAGGAGCAGGCAATAAGGAGATGCCCTGCTCATCAGTACCAGACGTACCGAACGACTTGAAATAAGATTCGGTTTGACAGGGGTTTAGGATTTGGGCGCTCAGGGCCACACAATAGAATAACCCGAGCACCAGAAGTAAGATTCTGCTCATCATAAATGTAATTAGTTATTGAAAAGAAATAAATTTGTTTCAGGTGCCAGTCGTTGAGAACTGACATCTGTTCCGTGTTAATAGTTGATAGCTAAGAATAATAACTAAAAACTGAAAATTAATAGCCAACAGCTACAAACCTCGGAGTGGGGATTAATAACCACGAAAGGGGGAACAAACAATGAGCCTGCAACTAATTTTCTTCCATTGCGGCTTCGATCTTCCCCATTACATAGTCCTGCAATCGGGCATCGTGATACGTGTACCAGTCATCGAGTAAGTCGGCTTCTTCTACTGCGTTGCGAAAAAATTTAAAAGGCTTTTTACCGCCCAGCGCATCAAAGAGTCGGTGTCGGTGTCGTTCATCAATCAAAGTGTCTGTAAAATCTTCCATGAAACGGTACGATTCCGTGGAGTTGACGGCGGGTATTTCTATGTAACTGTCAAAATCGAGGAAAACTTCATCCATCGTTTCCTCTACCAGATAGTCTGATTCATTTTCGAAGGAATGATGCGCCGGGTCCGGGTGAGCCAGAAAGGACTGGGTAGGTTTGTGAAACCACACTTTTTCTCCCTGACTCACGGCGTCGGCCATTTCACGTATTTTTTCAAACATACAATCAATAAGTCAATAAAATTTATTGCCAGTGGCGCGTCCGGCCGTTGACGTATGAATCAGCGAGCCGGATTTTTTCTTCATGAAGGGGCGAGGAGGGCGAAATGCGGGATATTTTAACCGACGAGCAACGCAGAATAAGGGGGAATAGGGCCATGGATTCATGCGCCAACTACCGGACGCGGCACTAGTGCCCTTCTCATTTGACTGCGGTGCCGTTTGAAATGTATTTTAAAGAACTGCAAAGTGCCGCCCCAGCCCAACTTGCCAGCCCGAGGATGTTTGTAGACTGCTTTGTTGACCAGGTCATCGGGCATATTTTGCAAAAAATCTGTCCAGTCTGCCCTTGCTTTTAGCCAACGGTCACGGGTATCGGAGAGCGATGCATATTCAGGTAGTGCTTCTTTGCTGATAAACGCAGGTGCTTTAAATTTGATCGGAGAACGCAGAGAGAGCCACAGAAGAAAACTGCGCCCGTGCGACCAGGGGGTGACCCGATCAAACACGGCGTTGAAACCAATTTTTTTACGGACGTAGGCCAATGATAACTCTTCGGATAAAATCAGGTGGTACATGTTCTGGATCACCGACCAACCGCCATCTGTCGGGCGGCGGTTGAGCGATTCTTCGGTGTGTTGATTCATTTCGGCGAACAATTCGTTCACCCACAGTGTATATTGGTCGTTATTGCGCAGGATGTAGCGTTTCGTCATGTTGTCAATTCGTTAACGAACGTTAAAGTTAAGGTTGAAAGTACTTTACGTGGGAGAGATGTTGGGTGAAATATCAAATTGGGGGAAAACCATGAATTTTTTATCCAAATTTGCCCTGAGAAAAGTTGTTGGTGCCGCGTTCGTTACAGATTACATATCCTTGCGAATTGAAAAAAAATTACCTGGAGAAACCCCGTTTTTTAAAACGTACTGCTGAATGGATTTTCCGCACAAACGTGCAAAAAATGACGCAATGACAAGAAAAAAAACAAGTCCGATCCGAATGAATGTGTTCAGCCTCCTGCTGTTACTGGGGGGGCTCGCAGTTCCCTTGAAAAGTCAAACCATCGTTACCGCGACAGATAAAAAGAAGGACCAGAAGGATCGTGACAACTTGCCCAGAAACTACCTGACGGTCACGACGAAAGCAGGAGATAACGTGGTCAAATTGTTGCAACGCTACGAATTACAGGAGTATGAGTGCAATGCAGACCAGTTTTTCAAGATCAACAAACTCTCCGTAGAAGTCAATGTGAAGCCCGGCGTCAAGTATAAATTGCCGATCGTGGTCTTTACCTACGATGGTAAAAGTATCCGCAGCACTACCGGCTTGAAGGATTGGCAGGCTGCCAAGCGGGTAGAGCAGTACAACAAAAATGCCCTGCAGAACGGACTTCGCAAAGACGACTTTTTGGTATCTAAAAAACTTTGGGCACCCTGGCACGAACTGGCCTGTACCGACGATCTGGGGGAGGGAACGGAAGATTACCGCCCGGCGGGTGCCGGCAAAAAAGGTCGGCCTGTGCCTGCTGAAACGGGCATTGGCAAAGACAACCGCACGTTTCCGATTTTTGGAGCGCATTATGCTCAAACGCCCCTTCTGAGTCAGCGGCTGAAAGGCCGCATATTTTACCTGATCAGTGGTCATGCCGGCCCCGATCCCGGAGCACAGGGCAAACGTGCCGGCAACACGCTCTGCGAAGACGAATATGCCTATGACGTGACGTTGCGATTGCTCCGCTTGCTGATCAGTCATGGCGCTACCGCCTACATGATTGTGCGGGATCCCGACGATGGTATCCGCGACGGCCTATATTTGCGTTGTGATCGCGACGAGGTGGTGTGGGGCGGTGGCGTTATCCCTGTTCCGCAGCGTGAACGACTGCAACAGCGGACAGACATGATCAACGACTTTACAGAACGCAACCTGAAAGCCGGTTTCAAAGACCAGACCCTGATCGAAATTCATGTGGATTCTCGCAGCCACGACAAGGAGACGGATGTTTTTTTTTACTACCGGCCGGAAAGTGAACCCAGCCGGCAACTGGCCCTGAAGATCCAAAAAACATTCTTGCAGAAATACAAAAACAAACAAGCCAACCGGAATTATAAAGGCACGGTCACAGATCGTTACCTCTTCACCCTGACCGAAACAACCGTCCAGAAAGCAGTGTATATCGAACTGGCCAATATTCAAAATGATTGGGACCAGCAGCGCCTGGTATTGAAAAACAATCGTCAGGCATTGGCAAACTGGATGTTTGAAGCGATTGGGAAGTGAGGGTTGCCAGTTATTTGCACCGTACAAATGTGTTGAAAATTACTTCAGGTACTTGAAAAAACTACTACTTCTTCTCTCGCTCCTCGCAACCGGTTACTCCCTTCACGCTACCCATATTGTGGGCGGCGAAATCACGTACCGATGTCTCGGTGACTCCACGTATGAGGTCACGCTGTCGGTCTACCGGGACTGTTTTAACGGCGAGCCGCCGTTCGATGCAACCGGCTGGATCGGGGTATTTGACAGCGCGTGGAACCTGGTAGGAAACCTGACCCCGAAATACGTGGCGGGTAAAGATGACACCCTTTCTATCATACTCAGCAATCCCTGCCTGGTGGCACCGCCCGACGTATGCGTACACCGCTTTTTTTATCGGAGCACGGTGACATTGCCTTTCAAAAAAGGCGGCTATACCTTTGTCTATCAGCGCTGTTGCCGCAATACGTTGATCCGGAATATTATCCTGCCACTGGATGTCGGCGCTTCCTATACCGCCCAGATCAGTGAAGATGCCCTTCGGGAATGCAACACCAGTGCCGTCTACAACAGTTGGCCGCCCGTGGCGATCTGTATTCACCAGCCGATCGATTTTGACCATGGGGCGGTAGATGCGGACGGCGATTCGCTGGTCTACCGGCTCTGTACGCCGCTCAATGGGGCCAGTCCGCTCCCCAATTTATCCATGCCTCAGCCGCCTAATCCAGGCCCCTACCTGGAAATCCCGTGGCAGGACCCACCCTATAACCTGACGAACTTGCTCGGTGGCGACCCGCTTAAAATCAATCCTAAAACGGGCTTTATGACCGGTGTGCCCAACACCATCGGCAACTTTGTCGTAGGCGTCTGTGTGGACGAGTATCGGGATGACCAGATCATCTCTACGACACGCCGCGATTTTCAGTTCAATGTGTCGGACTGTGGCGCCCCGGTAGCGGCTTTTTTTGCGCCGGAGGTCGTCTGTAATACGCTCACCGTAATATTCAAAAACCAAAGCCTGGGCGAAAAAACCAGCCTTTGGTACTTTGACTGGGAAAACAATAAGTCGCTCTCTTCCAATTCTTTTTCGCCGACTTATACCTATCCGGACACCGGTTCTTACACCATTGCACTCATTATCAACAAAGACGACCAGTGCCACGACACTACTTTTCAGACCATTTATCTCACCCGGTCTTTTGCAAATGCTGCGCTGGATATTCAGTTTCCAGACTGTGACTCGGTCGGCCTGACGGTGCAAGCCATTGACCTGAGCACCGACCCGAATGCTGATATTGCTGCCTGGAAATGGACCCTGGCCGGGCCCGGCAGTTTTCTGAATACTTCTGTCACCCAAAACCCGCAATTCACGGTCAAAACGCCCGGAAAATACGTCCTCACCCTCATCACGACTTCCCAAAACGGCTGTATGGATACCGTGGTGCAGCAATTCAACGCGCCCATCCCGAATGTCAGTCCATTTCCGTTGGTGCGCACCATTTGCCAGGGAGACAGCATTGCACTGTGGCCCGCCGCTCCAACCGGCTTCCAGTACGCGTGGACACCTGCCTGGAGCCTCAGCGATTCTACGGCCCTCAACCCGCTGGCATTTCCGGACACCACCACCACTTACACGGCCACTCTTTCTGGCAATGGTCCCTGTGTGCGGGAGCAGCAGGTAACGGTCAATGTGTTCGAACCCTTGGCGCTTACCGCCATCGCTACGCCTGATACTATTTTTAAGGGACAAACCAGCCAGTTGCAAGCCCTCACCGGCGCCCCGTCCCTCAGTTGGCAGCCTGCCGGATCACTCTCCAACCCATTGATTGCCAATCCGGTCGCCAAACCATCCGAGACGACGGATTATGAGGTCCGCGCGCTGATCGGAGGCGGTTGTGAGCTCGTCGGCACCGTCCGGGTGGTGGTACTCACGCCTGAATGCATCGAGCCGTACATCTTTTTTCCCACGGGTTTTTCGCCCAACAATGACGGCGAAAACGATGCATTAAAACTTGAGGGCAACCTCGTGGAAGAAGTATACTGGGTCGTGTACAACCGCTGGGGAGAAAAAGTTTTTGAAGCCGACGACGTGGACGATGCCTGGGATGGTACTTTCCGGGGCCAACCGCAACCGGCCGAAACGTATGGCTACTATCTTCGGGTGCGGTGCATCGGAGGCGAACAGTCGGAGAAAAAAGGCAATGTCACTTTGTTGAGGTAATTTTTGCAGTCCCCCCACGCCTGCCCCTCCCAAAAGGGGAGGGGCAGGCGTGGGGGGACTGCAAAAATTACCCCCTGGAAACCACTCTCCACACCCGCAGCAGCACTTCCTGCTCGTGTTTCCAGGTCCAAACCTCCCGGGCGGCATGGCAGGCTGTTTGCAGCCGCTGGTAAGTAGCGGGATCATCGAGCAAACTGCGGATGGCTGCGGCAATGGCTTCGGGGCGGAGTGTATCGAGTAGGATCGCTACTTCGTGCTCGGTGTTCAGAGTACGGTATTCCGGAAAATTCATGGTGAGCACGGGCACTTCGGCTTGTACGTAGTCAAAGAATTTGTTGGCCAGGGAGTAGTAGTAAGAAAGCCCCCGGTTTTCCAGCAGATTCAATCCCAGCCAGGCTTGAGCCGTCAGGGCGCGCAGGTCGTCCGGTTTTACATAACCCAGGAACTTAACCTTGTTTTCTACGCCCAATGCTACGGCCTTGCGGCGCAACTCGTCCGACAGGTCGCCTTCACCCGCCAGTAAAAGGTGTACGTTGTCAAGATATTGCATGGCTTCGAGCGTCGCTTCGATGCCGCGTCCGACATTGAGTGCGCCTTGGTAAAGCAGCGTTGTGCGCTGCTTATTCACAGCAAGCGTCGGGGTCGGTTGGAAGGCTGGTACGTTCCGCACCACCGCAAATTCCAACCCGTATTGCTGTTTAAAAATTTTTGCCAGTTCCGGGCCTACCGTATACGCATGGCGATAAAACGGAAGGCACCATCGGGCGACCATGCCCCAAAAAAACCGCACCGCAGGCCGTCCGATCACTTCCGGCACTTCGGTGAAATATTCGTGCGCATCGAATACCCGCTTTTTGCGGCGCAGCAGCGTGGCAAAGCATCCGGCAGGCAACGTGTCGAGGTCAATCGAGCAGACTGCATCGCAACGCGTTTTCATCAAAAAAAGGAACAAGCGCAGGTTGTACTCGGCATAAAAAAGAAAACCTTTTCGAAAACGGCAGTGTAAACGCACTTGTCCGAACGACCTGTCATCCAACGGAATAGAGTGGGGGAGCGACCGGCCTATCAACGTCACTGAATAGCCGTTTTGAGACAATGTACCGCAGATGCGCTGCATCCGCTGGTCGTAGGTGAGGTCGTTGGTGACGGTGAAGAGGAGCGTCATGGATGTGTTACAAGGTTCTCGTTGCTTTCCAGATTATGAATAGAACGCTCCATCCGCAGGTTTGCTTCTTCAGGCGTTTCTTTTCTTTTTACTCGGAGCTTCAAAAGGTAGTCCCAAGGAACGCGGCACCAATAACTTAGTCATTTGA
>Ga0105046_10016639_pt1 | contig 11289 bp, 10 predicted proteins | sample MAT03_FD_78385 | JGI IMG/M metagenome (GOLD analysis project Ga0105046, IMG submission 78385) | Freshwater microbial communities from Lake Fryxell liftoff mats and glacier meltwater in Antarctica - MAT-03 (megahit assembly) | ecosystem: Environmental > Aquatic > Freshwater > Ice > Liftoff...
CACGCACCACGCTGGCGGGCATCACACCGGCCATCCGCAACGCGCGCTCGTGGTCGACTTGAAACGTGACCAGATCGCGCTGGTTGACACCGACCAGATTCGCCCCAGCAGCGAGCGCTACATCCAGCTCTGCCTCATCGTGAATCTCGACGAGTACGTCGAGACCGACCGCCTCGGCCAGCCGGTGCAGCTCGATCAGCTCGCGTGGCTCGAGCGCGGCGGCTATCAAGAGCACGCAATCTGCGCCCATCAAGCGGGCATCGACCACATCGCGCTCGCACACCGTGAAGTCCTTACGCAGCACTGGTAGTGAACACGCGGCCCGTGCAGCCTGCAGGTCGGCCACGGACCCGCCGAACGACTCCTCGTCGGTCAGCACCGACACACACGAGGCACCACCCCGCTCGTAGTCGCGGGCCAACGCAGCCGGGTCGAGACCGGCGTTGAGGTCGCCCTTCGACGGAGAGCGCCGCTTGACCTCGCTGATGACCGCCAGGTGCGAGACATGCGTTAGCGCCTCGCGAAAGCCCCTGATGGGCGCCATTGCCAAGGCCTGCTCGACCATGGGCGCGAGCGGACGGACGTCCAGGGCGGCGGCGCGCCTGTGGCGGGCGATGATGGTGTCGAGATACGTGGCCATCAGCGACCGAGTAGGCGTTTCAGAGACCCTTGCCGGTGACCGGAGCGAGGAAGCGCATCTCCGGGCGGCCGGCCATGAAGGGCGCAAGCGATGGGCCGAAAGCCTTGAACCAGTCCGCACTGGAATGCGCGATCAGCGCGGCCTGCTCTGTGTACAGCTCGTAGACGAACAGTGCGTCCGGATCTGCCTCCTCCTCGTGGAGGATGTAGACGAGCGTGCCGTCCTCTGACTGCACGTTGTCGACCGCGACCTGGAATGCCTGGGCGGCCTCGGCGCGCATGCCGGGCTTGAGCGGGAGACGGACCCACACGGCGACTTTGCTCATCGTTGCGCTCCTTCGAAAGGCTGGCGGCACCAGACGATGCCCGGCGGGCACGGTAGCAGCGTGGCAGCATGAGCCGATGGCTGAAGCGGAACGCACTCTCGTGGTGGTCGAGGACGAGGCCAACATCGCCGACCTCCTGGACGTGTACCTGCGGGGCGCGGGTTTCAGAGTACTGCAGGCGTCGTCCGGTGAACGCGGACTCGAGTTGATCGACCAGCACCGTCCCGCATTGGTCGTCCTCGACATTGGGCTCCCCGACATCGACGGCTTCGAGGTATGCCGCCGCGTCCGCGCCAAGAGCAATGTGCCGGTGCTGTTTCTGACGGCCCGCGATGGCGAGATCGACCGCATCCTCGGGCTCGAGCTCGGAGCCGACGACTACGTCACCAAGCCGTTCAGCCCTCGCGAACTCGTGGCCCGGGTGAAGGCAATCCTCCGTCGTGGCCAGACTGATGCACGCGACGACCACGACGTGATCCACATCGGTGACGACTACCAGGTGGACATCACTCGTCGCGAGGCTCGCTGCAAGGGCGAGGCCATTGCGCTGGCCACGCGCGAGTTCGACCTGGTCGCCCACCTGGCCCGCAACCAAGGAATAGCGCTCTCACGGCAACAACTGCTGGACAGCGTGTGGGGTGTCGATTGGTTGGGCGACGACCGCACCGTCGATGTGCACGTGCGTCAATTGCGCAAGAAGCTGGGCGACGACCTCCCGCTGGCGACAGTGTGGGGCGTCGGTTATCGGTTGGGCTAACACAATGCTCACACTTTCCAGCCAGGGTGGGCAGCGATGACGCGGCGACTTGCAACCGTGATAGTCAGCGTCGTGATCGCCACGTTGCTTCTCGCGGGTGCCGGCACATTGCTGCTGTCGGCGGCCCGTGCACGCACCACGACGGTCAGCGAGCTGCGCGCTCAGGCTGAGCAAATGGCCAGCAACATCGGCGAGGTCCTTGACGTCGACGAGTCGTTGACGGCCGTCGAACAGGCACGGCAGCTGAAGAACCGGTTGCGACTGCTCGCCACGCTGCGCCAAGTCGTCGAGCTGGACGACATCTCGGTGCTGAGCGTGCAACGCAACGGCCAGATCCAGGGCGACGTGCCGACCTCGCTGAGCATCGACGACATTCAGCTGGAGGTGCTCGCCACCGGGCAATCCACAGCGGACAACCGCGGCAAGCTTGCGTACGCCGCGGCACCGGCAGCCGGGCCGGCCGGGCGGCAATACATCGTGGTGGTGACTCGACGCATCGACGCCGGCCTCGGGCCCTCTTTCCGGCTCTTTGTGTGGGCCTCCGGCGCAACCATTCTGCTCGCCTTCGGCGCCGCCGTCCTCCTGGGTCGTCGGCTGAGCAAGCCCATCCGGGAGGCGTCGGCAGCGACACAACAGATCGCAGCGGGGCACCTGGGCACACGCCTTGTTGAGCCGCCTGCCCACCACCACGATGAACTGGCCGAGTTGTCGCGAAACGTCAACGGCATGGCCGCCGCTCTGGAACGCTCGCGCACCCTGGAGCAGCAGTTTCTGCTGTCCGTCAGCCATGATCTCCGCACTCCGCTCACATCCATCCGGGGCTACGCGGAGGCGATTGACGACGGCAATGTCGACCCCAAGCGCGCCGCCACCGTGATCCGAGCCGAGTCCGCACGCCTCGAACGGCTGGTCGCCGACCTGCTCGACCTCGCCAAGCTGCGGGCGCGAGCGTTCACCTTCGCGATTGGCCCCGTCGACTTGTCGGCCGCCGTGCACACGGCAACCGATGGCGCCGCCGGCTCGATACCAAGCATCACGTTCCATCCGGTGACGAGCGGCCCGCTCACCGTGCGCGCCGACCCCGACCGCCTCGCGCAAGTCTTGGCCAACCTCGTCGAGAACGCCGGCAAGTACGCACGCAGTGCCGTGCTCGTATCGGCTCGTGCGGAGGGCGGATGGGCGGTCGTGACCGTCGATGACGACGGTCCTGGAATCGCACCCCACGATCTCCCCCACGTGTTCGAACGCCTCTACGTCGCGCGCGATCGGCCGGAACGCAGCGAGAACTCGAGTGGCCTCGGCCTCGCCATCGTGCGAGAACTCGTCGTCGGTATGGGCGGGGAGGTGGCCGCCGGCCCTGCGCCCGAGGGTGGCGCCCGCCTCACGTGCCGATTGCCGCTGGGTAGTTAGGCGCGTTACGGTCCGGGTATGGCCATCTCACGCAAGTCCGAAGCCCCCGCAGGCGTCACCAACGCATCGGGTGAACCCGAAATCGTGCTCGAACTCGACGGGTTGGTGCTGTCGATGAAGCCACCGGCAGCGCCGGCAGCGACGTCAGAAGCCCAGACGGGCGCTGATCTCAGCAAGTAGCGAATCGATCGGCACTCGCACCTGAGCGGTAGTGTCGCGCTCGCGAATGGTGACTGCGCCGTCTTCCAACGAGTCGAAGTCGACAGTGACGCACAGGGGCGTACCGATCTCGTCCTGGCGGCGGTACCGCTTGCCAATGGCCTGCGTCTCGTCGTAGTCGACCATGTAGCGATCGGCCAAGGTGGCAGAGATCTGGCGGGCAAGCGGAGTGAGCGTGTCCTTCTTGCTGAGTGGCAACACGGCCACCTTGAAGGGCGCCAACCGGGGGTGCAACCGCAGCACAGTGCGCGGCTCGTCGTTGATGATGTCCTCGTCGTACGCGGCCAGCAGGAACGCAGCCATCGCCCGGTTCACACCGGCGGCCGGCTCGATGACGTACGGCACGTAGCGCTCGTTGGTGGCCTGGTCGAAGTAATCCAGCTTCTGGCCGCTGTGCTCTGCGTGCTGCTTGAGATCGAAGTCAGTGCGCTGGGCGACACCTTCCAGCTCACCCCAACCCCACGGATACATGAACTCGATGTCGCTGGTGCCGCTGCTGTAGTGGCTCAGCTCGTCGGCGTCGTGCGGGCGCAACACCAGCATCTCGGCCGGGATGCCCAGGTCGATGTACCACTGCAGGCGTGCGTTGCACCAGTACTCGTACCACTGCGCGCTCTCGGCGGGCGGCACGAAGAACTCCAGCTCCATCTGCTCGAACTCGCGTGTACGGAAGATGAAGTTGCCGGGCGTGATCTCGTTGCGGAAGCTCTTGCCGACCTGGGCGATACCGAACGGGGGCTTCTTGCGGCTGGTCTGCAACACGTTGACGAAGTTGACGAACATGCCTTGCGCCGTCTCTGGGCGCATGTAGACCTCGGCGCCGCTGCCCTCGACCGGGCCGGCGAACGTCTTGAACATCAGGTTGAACGCACGTGCCGCGGTGAACGATCCGGTGGCTGCGCAGTTCGGGCACACATTGGGGTCGGTGAGATGGTCCTCACGGAAGCGCTGCTTGCACTTGGTGCAATCGACGAGCGGATCGCTGAAGTTGGCGAGGTGGCCGCTGGCCTCGAAGACCTGCGGCGGAGCAAGGATGGCCGCGTCGATCAACACGACGTCGTCGCGCTGCTGCACCATGGTGCGTACCCATGCCTCGCGCACGTTGCGCAACATGAGTGAACCCAACGGGCCATAATCGTAGCTGGAGCGAAAGCCGCCGTAGATCTCCGCCGATGGGTACACGAAGCCCCGCCGCTTGCAGAGATTCACGATCTGGTCCAATTCGATGGCAGCCATAGCGAGGCAAGGCTACGGTCACCCCTTCGGCAGCCGCGAAATCATTTCGGAAAAGTGCAAGAATGCGGGCTCTACTCGGTCTTCACCGCAACGAACGGAGGGCAGATCATGATCGATTTCCGCACGCGGTTGGCATTGTCGGTGGTCGCCATTTCATGGCTGATGGTCAGTTGCAGTGACAGCGAGTCGATTGGGTCGGGGGACACGACCAGCACCGTGGACCTTGCCACGACGTCGACGTTAGCAGCAACCAACGCCACCGCCCCCTCCGCCACGTCCGCTTCGCCCGCGCCACCCACCACCGCCGCCAGCGCCTGTGACGGTTCCGAAGGGATTGGCCCCGGCGCCGCCATTGGAACTGTCCTGCGCGGTGATATCGATGGCGACCTGCTGGACGACACCGTCACCGAGTACAGCCTCGACGGCGTGCCCCGCGTGCATGTGTTCCTCGCGACCGGCGGCCATAGCGATGCGGAACTTCCCATCGGCTTTGCCGACCGTGTCTCCATCAGCTTCGAAGACTTCGACTACGCGCTCGATGCGCCCACCAAGCCGCCCGTTGCCGTGCTCGCAGTTGGCGCCACCAAGGCCGGTACCGCCCAGTTCACGTTCCTCACACTCACCCCGCAGTACTGCATCCGGCCGTGGCACCTCGATGGCGCGGGCATGTTCGTCGGGCGAATCTCGGCGGAGGGGCCGTACGAAGGTCTGTCGTGCGAGATTGCCGCCGGCAACCGCTACTACGCACTGAACTCCGCCGAACAGGCGGTGCCGGGCGGCGACTGGACGATCACGCAAACGGTCATCAACCACAACTTCACCACGGTGCTCTTCGACCCTCCGCTACCCTCGATCACCATGCCCGACGGCCCTGATGTGCAAACGATGTATGGCGATTTGTACGGCTGCGACACCCCAGCGATGTTCCCATGAACCGTCGGGCGCTCGTCACATCTTTCGTCCTCACTGCCTCGATCGCCCTGCTGGCCGCATGCAGCGATTCGAAGACGGTCGGCAGCGAGACCACCGTTGCGGCAACGACCACGAACTCCGTTGCCGAACCCGTGCCGCCCACGGACGCTGCGACAACGACGGTCGCCGACACCACCACGACGGCTGGGGCCTCCACCACAACGGTCGCGGCTGGCGCTGAGTTGGTGCTCCGCGACTTCGGCATCGGCTCATTTGCTCTTGGCGGCGAAGCTCGGCCGGTCATCGACGGCATCTCGTCCGAGCTCGGCGCCCCGATCCGAGACGAATCTGCCGACTACCCAGTCGCTGACGGCAGCGGCGAGTACACCACCGCCGACGGCGAAATCGGGTTTGTAGCGCCGATGGGCCGGACTGTGTGCTGGTCGATCAACGTGTGTGCTGAGTTCGGCGGCGGCAGCGTGGCCTCCATGTCGTTCACCGGTTGGACCTATGCCAACGACCCCACTGCGGCGTTGTCGTCCGCTAGCGGTGCGAGCGTCGGTACTCGGTGGAGTGACCTGCCAGCACTCGAGGTGGATGAGGGCGGCTGCTACTCAGTGGGCAGCGGCACCATCGACGGCATTCGGGTGGCGCTCGCTTCGGCTGGGGTTCCGTTCGGCTCGTTCGATGAGGCCGGCAACTATGTCGCCGCCGTGCCCGACGCCGCTGACGTCACCATCACCTCGATGGAAACCGGCGAATCCCCCATATTCCTCTACGGCGACTGCTGACCGTTCACGCTGCCACGAAGTGTCGCCCAGCGTTGACATTCGGTGCCAGCGTCCAGGGTCGGTGCTAGTGCGTTTCGAACATGGCGACGGTGCGTAGGCGCCGCTCGATGTGATGCTCCAACGCACGGGTGGCGTGGGTGGCAACCTCGTGCGTTGTGCGTGACGGCGGGGTGTCGAGCGCGTCGTTCAGGCGGCCACCCAGGATCATCCGCATCAGTTCCAACGCCGGTTCGCTGAGTGGCGCACCGGTTCGGCAGCTGCGGCACAATGCGCCCCCCTGGTCCATGTCGAACGCGATCAGCGGGCCGGGCTCGCCGCAGCGCACACACACGTCCAGCTCGGGGCGTACACCCTCGGCCGCCAGCAGCTTCCAGAAGAACGCAGGAACCACCAGCGAACCGCCACGCTCACCGATCGTGCGCAGCGCACCCACGACCATTCGATACAGCTGTGCGTTCGGCTCGCGGTCCAGCGACATCTGGTCTGCGGCTTCCAGCACGGCAATGCCAGAGGTGAGGTGATCGAGGTCGACCACCATCGGCGCCAGCGACTCGACGGCCTCGGCCTGGCTGATGATGTCGAGCTCACGACCCTGGGCCAGTAACAGCCGCACATGGCTCATTGGTTCCAGCCGACCACCGAAGCGTGACATGGTCTTGCGTACGCCCTTGGCGACGGCGCGTACCTTGCCGTGATGCTCGGTGAGCAGTACGACGATACGGTCCGCTTCACCCAACTTGTAGGTGCGCAACACGACCGCAGTGTCGCGATAGAGATGGCTGGCCACGCCGCCGCCTAGTCGATGCCGCCGAAGCGACGATGACGACGTGCGTACGAGCCAATGGCTTCGTCGAGGTGACCGGGCGCGAAGTGCTGCCACGTGGTGTCGACGAACACCAGCTCACTGTACGCCAGTTCCCAGACCAACGAGGGTGGCATGCGGTGCTTGGCGCCGACGACCACGACCAGGTCGGGGTTGACCAGTGCCGGTGCGTTGAGAGCCGCGTCGATCGATGCCTCGGTGATGGCCTCGCCGGCCTTTTGGAGACCTGCGATGACACGGGTGAGTCGGGCGCGACCATCATCGTCGGCTTGCGCGACGGCCAGGCAGGTACCGACGGCTGCTTCGCGGGCCGGAACGTCAACCGGTGGACGTGCGTCACCGGGGCCGAACGGACGGACCGTCAGCCAACTGGCGCCGACATGGTCGGTCACCTTGCCCCACTCGTACAGCCTATTGGCCCATTGATCGGCGGGCAGTTCAGCCCATTCCGCGAGCGTGCCCCCGACAACCATGACATGGCGAAGTGACACCCCCTCGGTGGCCGCAGTGTTCATGCCGCCATTGTCCCACGCGGCCGACACGTTTGTGGGCACAGTCGCCCGAATCGGGCCAACCGAAGGAACCGTCCTTCCCGAACTAGGGTGCTGAGCCGTGACCATCGCCTCCCCCGCCGACCCGCTGCTGGTGCACGTGGCGTGCATCATGGATGGCAACGGGCGCTGGGCGAAACGCAAGCACCTCCCCCGCACCGAGGGCCACACCGAAGGTGAGGAGAACCTGGCCCGGCTGGTTCGTGTCGCCGTCACCCGCAACGTCGGATGGCTGACGGTCTTCGGATTCTCGACGGAGAACTGGGTGAGGCCGCGCACGGAGGTTCGCCACATCCTGGGCCTCCACAAGAAACTGTTCGGTCGCGTCGCTGAGCTCAACGAACTCAACGTCCGAATCCAGTGGATGGGCCGCCCGTTCGACAGCCCGGAGGCACGGACGCCGAAGTACGTGCAGCGCGCCATTCGCAAGGCCATCACCGACACCGCCCAGAACACGGGGATGGTGCTGACGGTCGCCTTCGACTACGGCAGCCACGCCGAGATGGTGCATGCAGCAGTGGCTGCCGCGGCTGAAGGTCCGGTCGACCAGGCCGCAATCGGGCGCAATCTGTACCTGCCGGAACTGCCTCCTGTGGACGTGATGGTACGAACGTCGGGCGAGCTGCGCATCTCCAACTTCATGCTGTGGCAGAGCGTTGGTGCGGAGGTGTACTTCACTGACCGCCCGTGGCCTGATTTCGACGGTCACGAGCTGGACGCCGCACTCGCACTCGTGGGCTGATCGGCAATGACCGACCTGCCCGCCGGCGACTTCGCATCCTGGCTCGTCGAGATTCGTGAGGCCATCGAGGGTGAGGGCACCACCGATGTGCCGTGCGGGCCTTGTGTAGCGTGCTGCTCGTCGACGCAGTTCGTCCACATCGCCCCGGACGAACGCGACGCGCTCGCCCACATCCCCACAGCGTTGCTGTTTCCCGCACCACGCATGACTCGTGGTCACGTGCTGATGGGCTACGACGAGCACGGTCGCTGCCCGATGCTCAGTGACAGTGGCTGCTCGATCTACGAGCATCGGCCACGCACGTGCCGCACCTACGACTGCCGAGTGTTCCCCGCAGCCGGCGTGCTTCCCGACGAGCCCGACAAGGTGATGATCGCCGAGCAGGCTGCTCGTTGGCGGTTCACGGTCGACGGTGCAGCGGCGATCGAAGCCGCAGCCGCGGTGCGCGCCGCGGCTGTGTTCCTTCGCGACCGTCGAACCGAGCTTGGCGAAAGCGCTCCACACACGAGCACCCAACTCGCGGTCGCCGCAGTCCGAGCCCACGACCTGTTCATCAACAACGAACCACCGGTGCCCGAGGTACAACTTCGTTTGACCCGCCGCCGCCAGGAGGAACCATCGCAACCCACGGCGGTCGGTTGTCGAGGACCGCTAGCGCGATGGAGTCAGCGACAGCACGATCACCTGGTTGTGGCGAACGCAGTTCCAGCGTGAAGGCTGTCGGCACCGTGATCGTCGGAAACCTCACCGCGCCCGCTCGTGAATGTTGTCGTGGCGGTCCAACCGGTGCGCTACCTCGCCCCAGACGTACAGCCTTGCATCCACGCCGCCATGTGGCCACAGCTGCTCAGCGCATAGCGACAGCTCTGCGCTACTTCGGCATCTGAGCAAGCGGTTCAGCTGAACCGGTCACAGAGCGAACCGCAATATCTGCGCCTCCGACGGTCACAATCTCAATCGGTGAGCCAGGTAGCGCACGGCGGTAGTTCCGCGATTCTCATTCTGTGGTACGCCACAGACGAACGTATTTCTGTGGTGTGCCACAGACGCTGAAGGACGCAGCAAGACCCGCGGCCAATGCCCGGTACGGCGCTCGCCTGCAAGCACCTGACGGCGCTTCTGCTCCGTTGGTTGACAGGAGCGCCACCGGCGGTTACCAACCTGCACAAGCAGGTGCCGACGCCCGAGGAGTCAGGGTGGAGTGCTGGTCGCTGAGTAGCGTGGCTCGCGTGACTCGACCAAATCTCGACGCGTTGTGAGCAAGGACGTCACCGAAGGGCTTGCCCGGGTCGTCGAAGCGCTTCCTGCGGCCGAGGACCGGCCTGGGCAGCGGGAAATGGCACTCGCGGTTGCGGATGCCGTCGCCACCGGCAAGCACCTCGTCGTACAAGCGGGAACCGGTACCGGCAAGACGCTCGGCTACCTCGTGCCCGCAATTCTCGCTCAGAAGCGCGTCGTTGTCGCGACCGCGACCAAGGCACTGCAAGACCAGCTGGCAGCCAAGGATCTCCCATTCCTGGAGGCGCATCTCGGTGTTCCGTTCGACTGGGCGGTCCTCAAGGGCCGCAGCAACTACGTGTGCATGCAGCGCGTGCGCGAGGTCCAGGGCGCTGACAAGGGCCAGCTGGAGATGGAAGAGTTCGCGGCCGCGACCAAGGTGGAGATCAATCGGCTCGTCGCATGGTCGGGCACGACCGACACGGGCGACCAGGCGTCGCTCGACTGGGCGCCCAGCGACAAGGCGTGGCAGGCCGTCAGCGTGGGCAGCGACGAGTGCCCCGGTGCCACTCGCTGTCCAATGGGTTCGGTCTGTTTCGCCGAAGCCGCCCGTGCGAAGGCATCGGTGGCCGACGTTGTCGTCGTCAACATGCATCTCTACGGACTGCACGTCGGCAGCGGCGGAATGCTGCTGCCCGAGCACGACGTCGTCGTCATGGACGAGGCGCACCAGCTGGAAGACATCATGAGCGACACCGTTGGTGTGCAGGTCGCGGGCGGTCGTTTCAGCACTCTGACGGCGGCGTTGAAGCGCATCATCGACGACCCCAAGTTGGTCGGCGGCGTCGCCGAGTCGTCCCTGCTCGTTCGCGACGCGCTTGTACCGTTCCTGGGTCAAGGGCTGAAGCGGCCCTTTCCGGAACCGGTGCAGTCGATGCTGGTCGAGGTGCGGGGTCGAGTACAGAAAGCCCTCACCGCTCTCGCGGCAATCGACTCGACAGTTGAGGACGCCAAGGCGCGCAAGATGCGCGCACAGCAGCTGGCGACCCGATTGCAGGACAGCATCGACCTTGCGCTGAACGACCGCGAGGGCTTCGTGGCCTTCGTCAGTGGCGGCCCCGACTACCCCAAGCTGGAGATCGCACCGCTGGAAGTTGGTGGCGTGCTGAACAACGGCATCTGGTCGCAGCGCACGGCCATCCTTGCCAGCGCAACCATTCCCGCGTCGCTGGGCGCCCGAGTCGGGCTACCTCCGAGCGGGTTCGACGAGATCGATGTCGGCAGCCCATTCGACTACGAGCACAACGCGATGCTCTATTGCGCGATCCACATGCCGGACCCGCGCTCCCCCGCATTCGGGCCGGCCGTGCACGACGAACTGGCAGCGCTGATCATCGCTGCCGGCGGCCGCACACTTGCGTTGTTCACCAGTTGGAAGGCGATGGATGCCGCTGCGGAAGCCGTTCGACTGAAGGTCGCCGTGCCGATCTTCACCCAGCGCGACCTGCCCAAGACGGCGTTGGTGAAGGCATTCAGCAAGGACGAGAGCGCGTGCCTCTTCGCGACTGCGGGATTCTTCCAGGGCGTCGACATTCCCGGCCGCACGCTCAGCCTGGTGGTCATCGACCGCATCCCATTCCCGCGCCCCGACGACCCGCTGTTGTC
>Ga0105046_10016640_pt1 | contig 11288 bp, 9 predicted proteins | sample MAT03_FD_78385 | JGI IMG/M metagenome (GOLD analysis project Ga0105046, IMG submission 78385) | Freshwater microbial communities from Lake Fryxell liftoff mats and glacier meltwater in Antarctica - MAT-03 (megahit assembly) | ecosystem: Environmental > Aquatic > Freshwater > Ice > Liftoff...
CAAGCACGCACGGTAAAAGCGCTTCAACGTAAGCACCGAGCGTTGAGACGTCGTAAGAATTTTTTAGTTTTAATTCCTCTTCACTAAACGCTACTTGGTCTGGATGCTGGCGGTAACGCAGGATAATTGCGGCAAGCGCCTTGTTGATCTCGTTGTCAGCGCCGTATTGAGCAAGCGTTTTTGCAATCGCGCTTGCTTGCACTACGGCTGGCGATACGCGCTCTGGACAAGCAAGCCCTGCTACTTGCTCTGCAGGGGAGCCATCGCTATCACGTTCATTAAGATTGACGCTGATACCGGAAAAAAATATGCGGCCGTTACCGGTCTGCCCCAGCGGGTCTGCCGCCACGTAAGCACGAGAAACTTTTAATGAGCGAAACCAAGCTACGATGCCGAAAACTAATAACAGGCGCAGGCCAGCGATTAGCACAAAGCCGATGCGCAGTGATGCGCCTAATAGCAGCGCTAGAAAAGTTGTGCCGCTGCCGGCGTTTTCCTCACTTTCTTGTCTGCGTGAATAACCTTGCAGGGTTTGCGCTCCTTGCAGGATTCGGTAGGAGAGCCTTGCATGGATGCCCTGCTCCGCAGATATGCCGCGTCGCTGTAACCAATCCGCTTGTTGCTCTTGCGCTGAAGCGAGGGCGAATGCCCAACTTGATTCCGTACGCATTAGATCCCTACGCAGCGCCTCGTTACTTTCTTCATCACTGGGTGCGGTAATTAAGGCAGCGGTAAGAGTAATCAGAAAAGCACATACGAAACCGAGTACAATCGTAAGTTGCAAAGGCGACAAGCTAAAACGTGCCAGCCGTTTTAGCTCCTTCTGCTGATATTCTGAGAGTAAATCTTGTGCCAACCGCTAGAACCTCTAACTGCTAAAAAGCCTGCCTGCTAAAACCCCTGCTTATCAAATATCTGAATAAATATTTATCATTTGTCCAGTGCTTACGCACCGACACCCCGGGGTTGAGCACTGTATCTGTTCACACCGCAGGCGTCGATAAGGTTATGGAGGCTCTTTGGACAGAGGACGCTAGGCAATGCAATAAATTTAAGCGGCGCTCTAGCTACTTAGTGATTAGCTAATGATTACAGCATGTTACAAATGATAACGGGAATTAAATTGCCGTGTTCTGGCACAATAAAACCTGCTTTAAGCGCCGGATCATTATGTTCGCAGCTGCTTGCTCCGATAATTCCTATGTTCATGGAGGAATAATTTTATGACAGCAATTGGTTCAACAGATTCATCTTCAGAGCGCCGTGCCGCTCAAAGCTCGCAACAGGCAGAGCGCGCCAAATCAGAGAAAGACAGCAAAGCTGCGCGAGTGAGCGCTAAAGCGGAAAAAACCGCTGAAGAGGCAGACAAAAAAGAAGAGAAGGCAGACGAAAAGAAAGCTTTAGCCGAGGCTTAAGCTCTATATCTTTAGACTTTACGGCTTAAACCTGTACAGCATTCTTGGAAACGGGATCGTTTCGCGAATGTGTTCAGCACCGGCAATCCAGCTTACCATACGCTCAAGTCCGAAACCGAAACCTGCATGCTTGACTGAACCAAACTTTCGAAGGTCCAGATACCATTGGAAATCTTCAAGCGGGATGTTTTCAGCAAGCATGCGTGTTTTTAACACTTCGTAATCATCTTCACGTTGCGAGCCACCGATTAGTTCCCCAAAGCACTCAGGCGCCATTAAGTCGGCACACAGCGCTACGTGCGGATTACTCGGGTCGCGCTTCATATAGAAAGCCTTAATTTCAGCAGGCCAGCGCTCAATAAATACCGGAACGTCGTAAAGCTCAGATAACAGCGCCTCATCCGGTGCGCCTAGATCGTCGTTATCTTTAATCTGGCTTCCCGCAGCACGTAGCGCAACTACCGCTTCGTTATGGGTCAAGCGCGGGAATGGCGCTTTCACCAGCTCAAGCTTAGTCACATCACGACCAGTTAGCAGTAACTCCGGGCGATTGATGCTCAACACACGTTCAACTATAAAACATACGAGCTGCTCTTGGACCGCCATGTTTTGCTCGTGGCTGCAAAAAGCCATTTCAGCATCCATCATCCAAAATTCTGACAGATGTTTTTTAGTTTTACTCTTTTCAGCGCGAAAAACTGGGCCAAAATCATACACTCGACCGTGCGCCATTACAGCTGCTTCGATGTACAATTGCCCACTTTGCGATAAGTAAGCGGTACCTAAATCGTGGTACGGCAGTCCAAACAGCGTAGTCGTTCCCTCGCACGCAGTTGAAGTTATAATTGGCGCATCAATTTTGATAAACCCAAGTTCCCGGAAGAAATCGTAGGTAGCGTGAATAATCGTGTCGCGGATGCGCTGAATCGCCCATTGCGTTTTAGAGCGCAGCCATAAATGTCGGTTTTCAAGCAAAAAATCAGGGCCGTGATCTTTTTTCCCCAATGGATATTCAGGGCTAATGCTTAAAATTTCCAACGAGGCTAGCTCAATCTCGAATTCTTCAGGCCGTTTCGGATGCTGGCGAGCGCTTCCGGTTATCGAAATAGCGCTCTCCTGAGTAAGACTTTTTATTTTTTCTAGCGTGTCCGGCGGCAGAGTTGCGTGGTTAGCAACTGCCTGCACGTAGCCTGAACCGTCACGCAGCTCAATAAACGAAACTTTTCCCGACGATCTGACCGTGTTGACCCAGCCGTTAAGCGTCACCTGAGCTGGACTGACCTTTCCAGCCTCTTTAAGAGATCGGCTGATTAGCTCGATTCTCGTTACTTCAGCATGCGGTGATAGTTTGCTTAATAAAGGGTCCTTCATACGTGCAGACACCTTATCCTGAGAGCACAACTACAGTCGAGGCCCGAAAGGGGCTAATTACGGCGAGGGTCTGGACCGAATCTTAAGAGCGAGTTAGCTTTGCGTCCCAACTAAAATTTCTAGTAGAAGTTTTAGTCTTTGTGGAAGCGGTATTTTTTTAACAACTCATGAGTAATTCCGAATCCGTTACACCTGCCGCTGTGATTGCTGCTCCTCCAGATGGGGCTGGCAAAGATTCTGGTGGGAAAGACTTGAGCTCAGAAAATAAAGCACCGAGGAAATCAGGCAACAGTGAAAGCAACGAAGAGTCGTTAGCGCCGATTCCAACGTCGGATTTAAAACCGAACAACGGCGAAAAAAAAGCGAGTGAGTTAGGTACTTCTTTTGCAAATAGTTCTCGCCCTACTGATTCGTCCCCCGTTGTTGAGCGAGTTATAGACAGGCGCTACGCGGGGCGCTGTTCGCCGGAAAGATTATCTGGCGAAACTTCACGGCAAGATCGGCGCGAATTAGCCGCTGCCTTAGCGCACGTTTTGCGCGCTAAATTAACAGATGGAAAATCTATTTATTTAGATGGACTAGGAGTTCTATTTGCTGAAGCTCATGAAGTGCCGCGGGCTTACGTGCTCGGTAGCCGTTTAGCGATCCGGCGCGAATCTTTGATTAAACTTAATTTTGAACGTGCGGGGGAACTTTCCCCTTTTATTAGGGAGCGCTATCACGGGCCACTTGAGTTGGGTGATTTTTACCAAGATGTCTATCGCCACTTGCCACTAGCAGTCGAGATTGCATGGACACAAGTGCAGATGCGTTTTTATTTAAGTGGATTAATTTCATTGCTGCGTCGTGAAATAGTACTTGATGGATTTTCGCATCGTTTAAGTCCGTTGTGTTCTTTTTTTGCGTTGCATAATCGTCATGGTGACTCAACTCTAGACTGGTTTGCAGGCGCTGATATTTTTATACATTCAGATTTTGAGCAGGTGCGCCGCGTTGAACAGCCAAAACTAATGGAGCGTGCCCGTTTTGATTCTGTTGTTGAATTTGGGGAAGTTGCGCTAGGCACTAAGCAACACACCTTCCCGATCAATATCGCGCAGGCGTTAAACGATTTAGGAGTTGTAGCATCGCGCTCGTTCTATCCGGAGATGGAGGTGGTGGTGCTAGAGCGCGCGCCAGGCAGGCTAGCTTTCCTGACGCGGGGAGCTAAGGATATTCCGCTACTTAATGGTTCAGCGTTAGGCGCCGAATTTGTGCTCGATTGTGAGCTGCCTAGTCTTGCAGCTTGGCCGTTCACAGTTTTGGCAACTTTAATTGAAGCGGTGGTGAGCGCTAAAAATTCTGAAGATGGAACTCGGATCAATCCTTCGGGTGTGACCTGCATCGCACTTCCTAGTGCGGCATTCGGTATTAATGCTGAAAGCAGTGCTATAAATGGAAAGTCTTCCAACTCTTGGAGCGGCGCATTGCTGTCTCACGGACTGGCCCATGAGCAGATTTTACTGACATCAGGCGAAGCCGTGCAGCTACTGTGGGTGACGCCTTTACTCGAAGCGGAGCGCGCTTTGGCTGATCGGCGCACGCCGGAACACATCGCAACGTTATTGGCGCGCAAAGGTGTCCTGCTATCTGCCAGACTTAATCGTGCTTCGGTGCTTTTTAGAACAGAAGTTTTATAGATTCCAATCCTGAGAGCATGTTAAGTTCTTAAGGCGTGCTACCTACGGGATTCTTAGCAACGACAATTTTGCGATATAGATCATCTAAACACGGAACTACTTTGTCTATCTCTGGTTTAGAGAACCACGCGTCAGCGCTTACTGATTCGCACTTGGTGCGCATCTGATCGCTAATCAACGACGAGAAAAATACGACGGGAATTGAACCTGTTTCAGGCTGGCTCTTAACAGTTTTACAAAACGTTAAACCGTCCATCTCGGGCATCTCGATGTCGCTCAGAATTATATCAACGGTTTTTCCCGCGTCTGAATTTAAATATTCTAACCCCTCTTTGCCTGTCTCTGCTATGAACACGTTTGTGTAGCCAGCATTGCGCAGCACAGCGGAAGCGATACGCCTTATTGTAGGCGAGTCCTCACAATAAAGAACATGAACTTGAGAACGATCAAGCTCCTTTGAAGTTGTAACTTTACTGCCGTGGCTTTCAACGCTTTGACCAGGATCAAGCTTGGTCATAATAGCTTCAAAATCGATCGCTAAGACTAGACGATCTTCCAGTTTGAGGGTGCCGATTACGAAAGATTCAGGCATCCCAGAGGCACCGCCACCACCTCCGCCATCGATAGGCGAAAACTGAGTCCATGACATGCGCTCAATTCCGTGGACATAATCGACCCTAAAGCCGTAAGTCTTACAGTTAAAATGTGCGATCAAAAGTAATTTGCGTTCTTCCGGTGCTTCTGTTCCCGTGATGCCTAATAGCGTGCGCAGCTCGTAAGCTTTTAAGAATTCATCGCGATAAAGCACGGTCCCGATTGTTCCGGGGCTTGATAGTGGCAGCTCGCGAAACATTAATCCTGACCAAGGGACTACTTGGAAAACCTTTGCAACGTTGACAGCGAAGCGTTGATTAGCAACCCCGAACTCCAAAAACTCAACTTCGTTGGTGCCAACGTCTAGTAGAATCCCCTTGTCAGATCGGTTAGCTTTGCCAGCCCGCTGATCTTGAGAATTGGCCATTATTATTTCTTGGAAAATACTGCGTCAAGTTTTATTTGTAGTTGGTCAGCGGTGAACGGTTTAATGATGTAGTTTGAAACACCAGCTTTCGCGGCTTCAATTACGTTCTCTTTCTGGGCTTCCGCTGTTACCATTACGAACGGCAGCGCTTTCAGGGATTCATCGCTACGCACGGCGCGTAGTAAATCAATCCCCATCATGTTCGGCATATTCCAGTCTGAGACTACAAGTTTGAAAATGCCGTTACCGTTCTTCAGTTTATCGAGCGCGATTTTGCCATCTTCCGCCTCAGTAATATTATTAAACCCTAGCTCCTTTAAGCACGCCTTTATAATCCGGCGCATAGTTGAAAAGTCATCAACCACGAGAATCGCTATTGCTCTATCCACTGATGCTAATCCGCCCACAAAACCCCCTAAAAAGGTATGCAAAAAATTACGCTGTCGGCTCATTTAAGCAGCTAACATCCCCACCGTATTGAGGTACGGCTTCTATCGATAAAAACTTGAGCGTAACAGAGGGATAAAGAGATAATTTTTCTATTAAGAAAAAGGGGAAGTGGGTCCGATAGTCTCATGTCAGGAAGGACATATTTAAAAAGGTCGATTACAGGTGATGGAAAAGACTTTTAATCAGCCATTTATAAACAGCGCTCTTAATGTAATCGCCACTATGTCGAGCCTACCGGTTGCAGTGGGTGAGTCCAGCATGGGTGTCGCTGGGGCTAAATTCGGCTGCATTACCGGCATCATCGGAATGTCTAGCGTTGAGCTGTCTGGCAATATGTTAATCCGCTTTGAAGAAGCTGCTATTTTGCAGATCGTTAACACGATGTTGCGGGAACAATTTACTCAAGTAAATAAGGACATCATCGACGCTGTGGGCGAAATAACCAACATGGTTGTTGGTGGCGCAAAAATGGAGCTTGCTAAGCTCGGGCATATTTTTGACATGGCCTCACCCGCTGTTGTTGAAGGCAATCAGGTTCACATGGTTCAATCCGCGCCTGATAGCGCTTTATTGCTCCCGTTCTCGGTACCGCACGGAAAGTTCATGATTGAAGCGGTATTTGTAAATAAAACCCGCTCTAAGTAGTCAGCATATTCACCAAAGGTCGCCATCTGAAATATTCGACTGCCCTCGACTCGGGGTGATAGTGTCCAACTGGTCGCAAAATATGCCAGCGATAATATGGATTAAAACTTTGGTGATCAGTTACCCTTATTCTCACAGCGCAGTGATGTATTGATGTGAAGTGAAAGTGCGCGACAAAGGTTGGGATATTATAAATCAATCATCGATTTTTAATTGCGCTGACTTGTCTTGCCGTAGCTATACGCGCAGAAAAATAATTAATCGAAGAACGCGAAGGCGGAAGGGACGACACAAATTCTGAATCGCAGGTGTCGTCCCTACAGGACTCATCGCGGGGGAATTCCGATCCTAGGGTTCCGCGCTACGCGCGCAACCCTAGGCTTTTCAAATGTCGCCCCGTTGGGGCTTTTCGTCCAAACCTGCGCTGTGTGCGGCAAAGGTCGAGATATTCCAAATCGATTATCCTAGGTTTCTGCGCGCCAAACCCTAGGCTATTCAGATTATGCGCCTTTAAGCGCAATGAGTAATCGATTTGGAATATCTTGACCTTTGCCACGCCTTCCACCTCACATCAATACATCACAGCGCGATGTGCATAAGGTTTCTGCGCAGCAGAAACCCAGCGGAGCTTTATTCTTACGAGGCCCAGCCTACGGTTGTGCCAAACCAAAGTTCATTGACGGTATTTTTATCAGATTCTGCTGTGTAGCTGATGCTTGGGGTCAAAGTGAGCTCACCCCATGGAATACTAGTCGAGGCTCCAAGGGTAGTCTGAACTAGGCCGTTATTATTATAAATTTTCTCTGAACTAGACGCTAAGCCAAATGTTACAAATGGAGTTAAATTCCGTTGTTTATCCCCCACTCCACATTCGAAAAGATGACTGAACCCAAGCTCGTAATACTGGCCTCCACTTAGAAAATCGTAATCATGATAGACAGTTAATGACGGACTGAGAGAAAAAAACTTATTTAGTTTGGTGTCATCAAATGCAATCGAAGCAAAGATTTCCTTTGTATCAACGAACACGCCGTTTCTATCTTGTGGATAGGTGTACCAGATATGTCCGAATTTAAGCGCGGTCTCTTCGATCGCAAATGCGTAGGCCGCGGTATAATCAATTTCAGTTAGTTTTTCCGATTGCCGATTCCCTTCAGCTGAGATGTGAGCCCATGCACCTGCACTAAAAACTCCTGCCCCCGTGTCGTAGTTCACATTTGCCTGCGGTTGAAACGAAGTGCCGTCGTAATTTTGAAAACCGCGAAACATGTAATCACTAAATAGACCCATTGTTAGATTGCCGCTGAAGCTACTTTTATCTTCCGCTCGCACACTCAGAGGACTAAGTATCCCGCTGATAGACAACGAGAAGAGAGAAAATCCAGTAATAAACACACTTTTTAGCGCCTTAATCTTCATTTCTATCTCCAAAAAAAATAACTAAATGTAGCACGAACTTATAAATCTATTTGGTGAGCAGTTATTTGTTTATTGCCCGCTCGAGACACTCCCTAATCTCTGCCGGGTTGCCGATAAATCCGGCAGCACCAAGCTTTATAGCCTCACGTGGCATGCCGAATACTACGCACGACTCTTCATCTTGGGCCGCAGTCATGCACCCTTGCTGTTGCAGCGCCTGTAATCCTCGTGCTCCGTCAGCCCCCATACCGGTCATTAAGCTTGCAAAGATTTTTGAGTTTCTAAGCTGTGCTGCTGATTGAAATAAAAAATCAACGCTTGGTCGGTGCCTGTTTATAGCTGCTTCAGCGGATATTTTTAATACAATTGCGCCCCTACGATTTGTTACACCGATATGGTAATCGCCTAGTGCCATATATAATTTGCCCACTTCAAGTAGCGTACCGTCCTGCGCGGAGCCAAGATCCAAGCCCGCACTTAGTGCAAGGCGCTTTGCAAATGGTTCGCAAAATGCTGGGCTGATATGCTGAGTCACTAAGACAGGCGGACAGTCACGCGGTAATTGTTTTAACATGCGCACTAAACACTCCGTTCCCCCCGTGCTTGCGCCGACCAGAATTAAGTCAGGTTTATGAAGTTTAAAGATCGCTGCATCGGGGCGCGCATATTTCTTATCGCTGTTCGAGCCACGCGCTTGTATCGTGCGATATTGCTCTCCAAGCGCCGTTAACCGCTCTAATAACTCGTCGCCGCTAGCTTTTAGAAGCGATTTGTCAACATAGTCTTGCGCACCACTTTCTAAAACGCCCAAAACATCAAGCGCTTCAGACTGTGAGGCGCCGCTGATAATGACAACGGGTGTGCGAAGCCCAGAAGCCCTTTGATCTCTTAGCCATGCCTGGCCGCTAGTTCCAGGCATATGTAAATCAAGCGTGATTAAATCTACCTTGTTCGATTTTAAAAAAGTATCCGCTTCCGAAGCGGAGGCTACCGCGGAAGCTTTTAACTTCGAGCGCCCCACTAGTTTAAGGATCATCGCCCGCATCGTAGCTGAGTCATCAATTATTAAGACAGTTAGCTGTCCGCTAAACTCTTTTCCCGAATTCGCTGTTGCGGAACGTGTATTCGGAAATGCTGTGTAGCGTGCGTTGCCAAGCGGACGCACTGAAAATTTCGAATTATCAAGCGCTTCGCTGTGCCCAAGACATAGAATTCCCTGCGGCGTTAATAATCCAAGCAGCTTGTTAACTATTTTATCAACATCGGTTGGTGAAAAATAAATTAAGACGTTACGGCACAATATAAAATCATAGGTTTCGTTGCCGTTAGTATGAAATTCTTTTAAATTATTCGGCTTAAATGAGCAGCGATTTATGATATCGTTTGTAAGTGTAAAAAAGCCCTCGTTACGACCGCTGCCCTTTAGTAAAAATTTATGAAATCGATGCGGAATTTGCGATAATGCAGACAATGGATAGCGGGCCACACGTGCCTTATCTACCGAGACAGGATCAATATCTGACCCGATTATTTCATAATTAAATTTTGGCACCCTTGCGCGCACCGATTCTAGCACGAGTGCAAGGCTGTAGGCCTCCTCGCCAGTGGAGCAGGCAGCAGATAGCGCCTTAAAATTACTTTGCTCAAGCCCTGCTGTATCGCTTAATAAATCTTTCTCTAGTTGTTCAAAATGCGGGGCCTCACGAAACCAAGAGGTTGTATGGATAGTTAAGCTTGAAATTAGATGCTGAAACTCGCCGTCATTATCGGCTGCAAAAGCTAAGTACTGCGGCAACGTATCCGCACCCACTACATGCATCCGGCGTCTGACGTTTGTAACGATTACTTGGTGACGAAATTTCCCTTCTTGGCATGTGCCGGTAAGCTTCTCAGCTAGCTCATACAAGAGCTCACTATCCTGTAGCGCAAGATTTTCACGCGAAATACTCATTGCAGTCCCTTTGGCTGGTATTGAGAGTCAATGTTACTGATTAAGTCATAGGATGAAATGAGTCTTCGTCTGATTCGTTGCTGTCCGCACCTGCACCCTTGGCGGCGCCCCTATTAGCTACTGATGCCGACGAAACCGCCGCGCTAGCGCGTTGTTTTTTTGCCATTAAACGCTGCGTCAATGCGCCAGCGTCTTCTTCTGTACCAGAGGGGCTATACACCGGTGTATCTAATTCAATAATCTCCGAACTGCGGGCACTGCCGCCATTTCTCCCAGTTTTTGCATGCGCAGATGTTTTCGCCCCGCCGGTTGGCTTACGCTGCGGTTGATTAGCACCGTAAACAATTTCTTCAAGCGTTGCGATCGCACCTTTCAGTTCCCTGCTTTGTGATGCCAGACCAAACGCTGACTCCGAGGTGTTGTTTGCAAGCGCGCTATTTTGTTGAGAAACGATATCCATCTGTCCCATCGCAGTAGAAGTTTGGCCAATTCCTGTTTCTTGTTCGCGAGTAGCCTGGTTAATACTCTCAATTTGCGATGAAACGGTACGAATCTCCCGTGCGATATTCGTAAAAGTCTCTAACGATTCCTTACTCACTTTATAACCTTCGTTAACGCGCGAGTTAGTCATTTCAACTATTTGCGCCACCTGCTTTTTGCTATCATCTAGCAAGACTTGAATCTCTTTAGCGGCGTTGCCAGACATCTCTGCTAAATTGCCGACTTCTTCTGCCACTACAGCAAATCCCCTGCCGTGTTGACCGGCGCGTGCAGCTTCTATTGAAGCATTAAAAGAAAGTAGCTGTGTCTTAAACACGATATCGTTAATGACGGTTGTTTTTGAGGAGATCTCATTAATAATATTCGCCATGTTTTGCAGCTGGTTATTTGCCTGCTGAATAGCCTCCATTGATGCTACCATGCGCTCCATTATTTTTGCGCCTGAGTCTGCTTGGTCACCCATTGAGCGAGCACCGGAAAGCGAAAGCCCAGCGTGCTCATTTGTTTGCGCAACCATGCTAGACATCTCAGCCATCGATGCGACCGATTCTTGAATAGCAGCCGCCTGCTCAGTTGCACCTTCAGCCAATGCTTGTCCGTTTTTTTCTAGTTGCACTGAAGCTTGTCCAACTCGAAGGGAAGTCCTTGAAAGATTTTCCAGCACAGCATTGACGGGTCCAACTATTGTTCGAACGAGTAAACTTGAGAGAAGAAGGATGATTGCGGCAGAAGCGATCATCAACACCGTGAAACTGAATTTAGCTGAATTTAGCTCAGCAAATATTTCAGCAGTTGGTACTCTTACTAAAGCCCCCCAAGGCATTCCAACAAAACCC
>Ga0105046_10016642_pt1 | contig 11288 bp, 10 predicted proteins | sample MAT03_FD_78385 | JGI IMG/M metagenome (GOLD analysis project Ga0105046, IMG submission 78385) | Freshwater microbial communities from Lake Fryxell liftoff mats and glacier meltwater in Antarctica - MAT-03 (megahit assembly) | ecosystem: Environmental > Aquatic > Freshwater > Ice > Liftoff...
CGAACTTCTTCAAGAATTCTTGGGGATTGGGGCGGCCGAAGCCGGGGCCCCCTTCCGGACGCGGGCGGTCCCCTTCTGCGTTTAGTCCACGACCTTCGCCAGCGGGGCGCGGGCCACCAGCGCCCGGACGAGGACGATCTCCGTCTCGCATCCGCTCACCATCGGGACCGTCTTCTCCGTCGGGGCGAGGACGCCCTTCCGGGCCGCCGTCACGCGGGCCACGATCTCCTCGCGGAGGTGGTCCCATCAATTCGCGGGGATCGAGCGACCCATTGTGGTTCTGGTCGAGATCGCCAAAGTAGGTCGCAGCTCGCGAGAACTCTTCCCGGCTCAAGCGACCATCGTGGTTCTCGTCGAGAAGTCCCATGAACCCACCAGGGGGACCATGTCCCTCTGAGTCGTGATCATAAGGGCCGTGATCACCGGGGCGATGTCCCTCGCGTCCAGCGCCACGTCCCTCCGGCCCGTGACCTTCGTCCCGCATGTGCGGGCCATCCCCATGGGGTCCACGTCCTTCACGGTCCGGATCTCGGTGATCTTCTTCTGGCGGGCCGCCTCCGGGACGGCCTTCTTCAGGACGGCGATCATCATCGCTCGGTTCACCCCCTTCGCCGGGCTTCTTTTTCTTCTTGGGGCCTTGGCCACCGGAGCCCTTCTTGTCCATCTTGGCTGCTTGCTTTTGAGCATGCTCTTCGGCCTTGGCGAGGTCGATCGAGTCGCCACCGCCGAGTCGTTCCAGCAATGCCTTCACGCGTTCCCCGCCCTCCGCTGGGAACTCGTCGGCTGTGATCTTGCCGTCCCCGTTTTTATCGAGTTTCTTCAGCCGCTCGACCATCTGGCGCGGGTCACCGCCCTTCCCCTTCGGTTTCCCCTTTCCCTTCATCGATTCGCCGAGTGACTTCAACAGGTCTTCGCGGCTGATTTCGTCCTGGCCCGCCTTCTCGAAGGCCTTGTTCAGCATGTCGCGGATTGGCTGGGGAGCCCCTTCGGGAATCTCGCTCTTCTGGAGCTTCCCGTCCTTATTGGCGTCCATCCGCTCGAACAATTGACCGGGTTTAGGTTGCCCTTCGCGGCCTGCGGGACCAGCCCCCGCTTCCGGTGCAGGATCGGGAGTGTGTGCCGCGGCCCATTCGTCCCTCGACAGTGACTTGTTCTCATCCTGATCGCCCTTTCGCAGCAGCCGCTCCAAATGGGGACGGTGCTCTTCGGGAACTTCGTCGATGGTGACTTGTCCATCCTTGTTCACATCGAGCTGGTCGAACAGCTCTACCGGATTCTCGCCATCAGCTGCGAAGGTACTGGCCGCACAGCACATCGAAAGGAGGCCCCAGCGGGACCAACGCAGTGTCTTCATGATTTCTCTCCAAGTCGTCAACAACGCCGTCCGCGCGTCGGGAAGTGATTGTACACGTTGATGTTCCGTCGAATCAACGTCTGGGCGTTTCTATCGGTTGAACCCCGCTGAACCGACAAAGTTCCGCCCGATCCCGGAAGAATCTCGGAGGGCTGACACCACTCCGCTCGCCGATGAGTATTGGCCTTTCAATCGTCAGTGCTGGCTGGCTTCTACTCCCTCTCCCCCGCGATTACGAACACCTTGGAAATCACGCCGATCGCGGGGGAGAGGGAGCCGGAATGTCGCCACCGATGCTGGAGATACTTACACTCGCCAGTGGAAGCCATTCTCGAAAAATCGTCACAACTCTCGATTCCATTACAATAGGGAGAACAGGTAAGATCGGTTCTGTCGTTGCAGACCTCACAACCCGTCCTCTTCGAGACCGACACCTTGGCTGGGGATCATCCCATCTCGGAACCGATTTCCGCAGCGCCCGTGCGTCATGTGGCGGAGTCGCTGTTGCTGCTGGCAGCGTGCGTGTTGATCTTCCGCACGTTTGCTGCGGAGGGGTATTTGATTTCGACCGGCTCGATGGCCCCTTGCCTGCTCGGTTACCACCGGCAAGTGACGTGTCCGACCTGTGCCCACCAGTTCGCTAAGGGGATGTCCCTGGCCGAAGCCGAAGGGAGCACTTCCATCGCCAGTACGGCGTCAGCGAGTGTCGGCGACCCGCACGGGATCTCCGGGACTGCGTGTCCCAATTGCGGACGCACGGGGCTCACGGTCAATAGCCTCCCCAAGAACGAGGGGGACCAATTGCTGGTCAACAAGCATGCGTTCGTGCTGCGCGATCCGCATCGCTGGGAGGTCATCGTTTTCCGTAATCCGAGCGATCCCCTGGAAGCCTACGTGAAGCGGGTCGTGGGCCTACCGGGAGAGGCCATCGAGATCCGAAACGGCGAGGTATTCGCAGGCGGCATCCCACAACGTAAGTCACTCACTTCGCAGCTTGGCACGCGTATCCTGGTCGATGAACATGTTCACCAGCCCGACCCAGAGAACGAAGATTGGGAACCCCGCTGGTCTGAGGAGAAAGACGAGTCGAAGTGGTCAGAGGTCGCCGATGGTTTCGAGTTTGGCGGTGACGCGGTGGCCGCACCCATCGACTGGCTGGAGTTCCGACACTGGGTGGTGTCGGGCGGCTCGCACCTCACGGCGGTCCCCCTCGCTCAATGGCCGAAGTCGCTCGTCCAGCCCTCGTCCGAGTTCACCTCACTGGAGTACGACAAGGAGAAGCAGCTCTTCTCGATCCGTGGAGCCCTCTCCAGCGCGGAGCGCGACCGCTGGCTCGCGCGCACCGAAGATGAAGCGTTTCGGAAAGCCATCAACAAGCTTTATCGGCGTTCGCATTTCGCCCCGATCTCAGACGAGTACGGCTACAACCAGCGTTATGAGGGCGTGACTGCTTACCGCGTTCCCGATGTCATGCTGGAGTTCGACATCGACCCTTGTCCGAGTTCCGGTGAGGTGACCGCGCGGCTGGCGTATGGCCGGGCCTTGGCCGATTGCCGGTTCGATCTCCAAGCCAATGTGATGACCGTGACTTTCAACGCTTCGACCGAAGTCGAAGCGACGGTCCCCCTGCCCTCTGCTCTCCAGAGTAAATCCCATCAGATCGTCGTTTCCGTCTTCGACGCCCAGCTGGTCGTCGGCCTGGATGGTGAGCCGCTGGGTGAGCCGATTCCCCTGCCGGTGAGTTCCGAAGAGCCACCCGCCCCATGGGTGGAACGCCTCGCCCGGATTGGTGCGCGGGGAGCTCCTGTGACCGTTCGCAATCTGCGGATGTACCGCGATGTCTACTACACCCCGAAGAACAACGCCGGAGCGAAACAGTTCATACTCGGCGGCGAAGAGTATTTCGTCCTCGGTGACAACAGCCCGGTCTCCGTCGACAGCCGTTGCTGGGAATCGCCGGGGGTGCCGGAGTCGTCTCTGATCGGGAAGCCGTTCGTCGTCCACCTCCCGTCGCGCCCCGGTCGATTGGAGTTCGGCGGAAAAGTGACCCACGTCCGAGTTCCCGACTTCTCTCGCGTGCGTTACATTCGATAGAGCGTTCTGAGTCGCCCGCCCGGCGGTTGCAACCGCCGGACTGATTGATGCCCCGTTGATTTTCTTTTGAGACGCCGCCCATGTCCAAGACAATCCTGTTGAATCTCTGCCTGGTACTGGTGGCCCTCTCTGTCCGACTCCCTGCCGAGGAGACCGCCCCGATCATCCCCACTGACTCGAAACTTGAGCAGCTGTGGAACGAGGGTGAGTTCACCGAAGGGGCGGCACTCGGTCCCGAGGGAGCGATCTACTTCAGCGATATCCCGATGGCGAAGGTCGGGAAGATCTACAAGTTCGATCCGCAGACCGGCCAGACGACGGTTCACTGCCCCGATAGCCAGAAGAGCAACGGTCTGGTCTTCGATCAACAAGGGCGATTACTGGCAGCGTGCGGAGCCAATCAAGGAGGCCGGGCGATTTGTGAGATTACTCCTGACGGGAAGGTAAAACGCCTCGTGCAGAAGTTCGATGGCCGCCTCTTCAATGCCCCGAATGACTTGGACGTTCACCCGCGCGGTTGGGTCTACATGACCGATCCGTTCTACGTCGGACCGGAAACGCTTGAACTCGACCACATGAGCGTCTTCATGTGGAAGCCTGAGGACAACTCAGTCACGCGAGTCACCACCGATATCACGAAGCCGAATGGCGTGGCTGTCTCTCCCGATGGGCAAACGCTCTACGTGGCCGAGAACAACAACGGAAAACCACTGCTCGGCAACTCCGAATTCGCAGCCTGGCGCATGACGCTCAATGCCTTTCCGATTAAAGAGGACGGCACTCTCGGCGATCGACGCGTCATCGTCGACTTTGGAAAAGGGGGTGGCATTGATGGCATGTGCGTTGATGTGCAGGGGCGCATCTTCGCTGCCGTCCGCAACGAGAAACGCTTCGGCATCTCTGTCTTCGATCCCGCCACACGGAAAGAATTGGCTTTCATCCCGACGCCCGAACTCCCCACCAACTGCTGCTTCGGCAGTGGTGAGGATCGCCAGACTCTGTATGTCACGGCTGGCCAAGGGCTGTACCGCATACGGACTGCGGTGAAATGAGATCGCCCCCGTTCGGGATCGAGCACTCGCTTCGAGCAGGGATCGTGTTTGCCGTCGCTTAAAGGCCATCGGTACCTCGCCAGAGCAAGAAAGTACGGTAGCCCCCGCCGATGTTGCGGACGTGGAAACCGTTCTGCATGAGGATACGGGTTGCCAGGTAGCCCCGCTGGCCAACCTGGCAATAGACGAGCAACTCACCGCTCTGGGGCAAATCGCCCAAGCGAGCTCGCAAATCGTCGACCGGAACATTCACCGCTCCGGGGATGTGGCCACTCGCGTATTCGGTCGGAGTCCGGACATCGACCAGCGTGCCGGTTCCGGTGCCAGCGACCGCCAATGCCTCCTCCAAGTCAATCTGCGGGTGGTCCCCTCTTAAAAGTCCAGCTGCAACGAATCCCACCATGTTGACTGGGTCTTTGGCCGAACCAAATTGGGGAGCATAAGAGAGCTCCATCTCTTCGAGATCGTAGACCGTCATTCCAGCCTGGATCGCCACCGCGATGATATCGATCCGCTTGTCGACACCGGCTCCCCCCACGGCTTGGGCTCCAAGAATGCGCCCTGTGTCAGGATGGAAGAGCAGCTTAATCGTCATCCCTTCAGCCCCCGGGTAGTAACCCGCGTGGTGGGCCGGATGGATGTAGATCTTGCGGAACGGATGATTCGATCGCTTGAGACTTTTCTCCGATTGCCCCGTGAGCGCCGCTGTCTTTCCAAACAGGCCGAGGATGGCGGTGCCTTGCGTCCCTCGGTAGCGTGACTCTCGGCCAAAGATGTTGTCGGCTGCGATGCGGCCCTGACGGTTGGCAGGTCCGGCGAGAGGGACTTGTGCGGGATCTCCCGTGACGAAGTCGCGGATCTCAACCGCGTCACCGACGGCGTAGATATCCGGATCGCTGGTTTGCAAATAGTCATTCACGCGAATGCCGCCGCGCGGGCCGATTTCCAATCCGGCATCGACTGCGAGTTTATTCTCGGGCCGCACGCCGACCCCGAGAATCACCATTTGAGCGGTCAGCGCCTCGCCCGACTTCAGGCGGACACGGAGGCCCTCCGGGCAGAGTTCGAATGACTCCGCAGAATCTCTCAACCGGACATCGACGCCCTTCGACTTCAAGGCTTCCAAGATCGGGGCTGTCATCTCTTTGTCGAGCGGTGGGAGTACTTGCTCATTGAGTTCCACCAGAGTGGTCTGCACGCCGCGATGGACTAGGTTCTCGACCAGTTCCAGTCCGATGAACCCTGCCCCAACGACCACCACATGCTTCGCGCCCCGGTCCACGATCTCCTTGATGCGGTCGACATCTGGAAGATTTCGAAGCGTGAAAACGCCGGGTAGATCGACTCCCGGAAGAGGCGGCCGAATGGGAGCGGCACCGGGAGCGAGCAGCAGCTTGTCGTACTTTTCCTCCGTTTCCAGCCCCGTCGAGAGGTCGCGAATCCGCACGACATGGCGTCCACGGTCGATCGATTCGACAGAGGTGCGAGTCCGAACATCGAGCTGAAAACGCTGTCGCAACATCTCCGGAGTCGTGACCAGCAGCTTGTTTCGATCGGGGATGATCTCGCCGATATGATATGGCAACCCGCAGTTCGCGAACGAGACATCCGGCCCCCGCTCGAACAGGACAATGTTCGCGTCTTCAGAGAGCCGCCGCGCCCGAGCTGCCGCCGACGCGCCGCCCGCCACACCACCGACTATGAGTAATCGCATGCTGCTCGAACTCCGTGAGTCAACGCGTGAATGAGTGATCCGATGCCCAGTCGTGACATCCACGACTCGGGCCTACTTGCAACTTCCCGAGTCACACTTCCCGCACTTGTTCCACGGCATCTGGGCGAGCATGAGACCCATGCCGCAGGTGTCGGTGATCCCGGCAAACACGAGGCCGATGCCCACGAAACCCGCGATGCCGAGGAAGCCTTCATGCGAGAAAAAGCCGAGAGCCACTCCCAGCACGACCATCAACCCGGCCGCGATGCGCACCTGGCGTTCGAGTGAGATCGCTTTCTTTCCACGCACGACAGGGAGCCCAGCGTCGACGCAGGCGAGCGTGCCGCCCTCCACATTGATGATGTTCGTGAAGCCCGCCTTTACGAACTTGTCGCACGCCTGCTGACCACGGCTGCCAGAGCGACAGATGAGGTACAGTGGCTCACCGGCCGAACTGCTTCGAGTCCGCATCAGCTGGGCCGGATCGAGTTGATCGAGAGGCACGTTCTTCGCAACTTCGAGATGCACTTCGCGAAACTCGACGGGAGTACGCACGTCGATCAGTTCCACGCGTTTCCCGCCTTGGCAGAGTTCGGCGAGCTGAGTGGGAGAGATGGTGGAGACAGACATGGGATGTTCCTGAAAAGGTGTCAATAGGTTCCGACCCGCTTCTCATGTAGAAGGGTCGCGATCTTCCGATGTGTTTTGGCGAACAAACTCAGTCGCTTCCGAATCGCTGTTCGACACAGCTCATGATGTGGGCCAAGTGCAACTCGGCGATCTGGTAGTACGCCCTCCGTCCGTCCTTTTCGCTCGTCAGAAACCCACATCGCTGCATCAGCCGCAGATGCTCGGACGCCATGTGGCTTGGGATTTCGCAGGCTTCGGCGAGTTCTCCGACGGTGTAACGTCCATGCAGCAGCATCTGCACAATCCGCAATCGGTGGGGATGAGCCAAAGTCTTAAGGCATTCCGCAGCCTGCGTCAGAGCCTCTATCGACGTAAGTCGCAATCGTTTCGTGGGTCGGGCTTTGGTGGCCATGCTGATCTCCTATGGGACGATAATATCGGAATGGTTCGACATGTCAATGAGATATTCGAAAGGATTCTCCCCAAAGTGTGTATGGTTCAAGCGCCCACGAGTCGGAGGAAAACGGCACATGGGTGGGCGGATCCCGAGAATCGGCTCGAATCGTAGTCCTGTCTCTTGTCGATGATCCCCTCGGCTCTCTTCTGAATCGTAATCCGGATGGCAGAGAGACGGTCAGGCTTTCGACATTGAGCGAGGTCGACGAACAGAGGCCAAGGAAGCGAGGTGGGCCACCCACGGATGGCATTTCGACTTACGCGTCCTCCCGGGGTTCAATCAAAAGTCAGGATGTTCATCAATGCTCGTGACGCACGGACAGTCGACGAAGCGACCGACGACAACTCGTCCTGCTGACGCGTCGTTCTTCTCCGCTGGATATTGAAACCGCGCGGCTTCGCGGTTCACTGTGAGATTCGATAGAGGTGTTCGTCGGTTCTCAAATGCATCGCCCCGTCCAAAAATGCGGGCGTGGTGAATGTGCGGCCGGGAACTTCGTTCGTCCCCAAGGTCTCGAACTTCGGCCCTGTCGAGACCCGTGTCGCTATCGGGGACTGCTGTGATCAGGAACACCCGACCAGCGGCAACGGACGGGGACGACCAGCCCAGACCTGCGATGGGAGTCTTCCAGGCGACGTTCTGCGTGTCCGACCATTCCAGCGGAGTGGCTGGCCCAGCGGCATGCCCGTCGAAATTCGGTCCACGAAACTGAGGCCAATCGGCAGCGATCAAGGCGCACAGGGCAAACAGGACAAGCTTCATCGGTCAGGTTCATGGTGGGCTGGAAAGCAGTCTGTCGATCGTCGGGTGAGGCGTGTTGAGAGCGAATCAATGCACAGCAAAATAGCTGACTCGCCAGCTTACACCAACCGCAACGATGCGGTGCCACGCTCCGATGCTTTTTTGAGGGCGTAGTTGAAGCTCACCGGCCCGCTCACCACGCCCATTGAGGACTCAGGGACATACCACATCGCCGAACGGCACTCGATCGAGCGACATGGACTGGCTTGATCGGAGTCGGTTTCGGCCTCTGGTTATGAATAGTACCCCGTTATCGCTGAGCCAGCGATTTACCAAATGCATCGAGCATGGATTGGGGGTCGGAGTGATGAAGGCGGTACTTAGAGTTCATTTGTGCGGTGAAGGTGTTGATATGGCGAAGACCGCGACGGGAAGACTCGGATAGATCATCCTTGAGGACGGCGGTATCGAGCTGCACCCGGTGCGGGGTCGGGCTCCCGACCGAGAAGACGGACACGCCCAGCCAATACTCCAGCGCTTGGGCTGTGGAGGCGGGAAAGACGGTCAGATTGGCGTCTAGAAAGTCGAGCAGTCCGCCGTTGGAGTCAGCCTTAGGCCGGGGGCGGTTGTCGCGTTGACTGAGACGGACAAAGGGCTGGCCGAGGTGGCCAGAGTCAGCGCGATCGATCGGCGCGAACTCAAGAGAGAGACCCGGTGCAGGCTTCACTTGCGTCGGCACGGGGAGGGTTCCGTGGTCAGCCAAGTGCGCGAGCTGGGCTGTGGGGTCGTCATTCTGTCGCTGGGCGAGGATGCGGATTTCGACGATGAGGGCCTGGTCGTTATCACTGATGCCACGGCATTGCGAACATGGGCACCATCCGCCGCCATCGTCTCCCCAATAAAATGGCGTCCCGTGGTCGGTTGGAGGATGCGAGACAATGCAACTGCGTTCTGGGCGGCGATGCCCAGCGCTCGTTCGTTGCTGACGCAGAAATTCGCGTCGGGATTGCGCTTGCCCTTGGTCTCCATCCGAAAGAAAGTGCGGTCCTCCTGCTCGAATCTCCAACGTTCCAGCAGATCAGCCATCAAGTGCAATTCATGCTCGACTTCAATGCCGTGTTCGCCGCACTGGGCGAGGTCACCGTTCACACTCCGGCCAGAGGGTGACTCCGTCTTCGAGTGCGAGCGAATCAGGGGGACGGGTCGAAGAGGATTAGAACACGAATCAGCACTAATCAACACTAAGTAATAGAGTGAACTGGGCAAAATAAATATTAGTCGCGGCCCTTCAATGCCTCTCCTTCGGATTCCGGATTAGTGTCGATTAGTGCAGATGAGTGGTCCTGTTTCTTAACCGTTCAGGCACTAATAGCAGCGTGAAACAGTAGAATCCCATGAGCCAAGTGGGATCACACCGCTTCCGACTTAACGAAAGATGAATGCTGATTTCCCAGCTCTGCGATGTTCGGGGTGTGAACGGTTACCGCTGAACACTCAAGCAGATTCAGAAATCGTCTTCAGTCAGAACAGCAGACAGGAATGTCTGCTCGACTGAAGACAGATTCTGAATCTGCTCTAAGTGAACCTCGCGCGCATTGACACAGCGGGTGATGCGGCGACATGGGGATCCGGTTTGATTCAACTCGGCAGGTCGACGTTGTGATAGACATCTTGCACGTCATCGCAATCGTTCAGCATGTCGAAGAGTTTTTGGAAGACGGGCAGCTCGTCCGAACTCAGCGACTTGCTGGACTGAGGGAGGAAGGTCACCTCCTGGACTTCCAGTTCGGTCTGCGGGAATGCCTCCAGCAACGCAGCTTTGGCTTTGAAAAACTCAGCGGGAGGAGCAAAGATCGTCAGCTGGCCCTCTTCGTTTTCGATGTCGTCGAGATTGACATCGGCGTTTAACATCGCCTCAAACACTTGGTCCTCGTTGTTCCCCTTAAAGGATAAGACTGCCAAGTGGTCAAAATGGAGTGCAGCAGATCCGGGAGATCCCTGTTTGCAGCCGGACTTCGTAAAGCAGTTGCGGATCTCTGCGATCGTCCGTGTCATGTTATCGGTCAAGCAATCGACGATCACCAAGGAGCCGCCGGGACCGAAACCTTCGTAGCGGGCCGTCTGGAAGTCCTCTCCCCCAGTGCCAGCTGCCTTTTGAATCGCCTTTTCGATCACGTGGCTGGGCACCTGATCCTTCTTGGCTTTCTCGACCAAGCTGCGCAGAGCCGGATTGGCTTCCGGGTTCGGGACGCCATTCTTCGCGACGACGTACAATTGTTTGGCGTACTTGGAGTAGAGCTTGGTCTTCTGAGCTGCCGTCTTGAAGATCGCGTTTTTGCGATTCTCGAAGTTTCTTCCCATGTCAGCTCTCTTCTTCGCGGTGTGTCCCGGGATGCATCGCGGCCGTCAGTGGTCGCAGGCTGCATAGGCATGTTACTGATTGCGTCTCACGTCGCAATGGCCTCTGTCTGGGTTTGCGGCCCTAGATTCGAGGGGCACCGATTCTCGATCGACTGAGCGGCGAGGTGCTGGCCACTGGATTTTGTCGCTCAGCGTGCAGGGGAACCGGCGGCGAGCGCCTTGACTCTCCCAGAGAGGGTGCCCAATACTCAACCCGCTGTGACTATCGGGATTTCCAATCGCAGCCGGACATCTCGGCCAGAGCCAGCATCAGCGCGTGCGTCCCGCTGCGGCCCCAGCCTTGGGCCTGCACAGATAGATAGAGTTGCTCGGCGAGAGCCAGCCCCGGCAAAGAAAGCCCTAGCCGTTTCGCTTCCGAGAGCGCGATCCCCAGATCCTTGATGAAGTGTTCGACGTAGAAGCCGGGGTCGAAATTGTTGGCGAGGATTCGTGGCCCGAGGTTGTCGAGCGACTTACTCCCGGCGGCTCCCGTGGAGACCGACTTAAGGACGGTTTCCAGATCGAGACCTGCCTTGTAGCCATAGAGCAATGCCTCGCAGAGGCCGACCATCGTGGTTGAGATCAGGATCTGGTTGACCATCTTGGTGTGCTGACCGGCTCCCGCCGGCCCCTGATGAATGATGGTCTTGCCCATCGCACTCCAACACGGTTGGAGGGCGTCGATCACTTCCTTGTCGCCCCCGATCATGATTGAGAGGGCGGCGTTCTGGGCCCCGACATCCCCGCCGGAGACTGGAGCATCGACCGCGTGAACCCCCTCTGCCCGAGCGGCTTGATAGATCTCGACCGCCAAGCTGGGGTCGCTGGTGGTCATGTCGACCAGGA
>Ga0105046_10016645_pt1 | contig 11287 bp, 10 predicted proteins | sample MAT03_FD_78385 | JGI IMG/M metagenome (GOLD analysis project Ga0105046, IMG submission 78385) | Freshwater microbial communities from Lake Fryxell liftoff mats and glacier meltwater in Antarctica - MAT-03 (megahit assembly) | ecosystem: Environmental > Aquatic > Freshwater > Ice > Liftoff...
AAAGGGGGACTTCGTCGAGTACCTCCACCCTGCGTGGCGAGTTCCAGGCCCGTCTGCCGCGGCCTGCGGGGCCACCGCCGTGGGCTGGGTTGGCCCCATGGGGCATGGGTCCACCGCCAGAGATGGACGGCAGCTGGCCACCTCCGACAGCAGCAGAACAGCGCGAACAACTGCTCGCCGAGCGTGATGCCCTGACCTCGGCTGCTGCTGAACTCGCGTCCGTTCCTCGACCGGACGTGACCAAAGCCTGGTTCATTCACCTGGAGATCCGCTGATGTCGCGCTGCCTGCTGGCCCTGTTGTTGGCCGCCCTCGCTTGTACTGGCGAGGCGGTCGTCTCCTCAGAACCGATCTGGCTTGGTCTCGACCTGGAGGAGGTCGCCGACGCGCCCCCGTTGCGGGTGACTCAGGTCGCGGCCGGAGCCAGTGCCGACCGCATGGGCGTGAAGCCTGGCGACCGCTTGATGCGTATCGGGACCACCCCGGTGACAACCACCGCCGAGGTTGCTGTTGCGCTCGCACCACTAACTGTTGATGCCCCGATCGAGCTGACCGTCCGGCGCGACGGGACTGAGATATTGTTGTCCGGTACCATCGCTGCGGTGCCGCGCCCACGGCAGTTGCTGACCGACGCCGACAAGCTGCGTGCTGAGATCGCCAAACTGAAAGAGGACGGCGAGCGCTCGCGTCTGCAGAGCGATCTGCAGGACTGCCTGCGTCTGTTGGTGCGCGTCCAAGAAGGTCTGCCCAAGATGGCCGAGGCCTACAAACGCCTCTATCCGACCGGCACCTTCAAGGTTCAGATCACCATCGACATCCGCAGTGCGCCGGACGATCCGGAGCAGGTTCCGCTCGCTCCGACCAAGACTACGCTCCCGACTTTGGAGAAACCATGACCGCATTCCGCTCCTTCATCCTCATGCTGGTGCTCGCGGCTGCGTACGCCGGTGATGCTCCGGATCCGGCAGCGACGGTCGGTAGTTGGATCAAGGCCATGCAGGCCAACGATCTGACCACCGCCTGGGACGCCCTGCCCGAAGCGCAGCGTAAGGTCTGGTCGGCGGCGCTCTCGCAGCCGACTTCGCCGGCACCGGCTGAAGGAGCCCCCGGAACAGACCGTCAGCGTGGCGGACCACGCGGCGGGCGCACGCTCGACATGCCACTGCGCATGCTTGCTGAAGGCGATCAGGCGGCTCAGGGTGGACGCATCCTTGCCGCGACCCTGGCGGCCATGGCGGGAACGGTGTCGCTCGACGGCAAGGCCCCGGCCAGTGTTCAGCTGCCGACCGACCAGCCGTTCCTCGCCTTCGTCCCGCGCATGGCGGCGGGCGGCATGCTCATCGGGATCATGAGTGGCATACTGGCCCAGGGTCAAGAGAGCAGGCAGATCGCGGCCATCGACACCTGGTCTAAGGGCTTTGCCACGTGGGCAGCGACTGCCCCGTTGACCGATGAGCAACGCGCCGCTGCCGCCCAGCCGCATCTTCAGGCTTTTGCGGTTGCGGTGCGGGCCGCCACGGCAGCGAAGCCGGATGCCCCCTCCGCCGTCGATCCGTCTCGCACCCTGCTGGCAGCCTGGTCTGCTGGACTGCCGCGCCTGAAGCAGGCCTTGGCTGTCTACGGACTTGATGCTGACGCGGCCTTCGCTTCGGCCAAGGTCGTTGCCGAGCCAGCCAATGCGGACGGCACCATCACGGTTGTCGTACGCTTCACCGCCTTTTCAGCCGAACAGACCCTGCCGTTGAAGCTGAAGCTGGTTGACGGCGGTTGGGAAGTCAGCTCAGATTCTCCGGCCTTGCGATGGATGCGCGGTGCTATGGGTGGCATGGTGGGCGGGCGTGGCGGTCCGGGAGGATTTGGCGGCGGTGGGATGCGTCGTCGTCCCGATGCACCGGCTGACGCCAATGCTCCGCCAGCCGATGCCCCCCGTCCAGGTGGTCCGGTCGGCTTCTGAGGATGCAGGGTTGTGTCGTCCTTAGATCATATATGATCTAAGGATGAGCACCCAGCCTCTTCCCGTCGCCGTTGTCGGTCTTGGCGGCTACGCCACGGTGCATCATCGCGCCCTCCAGCGCCTCGAGCAGGAGGGTGCCGTACGGGTGGTCGCTACGTGCGATCCGCGTGCCGCAGAACTGATTGCTGCGACGCCAGAACTACGACTGGCCGAACGTGGGGTGGCGGTGCTGCCAGATCTGGACGCGATGCTGCGTGAGCATGGCCAGACGTTGCAGCTGGTCACTATTCCGACACCGGTCCCATTGCACGCTTCGATGCATCAGGTCTGCGTGAGTCGTGGCCTCGCGGTCTATCTGGAGAAGCCGCCGACGCTCGACCCCGACGAGTTGGAGCAGATGATCGCTGTCGATGCCACCGCCGCGATCCCGACCTGGGTTGGTTTCAATTTCATCCGCGATCCGATCCGTCAGGCGGTCAAACGGCGGATCCTGACTGGGGAATTCGGACCCCTGCAGTCGGTGCGGGTGTTCGTCAGTTGGCAGCGTAACGAGGCATATTATGGCCGTGCCGATTGGGCAGGTCGCTTGGTCCTGCGCGATCGGTTGGTACTCGATGGACCGCTTGGCAATGCCATGGCCCATTTCGTCCATGATGCCCTGCATTGGGCCGGTGGAACACAGGATGGCTTTGGACAGGCGTTGCGGGTTCGGGCCAGCCTGATGCGTGCCCACCTTATCCAGGGGGCCGACACGGTTTTGGTCGAGGTCGCCACCGAGGCGGTCCCCGTACGCATCGCTGTGACTCATGCTGGCGAGCGCAATACCGATCCAATCGAGGAGATGCAGTGCGGGGATGCGCTCATCCGGATCCGTCCGGACGAAGCTGAACGTGTCCGCATCATCCGCCCTGGACGTCCCGACGAGGTGATCAGCGGAGCCGTGAACCAGCACCAGTATGAGAACATGCAGGCTGCCTGCGCCCTGGTGGCTGCCGGTAGTGGACGTCCGGCGACCACCTTGGCGGACGCACGATCGTTTGTGCGATTGAATGCGCTCGCCCATCTGTCGACCGGTCGGATCGGCCAAGAACCGACGTGCAATGGAACCATGCCAGGAATCCTGGATGCCAGCGCACGATTCCTGGCCGATGGCACGCATCCGTGCGACCAGGGTTTCGCCTGGGCGCCGCGTCCCGCATGGGTAACCCCCGCCGACCTGCCGCGACTACGTGCGGCGGTTGACGGGTTGGCTACAACTTAGACGGGCGTCTTGCCGCCGCGGCAGCGGATCAAGTGGTTCAAGCCATGGACCTGGCCGGTGTATTCAAGGTCGCCGCGGTAGACCGGATCATGCCAGCCTTCAATGTCGATCGAGCCCTTGAACTGGTGTTGGCGAAGCCGACTGATGATTGCCGTCCAGTCACTGTCGCCGAAGCCCGGGGTACGGTGCCACGACCATTCTTTCGAAGCGCCGAAGCCGTACTTCCGCAGGCGCGTATGATCGATCGAGGCATCTTTGCCATGGATGTGGAAGATGCGCTGATGCCAGTCGTCCAACTGCGGGAATGGGTCGCACAGACGGACCATCTGGTGGCAGGGCTCCCACTCCAGGCCGATATGCTTGGCCGGCACGGCGTTGAACATCAGGTCCCAAGCATCCGGGCCATGCGCGATATTCCAGTCGCCGGACCCCCAATCGCCACCCATGGCACAGTTTTCAAACGCCAGTCGCACGCCTTTGGCCGCGGCGCGGTCGGCGAGACGGCCGAAGACCTCTTTGAAGCGCGGGATGCTTTCGTCCAACTTCTTGCCGCGCACACGTCCGGTGAATCCCGAGACGATATCGGCTCCGAAATCCTTGGCGTGGTCGATGGCGACTTCCCAGCCAGCCAGCGTCTTGAGGTCGATCTCGGTGGTTTCCAGCGGGTTACCGAACACGCCGATGCTGCTGATCACCGTGTTGGTGCCAGCCAGCGTCTTGCGCACCTCCTCGGCCAGGCGCGGCAGCTGAGTGTCGCCAAGCTGCTGCCAGAAGGTGATCGAGAAGCTCTCGAATCCATGCGGCAGGAGGAATTTCAGCTTGTCGACGGTGTCGGCACCGCCGCCGACCAGGGTGCCGATGCGGATATCGTGGAGAGGATGGGTGGTCATGGATGCCCCTTGGATGTTATATGCTGGGTAGTTTTATGTTGGAAGCAAAGGCAGGATGATCTCAGGTACCAACACAGGCCCGGGCCTAAGCGATCACTCTCAGATCGAGTCAATAGTGACGCGGGCCCCACCACGGTCTGCGCTGGTGATGGCGGCATGGACGATGGCCAGCGACTTGACATTATCGCTACCGGTGGTCATTGGCTGCTTGCCGGTCTTGATTGCAGTGAGCATGTCGTCGATACATCCGGCGTGCTGGGTCAAATCGAGTGTCACCAGCGGCGGGGCAGCGACTTCGCGTTTTGGCCGGATGCACCCATCCTTTCCCAGGTCGACGGCATCGACGCGGATCTCGTCATGGCCATCCCATAGTGCGGTGCCTCCGGTGCAGACACCGCGCCAGGCGCATTCCCACGACGTGTTGGCGCCCTCGCTGCACCAGCTGCCGCGATAAGTAATCCGCTCGCCGCCAGCGCATTCGACGCAGACCAAGGCAGATGCACCATGGGCGAACCAGGAACCGGGCGGATTCCACTCGGTCGCATGCACCGCCACCGGCTCCAGATTGCCAATGAAGCGGGCCTGGTCGAAGCTATGGATCGACATGTCGAGCAGGAGGACGTGCCGCATAGCGTCGCGGAAACCACCGAAATGGGCACCGATGAAGAAATCTGCGTGCAGTTCCGTCAGCCGGCCGATCGAACCGCCCAGCACGGCTTCGCGGTAGCGACGGATGCTGGGCAGCCAGCGGCGGTTCTGCATCACCGCGTGGGTGCGTCCGCTCGCCGTGGTGGCGGCCAGGATGCGTCGTGCGCCCTCCATAGTGGCGGCCATGGGCTTCTCTGACAGGACATGGCAGCCCTTGCCGAGGGCAAGACAGGCGACGTCGGCATGAGCATCGGGGATGGTCAAGTCGATGACGATGTCGGGCTTCACCTGGTCGATCATGGCCGCCAGATCGCTACCGGTGGCGGCGCCTTTGGCGTACTGCTCGGCCCGCTCGGCCGCCCGTTTCGGATTGAGATCGACGAAGCCAGCAAGCGCGACATCGTCGCGCTTGACCAGATTGTCGAGCCACGCGGCGGCGATGCCGCCGCAGCCGGTGATGACGAGACGGAGGGGGGTGCTCATGGCGAACAGCATATCTCCCCGGCAGCCTGTGTCTTGCCCTCGCACACGCCGGTGCTTGTGGTATCGTCCGGCATGATCCTGCTGGCGTCCCAGGCCCATGCCCTGCCCACCCCGACCGGGAATCGTCATGTGCATAACGACATCGAGTTCCTTGTGGTCCAGCGGGGGCGTGGTCGGCAATTGACCGGCACAGGAGACATCCCGTGCGTACCCGGCGATGTCTTCGTCTATCCGATCGGATGCCCCCACATGAGCGCGACCGGTCGGGATGAGACGTTCAGTGCGGTGGTGCTGAACGTGGCGTCTGGCGAACTGCCTGCAGAGGCTGGCGTACTGCTGGGCCGGATCTCGGACCTTGCCGCGCAGTCCAATCGTCTGCCGGTTCGATCTTCAACGGGTCAGCGGGTTGCGGCGCTGCTCCACCGGGCCGAGCGGGAATGGACATCATCCGCCTTGGGTGCCAGACCGGCTGCCCAGGCCCTGGTCGTCGAAGCTGTCGTTGCGCTGGCTCGCGATGCCCAGCAGGCGCCTACTGCCGACGCCGACGCCGTCGCTGCCGGCAATCGCCAAATCGACCAGGCCTGCCGATGGCTTGAGGACTATTACATGACGCCGGTGCGCGTCGCCGACTTGGTGGCGCTTGGCCCGCTTGGTCGCTCGCAGTTCCTGGCCCGCTTCCGCGCCCGTACCGGTCGCACCATCGGCGATGTCCTGCTGGACATTCGCCTGCGCGAGGCCCAGCGGATGATGCGCGCACGGCGAGGCACCCTGCTCGATGTCTCGTTGGCCTGCGGATTTGGCAGCCAGAGCCACTTCAACCATCGCTTCAGGGCAGCTACCGGAAGCAGCCCCAGCGCGTGGTTGTCAGGACAGCCGTAGCAACAGCTGAAGCAACAGCTGAAGCAACAGCTGAAGCCTACGCGCGGACTGTCGTCATGTCAGGCGGTGAGGCCGCGCACCGCAGCGCCGGTCAGTGGGATGGTGCCCTTGGCGAGGGTCCACTCCTGACGGTGCTCCAGCGACTGGCCAGCCTTCAGCACAGCGTGTGGACCCATCGTCTCCATCTCGACCATGAAGTTCGCAGGGCCGACGTACATGGCGATGTTCGCATTGGCTGGGTAGGTCGCGCGCGGCTCCCAGGTGGTGCTGATCGCAAAGGTCAGATTACGAGCCGGATCAATCATGGCGATGCTGCCGGCTGGCGTGCCGACCATGCGCTTGGTCTCGCGGCCCCGTGGGGTCAGGACGTAGGCATCGTCGGTCGTCTCGAACTGCTCTTCGCGGAAGCTGCCGGTGCCGTGCCCGGCCCAGGTGCGGAAGGTCGTGATCGTGGCGGTATCCCACGACGAACCGTCACCCAGTGGGATGACATAACGGGTGTCCGCATTGGGCTTGGTGCAGGTCAGCGCCCACAGTCCGCAGCCGAGCAGCATGTCGCCTTCGTTGATGATGCGGTTGATCACTTCCAGACGATCGTCGCGCAGAATGCGCACGCTGATCGAACGGCGGCTGAAGGTTTCGCGGCAGAGCGCACCAGTGACGGTGAAGCCGTCGGGGCTTACTGTTCCGGTACCAGCGGCATCATCGTTGGCGTAGGTCTGCTCGTCCTCGTCGGCGCCGAAGCGTGCGGTCCAGACGCGGTGGCCGCCGCGTAGCGACCAGGGTTTGGCGAAACCAGACACCTGACGGACGTACTTCAGCGGCTGTTGGTCGTCCCACAGCAGAAGGTTGTCGCCGGCCGAGGCGCCGAACCAGGCGAGGCGTGGCCCCGCACCATGAACGGCGATTAGACGCAAGGCAGGCGTGGTGAGTTCGATGCCGGCAAGACCGGCGTGGGTGATGGCGCGGACGGGCATGTGGGGCTCCGGGCGGGAAGGGTGGCAGGCGGCGGGCGTCGTCTAGTCTCACGGTGCGGGCAGTGGATCCCCGGCTTTGGGACTGCCCAAGGGGGCGTACAGCGGCCAACAGCGGTCGTTTTGGGAATGTCCGCCGTCATCCACGCCGTCGGCGCTGACGCTGTAGGCCCCGATCAGCGTGGCGGCGCGCTCGACCCGCCGTACTGGTTTGCCGGATGAATCGAGTTGGTCGATCGGCCAAGCCTCGCCTGTCAGTTCGGCCGCCAGCACCAGCAGCCGAAGCCGGGCCGTGTGCGCCCCTGCTACGACCGGGGTCGCTACGGGTAGGGTCATAGCTGGCAGGAGGGTGCCAGGCCGCCACCACGAGGCTTGCCGTGCGATCGCCTCGGCTGTCCGGGTGGCAGCAAGCTGGCGTGCTGCATCCAGCGCCTCGCCCTGGGCGACGGCGATGTCCTGCATCAGCGTGATGGTCTCGGCGCGGCCGGCGCGCAGGGCGATGGCGAAGCCCCAGGCGTCGAACGAGAACGAACCACCGTCCCGACCTAGTCGACTCCACACGGCGGCAGGATCTGCGGTGGCGACGAAGCCACGCAAAGACGCGAGGTCGTTTCGCCAGGCAACGGCCAGCCCTTGAGGAGCCAGTGGGGCGAGGCCGCGCGCTTGATCGGCGATCGCGGCCTTAGCAGCGCCGAGATCAGCGGAGCGCATGATCACAGCGGTAGACCACTGCTCGATCAGATTGGCCTGGACCATCAGACGGAGCAGGCCAAGGGGTTCGCGCGCAGGGATCAGGGCCGCGGCTCGGCTGATCTCGACTGGCAGATCGGCAGACGGCGCCAGCAGGATCCGCTCACAGCGCAGGCGCATGTGCCGGCGCAGGGCGGTGACGTCGGGCAACGTGGCAGCTGGCGACAGGTCGCGGTGGGCATCGATTGGCGCATCACCGAGACGGCCGAGGATGTCTGCCGATTCGACCAGCAGCGCCTTGTCGAGTGCTTCATGATGAGCTGCCAAACCGTCAGGCAGTGCCTGACCAGGAATCGGCGTCCAGCCCTTGGCGGGTTCGCTTTCCGACCATGGCTTGAGCTGTTCACCCAGGGTCAGCAGCCGTTGCCAGTCGGCGATGCGTGCGGGAGTGGCGCTGGCAAAGGCGATATTCGTCAGGCCAGTTGGCAACCGCAGCTGGCGGGCCCGTGCATCGACGGCTATCAGATCGCTGGTACTGCGAAGCCACATGGCCAGACAGGCCACGAAGATGCCAAACAGGCATCCGATGAGGATCAGGGTCTGCCACCAGGTGATGCGCCGCAAGGTTCCAAGCATGGCGCGGCAGCGTTGCCACGACTGGTCATGCGCAAGTCACCCGGTTCTCGGCGCGTCTACCGATCATATATCATATATGATCGGCTTGCCACAGCGTCGGCCCGTTGTAGCATGTCAGCATGCCCACCGATATCCTCGCCGAAGTCTCAGCCGCCCGCATCGTACCCGTGATCGTTATCGAACGAGCAGTCGATGCTGAACCGCTCTGCCGAGCTCTTGCTGCAGGCGGTCTTCAGGTTGCCGAGATCACCTTCCGCACCGCAGCGGCTCGGGAGGCCATCGCCACGGTCGCCCGGGATTTCCCCGAATTCATCCTTGGAGCTGGCACCGTCACCATGCCCGAGGAGGTCGCTGCCGCGAAACAGGCCGGGGCCAGATTCGCGGTCGCTCCGGGCTGCAATCCCGACATTGTCAAACTCGCCCAGTCGAGTGGCTTGCCGTTCTGGCCAGGCGTGTGTACACCCAGTGACGTCGAACGGGCGTTGTCACTAGGATGCACGGCGCTGAAATTCTTCCCCGCGGTCGCAGCCGGCGGTATCCCGATGATCAAGTCGCTGCATGCGCCGTACCAGCATCGTGGCGTGCGCTTTGTGGCGACTGGTGGAATCGAGATTGGCAACCTGCGTGATTGGTTGAAGACCCCAGGAGTTCTCGCCATCGGTGGTACCTGGATGGTGGCTCCGAAGCTGATAGCTTCGGGAAACTGGGCCGAGATCACCCGTTTGACGGCTGAGGCCGTTGCCGTCGCCAAGGAGTGCGCATGACCTTTCCCGTAGCCCTGGTTACGGGTGCCTCGCGCGGACTCGGCCGTGGGGTTGCCCTCGAACTGGCAAAGGCCGGTTGGAGCGTCGGTATCAACTACGCCGGCAACGCAGGCGCTGCTGAGGAATGCGCGCAGCTGTGCAGTACCGCAGCACAGGATTGCGCGCAACGGTTCATCCCGCTGCAGGGGGATATCAGCCAGGCGAGCCAACGTCAGACCCTGCTCGACGCAACACTCGCCGCCTTTGGCCGCATCGACAGTCTGGTGAACAACGCCGGAGTCGCCCCAAACGTGCGAGCGGACATCCTTGATGCCGGCGAAGAGAGCTTCGATCGGTTGGTAGGCATCAACACCAAGGGTCCATATTTTCTCACCCAGCTAGTGGCCAAGCACTGGCTGGGCAAGCCGTATGAACCGGCGGTCCGCTACCGCTCGGTGGTGTTCTGCACCTCGATCAGCGTGCATACCGCCTCAATCATGCGTGGCGACTATTGCATCAGCAAAGCCGGAGTAGCGATGGCGGCGCAGCTGTGGGCGACTCGCCTGGCACCAGAGGGCATCATGGTCTATGAAGTGCGCCCAGGCATCATGAAGACCGACATGACTGCGGGCGTCACCGGCAAGTACGACGCACTGATCGCCCAGGGCCTGGTGCCGCAGAACCGCTGGGGTACCGGCGAAGACGTCGGATTGGCGGTGAAGGCGCTGGTTGCCGGCGATTTCCCATTCAGCAGCGGGACGGTGATCGACGTAGACGGTGGCTTCCAGTTACGGAGGTTGTGATGCCCATCGATGTCCCCCAGGCCATCCTCGACGCCCTGACCCGCGTCGACATGCCGGCATTGCCCGAATCTCCAGCCCTAACCGAACACATTGATGTGCACAGTGTCCGCATGCCGGTACTGCGAACAGCTGTCCTGGTAATTGGTAGCGGTGCCGCTGGTCTGCGGGCCGCTGTTGAAGCCAACCGTGCTGGGCTTGAAGTGACCGTGGCGACGATGAGTCCGTTTGGCGGAACGTCGGCCTGCTCGGGATCGGACAAGCAGACCATCCATACTGCCGGAACATCGAACAAAGGCGACAACTTCGTCAAGCTGGCCAGCGACATTGGCGCCGGCGGGGCGATGGATCTCGATCAGGCCTATGTGGAAGCGGTTGGATCGATCGGCGCATTCGCTGGACTGCAGTATCTCGGCTTGCCGCTGCCGACCGACCGTTTCGGCGCGGTGCTGCGCTACCAGACCGACCATGATGACGTCGGTCGCGCCACCAGCTGCGGCCCGCGGACCTCGCGCCTCATGGTCAAGGTGCTGGCCGAAGAGGCTCTGCGACTCGGCGTCACCATCCGTCGTCGCTGCGAGGCGGTTCATCTGATCGTCAGCGAGGGACGTTGCCTGGGCGCCATCGCCGTCGATCGCGAACTGGGACCAGGAGCCAATCCCCAGGGACTGTGCGTGCTGCTGGCCGGTGCAACCGTCCTGGCAACGGGCGGTCCCGGAGAGCTATACCGGGACAGCGTCTATCCGCGCCACTGCTACGGCTCGCTCGGTATGGCGATCGAATCCGGTGCAGCGGTGTGCAATCTGACCGAGAGTCAGTTCGGCATCGGCACGCGCCGCCAGGAGTTTCCGTGGAACCTCTCTGGAACCTACGTGCAGGTGGTGCCGCGCATCTTCAGTCGCGATGCTGCGGGAACTGAGCGTGAGTTTCTCCAGTCGTGGTATCGCTCACCGTGTGAGGCGGCGAGCAACGTCTTCCGCAAGGGCTACCAGTGGCCGTTCCACGCCAGCCGCATGCTGGCCTTCGGCTCCAGTCTGGTCGACCTGGCGATCCATCATGAATCGCGCCTCGGTCGTACCATCTGTCTCGACTTCACGCGCAATCCGACCGGCTTCTCGCTCGATGACCTGGACGACGATGCGCGTAGCTACCTCGCCAACAACGACGCCCTGCTGCCCACCCCGATTGAGCGCCTGCGACGGATGAATCCGCTCGCCATCGAGTTGTATCGCATGCACGGAACGGATCTCGCGCGCGAGCCGCTGCCGTTCAACGTCAATAATCAGCACATGAATGGCGGTGTGCAGGTCGATACCTGGGGTCGCAGCAG
>Ga0105046_10016646_pt1 | contig 11286 bp, 11 predicted proteins | sample MAT03_FD_78385 | JGI IMG/M metagenome (GOLD analysis project Ga0105046, IMG submission 78385) | Freshwater microbial communities from Lake Fryxell liftoff mats and glacier meltwater in Antarctica - MAT-03 (megahit assembly) | ecosystem: Environmental > Aquatic > Freshwater > Ice > Liftoff...
AAATCCGGCAACAACCGGCAACAAGAGGTTATCTGCCCGCCCTACTTCCTCGCCCCCCCCACCCATGTCCCCGGACCTCCCCCTGCCCCTGTGACACCTTGCTTTTTGTATGCTATTTTAAGCCGAGAGCCCGTTGATAACCTGCCCCTCATCGCCGACCCAAGGAACGCCGCATGGATCTGACTGACCCGCTTATCCTTGCCCGCATCCAGTTTGCGTTCACCATCAGTTTCCATATCGTCTTTCCGGCGTTTTCCATCGGATTGGCCAGCTATATGGCGGTGTTGAACGGGTTGCACCTGTTCACCGGGCGGCAGGTGTTTCTGGACCTGTTCAACTACTGGAAGAAGATCTTTGCCGTCGCCTTCGGCATGGGCGTCGTGTCGGGCATCGTGATGTCCTATCAGTTCGGCACGAACTGGAGCGTGTTTGCCGACAAGACCGGCCCGGTTCTGGGGCCGTTGATGGGGTATGAGGTGCTGTCGGCGTTTTTCCTTGAGGCGGGCTTTCTCGGCGTCATGCTGTTTGGCCGGGAGCGGGTGGGCGAAAAGCTGCACTTCTTTGCCACGCTGATGGTGGCGTTCGGCACGTTCATGTCGGCCTTCTGGATCCTGTCGGTAAACAGCTGGATGCAGACGCCTGCCGGGTACGGGATGAACGAGGTGGGGCAGTTCATCGTGCTGGACTGGTGGGCGGTGATCTTCAATCCGTCCTTCCCGTACCGTCTGATCCACATGCTGCTGGCGGCCTATCTGACCACGGCGCTTGTCGTAGGCGGGGTCGGCGCGCTGCATCTGTTGCGCGACCGGCACGAGGCGGGCGGCAATGCCGGATCGCGGGTGATGTTTTCCATGGCGATGTGGATGCTGGCCATCGTGGCCCCGGCGCAGATTTTCATGGGCGACCTGCACGGGATCAACACACTGGAGCATCAGCCCGCCAAGGTCATGGCGATGGAGGGGCATTACGACAGCCACCCAGACGGAGCGCCGCTGATCCTGTTCGGCATCCCGAACCCCGCGGAAAAACGGATCGACTATGCGATTGAAATCCCGAAACTTTCCTCGCTGATCCTGAAGCATGACCTGAACGCGCCTCTGGCGGGGCTGGACACCATCGACGATGACAAGGAACCGCCGGTGATGATCGTGTTCTTCAGTTTCCGCATCATGGTCGGCCTTGGGTTCGCCATGCTGGGGCTGGGAGTGTGGAGCCTTTATGCCCGGTACAAGCGCCGCCTTCATGACATGCCTTGGCTGCATCGGGCGGCGATTGCGATGGGGCCGATGGGCTTTGTCGCGGTGCTGGCGGGGTGGATCACGACCGAGGTGGGGCGTCAGCCTTATACCGTCTATGGCCTGCTGACGACCGCCGATTCTGCGTCGAGCATCGGGGCTGCGGCCATCGGGGCGTCGCTGGTCGCATTCATCATCGTCTATTTCGCGCTGTTCGGGGCGGGGACGTTCTATATCCTGCGGTTGATGAACAAACCGCCGCATCTGAACGAACCCGGTCTGGACCCCGGAAAACCCATCCGTGCAGGCGGCATCATGCCCGCCCCCGCGATGGACGCCAAGGGGGCCTTGCCCACCGATGGGGGGGCCACGGCATGACGTTTGACCTTCCCACCGTCTGGGCGGGGCTGGTGGCCTTTGCCGTGCTGGCCTACGTCATCCTTGACGGGTTCGATCTGGGCGTCGGCATCCTGTTCCCCTTCCTGTCCGAGGAAGAGGAACGCGACGAGATGATGAACTCGGTAGCCCCCGTATGGGACGGCAACGAGACCTGGCTGGTGCTGGGCGGCGGCGGGTTGTTTGCGGTGTTTCCGCTGGCCTATGCGGTGATCATGCCGGCGCTTTATGCCCCGATCATCGTCATGTTGCTGGGTCTGATCTTTCGCGGCGTGTCGTTCGAGTTCCGCTGGAAAACCCGGCGGGGCAAGTACCTGTGGGACTGGGGGTTCTTTGGCGGATCTACGCTGGCGGCCTTTGCCCAAGGGGTGGCGTTGGGCGCGCTGGTGCAGGGTATTCCGGTTGAAGGGCGCGCCTATGCGGGCGGGTGGTGGGACTGGCTGACCCCGTTCAGCCTGTTCACCGGAGCGGCGCTGGTGGTGGGGTATGCGCTGCTCGGGGCGACGTGGCTGATCCTGAAAACCGAGGATCATGTTCAGAACCGCGCCTACCAGATCGCGGGAATTGTGGCCCCGGCGACGCTCGCTTTGATCGGGGTGGTCAGCCTGTGGACCCCGCTGCTGAACGCCGACTATCTGGGCCGCTGGTTCGGCTGGCCGAATACGCTGTATGCCTCGCCCATCCCGATTATGGTGGCTCTGGCCGCGTTCCTGCTGCTGCGCGGGTTGAAGGAGCGGCGCGAGTTGTCGCCGTTTCTGGCGGCGCAGTCGCTGTTTGTGCTGAGTTTCATCGGGATCGGCATCAGTTTCTATCCCTATATCGTGCCCGGCAGCGTGACGATCCATGCGGCGGCGGCGCCGGACAACAGCCTGTCTTTTCTGCTGTGGGGGGCTGCGGTGCTGATCCCGCTGATCCTGATCTACACCGCCTATTCCTATTGGGTGTTTCGCGGCAAGGTGAAGGCGCATTCAGGGGGCTATCATTGATGCCCAAGCGCCGGTTCCTTTTACAACTGGGCTGGTTCGCCGCTTACTGGCTGGCCAGCATCGTGGCGCTGTCGGTGGTGGCCTATGCCATCCAGCAGAAAATCTTGTGAGGCGCCCGGACCGATCCGGAACCGCGGCTTGAGCGTTTTTCGGTCCGTTGGCTGGACCCTCAGGGCGAGAGCCAACGGATTCTTCACAATCGCAACGATGGGTCATCCGGCCGCAGGTCCCTCGGCGGGCACATCTTCACGCCCATCAAGGCGCAGACGGGCAAACCACGCAAGAACAGGCGGGCCATGTGTTTGCAATCGCCAAAAGACCTATGGAAACATCCGCAGCCTCGACACATCATAGCCGTTGAAGTCCAGAATCTCGCGCGCTGCCACCAACCGATCGGCTGGCAGCGCGCCGCCCCGGTTCAGGATGAAGCCAAACCGCCCCGACGGCGTGCCGATCAGCAGCGTCCGTGCGTCGGTGTCGACCCACAGCACCCACCACGGATCGGGCATCCCCGACACCGCAAAGCGCCCCGGTCCGGTCGGCACCATCGGCCTGGCCACGACCACAGCCTGCCCCGCCAGACAGAGCCGCCCGTCGATCTGCAACCGGCCATCGCGTGCCGCAATCGCCACGTCACCACGGCGGCACCCTTCGGTCACCGCTAAATCGGCGACCTGCGCCCACTGTCCGACCATCCGGTCCGCCGTCAGGACCGCACTGGAATAGATCGGCGTCTGCGGATTTCGAAATCCCGTCACGACTGCCGGATCAGTACAGCCCACCAACAGCAAAAGCGGGATCAGTCGATGCACAGCGTCACCCTCTGGCCGTTGTCTTGCAGTACCTCGTTGCAACCGAACATCGGCGATACCGGAGCGCAGGTGCGGGACCGGGCGAGGCATTGGCCCTCGCAATCGCTTTCGCGGCTGCATTGCTTGCCGCTGTCGCGCAGGGTCTGCACACAGGTCATGGTGCCTGATTTTCCGGCTCGCACCCAGGCACCCCTGGCTTTTTCACAGGCGATCTGGCCGGGGGATTTCGGGGGCGGCGGTGGGGCGGCTTCGGCTGGTTTCGCGGGTTCGGGGGTCGCGGATTCGGGGGTTGCGGGTTCTGGGGTCGCGGGTTCGGCGACGGGCTTGGGCGCGGGCGGGGCTGTTTCCGGCATTGCTGCGGCGGGGGCGTCCAGCGACGTCACCGCGATGGCCCCGCCGGTGATCGGGTTGGGTGGCGGCGCGTCGCGGCCCGTCCCCGGCAGGGTCAACTGGCAGGCCGATAGCAGGCAAAAGGTCGCGATCAGGCGCAGGCGCATCGGTGTTCCCCCTCACACTCGTCCGCATCTGGACTTGATCCTGCGCCGTCGTGCAAGCCTAATAGGGCTGCGGATGGGCGCGGTGGGCTTGGTCGATCTCGGCCAGAACCTCGGGTGACAGGGTGACGTCGGCGGCCCCGATGTTGACGGTCAACTGATCCGGATTGGTCGCGCCGATGATCGGGATCACCGCAAAGGGCCGCTGCCGGCAAAAGGCGATCGCCATCTGCGACGGGTCCAACCCGTGACGCGCGGCAATCCCCAGATAGGCGGCGACAGCGGGAAAGACCTGCGGCGTGATCCGCCCGCCCATCGACGGACTGACCGCACGGCGGGTGCCTTCGGGGATCACATCGCCCGCGTATTTCCCGGTCAGCATCCCCGTCGCCAGCGGCGAGAAGGCGAGCAGCGGCATGTCCTCGGCAACCGACGCCTCGGCCCAATCGCTGTCGAACTGGCGGCACAACAGCGAATATTCGTTCTGCACCGTCATCATGCGCGGCAAGCCGTGCGCCTCGGCCAGATGCAGCCAACGCGCTGTGCCCCAGACCGTTTCGTTGGACAGGGCGAGGTGACGGATCTTGCCCTCGGAAATCAGGTCCTGCGCAGTTTGCAGCACCTCGACCATATGTGCCTGATCCGCCGCGCGGTCCAGTCCGCGCGGGTCATAAGTCCAGATTCCGCGAAAGTGGTAGCCGGTGCCCCGGTTCGGCCAGTGCAACTGATAAAGGTCGATGTAATCGGTTTTCATCCGGGCCAGCGACGCCTCGACCGCCGCGCGCATCACCGCCCCGGTGATCGGGCGACCGCCCCCGACAGCCGCCTGCCCCCGCCCGGTGACCTTGGTCGCCAGAACCAGCCGATCCCGCCCGCCGCGCGCCGCCAGCCAAGATCCGACGACCCGTTCGGTATCGCCGATGGTTTCGGCCAGTACCGGGTTGGTCGGATACATCTCGGCGGTATCCCAGAACGTCAGGCCGTGATCCATCGCCAGATCGGCCTGCGCGTGGCCTTCGCTTTCCGTGTTCTGGCTGCCCCAGGTCATGGTGCCAAGGCACAGGGCGGAAACGGTCAGGCCGGTCTGGCCAAGCGGGACAAGCTGCATCGCGGGTATCCTTTCGGGGTTGGCGGCACCCTAGCGGATGATCGCGCGGCGGCAAGGGGGACGCTACTGGTCACGGGTTGGACCATGCGCTAAACGGGGCGCACATCGACAAAAGGCGCGCCATGGCACGGATTCTGATCACCTCGGCCATTCCCTATATCAACGGGATCAAGCATCTGGGCAACCTTGTGGGCAGCCAGTTGCCCGCCGATCTGTATGCCCGCTACATGCGCGCGCGGGGGCACGAGGTGCTGTTCCTGTGCGCCACGGATGAACATGGCACCCCGTCCGAGCTTGCCGCCGCCAAGGCGGGCAAGCCGGTGGACGTGTATTGCGCCGAAATGCACGCCGTGCAGGCCGGGATTGCGCGCGGGTTCCGCCTGTCGTTCGACCATTTCGGGCGGTCGTCCAGCGCGCGCAACCGGGTGCTGACCCAGCATTTCGCGGGTGCTTTGGACGCGGCGGGGCTGATTGCCGAGGTTGTGCAGCAGCAGGTTTTCTCGATTGCCGACAACCGCTTCCTGCCCGACCGCTATATCACCGGGACCTGTCCGAACTGCGGATACACCGCCGCGCGCGGCGATCAGTGCGAGAATTGCACCAAGCAGTTGGATCCAACCGACCTGATCAACCCGCGATCCACCATCTCGGGGTCCACCGATCTGGAACTGCGCGACACCAGGCATCTGTTCCTGCGCCAGCGGGCCTTGCGCGACCGGTTGTCCGCGTGGATCGACAGCAAGACGGAGTGGCCGGTGCTGACCACCTCGATTGCCCGGAAATGGCTGAACGACGGCGACGGGTTGCAAGACAGGGGCATCACCCGCGATCTGTTCTGGGGTGTGCCGGTCAAGAAAGGCACCGAGGTTTGGCCGGGGATGGAGGGCAAGGTGTTCTACGTCTGGTTCGACGCCCCCATCGAATACATCGCCTGCGCCGCCGAATGGGCCGATGCGACGGGGCAGCCCGATGCCGCGTGGCAACGCTGGTGGCGCACCGATCTGGGAGCGGATGATGTCCGCTATGTCCAGTTCATGGGAAAGGACAACGTGCCCTTTCATACCCTGTCGTTCCCCGCCACGATCATGGGATCGGGCGAGCCGTGGAAGTTGGTCGATTATATCAAGTCGTTCAATTACCTGAATTATGATGGCGGCCAGTTCAGCACCTCTGCCGGGCGCGGCGTGTTCATGGATCAGGCGCTGTCGATCCTGCCGTCGGATTACTGGCGCTGGTGGCTGTTGTCGCACGCCCCCGAGAACAGCGATTCCGAGTTTACCTGGGCGAATTTCCAGACCGATGTGAACAAGGATCTGGCCGATGTGCTGGGCAATCTGGTCAGCCGCGTCACCAAATTCGCCGTTGCCAAGTTTGGCGACACGCTGCCTGCGGGGGGTGCGTGGGGCGCGCGTGAGATGCGTCTGGTGGCCGATCTGACTGCCGGACTTGCCGCCTTTGAGGCAATGATGGATGCGATGGAGGTTCGCAAGGCCGCCGCAGAATTGCGCGCGCTGTGGGTGCTGGGCAACGAATACCTGCAAGCCGCAGCGCCGTGGACCGTGGTCAAGACCGACCCCGAACAGGCGGCTGCGATGATCCGGCTGGCGATGAACCTGATCCGGGTGTTCGCCGTGACCTCACAGCCTTTCATCCCAGATGCGGCGGAGGCAATGATGGCGGCGCTGAGAACCGATGACTGGTCATGGCCCGCCGATATGGCTCAGGCATTGCTGACCCTGCCTGCGGGGCACGGGTTTGCGGTGCCGGAAAACCTGTTCCGCAAGATCACCGACGAGGAGCGGGTGGACTGGCAAACCCGGTTTTCGGGTGTGCGCACTTGATCTGGCGGAAAAAATTCCTGTCTGGCACTGTGACGCCGCATCATCATATCGGCGGAAATCGCCGCAGGACGTCATTTGTCACTGGCATGTCATCAAACTCGGATTTACAGCTTTGCTAACGAAGAGTTTCAGCAAAGGCGCAAGCAATGGCTCCCGACGGACAGATCATCGCCCCCAACTGCTATGATGCGGACCCTATCCCCGATGCGGCGCGGGCCGAAATCGACCGGCTGCTGACCTCGGGCGATCTGTTCCGCTACACGGCGGCCGAAGGTGCCCCGGTCGCGCTTTTGGAACAGGAATTTGCCGACCTGCTGGGCGCGCGCTATGCGCTGGCGGTGGCGTCGTGTTCGGCGGCGCTGTTCTTGTCGCTCAAGGCGCTGGACCTGCCGCGCGGCGCCCGCGTTCTGATCCCGGCGTTTACCTTTGCCGCCGTGCCGTCGGCGGTGGTCCATGCCGACTGCGTGCCGGTTCTGGTCGAAGTGGGCGACAATTACCGTGTCGACATGGAGGATTTCGCGGCCAAGCTGGGCGACGCGCAGGCGGTTCTGATCAGCCACATGCGTGGTCACACGTCGGACATGGACGCGATCATGGCGCTGTGCAATGCGGCGGATATTCCGGTGATCGAGGATGCGGCGCATTCGCTGGGCACGACGTGGAACGGGCGCAACATCGGGACCATCGGCAAGGTTGGATGCTTTTCGTTCCAGTCCTACAAGCTGGTGAACGCGGGCGAAGGCGGCATCCTGATCACCGACGATCCCGAACTTGCGGCCCGCGCGGTCATCATGTCGGGCGCTTACGAGACCAACTGGAAAAAACATCCGGGCATGCAGAACAGCTATATGCTGTGGCAAAACAAACTGCCGCTTTACAACATGCGGATGCAGAACCTGTCGGCAGCGGTGATCCGCCCGCAACTGGAGCTGGTGGCCGAGCGGGTCGAAAAAGGCCGGATCAATCACGACCATGTGGCCGATCAATTGAACATGTCGGAATGGCTGGACGTTCCGCCCCCGCTGGCGCCCGAGTTGCGCGCGCCAGATTCCATTCAGTTCAATCTGGTCGGCGAATGGACCGATGCCGAGGCGCTGGACTTTCAGGCGCAAGCCAAGCGGCGCGGCGTGACGGTGCAGGTGTTCGGCCTGTCGGACGGCAACGCGCGGGCCTTCTGGAACTGGCAGTTTCTGGGCGACGCCCCGGAATTGCCGCGCACCCGGGCGATGCTGATGCGGGCGTGTGACGTCCGCCTGCCGACGCGGTTGTCACGCGACGATCTGGATTACATTGCGACGGCCATTCTGGATGCAGCGGTTTCGGCGAAACTGTAATCGGCGGTCTGGTGGACAAGCCGGGGGGTTTCACACCCCCCGGACCCCCCGTGGGATATTTAGAGACAGAAAATGGGGGTCGGGTTACAGGACCCTGAGCGCGCCTTCGACCCATGGCCACGTCTTGACGGCGGGGGCCACCACCTGTTCCGCAATCAGGCCGCGCAGGCGGGTGGCCATCTGGCCCGGCACGTCGCGCAGCACACCTGCCCGTGCCGACAAAGACAACGTGCGGTCCAGCGGGGCAAAAGGCAGCGGCTGCACGTCGATGGCTTTTGCGAACCGGGCAGCATGGTGCAGGGCCAGCGGGGTCAGGATCGTCCACCCCGCTCCGCCCGCCACCATCGCCAGGATGGCATGATAACTGTCGAGTTCGAAGCGGTGTTGCAGGCGCAGGTTTTGCCGCGCCAGATGACTGGCAATCTGCCGCCCCATCAGATGCCGCGCGGTATATTGAATCAGCGGCAGGTCCAAAGGCTTGGCCCCTTTGGGTACTACGGCGACAAAGGGTTCGGCCATCAGCGGATGTACCTCGCGCCAGCCGTCATCGGCGCCTTCGGAGCCGAGGTCGGCAGCAACCACGATGTCGAGCGCGCGGGCCTCCAACTGGTCCAGCAGACGGTGACTGGCCCCGGTTTCCAGCAGGAAACGGCAGCCGCGCAGGTCTTCGGCCAGACCTGACAACAGGCGGGGCGTCACTTCGGCATCGAAATCCTCGATCATCCCCAGCCGGAGCGTGGTCAGCGCCGACATGTCGGCCACGGCCAGTTCGGCCCGCGCCTCGGCTTCGGCATTCAGGATCACCTGCGCGTGGCGGCGGAACATCGCGCCTGCGGGCGTTACGCGCATCGGGCGCGCGCCCCGGTCGAGCAGGCCAGCGCCCAGTGCCGCCTCGATGCCCGCCAGTTGCTGACTGATCGCCGAGGGGCTGACGCCAAGGCGGCGGGCGGCTGCGGAAATCGAGCCTTCTTCGGCCACCGCCAGAAAGACCTCGATCCCCCACAGCGTGACCCGGCCTTGTGGTTCCCCCATGCTCCGGCCTTACAGTTTTGACAGCTTTCGCTGCATTTCGGCCAGTTGCTTCTTGATATCGGCCAGTTCTTCGGCGGCGGGATCGGCGGTTTCCTCCTTGGGGGCTGCGGCGGACCAGCCCGGCATCCCCACCATCATGGTTTTCAGAAATGCCTCTTGCTGTTTGCGCATCGCCTCGAACCCCGGGACGGCGGCCAGCGGGTTCGGGATCGCAGTCAGGTTTTCAACCATCTTGGCCTGACCTTCGCGCAGCATGTCAAAACTCGCGGTCAGAAATTGCGGCATCACCGCCTGCATGTTGGTGGCATAGGAGCGCACGAGGTCAGTCAGAACCGTGGTAGGCAACACGGTGTGGCCCTTGCTTTCGTGTTCGGCCACGATCTGCAACAGATACTGCCGCGTCAGGTCATCGCCCGACTTTAGGTCGACGATCTGCACTTCGCGCCCCGACCGGATGAATCCCGCAATATCCTCTATCGTCACATAGTCCGAGGTTTCGGTGTTATACAGACGGCGGCTGGCATATCGCTTGATCAGCAGCGGCTTGGCAGTATCGGCCATCCCGGCCCCTCCCATCATGTTGCAGCGCAGAGAAGTCTAGGGCAGGTGCGGCGAAAAAGAAAGGGCGGGCAGCAGGTTCACCCTGCGCCCGCCCCAAGCCCGCTGAAAAGGCTTTTCAGGTCGTCAGATCACTTGGCAGCGGTCGCGACTTTTTTCGCGGCGGCAGTGACTTCGGTGGTGGCCTTCTGAGCTACGGCGGTGACCTCGGTCGACATGTCCTTGCCGGCAGCCAGCATCAGTTCCACGGTCTCCATCTGTACTTTTTTCGCCACTTCGGCGAAAGCGGCCATGTTTTCAGCGGCCATCTCGGCAGCAGCCGACGCAAAGTCGGTGGCGGCTTTGGTGTAGTCGGTCGGTTCGGTCTTGGCTTTGGAGGCATCGGCCAGTTTGGCGATCGTCTCTTTTGCCCATTTGGTCGAAATCTCGGTCGACTTTTCCGCAGCGGCCAACGCCACCGAGGTCAGTTTTTCACCGAATGCGGCCTGGGTCTTGAATGCGTTCTGGAACGCGGATGCATCAACCGGGAACGAGGCCATCATGTCCTGCATCACTTTGGCGAAATCGGGGGTCTTGTTCATCGGGGTCACTCCTGAGAGAGGGGGGAGCGCGGTTTCTCGGCGCTCGGTTTCTGTGCGCTTGATATAGATGCTGCACCGCAGCATTGCAAGGATCTTTCTGCGGTGCAGCATAACTTCTGGTTGCACGTGCCAGAGCGCGCACCCATAAGACAGATCAGGGACCTGGGTCAGCCGTCACATAACGGCCGGGGGCCGGGGTGGGGTCGGCAAGCGCCGAATCATCGGGCTTTCGCGCAGCAATCTGGGTCCCGGACCGCGCCGCAAGCCAGTCTGCCCAGCGCGGCCACCAGCTTGCCTTGTGAAACTCTGCTACCGCTTTCCATTCCTCGGGCGTGGTCAGGGCAGTCGTGCTGGTATAATGGCCGTACTTGCGTTTGGCGGGTGGATTGACGATCCCCGCGATATGCCCGGACTGCGCGAGGATGAAGGTCTTGTCGCGCGACCCCATCTGCCGGACCCCGTTGAAACTGGCTTTCCACGGCGCGATGTGGTCGGTTTCGCAGGCAATCGCACAGACCGGCAGGGTGATGTCGGCCAGCGACGCCGTCTGACCCAGAACCGGAAAAGTTCCTTTGGCAAAGCCGTCCTGCTGGCACAACCCGCGCAGATATTCGACCGCCATCCGGCCCGGCAGGTTGGTGCCGTCACCATTCCAATACAGCAGATCAAACGCGGGCGGCGCCTCGCCCAGCATGTAGCTGCGAATGGCGGGTTGGTAGATCAGGTCGTTGGACCGCAGAAAACTGAAGGTCCGCGACATGAAGGTTTTCGCCATGACGCCGTCCACCGCCACCTGCCGTTCGATCCCGTCGACAAAGTCGTTGTCAAGGAACACTCCCACTTCACCCGAGTCCGAAAAATCGGTCATGGTGGTAAAGAAGGTGGCCGAGGCGACCGAGGTGTCGCCTG
>Ga0105046_10016648_pt1 | contig 11286 bp, 7 predicted proteins | sample MAT03_FD_78385 | JGI IMG/M metagenome (GOLD analysis project Ga0105046, IMG submission 78385) | Freshwater microbial communities from Lake Fryxell liftoff mats and glacier meltwater in Antarctica - MAT-03 (megahit assembly) | ecosystem: Environmental > Aquatic > Freshwater > Ice > Liftoff...
GTCATCCGTCATCCGTCATCCGTCATCCGTCATTCTCAAATCTCAAATCTCAAATCTCAAATGGTATGATTTATCCGGGTCGCCAAAAGCAACTTGAAACATTAATTCAAAAATTGGGACTGCCAAAGAATGATGCGATAAAATGGCATCTTCTCGATTTAGCTTTGACTCATGCGAGCGCGTCAGCTAAGGCAAATTACGAGCAACTAGAGTTTGTAGGCGATGCAGTCGTGCGGCTGGCGGCGTCGGAATTGTTGTTTGAGATTTATCCCGACTGTACAGTGGGGGAATTTGCTGCTATTCGATCGATCTTGGTGAGCGATCGCATTCTTGCTAAAATCGCTGAAAGTTACGGGTTCGATCGCTATTTAATTGTTTCCAGCAGCGCCGCCTCGGACAAAACAGGCGCCGAGCCCCGACTGGCAGATTCTTTGGAAGCGGTACTGGCTGCGCTTTATTTGAGTACCCAGAGCTTAGAATTAATTCGCCCTTGGCTAGATTCTCACTTTCAACGCCTAGCGGCGGAAATCCGCAGCGATCCTGCCAGCCAAAACTACAAAGCTGCTCTCCAGGAGTTGACTCAAGGCAAATATAAAACTTTGCCCAAATATAGCGTGAAAGAAACGGGGACAGTGCAGGGCGGTGAGGATCGTTTTACGGCAGAAGTTCACATTCAGGGAGAGTTGGTAGCTGAGGGAAAAGGTCGATCGATCAAAGCGGCCGAACAAGCAGCGGCTCAGGTAGCTTTCAATAAATTAGTTAATAGTCAGTAGTCAGTAGTCAGTAGTCAGTAGTCAGTAGTCAGTAGTCATTAGTCAGTAGTCAGTAGTCAGTAGTCATTAGTGCTGTCCCCGCTCGCGAATATTGTCCAAAGTCATTAGTTATTAGTCATTTAGTAATTGGGGATTGCGATTGGGAATTGTGGATGGAAATTCGGAGTTTTTAGGATTAAAAGACACCCAATAATTACCAATTATGCTATAATTGGTTTGCGATTTGTGAAATTATAATTAATGAAAATCGGAATAGCTGTATTGGGTGCAGGTCGCTGGGGAGTTAACTTAATTCGCAACTTTCTGGAACATCCCAACAGCCAAGTTTTAGCGGTAGTAGACCCGAATCGAGATTCATTGGCTGCCGTTCAAAAACAGTTTAATATCGATGCCTCGGTGATTCTAGCTACCGATTGGTCTCACGTCCAAGCCTTGCCGGGACTGGAAGCTGTGGCGATCGCCACTCCAGCTTCCACACACTACACCCTCGCAGCAGCAGCGCTGCAACAAGGCTACCACGTCTTAGCAGAAAAACCTCTCGCCCTCAACCTCACTGAAGCCATAGAACTCTGTCAATTAGCCGAAAAACAGCAGCGGCAACTCTTCGTTGACCACACTTATCTGTTTCATCCAGCAGTCGATCGAGGCCAAAGAATTATTCAACAGCATCAACTCGGAAAATTGCGCTACGGTTACGCCCAGCGCACCCATTTTGAACCGGTTCGCCATGACGTTGATGCCCTTTGGGACTTGGCTATTCACGATATCGCTATTTTCAATACTTGGTTGGAACAAACGCCAATTGAAGTAAGGGCGATCGGCACTGTATTTCCGAAGGAAGAAAGGAGGAAGAAGGAAGAAGGAAGAAGGAAGAAGGAAGAAGGAAGAAGAAAGAAGGAAGAAGGAAGAGGGGAGAGGGAAGAAGAAATAAATAAAGAAGCAGCAGAAATTGAAAATCAATTGGATCCTTCACTCCTGACTGTTAATCCTGCAGAAGGACTAGCAGATTTAGTTTGGGTAACGCTCACCTATCCCGACGGATTTCAAGCATTTATTCACCTGTGCTGGCTAAATCCCGACAAACAACGGCGCTTAACAGTTGTTGGCACTTTGGGAACCTTGATTTTTGATGAAATGTCGCCAGAAACTCCCCTAATTGTGCAGCGTGGCAATCCAGATTGGGGAGGCGAAGAGAATAACTCTTTTGAAAGTGCGTTAGCGAAGCCCTCGAAGAGGATCGCGCCACAGCCAACAAGCCTCAGACACCGCGAAGTGTTGAGTTTAGAACAAGTAGAACCGCTGAGGCGAGTGTGCGATCGCTTCCTCAACTGCGTGCAAACAAATACCCCCTGTCTTACCTCTTCGGGCGCGGCCTCCGTCGAATTAATCCGCATTCTCAGCACTTTGAGCAAATCCCTCGAACTCGGCGGACAGCCCCTAATACCATTTTAGATTTTAGATTTTAGATTGGGAAAATCACTCCTCAACTTTTGAAATTTCCCTTTTCCGTTACTAAGTCCGGGCTGTGAAAATAAAAACTTGACTGCTGATTGACAGGCAAAGAAATCATCACCGTAGTACCTTGATTCACGCCCGCGCTGTGCAGGGTAATGCTTCCGATCATAGATTCCATTATCCTTCGCGAGATAGCCAAGCCCAAACCGTTACCGCCAAACCTGCGAGTTGTAGAACCATCAGCCATCACAAAAGGTTGAAACAATTTCTGCTGGTGCTCGGGATCGATACCAATTCCCGTATCTTTAATTGTCACCACCACCCAATCGCTTTGACCGCTGGGGCTAGTCGTACTTTCACCACTGCCGTTAGAACTACCAGAATTAGTCCTCGATTCTAGCCGCACAGATATATTAATGCTGCCCGACTCTGTAAACTTAACGGCATTGCTCAAAACATTTAAAAACACCTGTTTTAGCTTCTCTGGATCGGCATGAACAATAATCGGATCATGAGGCTCTGGCAAACTTAACTTCAAGCCTTTTTCCTCAATTTGACTCGCTTGCAAATCAATCGCGTCTTCAAGTACCTGGGTAATGTCAACTACTTCTAACATCATCGAGAACGTGCCGGATTCTATTTTAGCAATGTCCAAAATATCATTAATAATATTGAGCAATTGCATGGACGAGTCGTGGGCTCGCTGTAAAAATTCCATTTCTTCATCTCGGTCATCGCAGTAGCCGTCCCGCACAATTTGAATAAAACCAATAATTCCGTTGAGCGGCGTTCTCAATTCGTGAGAAATATTGCCCAAAAATTCATTTTTTAATTGATTGGCAACTTGCGCTTCTTTGGTTGCGACTTCCAATTCTTTGGCCCAGGATCTGAGGCGCTGCACCATGCTGTTGAGTGCTTCTGATAGTTGATTAAATTCCCTAATTTGGAAATCTTGGGGCACTGTCTGCGACGCTTCCGTATCTACTTTCATCGCGTAGTCTCTCAGTTTTTCCACAGGACGCGCCAAGTCGCGAGACAGATATAAAGTCGCGATGATACTAGCAGCAACCAAACCTACAATTAAATTAAATAAAACTTGCTGAATTTCTTCCAAACCCGACAGAGCGTAATCTAAACGAGAGACAGCTAAAATAATCCACTTGCTGTTCTCCTGTGTAGTTGAAGGACTCGGGATAGCGGCGTATCCTGCTAGCAACTCTACACCATTTCTTTCAAAGGAAAATAGGTGGAGAAAAGCTGTTCCGCCGGCGATCGCCCTTCTGACAATACTTTTTAGTCGAGCGGCATCTGCCTCTTGGTCAATATTGCGGCCACGCGGTTGATATTCGGGTGCGCCAAAATCGTCCCATCTTGGTCGATCGCCACCGTATAGCCGGCTAAAGAACCCTTGGGAGCGCTGGTTTGCACAGGCAAGGCCGACTGCAAACTCAAAGCATAACTCAACTGCAGGGTATTGCCCCGACGAATGTAAACAGGAGCGCTCAACACCAAACTCGCTTGGCTATCGCGGCCTTCTTTACCCGCATCGGGAAAATCCTCAGCCCCCAAAGCCACATTCTGATCGTTTGCTGTCTCCTGTCGCTGCTGAGGTAAGGAGAGACTGATGTAAACGCTCTTGTCGTCCAGCAGCGTTTGCTGCTGCTGTACGGGCGGCCAAAATTTTGCCGGCAACGACTGAATCGGCTGCTGCCCGCAAGTGCTTGCTATCACTTGATTTGTCTTTAAATTAGTCAATTGCAAGCAATCAACCTGCGCTGGCAACCGCTGCCCTAATTGGGCGATAAACTTTTGATAATCCTTCGGATCTACCGACTGCAACATCGAGCTTTCCGAAGCGCCGATCAGATTGGACTTCAGCGATTTCGCCCACTGTTCAATAGTGTCTGCTTTTCTGACTGCACTTTCTGTCAAGTTTTGACGAGCAGTTTCCAGAAGCGTCGAGCGTGCCTTGCGATAGGTAACATACTCCCCCACCAGTAGAACAGGTACGCTGAGCAACAAAATCCGCGACAGTAAAATACGGCGAAAGGAGGATTGACCTAACTTAACCATAGGAAATATCTAAATTAAGGTGCAACACCCAACAGCGACCATTACAGTGAAATAAACCAGACCGAAAGCATGAATCTGTCTAGGGGGCTCTGCTGACTGGACAACACAGCTTCAGAACAACATTTAAACACAATTATAGAAGCCACTGTAGTAATCTCGATTCTAAGTGTGTGGACTAAAAGATGCTCAGCAATTTGTTGGGCAAATGCCTGTGATTTCGGTCACACTTCCCTTCTCAATTCTCGGAGCGAGTGACACCCGATCGCCCCATGGCACATTTTTCAGGCTGGAAAAAGCGTCGGGTGGACATACCGCAGTTGCTTGAAGCTAGAATCGCATAGATGCACTCGCCCCAAATTTACAGGCAAAAAGTTCGGTTTCCGGCTAGTGTACAGAGAGAATTCTTGCTCGATCGGACTTTTTCTTTCCGAATGCCTTCGAGAGATGGGCCAGAGATGGGCGATGCAAGATTTTGCACCCTGTGAAAGATTTCTTTTGCCATCCGGTTGATTCGGTGACAATAATTCGCCTGTCAAATAAAAAGAATGAGATGAGCGAGCTGCCGATCGACTCTGACAACCCTAATGTGGGGAACCTTGGCTCAAACAGTGTACCCACGCTCCGTAAATTCGCGGTCTCGGCAATAATCTCCATAGCTTAATCGATGAAAAAAAACTTTAGCAATTATACGTATTATTACACAAACAACCGTCCGAGATATCATCACGCTTATTTGATATCTACCCTTTTAGAAATGCTGGCTACACTTCAGCAGACCAGCAAGACAAAACTCCGAGTTTTGGATCTCGGCTGTGGCAATGGCAGCCTCAGTCACGTTATCGCAGAGCACGGCTGCGAAGTTGTCGGCGTTGACACTTCTGCGCCCGGAATTGCCATCTCCCGTCAAAGTTTCCCCGAGTGTCAGTTTATCCAAGCAGATATTTACGACCTCCCAGATACCGATATTCTGAACTCATTTGATGTTGTCTTAGCTATTGAAGTAATCGAACACTTGCTTTATCCTAAAGAACTAGCAAAAACTGCAAAAATATGCCTCAATTCGGGAGGAAGACTAATTATTTCCACACCCTATCACGGCTACTTAAAAAATCTGGCTTTAGCGGTTTCTGGCAAACTAGATAAACATTTTACCGTTCTTTGGGATAACGGCCACATTAAATTTTTTTCAGTAGAGACGCTCACCAAGTTATTAACATCTGAAGGATACACCGACATAAAATTTAAATTTGCTGGTCGGTGTCCCTATCTTTGGAAATCAATGTTATGCTCTAGTACGTTCTCGCCACAAGCAGAGAAATTATGAGTTTTGATTTGTGATTTTTCAGCCAATTAATTTTTCTCAATAAACGACCAGCCCTCATGAAAAGTAAAAGATAACTTTTATGGTGAAATGGTGAAACAAATAAAATGACTGTTGGCGTTTGGGTATTAGGCGATCAACTTTGGCAGAACCAAGCTGCTATCAACCGCACAGATGATAAATCTTCCCTACTGTGATTTCCTAGCGCGCCACCGAGAAAAACTTCAGTCGATCGGTCGCATGAGTTTTCTCTTAGCCAATAGACCTCTTGCATAAGTCCTTTTAATCAAATTTTCGGACGCTGCTCAAAGCCATCCCACAAGAAAAAAAAAATTTGTGGGATTGGCTTCTACCCCGTCCTAATTATTTTTGCAAGAGGTCTAATCTCGACAAAATGCCGCCGGCAGAATTGGCAACCATCCGCCAAAAAGCGGCAGATTGGCACTTAGGAAGTCATTAGTCATTAGTCAGTAGTCAGTAGTCAGCAGTCAGTAGTCATTAATCATTTGTTATTTGCTACCCATGCCCCATGCCCCATGCCCATGCCCCATGCCCTTTGCAATTCTTATTTTTTCCCTGACTTTTCCCTAAACATTCCACAGCGTTTCCACAGGCAAGTCTGAGGTTTTCCACAGATGCGACAAAGTTTTCCACAGAAATTAACGGCACGGTAGCATCTTGCTGCGGAATTGGGGATTTCCTTAACTTGCTGCCTAATTCCTCATAAACCGCCCAACACATAAAGATATGTAACAAAAAATTCCCTGAAAAGCTGATTATTTGGTAAACCTTTTTTTTATCTAAAGGACTTTGTAATATTTCGCAACATTGACAAACCCACCCCCTCATAGCGCACAATGATGCGACCGACCTAAAAAAAGCGCTCTGATTTCGGCTGTGCCTGCACCTGTATCCGGCCGAAGGGGGGTTCTGTTTTCAATTTATTAGCGAGACTAAAAAAAATGATGAACCCAACAGTCAGTATTTTTGCTGAAATTCCCGAAACGCTGCACGATTCTCTCAAAACTTACCTGGAAACCCATCCCGAATGGGATCTAGACCGAGTATTTTGCGCGGCCCTGTCGCTGTTTTTGTTGCAGAATGCCGATAGCGGTACGCCTGAAGCTTCGCGCAGTTATCGCCAAGCTGCGAGAGTTTATCTCGAAACTCTGTTTCAATCTCCTCAAGACTTGCACAGCAACAATGTAACTCCGTCGTCTTAAAGGATCAGGGGAGAGGGGGAGACGCGGTTTCTGGGAAGGATTTGAGTTGACCGAGAGGGGGCGCACTGCATAGGTGGCAACTTCAGCTTAAAATCCCTGAGAACTATCGCTTATAGCTTAATGCCGAGCCCCATTGCATCTCCCTTAAGAAGGGGACTTTGATAGCTTCAAGTCCCCCCGGACTATCAGGGGATGCCGGGGGGATAAGCTGCCTTATTCGTCAGCCAGTAGACGGGTAGTACATAAGACGCGCTTGTTTACACCCATGGTGCTTATGGCGCACTCTACAGACTACAAACTAATGGCTGAAGACTAACTACATCATGCCCATGCCGCCCATGCCGCCCATGCCGCCCATACCGCCCATACCGCCCATGCCGCCCATGCCGCCCATGCCGCCCATGTCGCCCATGTCGCCGCCGGCTTTTTTCTTCTCGGGTTTTTCGACAATCACGGCTTCGGTGGTCAACACCATACCAGCAATGGAACCGGCATTTTGCAAAGCCGATCGCACCACCTTAGCGGGGTCAATAATCCCAGCGGCAATCATATCTTCGTACACGTCGGTGAGAGCGTTGTAGCCAACGTTGAACTCGCTCGCCCGCACTCGCTCGATCGCGATCGAACCTTCAACGCCCGCATTATCAGCGATTTGACGCAAAGGAGCTTCCAAAGCTTTAGCAACCAAGTCAGCGCCTACTTGTTCTTCGGCGTTTAAAGTCTTTCTGATTGCATCTATTTTTGTAATCAGGTGAATCAGCGTCGTGCCGCCTCCAGCGACGATGCCTTCTTCCACAGCAGCTTTAGTAGCGTTCAGAGCGTCTTCAATACGCAGTTTACGGTCTTTGAGCTCAGTTTCGGTAGCTGCGCCTACTTTAATTACAGCAATACCGCCAGCTAGTTTGGCAATGCGTTCGCTCAATTTTTCTTGATCGTAGTCGGAATCCGTCGCTTCTAGCTGCTTGCGGATTTGCTCGATCCGTTGTTGCACGTCAGCTTTGTGTTCTTCGCCAGCAACAATGATCGTTTTTTCTTTGTCGATCGTAATTTTGCGGGCGGTACCGAGCATTTCTAGGGTTGCGGTATCGATGCTGAGTCCGACTTCTTCAGAAATCAGTTGACCGCCGGTGAGCACGGCGATATCTTGAAGCATAGCTTTGCGTCGATCGCCAAAACCAGGAGATTTCGTTGCTGCGATGTTCAATACGCCGCGGGCTTTGTTGACTACCAGAGTTGCCAAAGCTTCGCCTTCGATATCTTCGGCGATAATTAGCAACGGTTGACCGGTGCGGGCGATTTTTTCGAGAACTGGAATTAGTTCTTGAATCGAGCTAATTTTTTTGTCGGTAATCAGGATGCGAGCGTTTTCGTACTCAACTTCCATGCGATCGGTGTTAGTGACGAAATACGGAGAAAGATATCCGCGATCGTACTGCATCCCTTCGACAACTTCCAATTCCGTTGTCAGAGATTTCGACTCTTCAACAGTAATTACGCCGTCTTTCGTGACTTTTTCCATTGCTTGGGCAATCATGGCGCCGACTTCTTCGTCGTTACCGGCGGAGATAGTGGCGACTTGAGCAATGGCGCTTCCTTCGACGGGTTTCGCCAATTTTGCGATTTCCAGGACCAAATGGGCGATCGTTTTTTCAATACCCCGGCGCAGCGCGACTGGGTTTGCGCCTGCTGCGACATTCTTCAAACCTTCGCGAATGAGGGATTGAGCTATAACCGTTGCGGTTGTAGTGCCGTCGCCTGCGATATCTTTAGTTTTGGAGGCGACTTCTTGAATTAAGCGAGCGCCGGCATTTTCCAGGGGGTCTTCGAGTTCGATCTCCCTAGCAACGGTGATACCGTCGTTAACAATTTGGCGAGCGCCGTATTTCTTTTCCAATAGGACGTTGCGGCCTTTCGGGCCCAAGGTGATGCGGACAGCATCGGCGAGTTGATTGACGCCGCGTTCTAGTGCCCGCCGAGATTTGTCGCTAAATGCAACTATTTTGGTCATGTTTGTCTCCAATCGCTTACATTAGCAAATTTAGCACTCTCTGAGGCTGAGTGCTAAGTTGATCGATTTTTGATTGTAGCGCGCCTCAACGGTGTGGGGGATTGGGGGGACGGATGGGAGATTTGGGCGATCGTTCCGAGTGGCTAAGGACAGGGCATTGCCGTGTCCCCACAGATCTCGTGTTCCCACAGATATAATGTGGTTTGTTACATATCGATATAATCAGGTTTTGGTTCAGGCCTAAACCCAATTTTGATGGCGCGTTATCCCAAAGCAGAATTTTTATTAAAAATTTCTTAACTTGTGTTTTCGGTCATCTACCTTTCGATAGAACTTCTATTCTTTTTTCAAACTTCTACCTTCTATAGCAACCGCCAAGACTATTAGGACGTTCTTAATTGCTGAAAACCTTGGGGAAGACTCCTTCTTCCTTCAGCATCCATCCGTTAAATCCCGTACACTGCTTCGTTGCCGAACCTTATTCCTTTCCTCAATCAATCTCAAATTACCCACTAACAAATGGCTCGTTATTCTCGACTGCAAAAACTCGGCTCTTATATGCGCCCGCACTGGAAGCCAACATTCTGGGGCATTTTTTCGCTGTTAATTGTCAATGCTGTGGGCGTTTACATTCCCCTGCTGATTCGGAATTCAATTGACACTCTGCAAATTGCGACTAAATTTGACCAAGTTTTCAACTACGTGCTCCTGATTCTGCTCCTCGCCTCAATTATGTGGGGAATTCGGATGGTGTCGCGGATTCTGCTGTTTGGCGTGGGGCGTCATGTAGAATTTGACCTCAAACAGCAAATTTTTAACCATTTATTAACATTAGAACCGTCTTATTTTGCCGCCAATACGGTAGGGGATTTAATTAACCGCGCTACTTCCGATTTGGACAATATTCGGCGCTTGGTGGGGTTTGCAGTGCTGAGTTTGGCGAATACGGCATTTGCCTATGCTTTGACTTTGCCGGTGATGTTGGGGATCAATGTAAGGCTGACGCTATTGGCGATCACAGTTTATCCTTTAATGCTAGTTTTGGTGCAGTTATTTAGCGACAAACTTCGCATTCAACAGTTAGCCGTGCAAGAGGAATTGTCGGCGATGAGCGATTTGACTCAGGAAGATATGAGCGGGATGTCCGTAATTAAAATCTACGCTCAAGAAGAAAACGAACGCCGAGCTTTTGGCAATTCCAATGCGAAGTTGCTATCAGCAAATTTGCAATTAGCAAAAACTAGAAACTTTATTTTTCCGCTGCTGGGCGGTTTGGCAAGCATCAGTTTGTTGGTGCTGCTTTCTGCTGGTGGCGGGGCAATTGCTAATGGTAAAATTAGCATTGGCGATTTTGTGGCGTTGCTAATTTATGTCGAGCGCTTGGTGTTTCCGACGGCGCTGTTGGGTTTCACAATTACTGCTTACCAGCGGGGAGAAGTGAGTGTCGATCGCATCGAATCAATTCTGACTGTGGAACCGCAAATTAAGGATGCTGCCGATGCAGTTGAACTGCCAACTCCAGTCAAAGGCGAAATTGCGGCTCGCCATCTAAATTTTACTTATCCCGGCGCTAAGACACCCGCGCTTAAAGATGTTGATTTTACCATAAAACCGGGCGAAACTGTCGCAATTGTTGGGGCGATCGGCTCAGGAAAATCAACTTTAGCTAATGCGCTGCCCAGACTGCTGGACATCGATCTGGGCGAGTTATTTTTAGACGGACAGGATATTACGGAGGTAAAATTGACCGCATTGCGCGGGGCGATCGCCTACGTTCCGCAAGAAAGTTTTCTATTCGGCACTACCATCAAGAATAACATCCGCTACGGAAACCCCTTAGCGGAACAGCCGGAGATTGAAGCCGCAGCAAAACAAGCGCAAATTCACGCCGAAATCCTCAATTTTCCGCAGCAGTACAAAACAGTTGTCGGCGAGCGCGGCATTACTTTATCCGGTGGACAGCGGCAGCGGACTGCACTTGCTCGTGCTTTGTTAGTTGACGCCCCGGTGTTAATTTTAGATGACGCTCTTTCCAGCGTTGACAATCAAACTGCTACCGACATTTTGCAAAACTTGGCAACGGGAACCGATCGCAAAACAGTAATTTTTATCTCGCATCAAATGTCGGCAGCGGCTAGTGCCGATCGCATTTTCGTCATGGAAAAAGGAGAAATAGTCCAAAGCGGCACTCACGTTGAATTGGTAGGGCAAACAGGGCTTTATCAGTATTTGTGGAACCAGCAAAAATTAGAGGAATTGCTGCATTGACCAGTGACCGATACTTTGAGTTATACCAAATCCGGTAGCATCCGAATTAATATTACCCACAGCTTTCGACACCGCGAGTGTCCCATGTCCCTACAATTAATCCGGGTAGGGAGACGGCACTGTCGTGTCCTCTATAGCACAATACGGTTCACTTAACATTATTTA
>Ga0105046_10016651_pt1 | contig 11285 bp, 6 predicted proteins | sample MAT03_FD_78385 | JGI IMG/M metagenome (GOLD analysis project Ga0105046, IMG submission 78385) | Freshwater microbial communities from Lake Fryxell liftoff mats and glacier meltwater in Antarctica - MAT-03 (megahit assembly) | ecosystem: Environmental > Aquatic > Freshwater > Ice > Liftoff...
AACTTGAAGTCCCATTTGCCGCCCGACAGATTCCAATGAAACAGCTCCTGCACGACGAAGCAAAAAAAGTGTTCGCGGAATGGGCGGTTAAGCCGGACAAAACGCCTTATTGACGTTGATTCAGCAAACGTTTTATGAGTCACCCCGAATTTTACAACAATATAAATTCACACTTCGATCACTACTACTATGGTCGGTTTAGCGGGTTTAGAATATTGATTGTGAATATCGTGCAATTCCGTTTCCTTCAAAACCACTTTGCGTCGACTATAATCTCAAATGCAGGGTGTCATTCTGAGCGCAGCGAAGAATCTGGATACTTGCTCTAATGGCCCCGCATCAGAGCAAGTATCCAGATTCTTCGCTGCGCTCAGAATGACACACGATTTTACGGGTCGTTTTCGTGTTGTTACAAAATTCGGGGTGACTCATGTTAAGTTAACTGGATAGGGCAGTAGGCCGTGCACGGCCTACTTGTTCAGCTTTTTCGGCGTATTCGGATCTTCATAGTCGATCTTTCCGCCCCACATGCGCATCTGGCTCAGCACCCATTGCTGACGCTCACGCACTTTGGCGGAGGGGTTATCGACCTTGAAAATCAATGGGTTGGGCAAGACGGAAGCGAGTAAGGCCGCCTCCTGCCGGTTGATGTCCTTGGCGCTTTTGTTGAAAAAATGCCGGGCGGCCGCTTCCGCCCCGTAAATGCCGTCGCCGAATTCTATGCTGTTGAGGTAGGCGGTCATGATGCGTTCCTTACTCCAGATGATCTCGATCAGGAAGGTAAAGTAGACCTCGAGGCCCTTGCGCAACCAGGAACGGTTGGGCCAGAGAAATACGTTTTTAGCCGTTTGCTGGCTGATGGTGCTGGCCCCTCGTTTGCGTTTATGGGTCTGGTTGTATTTGTAGGCTTTTTCGATGGCCTCGAAATCGAAGCCGATATGTTCCAGAAAGTCCTGGTCCTCAGCGCATACGACGGCTAATTGCAGGTGCGGCGACAATTCCTTGAACGGCGTCCAATCGTGCTTCAGACGCAAGTGGCGCTCGGAGTCCCAGGCCTGTTCCCAGCAACGGTGCAGCATCAGCGGCGTGAGCGGTACCGGCAGGAAGGCGTACAAGATGGTAAACCCGATGGTGATCCCGAAAAACCACAGGGCTATTTTTAAAACGAGACGGCGGAAATATTTGCCCCATCTTATCTTAATACCCATTTCATCCCTTGGGAGGGTCCGGTACCAGCTACGGAGCATTCGTTTGAGAAAATTCACGTTCGGTTTATTTGTGGCAAAAATAGAAGATCGGCTCCAGTTTTTCACTAAACTAAAAATCCATCCCTTCCGTTTCCACCCTGGTATTTTTCCGCCGGAACAACGACGTATCGAATTTTCCGAAGCGGTAGGAGAAATTCAGGCGCACCAACTGCGGGTCTCTGCGGCGCCAGTTATCCTGGATGAAGAAGAGCGATTCCGAGTGCGCTCCGGAGCGCCGGGAACGGAAGATATCCTGCATGCTGAGCGTTATATTGGCTGTTTTTTTCCACAGGTCCTTGCGAATAGACAGGTCTGTGTACCAGACCGGAATGGTATAACCCTGCGCGGTGTTAGATGTGCCGCCCCAGCCCATTCCGCCGCCGTGACGACCGCCGCCGCCTGAATCCATGGAAAACGAGGTGCGGCTCTGGTATGAACCGGAGAGTTGCAAGGTGAAGGCTGCCGGGAATTTAATGTTCAGATTTTCTTTGACAAACCAGGTAAATTGTTCCGTACGCAGGTCTTTTTCAATGTTTTGCGCGTCCACAACCGAGTTGTACAGGTTCACATTGCTGGTCAATTCCACTTTCTTAAAAAAAGTATTTTTGACCGTCAGTTCCAGCCCGTACGCGTAACTGGAATTGGAGTTTGCATACGTAGATATGATCACATCGCGCTCCAGAAAGGCGTTGTACTCCGAGTACTGGTAACGCGTCACCAGGTTGGTCGCCCGTTTAAAATAGGCCGAAGCCAAGACGTTGTGCCCGCCGCCCAGAATGTTTTGGTAGGACAATTCAAGCGAATTGGTGAACTCCGGTTTGAGGCCCGGATTACCCCTGGACAATAGAAGCGAGTCGGAAAAATCGGGGAACGGGATCAGTTGGAAAAAACCAGGGCGATTGATCCGGCGGCTGTAACTCAACTGAATGTTGTCTTCATCATTTACTTTATAAGTAAAAAAGGCGCTGGGAAACAAACTCAGGGGGTATTCATTGGTGAAAGTCGAATCGTTGTCTAACAGCACGCCGGTATAACTTGAACTTTCGGCCCGCAGCCCGCCCTGAAAACCCCATTTGGGGAAGGATTTGCTGAAAGTAGTATATGCAGCGTACACCTGGTCGTTGTATTTGTAGCGATCAGCAACGCCCGGCACACGCACCGGCTCATTGTTGACGTATTGAAAACTGAAATTGTCGCTGCGATAATTTCGAATGGCCGCCCGGCCGCCGACTTCCATTTTCATTCCGCCGCGCAGCGGATTCACCAGATCCGTCTGAACGGTAAATAACTCATTGGACCCATTTCCGTCCTGGCGTTGCCGGGTTTCAAGGGACTGACCGAAGTAGGTGGTCTTAAAATTGCCCTCGCTGTTTGAGTTGCTGCCGTTAAAGTTCAAATCGGCCGTCCACTCCCTGCCTTCTTTGGGAAAGAGGTGTTTGTAAAGCAATTGGCTTCCGTAGGTTCGGTGGTTACGGCCGCTCTCGGAATGTCGTATGGAATAGCTTGTAAACAGATCCGGTGCGTGCAGGGTATCCGTTTGGATGTTCAAAACATCCACCGAATTATAATGTCCGCCGTTGAGGCTGCCTGCCAGCGTCAGCGTATTGCGGTTGTTGATAAACCAGTCCATACCGGCGCGGCCCATGGCAAAGAAGCCATCGTTTTGGGACGCATTGGTTTGGTACACGTTGGTCAGGGGGCTACCGAACAGGTTCTGCCGGTCGGTGCCCCCGGTACCGATCGACCGGCGCTGGTTAAAATTGCCGCTCAGGAAAGTATTGATCTTGCCTTCCCGGGCATTGATGTCGCCGCCGAGGTTGAAGCGGCCACGCATATCTACCCCCCCGCGCACGCCGCCGCTGTATCCGATCCGCCGGTCTTTTTTCAGGACAATGTTGACGATGCCGGCATTGCCGCCCGAAGCGTCGTATTTGGCGGAAGGATTGGTGATCACTTCCACGTTGTCGATGGCGTCGGCCGGGATCTGATCGAGCGAAAGATTGGTCGGTCGACCGTCCACGAAGATCTGCGGCGAGGCGCTGCGCATGGTAAGGTTGCCGTCTATATCGACGTTGAGCGAAGGAATATTTTTCATCGCATCTTCGGCCGTGCCGCCGGCCGCCACGCCATCCTTGTCAACCCTGTATATTTTTTTATCCAATGCCAAGGTAACCTGGCCGGAGCTGCCCTCGATGGTTACTTCTTTTAACAACTGCGACGAAACGCCTAAACGGATGTTTCCAAGGTCTTTGTCGAATGCGCCGGCGCTCATCCCGTTGGGCCGCTGTCCGCTGGTCGGCGCGCCCCCGGGTGTTCCGAAAGACACCTTTTTTTCAATCGAAGCGTAGCCCATAAAGGAAACTTTCAAGGTAAATTCGCCGCGTGTGGGCAGTTTTTCCAAACTAAATTCGCCGTTTTCCTGCGTCAGTTGTCCGCCCAGCATGGCCTCCTTCTTGCTGCGTGTTACGCTGTCGAAACGCATCCCGTACAGTTGCACCGTGGCGTAGGCGAGCGGTTTTCCAGTGCCGTCGTCCACAATTTTACCGTAAAAGCGTCCAATATTAAACTGTGCGGGATTCATATTTTCCCGGCCGCCGCCGGGAATTTGGGCATCGAGACCTTGCAACATCACACAGGCACAAAGCACCGTAACATACCAACGGATCGGGGCGGAAAACAGATTTTGTATTGACATTATGGTGTAAATAATTGAAAAACAGCGAATTAAGGGTAATATCTTCCATTAGAAGCGTCCTCATCGCATGAAAACTGATTGTACCGGGAAAAGAAACCGCGCAAAGAACGGCAGTTTAAAGGAAAAGGTTTTAACAAATGAAGCCGTTTGCCTGGGCTTGCAGACCATTATCACTAAGTTAACGTATTTGATCTCTTCGGATACAACACGGTAAACGAACAAGGCAGTAGATTTGCGCCCAATTTTAAAGCACATGAAACATTCTCTTGTATTACTGTTCGCGGTCGCCTTGTTTGCCTCCTGCGGCCCCCAGTCCAAACGCAGCCTGCCCATTCTCGGCGAGCGCGACCTCTCCCCTTCCGGCGATACTATTTACCGGAGCGTTCCGGATTTCAGTTTTGTGGATCAGGACAGCCAGGCGGTGACCAATGCCACTTTTGCCGGTAAAATTTACATGGTGGACTTTTTCTTTATCCATTGCCCGACGATTTGCCCCAAGGTGAAAAAAAACGGGCTGCGGCTCTATGAAAAATACAAAAACGACGATCGGGTATTGATGCTGTCGCATTCCATCGACACGAAAAACGATACAGTAGCCGCGCTGAAACGGCATGCCGAAAAACTCGACATCGACGCCAAAAAATGGCATTTGGTTACCGGCGATCATGACGCCATTTACGGCATCGCGGACGACTACTTCAGCGTGGCCGTGGTGGATAAAAACGTCCCAGGCGGTTTCGATCATTCAGGCAGGATCATTCTGGTGGACAAAAACCGGCATGTTCGCGCGTTTTGCGACGGCACAAACGCCGAAGACGTCGACCGGTTTATGAAAGACGTCGACCTCTTGCTGGAGGAACAATTTCCAGGTGGAGATAAAAAATAATCACTACTATTTCAAATTATTCTATGAAAAAAAAGACCATTCTGCCGACAACACTTCTTTTGTTTACTGCCTTTTGTCTGCAAATCTTTGCCTGCCAACCCAACGTTTACCAGGGTGGCGAACGTATTTATACCAAGTACTGCGCCAACTGTCACATGGACAACGGGGAGGGACTGAGCGCTTTAATCCCTACCCTCGCCAAATCGGATTTTCTGGCCCCCAACCGGGATAAACTGCCTTGCATTATCCTTCATGGAATAAAGGATACCATCGTGGTTAACGGAAAAACCTACGCAGAAGAAATGCCGGCCATGCCCACCCTGTCAGATATCCAGATCACCAATGTGCTCAATTTTATCAACAGCTCCTGGGGAAATCAACAGGAACCGTATAAACTGGAGGAAGTGCGGGCGTTGCTCGAACGTTGCCCGTAAGCAGGGCCGACTTCTACTGCTGACTGCCACTTTTTCGCTACCTTGCGACACAAAAAGACGGCAGCGATTTGGCAATCCGGGGTGTCTGCCTATTTTTGGCACTCGTAATCTGTTCGCAATTACTACTACACACCAATGAAGAGACTCTCCTTGTTAATCGCTGCCCTGGCTTTTACCGGCAGCCTTTTCGCCCAAACACCTGTAAATGACAACTGTTCCGGGTTGATCGATCTCGGGACGGCGCCTATTTGCCCACCCGATACATTCACCAACGTGAACGCCACACCCAGCGATATCGGCAACGACAACTTCCCGATCTGTTTCAACAGCGGGGTGGCCGAACACGACGTCTGGTTTATGTTTACCTGCCCGGATACTTTGTTCGATTTTCGTATAACCCTGACAGGCGTAGGAGCAAATTCCATCCAAAACCCCGAATTCGCCATATACCGCGGCGATTGTACCTTCGACGGGCTGGCCGAGCTGCTCTGCGCCAAAGCAAACGTCGGCGAAAACGCCCTGTTTCTCGATGTGATCGGCTTGACCCCCGGGCTGCCTTATTTCATCCGGGTATCCGATTTTTCGGTGACCGGAACGGCGAATTCCGGAACGTTTACCCTGTGCGTGGATAAAATACCACCGATTACCAATATAGACGACGGAGGGTCGACCCTGTGCGAAGGTACTGTGTACGATACCGGCGGCCCGGACGGCGATTACGGTCCGAATGAAGATTTCACCTTTGTGATCTGCCCCAATCAACCCTCCTCCTGTATCACCCTGACGCTCGAATATTACAACCTCGAACTTGGCGGATTCGGTATCCCGGGCGATCCGCTTACGTTTTACAACGGTTCCAGCACCAGCGCACCGGTGATCACCGAAATTGCCGGCGGCGGTTTCGGCGATATTCCGCCGGCAGCCGGCGGGGGCGTAGCGTTTACCTTGCAGGCAACCAGCGGCTGCCTGACGATTCATTTCGCCTCCGACGCCACCAATGAATTCGAAGGCTGGAAAGCGCATTGGGTTTGCAGTGGCCAGGCTTGTCCGCAACCTTCGTTGCTGAGCGTCAATACCAACATTAATGCCGACAGCATCGTAGCCTCCATTTCCACGGCCGCTACCACCGTGACCGTGACCAATATCGATTGTCCGACCGGCGCGTACGGGACCTTTAACTTTGCCACCGACAACAATGAACTGGGGCTGCAAAAAGGGCTGATCCTGACCTCCGGGTCCGCGAACATCGCCATCGGACCGAACAATATCGGCTCTGCCGGGCTACAAAACACCCCCTTTGCATTCGATACGCCACCGGATATGGGTGACGCCGACCTCAATTACCTCTCCCAGCTGCAAGGCAACGGCACGCCGTCCTACGATGCCTGTATCGTTGAATTGGATGTATTTGCCGCCACCAACGAACTGACCTTCGAATATGTATTCGGTTCAGACGAGTACCCGGAATACGTAAACAGCAATTTTAATGATATTTTCGCTTTTCTCGTGTCGGGCCCCGGGATCGTGGGCGACGCCAACTTAGCCAACGCCAAAAACATCGCCGTGCTGCCCGGCACCACCAATCCCGTGCAGATCAACAGCGTCAATAACCTCCTGAACTGGCAGTATTACCGCAACAACGAGATCAGCCAAACGATTCAGTACGACGGGCTTACCGCCGACTCCCTCGGCATCAAAAAAAGCCTGACGGCGCGAACACCGGTGGTTCCCTGTAACACGTATCACCTTAAATTAGCCGTGTCCGACCGGGGCGACGAGTCCTTCGATTCCGGGGTATTTGTCTCGGAAATCAAGGGCGGCACCCCCGATTTAGCCGTACAATTCGCCAGCGGCATCGACTATTTTATTGAAGACTGCTCCGGCAACAACGATCAGCTGATCATTTCGCTCTCCGACCCGCTCGACCAGCCCGCTTCGTTTATCGTTTCGGTGAGTGGCACCGCCACGCTGGGCCTGGATTACCTGCTGAACATACCCGGGGTCATCACCTTCCAGCCAGGCCAGACCCAGTTGCTGTTCCCCATCGCGCCGATCACGGACATGCTGGTAGAAGGCACCGAAACTATCATCATTCAGCTGACCAATAATTTCGGTTGCGGCACGGTGGTGTATAAAACCCTGACCATCGAGTTGCAGGACAACGTGGTGGTAAACGTCGCAGGCGGCGATACCCTGTTTGTGTGCGCCGGAAACACCCTGCAATTACAGGCGCAAGGCGCAGTCAATTACTTCTGGGCGCCACCCGGCGCAGTAAACAATGCCTTTATTGCCAATCCGACCATCACGCCCACCCAGGATATCTGGCTGACCGTTACCGGAACGATCTCGACCTGCGTTGACGTAGATTCCGTGCTGGTCCGCATCATCAGCCCGAGTATTGATGTCGTAGCGTTGACGCCCACCAATATCTGCCAGGGCATGAGCGTACAACTTCAGGCCAATAACAATACCAACGACAACAACATTACGTGGACGCCGCCCTTCGGATTGAACGATCCTTCGAGCGCCAATCCGGTGGCTACGCCTTTATTATCAACCATTTATACCGCAACGTTGGCCATTGCGGGTTGTTCGGTCAGCGATCAGGTCACCATAAACGTCGATACCCTGTTTTTCCCGGTACTTATCGAGGACACCACAGTTTGTCAGAATTACGGCGTGCAGCTGGCGGAACTGCTGAACAGCACCGGCAACTACAGCTGGTCGCCTCCGTCGAACCTCAGCGACCCCTCTGTTTCCGGTCCGCTTGCCACGCCTGATCAAACGACGACCTACACCCTGACCGCAAGCAGCCAGCACAATTACTGTAGCCAGACGGCTTCCGTCACCGTTCAGGTGATTAGCGCCGACGTAGATATCAGCGGGGACGAATACCGGGAAATATGCCTGGGCGATACCGTTTTCCTGAACGCCATCAGCGCGCCCGGCGGGTCTCTGGTGAACTGGTCGCCGTCTTTTTTCGTGAGCAGTCCAACCGGGGCCAATGTCTTTTCCGTACCGGATGAGAGCATCACCCTGATCGCTACCTACAACGTAAACAACTGTATTGTGTATGATTCGGTGCGTATCCGGGTTGATTCTCTGCCGTTTTCCGATATTATGCGGGTACCCGACAAATCTGTCTATTGCCCCGGCGATACCGTTTACCTGATTTCCACCACCTATGAACCGGCCAGTTTCCCGGACATCGACTTGAAATGGGGCCCTTTCGGCGGCATAGAAACGCCGGACAGTTTGTGGAATTTGGTCATCACCGCAACCCTGACCCACACCTTCGAGCGCCAGATCAACAACAGGGGCTGCTCCAGGCTGGATACCGTGCTGGTAAATGTAGCGCAGCCGCCTGATCTGGAAATCAGTTTTACACCCAATGTCATTTGTCCGGGCGAGTCGGTGCAGATCACCCTCACCGTCGATCCGCCCGGCACCACCGTCGAATGGGATGCGAATCCGACTTTATCCTGTACGGATTGCCTCAATCCGGTGGCCATGCCCACGAGCACCACGCAATACACGGTCTCCACGCCGGATGCACCCTGCCCCTCGGGCGCCAGTGTGCTCGTACCCGTATTGCCTGCGCCGGCGCTGAACCTGGCCAATAACCCGGTGATATGCCCCGGACAGTCCGTGATACTAAACACCGCAGCGCCGCAAACCGGCGTGGCCTACACCTGGACTTCGCCGGCCGGCCTGGTCTCGACCAGCGCCAACCCCAGCGTTTCACCGACCCAAACCACCGTATACTCGCTCACGGCAGAAGGTCTGAACTTCTGTGCCGTAATGGCCGTCGTAACGGTTACGTTTGTCTCCGCGACCATCGACGTAGGCACGGATGAGGAAATATGTCCCGGTCAACAGCTCGTTTTAAACGCTGCTGTAACCGGTACCCCGGGAACCATCACCTGGAGCACCGGTCAAACCGGCAACCAGATCACCGTTTCGCCGGGTACGGACGCTACCTACACCGCCACGGTGGCATTCGGCGTCGGGCCGGAATGTATGGACTCAGACGCGCTCGATGTGACCGTAAGCGAAGGCGTTGAAATCACCGACATCATCGCCACACCGACGGTTGATACCACTTTGTGCATCGGGGAAAGTGTAACGCTGAAATTTACCGTTATGCCCCCGGACGCTGTGCTGGCCTGGTTCCTGAACGACGTATTGATTCCGGGGCTGACGGGCGATTCCGTCAAAATCGCCACCAATACCTCAGAAGGCGCCGTATCGTATTCGGTGACCGCCACCAACAGCGCCGGTTGCTCCACCTCCGCCGACATTGCCAGCTATAACCTGAAAAAGTGTTTTGAAATACCGAACAGTTTCACCCCCGGCAACGGAGACGGCGTCAACGACACTTTTGAGCCCCTGGACTTCGGTAGTGATGTGCAAATTTTGACGTTTTATGTGTACAACCGCTGGGGCCAAAAAGTCTTCGAAGCCAAACCCGGTCAAACGGCCTGGGATGGCAAAGTGGACGGCAAAGACGCCCCGGCCGACGTGTACGCGTATTACGTACGGGTGCTTTACCCGTCCGGCGAAGAAGAACAGCGGGAAGGCGACCTGACGCTGCTGCGTTGATCGTTTATTTTTTTTGGGCAATTATAGATCACCCGGTTTCGTTAGAGGCCGGGTGATTTTGGTTTTGGGGGAGACTTAAAAGTTAAACATTTTCCTTTATACCAACACCGCATTCAATTTAACGTCCACCGAACATTCAACAGCACATGCGTTCATTTTTTCATATTTGCACCCTTCTTTGCCTCTTTTCCCAAACCGTTTTTGCCCAAAAAACGCCCGGTTCACCCGCCAGCCGGCAAGTGGTCACCGGCTCCATCCTGCTCAACGACCAAACCCAGCCCGATAACAAAGCCATTTTAAACGCGCTCAAATCCGATTGGAAAGTGCCTGCGGATTCTGTCAACATAGCCGGCAAAACGATGGTATTCACCGTGCCCGGCGCCACGGTGATGATCGCCTATCTGGACTACCCCGTTGCCCCGCCCGAGTTGCTGGCAGCCGCCAAAATATCGTGGCTGTGGCCTGCAGCGACGGAAGAAGCCACCCGGCACAAAGCACAAACAGTCATTTCCATCATCGGCAAACCCAACAAAGCGCTGGATATGTACAAGTTATTCACGAAAGTGGCTGCTGCTGTGCTCGAAAACTCGCGCGCCTCCGGGGTATTTATGAACAGCCAATACCTGCTGTTGCCCAAAGGATTCTACACCGCCGCCGCCCACAACATGCTCCAGCGGGAAACTCTGCCGCTGTATTGCTGGATTTATTTCGGCATCACCCAGGAGAACGGCACGAGCAGCGGCTACACCTTCGGCCTGGAGGAATTCGGCCTGCTGGACATGGAGATCGTCAAAGCCACGCGCAGCCGCGAGGAAGTACACGCCAACCTCTACGACGCTGTATCCCAGCTGCTACCCTACCGCACCATCCTGATCGACGGGCAGGCCTTTACGACGAGTGAGGGGGAGAAACTGAGCGCCAAACGCTCGAAAGGGACGTATGTGGAGGCGGAGACGTGGAAACTGGGATTTGTGGAGTAGGCGCAAAAAAATGGGGTTGTGTCAAAAGTACCGGCGGCTTTAGCTGCCGATTCACATGTAGAACTTATTGCGTTAGTTAGGGTGTATTACGGCGACTAAAGTCGCCGTTACGACCGGCTTACCATCACGCCACTTTCGCCGCATACAAATACTGCTGAAAATCAATAAAAAGCGACCGGATGGTGGCCACTTCCCCCAGCACTTCTTTGGCATCTTCCAACGACTGGTACTTATTCGTGAGCAAAGTGGCCAGTTTCTCTTGGTCAAGTTCCTCCACGCCACATTCATCAGCGCCAGGTCGTCGAGTTTGGTATTCAGCGTTTTTTTTAATTTTGAACACTGTTGAAAGCAGAAGGTGAACACTTTCTGCAAGCGGAGGTATATTTGAGCACGGGTTTGAAGTACCGATATCAGGGCAAGTATCCAGATGTTTCGCAGGCT
>Ga0105046_10016653_pt1 | contig 11284 bp, 10 predicted proteins | sample MAT03_FD_78385 | JGI IMG/M metagenome (GOLD analysis project Ga0105046, IMG submission 78385) | Freshwater microbial communities from Lake Fryxell liftoff mats and glacier meltwater in Antarctica - MAT-03 (megahit assembly) | ecosystem: Environmental > Aquatic > Freshwater > Ice > Liftoff...
GTCGGTCGCCGCGATCGACGACGTCATGACGAGCACCCCACGTTCGCCGTCGGCGCCGACCGGTTCGAGTGAATGCATCTCCCACGCAGCAAGCCTGACCAGGTTGAAGACCCCGATCAGGTTGACTGCGACCACTCGCTCGAACGCGTCGAGCGGGTGCGGGCCACCTCGGCCGATCAGCTTGCGCCCGGCACCGACACCGGCGCATGCGACCGCCACCCGGGGTGGCCCGATCTCTGCGCGGAGGACCTCGAACGCCGCATCCATCGAGGCTGCCGATGCGACATCACACTCGGCGAACGCGCCCCCGAGCTTGCTCGCCAGCTGGGCGCCACGGTCGGCGTCGAGATCGAGGATGCCGACCCTCGCACCGGCCTCGGCCAGACACTCGGCCGTTGCCGCACCCAACCCGGAGGCACCACCGCTGATGTAGACCACCGTTCCGTCCAAGTCCATCGACTCGCTCCTCTCCGACCACCACCGAGCATGTCAGACGCTGAGCACGAACCAGATCATCGCTGAGGGTGACACCGTCGTCGCGCTCGGCACCTGCAGCTGGACGCACAAGAGCACCGCAGCGCCGGCCAAGTGAAGATGGTCCATGTCTGGACCGTGGCCGACGGAAAGCTCGCAACGTGCCAGCAGCACAGCGACACAGTCAAGGTAGGCGAACTCAGCGGACGAACATCCCCTCAACAATGGCGCGGCACGACCAGGCGCTGGAACCGGACCGACTACAGTCACCCAGGTCTTCACCGGCAAGAAGAGAGGGATCACACATGGGGCTCATTCAGGCGGCACTCGGCGCTATCGGCGGCACATTGGCCGATCAGTGGAAGGACTTCTACACGGTGCCCGAAGGCCTGGCACCCACGGCTGCGCTGTTCGCGGCGGTGCCTCGGGGCCAGAACGCAGGACGCGGGTCCAACACCAAGGGCTCCGACGGTGTGATCACGAACGGCAGTCGCATCGTCGTGCCCGAGGGCTATGGCCTCGTGCTGATGGAACAGGGCGCCATCACCGGCCTCGCCGCCGAGCCCGGCGCCTACGAGTGGAACAGCGAAGCCCAGGACTCGCAGTCGATCTTCGCGGGTGACGGCATCCTGAGCCCACTGATCAAGACGTCGTGGGAACGGTTCAAGTTCGGCGGTCGCCCTGGCACCCAGCAGCGCGCCTACTTCGTGACGCTGAAGGAGTTGCCGAACAACCGCTTCGGCACCCAGTCGGAGATCTACTGGGACGACGCATACATGAACGCCCAGGTCGGTGCGGTCACCCGGGGCACCTACACGCTCAAGATCGTCGACCCGATCCTGTTCATCAGGGCGTGGGTGCCGGCGAAGTACCTCGAGCCGGGCCAGGTGTTCGACTTCACCGACATCGAGAACGACGGCGCCTCGCAGCTTTTCAACGAGGTCGTCGGCTCGCTCGCCCCGGCGTTCTCGATGTACACCAACGACCCGTCGAAGGGCAACCGCATCAGCAAGATCCAACAGGACTCGATCGGTTTCGCCCAGAGCCTCTCGGCAGCGGTCGAGCAGAACTACCAGTGGAGCACCGGGCGCGGGCTGTCGATCGTGTCCACCGCGATCATCGCGATCGAGTACGACGAGGCCAGTCGCGAACTGCTCCGTAACGTGCAGCGCGCCGACGCGCTCTCGGGCGCTCGGGGCAACTCGAACCTGCAGGCGTCGGTCGCTGCGGGCTTCGAGGCAGCAGGCGCGAACACCGGCGGCGCCGGTCTGGTCGGCCTCGGCATGGCCGCAGGCTCGGTGGGTCTCGGAGGTCTGCAGCAGCCGGTGCCGGGCATCGGCGCACAGAGCACACCGCCACCCGCAGCTGCTGCAGCACCCATGGCCCCGCCTCCGGCTGCGCCCGCCGCCGAAGACCCGGTGGCGAAGCTGGCAAAGTTCAAAGAGATGCTCGACTCCGGGCTGATCACCCAAGCGGACTACGACGCCGCCAAGAACAAAGTGCTCGGACTCTGAAGCCACTGAGGCGGAGAATGCGATGACGACATTGCCACCACCGGGAGAGGGCGCCCGACCAGCGACCAACAACGCACCGGACGAGCCGACAGCCAACCAGACGGTCAACCCCACCGTCAACCCGACCATCGACACGCGCAACGAGAGGCTCGACGACGGCATCAACCGCTGCCCCAAGTGCGGGTCGACCGAGATCCAGCTGCGCCCGTCGGTGGGCATGCTCGTCTGCCTGTTCTGCCGGCACGAGTGGGCGGAAGCCCGCCTCGACGAGACGATCGTCAACGGTGATCTCGCAGCGCTGCGCGGGACGACGATCGGTTCGGGCGCCTCCGACATCGACACTGGTGCCGACTCGTTGATCACCATGAAATGCGCCGGCTGTGGTGCCGAGGTCGTCGTCAACACCGATGAGCAGATGGGTGCGCGCTGCCACTGGTGTCGTCACGTCCTGACGGTCAACGAGCAGGTGGCCAACGGCGCCGTGCCCGACGCGGTGTTGCCGTTCGCGATCACACACGATGCCGCGACGGTGAAGATCCGCGAGTTCGCCGGCAAGCGTCGCTTGTTCGCGGATCGAGCGTTCGTGCGTGGCTTCAAGCCCGAGAACGTCTTCGGTGTCTACATGCCGTACATGGTGGTCGACGCCAATGCGAGTGCCGACGTCGCAGGCTTCGGCGAGGTCAAGACGCGGCAGTACACGCGAGGCACGAACAATAACAAGGAGACCTACTACGACGCCGACGTGTACTCGGTGCAGCGGCACATCGACTTCACCGCGGACGATCTGACGATCGAGGCGTCGTCCGAGAGGGCGCAGATGAACGCTGCGGCCAACACCAACAACATCATCAACACGATCCTGCCCTTCGACACTGCGAACGCGGTGAAGTGGAACGCGAGCTACCTGACCGGGTTCACCTCGGAGAAGCGCGACCAGGACGTGGCCGAGACGACGCCGGAGCTCGAGGACCAGTTGCTGTCGATCGCCAGGTCGCAGCTTGCGTCGAGTGTCGATCGATACGACCGCGGTGTGCGCTGGGAGCGCGAGCGGGTCGAGGTGCACGGCACGCGCTGGGTTGCGATGTACCTACCGGTCTGGCTCTACTCGCACTACCAGGAACGAGGCGGCAAGACCATGGTGCACTACATCGCTGTGAACGGTCGCACCGGCGAGGTGATGGGCAGCGTGCCGGTGTCGACTCCGAGACTGCTCGCTGCGGCGCTCACCGTCGGCACGGTACTCGAAGGCATCGTGATCGCGATGCTGGGAGCCTCCAGATGATCGCCATGTTGCTGTCCGAGCTGACGTCCGGAGCCCTCGTTGCGGCCAGCGATGGCGGTCCCCTGTGGCTGCTCGCCCTCGGGCCTGCCGGCGGGGGTGCACTTTACTTCGGGCTGTGGCGCTACTACCGCAACACCCACCAGTCGCACAGCTTCGAACGCGAGACGCGTATCGAGGCCAAACCGATCATCGCCCACGACACGAAGGTCGACGAGATCAAGGGCACCAAGAAGTCGGGCATCGACGGCGACAATGGCACAGACCATCGCAAGCGCGTGCAGCGCCTCGATTCGTGAGGTAGCGGGCCACTGATGGAGACACATCAGTGCTCTCACATTCCCGGCGACACACGGCAATACACGGCAAGCGCGAGGACGTGACGATCCTTGTCGTTGACCGGCATCGACACGATGAGCTCTGTCGGCTCCTCAGCGAACGCCGAGACATCTGCGACGTTCGGGTTCTGACCGTCCGCCACGCACGCCACGGACCCTCTGTTTACCGTTGTGTTGGTACATGGATGGTACATTTTCGCGCTGCCGGGTGGTCAGGCCACAACACCATCATTGTGGTCGTTCCCCACAGCTACACACGAGTTCCGTGCGGATCTGCTCCGTTGTCGACCCGAGGGGTCGGGCGATCCTCAGCACAAGGTGTCCGAACCATCGGAACGATCGTGATCGTCGGGGGCGCCTTCGTCGCGCATCGACACCGCCGCGAGGCCACCACCGATGTCGATGTCGCTGGTGGGATCGACGCCGCGATGACCGAGGCCGTCGCGGCCGTCGCTGATCGCCACGGACTCGAAGCCGACTGGCTCGACGACCGAGCGAAGCCGTGGCTGCCAGCAACGTTCGACCCAGCCACCTGCCGGGCCGCGTTCGCTCACGGCGATCTCGAAGTACTGCTTCCACCAGTCGACACTGTGGTTGCCGGGGTGCACCGCTGCGTTAGTCTCGGGCGGTGACAGGCGCCGGCGGAAGATGGTGGCGGGAAGTCGCCGTTGCGTCAGCCGTCTGGCTGGTGGGGTCGCTGGTGGTGTTCGATCTGCCGCGCCACCTTGGGCGCAATCCGGCGAGCATCGAAGGGCACGCGCTCGCGCTCGCCGGTCTCTTCGTCGGCGCGTCGGTAGTGGTGGCGTGTGGCGCTTCCCTGCGCCGGCACCTCGAACTCGTGAGTGCAGTGATCGTCGGTGTCGTGGCGACGTGGTTGGTGTTCGTGCAACGAGCGGCTCTCTACGGCACTCCGTTCACGTTCGGGCTGCTGGACGGCGACTCGGGCCGGCTGACCGGCATGGCGACGTACTACTCGCAGACGTGGTCGTCATCCGATGTGTTCAACGTGGGCGCACCCAACCAGTACCCCCCGTTGTTCCCATGGCTCGTCGGCCGCTTGTCCGACCTCGCCGGGCGCGATGCCTGGCGGTTGATGGCTCCGATGTCGATCGTGTTGTTCTCCGGGTCCGTGGTGGTGTCGTTCGCGCTGTGGCGAAGGATGACGAGCGGCCCGGTGGCAGCGATGATCAGCATCGCCGTGCTGGCTGGGTACACGAGCACCGGGAAGAGCTTCGTCGTCCTGGCCGTTGCAATCTTCATCCCGTTGGCGCTGCTGGTGTTCGGCGAGGCCGAGGCGGGGCGATTGCACTGGGCCGTGGCCGGGTTGTTGGCGGGTGTCGTGGTGTTGCTCTACTACGGCGTGATCGTGTTCGCGGCCCCGTCGCTGGCTGCGTTGATCCTCATCAGGATGCGGCGCTCGCCCTCACGTCGTCACGACGTGGTGTACTGGACGAAGGTTGCTGCGACGGCGTTCGTCGTGGCCAGTTGGTACCTGGTGCCGGTCCTGTGGGCCATGGTGACGACGGGCGAGACCGAGCAGGACCAATCATTGATCACGGCCGGGCTCATCGACCCGCTGCCACCGTTTCGTGCGTTGTCGCCACTCACTGCCCTGCAGTTCGTCGGCCTCTGCGGTGTGGTCGCCCTGTGGCGCAAGCGATGGTGGTCGGCGTCGCTGGCTCCCTTCGTCTGTGGGCTCGTCGCGTTCTGGGGCATTGCCCAGGTCGGGTTGGCGGCAACCGGCCACACGCTGCTGCTGCAGTACGTTCCGCGTGTGCTCGGGCCGGTCCTGGCGGCGTCGGGGGTACTCGTCTGCAACGAGGTGCTGCGATTGGCGGCGGGTAGGTTTCCCACTGACGTGACCCGACGGGGTGCCGTTGCGGTGGCTGCGTCGCTGTCCATCTGGCTGCTCGTGCCGATCACGTGGCTGGTGATGCCGAGCCTGGATTGGAACACGGGGAACAACGCAACGCTGGCGCACCTGGCGGCCGCCCCGGATGGTACCAGTTCGGCGTTCGTCCCGGCCGAGCTCGCGACCAACGGCTTTCCGCTACGGCGGGTCAGCGCAATGGTGCGCGCAGATGCACGGCCGATCGTGCTCTCCGCTACCCAGGCGTTGCACGTGTTCCTGCCCTGGCCCAATTACCTCCAGCTCGAGCCGGGGATGTCGAGCTCCAGCTCGCGTGAGGCCGAGGTCGTCCGGTTGGCGCACACGCTCGACCCTGCAGCGTTCGCGGAGCTGTCCGCATCGCTGCAACACGGCTCTATCGACGTCTTCGTGCTGCGCGACGAAGGCGACCGGTGGTTGTGGCGCGATGTCGCCTTCGTGCCGCAGCAGTTCGGCAAGGGTGAGTTCGTACTCTCGTACGATGCCCCGTCGGGACTTGTTATCGCCGTGCGCACGTCGATTTCGGCGGCCGGTTCCTAGCAGGGTGCTGAAAAACCTCTGATTGGTGCTCGCGTGCTGCGTTCGGGCGGAAACGAACAGGGGCATGGGTGGAACCCCCTGGTCGCCGGGTCTGTCAGCCACCCAAACTTTGAGTGGTGAACACCTCGCTGCCGTCTACCGTTCCGACGAAGTTGCCTTCCAGCTCCACCACAGATGCGCCCGGGATCTCGCTCGTCGTGCCGGTCAGCATTGCTGCCCCACCGGCCTTGGTGGTGCCGGTGCACTCGACATCGATCTTATCCACCCCATCTGCGACCTTCGTCGTGCACGTCAATGGCCCGTCGAGCTCCTGACCCGCATTCTTGAACTGCTCCTCACCCTGCTGTGTGGCGATATTGCGCACGACGGATTCGGCTGCATCGTTCGTGGCTTCACCGGCGGCGTCACCGACTGCGGTCGCTGCGGAGCGGAGGTCGGAGGTGACGGAATCCGTGGTCTCACTACTGCACCCTGCAACAGCAAGGGCAGCTACCAGCATGGTTCCGGAGAGGTACTTGATCATCATCATGCCGTCTGTGTTCCCTGGAACCCGCGAAATCAAACCATCGGCAGATAGCAGCGATCGGCGTCCATGGACCGCACTGCGTTTCGCGGTCGGCGCCAGCTGCCGGCCTGGGCGATTCCGGACAGCTGGAGGTCGTCACGCACAAGTTCGTCGGGCTCTCCCCCAGGGCTCGCAGCGTCTGCCACGGCTCACGCGGCAGCAGATCCTCGACTGCCAACTCCCTGTCGACGAGCCTGCCGCGTCAGTTGCGCAATTACACACGGTCGAGTCGTACACAGGTATACGACCGGATAGCTCTGGGGCCGGTTGAACCGTCCGCCCTTCATGTCGTCTCCCACCACCGCTGACATCAGCGAACTCCGACACCGACCAATGTTCGGGCCGTTCGCGGTGTTGATCGCCCGCCGACTGTCGGCCACGATGCGGTCGGACCTGGCCCAGCAAGGCGTCGGGTTCTTCGATGCTCGCGGGTACCTTCGATTGTGGCGACGTCCACTGCTGGTCGACATAACGGTGCCCCCGCTGGCAGAGTCAGAGGTTGGTGCTGGCACCCGGCTGCGGTTCGATACGCCATCGCTGTTGGATGTCGCCCTGGGTGTGCTGGACGGAACCGCTACCGCCGGGGTCCGGGCCGCCGCCGCTGCGTTGGGTCGTTCGCCAGGGACCGTTTCCAAGCTGCTCGCAGCGCTCCGGGTGGGGCTCCTTGTCGACCCTGATGGTGAACCGACGGTCCCGGATCTCTTCGACTCAGTTGTCGCAGTTTGGCATCCGATTCGGGTGCCGCTTGCTGATCTTCCGCGAGCCGGAAGCGGGGCAACCAACAACCGACTTCAACTCGGCTTCGACGACCTCGCCGGTCCCGGATGGGTGCTCGCCGACTCCTTTGCCGCGGCTGCCTGGGGCGCGCCCATTCGTGCTGAGCGGTGACGCCGCACCCGACTTCTACGTTCCCGATATGGGCACGCTTCGATTGGCACGGACACTGCTCGGAGACGCCGAGTTCGGCGGTCATGCCTGCACCGTCGCAGTTGCCCCCGCCCCATTCGTCTGCCAACACCGTTACGACCGGACACACGTGTTCAACAACGCGTTTCTGGCACCGAGCCCGGTCGTCGCAGCCCTAGATCTGGCCGTCGACCCAGCACGAGGTCGCGAGACGCTCAAGGTGTGGTCACGGAACCTGCCAAAGGAGGTGCGACGTGTCTGGTGACAAACCGATCACCGTCACCAGTGAACGCAACTCCGTGCTTGCCCTTGCTGTCGAAGCACTCGGCCGGTTCCCAACAACGCAATCATGGGTTCTCATCGCGGTATCGCTGTGTTCCTCCGTCTAAGATCGATCACGCGACCGACAGCCGACGCGAACACCGTCGCCCGTTCCCAGGCAGAACTCATCCGCCAATTCCTCGCTGATGAGATCACCACGGTCGTGACCGGCGGCGATGTCCAAGTCCGAATCGGAGACGGCATGGTCGAGATCGATGTGATGGATCTCGCAGACGACCCGCTTCCGGGTGACGACGAGCGTCGTGCGTTCGCGCTTGCCCGGCGCTTCGCCCTCACAACCGCCGAGCCAGAACGCATCATCGTCACCGCAAGCGACCGCAATGTGATCGTCGACGAGATCATCCCGGTAGCGACCCTTGCGGCCCTCACGGCACTGAAGGCCGTTGCCATGGTCAGACGACCTCATGGTAACCATCCCCACAAGGTCGGCTCCGACATTCACGACCTCGTCCGTCTCGTCACAAACAGCGGTGCCAGATCCATCGCCGAAGAACTCGCCGGGTTCGACCTCGAGCTCGCCGACTGGGTCGCCACTCAGATCGAACGCGCCTTCGGCGCAGAGCTTCGCTACACGCTGCTCCGACTCCGCACCAACGACCGATCCGCCAGCGCGCAAGCACTCAGCGACAACGACATCGCCGCCACAGTCATCCTCGCCGACGCACTCCACGAACGAATCCGTGAATGAGACATCTGCGACGTTCGGGTTTCTGACCAATCCGTCACGCACGCGACGGAGCACCTACCACCAGATCCTCGACGGGCCGTCACGCGTTGCCGACCGATGTCCCATATAGCACGATCGTTCGTGCTATACAAGGTCCATGACGGAGAGGCCCAGCATTGGAGCAACAACCCGCGAGGCGATCCTTCGCCTCGCAGCCGACCAAGCCTCCGTCGACGGCCTCGAGGGGCTCAGCATCGGCCAGCTCGCCACCGGGCTCGGCATGAGTAAGAGCGGCTTGTTCGCGCACTTCGGCTCGAAGGAACTCCTCCAGCTGGCAACCGTCGAGGACGCGCGCAGGCGTTACGTCAAGGCGGTCCTCGTCCCGGCGCTGGGTGTGCCTCGAGGGATTCGGCGCTTGGACGCGGTCTGTGACTCGTTCCTGTCGTACGTCGAGCGGGCCGTGTTCCCGGGCGGCTGCTTCTTCGCGGCAGCCATGGCCGAGTTCGGCAGCAAGGAACCGAGTCCCGTCCGCGAGATGATCGCCGACTACCAGCGTCAGTGGACCACGACCCTCGAGCGGGCCGCCGATGACGGTCGCGATCGGGGAGAGTTGACGGCAGCGTGTGAGCCCGAGCAACTCGCGTTCGAGCTCGAGGCGGCCCTCCTCTCGGCGAACTGGTACTTCCACTTGTACGCCGACCCGAGCTACCTCGATCGCGCTCGACGCGCTGTGCGGTCACGACTGGAGACCTGCGCCACGCCGACCGGGCGACAGGCACTCCCGTGACTCAGCCGCCTCGACGCCAGCCCGACCCGCGCCCGCGCGCCATGAAGACAGGATGATCATGACCAACGACATCGAAGCCGCTCAGCGAGAGGTCGACTGGACGGTCGTGGACCGCGGCTGGGGGCACGCAGTCGTTGACTTCGCAACCCTGAGCGAGCCGGCCAACGTCCGTGAGTACTTGTCGATGCACGAGCACCTGCGGATCGGACCGGGTGACCGGTTGCTCGACATCGCCTGTGGCTCGGGACTCGCAGTGGAGCTCGCGGTCCTGCGTGGTGCGGTCGGTGCCGGCATCGATGCCTCGGAACGGCTGATCGCCGTGGCCCGCGATCGCAATCCGGACGCAGACCTTCGCGTGGGCGACATGCACTCGCTGCCGTGGGACGACGGGATCTTCGACGTCGTGACGAGCTTCCGAGGGATCTGGGGCACAACCCCGGACGCGCTTGCGGAGGCCTTCCGGGTGTTGAAGCCCCGAGGCCATTTGGGTGTCACGGTGTGGGGCCACATCAAGTCGTCTCCCGGCGCGTGGGCGCTAGCACCGTTTCGGCTCGCAGCAAACCCGAAGGTCGAGAACCAAGCGGCGATGGTGGCGCTCGGCCGGCCGGGTGCGGGTGAAGCGATGCTCGCCCGCTACGGCTTCGACGCAGTGACCCGGGTGAACGTACCGTTCGTGTGGGAGTTCACCGATCCACAGCTCTACGCACGAGCGCTCGCGTCCACCGGCCCCGCCTTCGAGGCCATCGAGCACGTCGGCGAGGACGAGTTCCACCGCGTCGCGATGGCCGCAGCGCAGGAGCGCCTCCGTCACGGACTGCCGCTGCGTGCGGAGATCGACGTCGTCGGCTACCTGGCGCGTAAGCCATCACGGCCCTTGATCGCCCCCCACTTCCTTCGGGAAGCTCCGACCACGCCCGAGTCCGAAGCGCTCTGCAGCGAAGACGTCGACGACCTCGGGTTCGTGATGAACGTCACCAGACTTTGGAGCTGGCAGCCGACGACCGTGCAGAAGTTCTTCGACCTGATGAGCGGAGCGACCAAAGATCGCCTCACCTTCCGAGAGCGGGGACTGATCGTCCTCGCGACCGCCTCCAGCATCGACGACTCCTACTGCTCGACGGCCTGGGCGCAGAAGCTGACCCCGACCATCGGCGCGGACGTCGCGGCGGCGGTCCTGCAGCGCGACGACTCCGCACTCACCCCGATCGAACAAGCCATGACATCGTGGATCCGACGTGTGATGCGCAGCGCGACCACGACCACGTCTGACGACATCGACGACCTGCGCCAAGCAGGCATCGACGACGACAAGATCTTCGCGTTGACGTTCTACGCCGCGATGCGGATGGCCTTCTCGACCCTCAACAACGCCCTCGGCGCCCACCCCGACGCGCAGTTTCAGACCAGCTCCGCGCCTCAGGTGCTCGCCGCCATCGACTACGGCCGCCCGATGGGCTCCGAACCAATCGAGTAGGCGACTACGAAACGCTCGCCGCCGAATCGGTGCCGAGCTACGCCGCTCGCGAGTCGCCGTTACGTAGCCGAGCACCACAGCCTTCGGGTTCGGTACTCGAAGAGTCGAGCGCCATGGAGGACGATGGGAAAGGCTGGAGTTTGCTCCGAGACGCTGATCTTGGGCGGTTGAGAGCAGATCTCGATGAGTGTGTTCGCAATGTCCAGCGACGTGTTGCTACCACGCCTTTCTGGTGCGGCCAGCACTCTGTCGGGCTTCTCGCGGGAGCTGTATGGTTGGCAGGTGGGACGGCTCTTGTGGACCTGGGTCGTCGGCTGACATGGGTGCGGTCGGGTTCTTGTCCGTCCTTCGATTGCGCCGACGCTGGCGCAGCTCGCTCGGCGTAGGCCTGCTGATCGGGGTCCTCGGCGGAGTCGCGCTGTTCTCGATCGCCGGAGGTCGGTCCACGCAGCGTTCGTTCGACGACTACCTCCGAGTGGTGCACTCGTCGACGATGTCAGTGACCACGAA
>Ga0105046_10016654_pt1 | contig 11284 bp, 17 predicted proteins | sample MAT03_FD_78385 | JGI IMG/M metagenome (GOLD analysis project Ga0105046, IMG submission 78385) | Freshwater microbial communities from Lake Fryxell liftoff mats and glacier meltwater in Antarctica - MAT-03 (megahit assembly) | ecosystem: Environmental > Aquatic > Freshwater > Ice > Liftoff...
ACTCCGACAGTGTGGCACCGCCGAAGTGGCCGGCATGATTCCGTGACCCGATTTGGTGGCGCAGGCAAGGGGGCACGCACTCATCCGGTCGGGCTGCACCACCAGCCTCCCCGCTCCCCCTGTTTCGTGAGCAACCCGTGGGAGGAGAGGGAGGAGAGATGGTTGCGGACGTTCCGCTTCTGGTGTGGACTCTGTGCCGTCACTTCGGCGGTCGTAACGGCACGAAACGCTAAAGGAGTATCTTTAGCGTTTCGTGCCGTTAGCTCGACGACCAGCCGGTACGTTTCGTCCTGGGGGTCCGTCACGGGGACGAGCGGTTCGTCGGCCACGGTCAGGCCGAGCGGTTCGTTGGACACGACAACCACGGGCACGCCCTTGTCGGTCACGCCCCGGCCCCGACCCACCGCCTGAAGCAAGGCTTCTTTCACCAACGTGTCCTGCATTTCTGACCAGGACGGTTCCCCGTAACCGAGGCCACGGTGTCGGGCGAGTGCCCCCTTCACGGTCACGCCCTCCCACTCGATCTCGCCGTGCGTACCGTCTTTCGAGGCGGCGTCTACCCGGCCCAGGCGAATTAGCCCGTCCCTCACGGCCTTTGGCGGCAAGCGGGGCGTGCCCAGGACCACGATCAGGTCGCAGCCGAGCCACGAGTTGCTGGCCCGGTCCTTCCCCGAGTGGAAATACTCCGTCCGGGCGATGCGCACCTTCCACAGCGAATCGAGCCTGTCGATTTCGGGCAGGTGGCAGCGGTGCGTGATGACGCCCACCTTCCGGGCGGCGGGGTGGAGGGCCAGCACCTTGCGCAAGAATCCCCTGACCACGCTCCCCGCCGTGCGCAGGGTCACGTCGGCGTCGGCGTACTGCACCGGCGGCACACGGGAGGCGAGCCGCCCGTGGGGGGTCTTGTCGATGACGGGCCGACCGACGACCTCGGACACCCACTGCGCTTCGGCGTGGGCGTTCTGCAACCAGACGACGGCGTTCGGCGGCGGCACGGTCCACACGCCGACCAGCGCCTTGTGGAACCTCTTCCGGTCCTTCTGCCCGGCCACGAACTCCTCGTCGATCACGGCGCACAAAACGGTCAACTCCCCGGCGGCGTGGGCGAGTGCCAACTGGAGGGCATCGCCGTTCCGGGGGAAGCCCATCTTCTTCATCGCCTCGTGCAACAAGTCGTCTCGCTTTCCGCTGCCCGAAGTGGAGACGGCGAACCCGGTCACGTCCTCGACTAGACGGGCATCGAGTCGTTCGGGCGGGGCCGAGGTCGGGACCGGGAGTCGTTCGACGGTCGGCAGTCCCGTGGTCGGCAGCCCCTTTTCAGCGGCCAGGGCGAGCGGCCCGATCAGGCTGTCGTTCATCAGGCAATCGGTCAGGTAATTGGCCGAGGCCCGGAGCCGTTGGGCGGTGACGAGGCCCGGTTCACCCCACGACCGGGCGATACCCTCGGCGGCGGCGGCGAGGTCGGCGATCTGGCGCAGGTGACTGGCTTGCGGGGCGTCCGGGTCCGAGGCGTGGCGCACGATCTTGACCATCGGCCTGAACAGGTTGATGGCGTCCTCGTGGACGAAGACGACGGGCCTGTCGGCGGCGGCGTGGAAGTCGCTGTTGGACGCCCTGGCGTGCGTGGCGACGGCGTGGGCGGCGGTGCGGGCCGCTTCCCGTCGCTTCTGGTACTCGCAGGTCTTGGCGTGCTTGCAGGTCGGGCAGACGGCCACGCCGACGTTCAGCCCGGCCCGGAGCGCCGTCTGAGCCGGGCCGGGGCGCTTGGGCGTGCCGAACTGCTCGCAGGTGGAGGCGTCGAGCGGCGGGTGCGCTGCGGCGTCGAGTCCGTGTCCGGCGAGTTCGGCGACCAGTTCGGCGCAGGCGTCGTGGGTGGGCAGGACCGTCAGGCTGCGCCCGGCCTGCTTCATCGCCTCTCGGTCGGCGAACGACTTCCCGGCCCCGGTGGTCGAGGAATCCAGGTAAACACCCGGATTGGCCAGGCTGTCGAGCCGGGCCTGTCGCATCTGCGCCCGCCAGGAGTCCAGCGTGACGACCTCGGCGGTGTCGGCCTCGTAGCACTGGACCCGGACCACCTGGGACGGCAGCGTGCCGTTCGGCTTTCCCTTCTTGGCGACGTGCGCCACGGCCTTGCCGACCACTTCCACGACCTCGCCGTCGCCGAGCGGGTCGTCGGACGCATCGTTGGTCTTTTTGCCGAGGACCAGCGCCTCGGTCGGGGTCAGGGTAAACTTTTCGACCAGGTTGCAGGTGCGGGCGAACAGCTTGGCGTTCCGCTCGCCGGCACCGGCAGGCTCGAAACGCTCGGCGTAGGCACCGGCCCGGCGCAGGAGAAGGTCACGGTCGGGGGTGGGAGCCGCCGGAACCGCTTCGCCGACGATGCTCAGGTGTCGCCGAGTCGGCGGCTTCGGGTTCGGTGACTCGGCGGTGGCGTGGAGCGTGGGCAGGTGACGCTCGATGTCGGCCAGGGCGTAGCGTCGGCCAGGGTCGGCGTCGTGGATGTGGCACGGGGCGTTCTTGTTGACGTTCATGAAGCCGGGGATGCGCATGACACGGGCCGGGTCATGCACGGCCTCGTCCGATCCGAGCAGACGGATCAACCGCTTCTGCAAGCGGGTCCAGAGCGACAGGTCGGTGATCGGCACGTCGAGCCGCCAGTAGAAATGCACGCCCTTGCCGGACACCACGATCATGGTCGGCCTCAGCAGGCCGGTGAGGGCTAGCCGCACCAGGGCGGCTTCCACGGTGATGTTGTCGATGTCCACGAACAGGTTGCGGGCGAGCAGCACGCCGCCGTTCTTCGAGCAGCCTTTGGTGATCCTGGGGTTCGGGGCGGCGTAGATGTTGAGGGCGACACCGGGCATGACGGTCACGCCGGCCCAGCCCTTCACGTCCCGCTGCCGGACGCCCCACCAGGTCGCCACCCCCGTGTTCATCTCGGCCAACGTGTTGACGGAGAACTCAATGTCCTCGGCGAACTCCCAGCGGAAGAGGCGGTTGCGGATCGCCGTCTTACTCGACATGAAGCGGAGCGGAGCATTGGCATCGGCGACATCCCGTGGCGGGAGGCATCGGAGTTCCGCCACATCGCCCGGATCGAAGAGAACGTCCCGCCAGCGGCCCGGCTCGTCGGTGGCGAGCCGTGCCGGTCGGTAGCGGCTGGGCGAGGATTTGGCTTCCCCGCACGGGGCCAGATAATCGTCGGCGGTCACGGACCACGGCTCAGGCGTATTGGACCAGTCCAGAAAAGTAGCGTATTGGGATTCAGAAAGATGCGGCGGTGCGTATATAATACTCGAAGACATTGCTTTCATCTCGCAGGTGGAACAGTGCAAACCGATGCCCGCCTTGTCCCCAAACAAGGCGGGCATTATTCATTCGCCGGCGGTGGGCGGTCTTCCCGAAAAGGAACGCTCGTGGACAACCCATCGCTGGCCAGACTCGTCGGTCTTCTGGCCCAGGGCTGTCAGGTTGACGAAACCTTCATCCCTCATGTTTGAATTCCCCATCACAACTCTCATGACCATCACTCTCGTAACTCAAGCCCATGTTTCTTGCGTAGGCGTCGAGGACTGACATGGCGTCCCGATGCTGTTGAAGCTCGTTGCGGGCCAGGGTCAGCAGCAGGCGCTGTCGCTCCTCAAGTCGGCTGAAAAAAACGTAGTTGCTTTCGCACCGACGCCTGATTGTTACGATGGCCGAGTCATAGCTTTGAATTCGATCCTCGTGGGACTTCTTCCTGTCGGTTGCCCGCCGCAACTGTCTTTGCAAAGTAGCGATCAGCTTGTCCAGATTGTGGACTTCGGCCTTTGACTGTGCCCGTTTGCGAGTCTTGAATTCAAACTGCTTGGTATAGTTCTCGATGGTCGCATTCACATCATTCAGGCGAATCCGCAATTCCTCAAGATCAACTACATCTAGTATCCATCTGCTCCCATCGCCCCACTCGTTCTTGGCCCGGTCGGCCTCCTGCTGCGTGTGATACACACCAAGAACTTTCAACTCGCCGAGTTTTGACCTTTCTGCCAGTACAAACATGCTCAGGCTCCTAGAATTGTTTCTGCTATATCGAATCAGTTGACGGATTGGGCGAGAACTTCATCCATCGTACTTGGACTCCGTTCGTTCACTCCGGTGCCGCACGCCGGTTCCGGGACGGCCCCGCTGCTGAGGCGTGCGGTGTAAACTCCACCGATGACCGTCAGGGTGGTGTAGTTCGGGGTTGTCATCGCCCGGCCTCCGCTTGGCCGTACTTGGCGTCCATGACCTTTCGGATGTCTTCTATCTCCTGGCGGGTGAAAATCCGTTTGCCGCCGATCCGCAACTTCGGCTCCTCGGCGAACCCGTTGGTGAGCATGTAGACCACCTGGTACGGCTTCCTCCCGATCTCTTTCGCCACTTCACCCAACAAGTAATGTTCTCTCATGTCTGCTCCTTTCGTGTATGTATCCTTCGCCTTCATATTTCTCACGACGAAATCTACAGACTTTCGCTTTTCTCTAGTTCAGGTCGCACGGGGACCAGTCCTGCTCGCCGTCCTTGTCGGCGTGAAACGCCTGGGCGTGGTCGAGCATGTCTTGCAGCGTTCGGAGGGATGCGGCGTCGAAGGTCAGTTCGAGCCGCCGCACCTTCCGGCCCGACCGCTTCTCCACGATGACGGTCGTGCCCGTGCAGTCGCCGCAGTCGCAGGGAATGACCGTGACCGTCTCCGTGCCGTTGCCGTTAGAAATTTGATGAGCGTATGCCATTGGACCTTCTCCCAGGAAATCAGACCGAGTGGACAAGCGGTGCCCCGTGAGCCGGTAATGCTCGGGGACAACGACTACCGGGTTCTGTCGAGAACAGCCGGCTGACGACGTAGTGGGGAGGAGGTAAAGAGAAAGTGGTGGTGATGAGTTGTTTGATAGTGGTTTTGTGTCGTCACCAGCAATAGTAAGCTCGATCAACTTGCCGATCAAGAGCGGAAACCCGGCAAAATCTGAACGCCTTCGCCTGTCGAGTAGTGCCGCTAAAATTTACACGTCTCATTATCATGGGCCGGGTTGCAAGTATTAGATATGCACGCACGCCGAGAGTGGGATATAGGGAATATCCGTGCCATATTACTGCCGGGTGTCTCGCATAAATATCTATCCTCGTCTCGAATATCGGCTGGCGTTGCTCGCCGTTCAGGGTGCAATATTCGGCTCCAATATCGGCGCTGCCCGTATTGGCCGTGATCCGGCTGGGGAGTACGGGGGCCGCAACAGGATTCAAGTCTTCGGATTTTTCTCACCCGCCAGAATCATCACACCCCGGACGGGCCGTAGCTTGAGAAACTGAGAAGTGGACTGTGTTTCGCAGTTTCTCAAGCTATGGCCCGTCCGGGGTCAGTCTTCCTCTCCATCAGCTTCGTCCTCGTCCTCGGACTCGTCTTCATCCACTTCCAACCCTTGCATGGGATCGGGTTGCTGGGTCGGAAGCGTTCCCTTCACGGTGTAGGCCGGGAGTTCCTTCAACTTGTAGCGTTGGCCGATGTCGTTGGCGTACCTGTAGAACGTCGATTTGCTTCCCAGGCCGTCCGCCTGGAACTTGGTGCCCCGCTCGTTGTTGCTCTTGAAGGTCTTGTCCATGAGGAGCCGCTGCACCTTGAACATCACGTCCTCCTCGTCGTAGACGTGCTGCAACAGGTACTCCCGCCAGTCGTCGCCGGCCCGCTTCATCTGGTCGAGCTTGAAGTACAGCCGGCAGGTGACGCTTCTCAGATACGGCAGGTTCCGGGCAACCTCGTCGTAAATCTCCTGGTCCCAAAACCAGCCGGACGTGTAGTGGTGGACCTCCAAGGCGGGCGGGTCGAAGAGGTAGCACTGCCCCCGGTCCTCGACCGCCGCCGTGTGGACATCTCCCTGCCGGAACTCCCACTTATTCGTGATGATGCAGACCTTGCTCTCGGTGAAGAACTCGGACGGGGCGGGTGCCTGCTTCCCGGTCATCGCCTTCGTCTCCCACGACAGCCGCTTCCACTGTTCGGACTGGCCCAACTGCTTCAGGAGCCGCTTGCCGGCGGGCTGTTCGTTCAGTTGGTCGGCGTCGTCCAGCACGACCAGCTTGTTGCGGTGCTGCCACAGCTTGCAGTAGGTGCCGAACGGGCTGGCGTTGGCCTCGATGAACAGGAAGTTTTCCGGGCCGGCGACCTCCTCCAGCGCCTTCTTGAACACCGTCGTTTTCGAGATGCCGGGCGGGCCGGTCAGGACGAACAGGTTGTACTTGCCCTCGGCGAACTTGACGGCCTTCGCCCGGATGTCGTCGTACTTGGTCAGCGTCCCGGCCCCGACCGGCTTGTCCGGTCGTGTCGAGACGTGAATCCGCTTCCTCCCCGTCCGCCCCGATTTTCGCTTCTCCACCACAATGACCTCCGAAGGTTGGCTGGCGTGCTCGCCGGTTAATGGTTGTTGAGCCTCCCGAACGGGCCTGCCCGTGGGGTGAGCGGGATAGTACCCCGATTTCCGAGGTTGTAAATCTGACGAACGCATGATTGACCCGTGTGCGAAACGTCCCGAGATGGCGAACTGAAGGCGGATCGAGGCGGGGTGATGGGAATTCCGAGCAAGAATTGCCGGGCGGCACGCCAAGCGGGAGTTCGAGGAGGCAACAGTCTTCACGCCGAACGGACCCTTCATCGCCTTGACCCCGATCAGGCAAAACGGCGGCAAAGTCGTTCATGCCTGGGCGTTCCAAGGCGACTGCGATCCGGGTGCCATCCTCAGCAACACGATCACGATGGAATGGCCCCAAAGTCAGGACGGCAGATGGAGTTTCCTGAGATGGACCGGGCGGACTTCTTCGACGTGGCTGCGGCGAGGCGGAAGATCAAAGCTGCGCAGATGGCGTTGGTGGAGGAGTGCGAGCAGATCGCATTGAGTTAAGCCGAGATCGTCAGGGGACGGAGAAGACCTTTCGGCCCTTCTGCTCGGCGACGGCGAAGTGATCGCCCGCCGCCTTGATTCGTCGTGTGAGGGCGGCGTCACCAGGAGGGACCGGCACCCAGCCATCCGGGACAGTCAGGACTTTGCCATCGGCAGCTCGGACGGTGTTGGGCGTCGGGCCGGGGGTGAAGGTGTTGCTCATCCCTGGCTCGTCGCATTTTGCATTGGGTTGCCGAAGAACACATACGTCGCCGTGCCGACCACGGCGACGTGCAACACGACTACGCATCAGAAGACGATCAGGAAAGACAGCTTCTTTGTCTTGTGGCGGAACTGCCGCTGGCCCAACAACGCACCCGGCCAGCCGCCCAACAGGGCCAGTATGTGCAAAGTCTGTTCCGGCAGTCGGCGGGTGCCATTTGCGGCCCGGCGCTTGTCCAGGCCGTAGGCGGCGAAGCAAACGACGCTCATCACGAAGACGAGGCCCGAGTAGATCACGATGGCGTTCATCATGTTGCTGTTGAATCCTTCCTTGTCGCTGTCACTTCCCCGTACCGCACGCCCAGCCACACGGTCGGCTCGTCAGGCGTCGTCCAATCGACACGATGCTTCCTGAATGACGGGATGTTAATGAAGTCGCCTACCTTCATCTCGACCACGCCATCCTCGAACTGTAACCTCGCCGTCCCCTTCAAGACGATCACCCACTCGTGCTGGGCTTGGTCGTACCAAAAATCAGCGGGCGAGGCGTGGCCGTGCGAGACGATCCGCTCGATGCGCACGTTGGCGGCACGAATGAGAATCTGGACCAGTTCCTTGGGCAAGTGCTGCGGGAGGTCATCGAAGATGTTGGTGACGCTTTCGCCGATTTGCTCGCTGCTCGACCCCCAAGGGTTGAAAGCGAGGAACTACCTGCCCATCGACCGTCACCGTCTCCGAGAACATCTGCCGGGGACGCACCCACAGCCCGTGTTCACCGTATTCCTGCCGATAGACGACGTGTTCTTCCAGCGTCTCGCTGTGCCGGGCCGTGCCGACGACGGTGTATTCGTTGCCCTTGTAGTGGCGGTAGCGACCGGGCTGGATTGTCTTCTGGTTCATCGCTTCGCCTTCTTTCCGCTCGGCTCTTTCTTCTTCGCCACGAACTCGGAGTCGTCGCCGCCGTGGAAGTAGATCATGCCGTGAAGTTCGACGCCCTTAATGACTGCCCAGCCCCGGCCCTGCGCCGGGTCCATCTCGTCGTTCCCGTCCCAGGTCCACTCGACGGCGGGTTCACCATCCCGTGCGGTCGGCTTGCAGTCCATTTGCCCGTGGACGTAGCCGAAGTGGAACTCGCCGCCGCCCTTGTCATCGAACTCAAAGAATCCTTCCTCTTCCTCGTCGATGTAGTCCTGCTCCCAGGCGCTCATCGAGACGATCCGCCAGGGGCCACGGAACGGGGATTTCGGTTTCGCTTTCGCCATCGTGCGACTCCAAGTCATCCGTCCAGTTCCGTCATCAACTCGGCCCGTCGCCGTTCGATGACCTTGAGGCGGGTCGTGAGCTTTCTGGCTTCCTTGGTGAGATCGGCCAACTCCTGTTGGAGCTTCTTCCGGTGAAGGTGGCCCGGCCCGCTCTTTTCCCGGACGAGAGCTTCGACCTCGTGCCGCAGCAGCCGATACCACGGGTTGCCGTGCATGTTGCTTTCACGGAATTGCAGCTTGCCCGCCCGGATCGCTGCGATGATTTCCTCTTGCGCCAGACCGAACTCCTGTCGAGCGGACTTGTCGCTCATCGTGGCTCCCTTATCGGACCACATGGAATCACCCTTCGTCATCGTGCTATTCCTCGTCGTTCGAGGGGAGTGGCCTTTCGGGGATGTACGGGATCAGCCCCTTCCGCAGCGCCTCCTCCTGAATCTCCCGCTTCAGAAACCGGGCATCGACCAGGAAGCCGTTCACCTGGATCATCCAGACCAACGGGTTTTGGTCCATCCGGCTGCGGAGCGACCACTCCGGGTCCATCGGCCTGATCTTCAGCGTCTTGCGGATCAGCATGGACTTGCCCTGGCCGGTGCTTTCGCCGACGCCGAACGCCTTGTCGATGGCGGTGAGCTTCATGTGGGGCGTCCGGCTGCGGTCGTCCAGGTAGTTCACCCAGCCGATGGTGCGCACGATCCCGCACGCCCAGGTGGTCGGCTTCCCGTTGACCAGGGGCGAGGGGCGTTTGCGGGCCAGTTTCTCGGCCAGTTTTCGACACAGCACGGCGTACTCGTCGTTCAGATGCTCTTGGCAGAACTGGTCGATCAGCCCGACGATTACCGCCAGGGACTCATCTTTTTCCTCCCTCGACGGCGGCTTCGGGGCGGGCTTGGCTTTCGGCGCTAGGGCGGGCATCGGCGTGGCCGACATCGGCAGGGACGTAACGATCCCGTGCCGGGCCTTCGCCGTCTTGAAGTCCTCGTCGAGATTCCGCCGGATGCCGGGGCCGAACGAGATGTTGTAACTGCTCATCAGGCCGTCGTAGACGATCATGTTCTTGAAGGGCAACAGGACCGTCTGAGTCAGCACCGGCAGGTATGGCCCGATCAAGTCCTCGAACGGCTGCGACAGGGCCAGGACGCCGTAGGCGACGGGCGGCGTGCCGGTCGAGAGGAACACCGTGTACTTCTTCAGTTCCCGGAAGACGTAGAACTTGCCCGTCACCAGATGCCGCCAGGAACGAACGATGTCGAGTTCGTCTTCCGAACAGTGAGCCGGGTTTTCATCGGCGAAGGACTCGATCAGGGCGAGGTTCGCATTCAAGGCATCCCGGACCTTGAGTCGCACCCCTGGCGAGAGGGCGGCGAATTCTTCGGGCGAGGCGAGCGTGTCGGGAATCACCGTGAGTCGCTGGTTCACGAAGAACATGAGCGCCCGATGCAGCTTGAAAAACAGTTCGAGTTCGTGTGGAGGTAGCAGCATTTGGAATCAACCCCTTTGCGGCGGTTCCGGTTCGTCCAGGTTCAGCCGGTCGGCGAGTTCAGGGGCGATCTCGGCCACGGCCTTTCGCTGGGCCTGGGTCAGCCTGACCGGGCAGTGTGGTGGAGAGTCGGGCATCGTTTCACTCCAGGTCCGTGGATTCGGGTAAGCACTCCCGCAGGACGTAGAGCAGGTTGACGAGGAACTGTTCCTTCCCTTCTTCCTCGATCAACTTGGCGCAGGCACGGACCCAGGCTTCATCTTCAACCAGCCGTGGGAAGGGGCCGACGCCGGTGTAGATCGGGTTGACGAGGATGCCCTTGACGGCGGCTGGCGATAGCTCGTTCATGGGCGTCCCGGCCCTCGCCACGACGACGTTCGGGGCGGGAAGCGGCGGATGACCACCGTTACGTTCCGGCCAGATGGAATCGGCCATCGGGTTCCCCCTTCTGCGGCGTTACTTCAGACCCAACTCGACAGCGATTTCAGATACCCGTCTCGATGCTTCGTTGCGAGTCAGTCGCCGAGTCTCCCGTAAGAATTGGACCGCCTGCTCCCGCTCGCCCATTCTCACCAGCCCGTACAGCGTCATCTCCCACAGGGCATCGACGCCCGGTGCGGCGGCGGGCAACCATTCCACACGAACGATGCCGTTCGGGATGCTACCGGCCAGAATCCGCCGTTGGTCATCCGGGTAATGCTGCTTTTTGAACTGAACGAGTTCGTCAATCATGGCGTCCACATCGTTCAACTTGAACTCTCTCCACATCTCGGGCTTTCCGCCCTCGATCTGTTTCCACTCTGAGCCGTAACTCGTTCTCGGAATACGAAGAATCGTTTCGTTCCATGCGATGGTGGCAACCAGCAGTGCGACCTGGGCAGCTTCCGACGAATGATTGGTGTCAGGATTCCGAAACAAACGATCCGCCATCTCCACGATGATCTCGGACATCTTGCGAGGTTGCGTCATGGTTTCACCTTCCTCATCTCCTTCGTCGCTATCGTCGCATCGAAGGCGTCCGGGTCGAACGGCCCCCGCCAACCCCGCATCTCGGCGTGCCGCTCGTGCCGGGGGTCGGTGACGGCGGCGAGGTAGTCGTAATAGCCCGTTGGCCCGCCGCAGTCTTCCGGCGGACAGGCCCGTTTCCCTTTGACGCACAGCGGGGACTTCGCCTCCGGGTCTTGGGGCGGGAACCCCTCGAACAAGACCTCGTGCCGCCAGCCGTCGCCGAAATCGTACTCGTACACCCACCGGGCTTTCGAGCACGACGGCGGCAACAGGTGGCCGAGAAGTACGTCGGCTTCGTCCACGAAGTCCGGGATGAATGCGCCGCCGTCCGGGTCCGGCTCGCCGTACAGGACGCCGCCGATCTCGAACTGGTGCAGGTGGCAGTTCTCCCAGCCGAACGCCGCCTGGATGTACAGGTGGAGCGAGTCGAG
>Ga0105046_10016655_pt1 | contig 11284 bp, 5 predicted proteins | sample MAT03_FD_78385 | JGI IMG/M metagenome (GOLD analysis project Ga0105046, IMG submission 78385) | Freshwater microbial communities from Lake Fryxell liftoff mats and glacier meltwater in Antarctica - MAT-03 (megahit assembly) | ecosystem: Environmental > Aquatic > Freshwater > Ice > Liftoff...
AAGCCTTCGACGGCGACTCCAACACACGCTGGGCTACCGATACGGGCACCAAGCAGGCGTGGATTTCCACTGACCTCGGCCAGCCGAAGATCATCGAGCGGGTGCGGATGGAGGAGATGTTTGGCCGCGTCAATAGCTTCGAGTTTCAATACCGCGACGGCGGTGCCTGGAAGACCATCTTCACCGGTCAGAAGATTGGCGGTCGCTTTCAGAAGAAGTTCACGCCCGTCACCGCCCAGGAATTTCGCCTCAACATTCTAGATGCCACGGATGGCCCGAGCTTCCCGGAGATTGAATTCCTTGAGCAATAGCCGGCCCGAGCACTCCCCCAATGACTCCACTGGACTGGGCTATCATCGCCGGCTACCTGCTGGTGGTGGTTGGGATCGGCGTGGCGGCGGGCTTCCGCCGCAGCAAGAGCACCGAGGGAAGTCATTACTTCCTCGCGGACAACTCACTGAAGTGGCCGGTCATCGGCTTGGCGATGTTTGCCGCGAACATCTCTACGGTTCACCTGGTTAGCCTGGCGCAATCGGCCTACACCTCCGGTCTGCTCTATGGCAATTACGAGTGGATGGCCGGCTTCACGCTAATCCTGCTCTCTCTCTTTTCTTCGCGCCGCTCTATCTGCGCACACGTGTGCCGACGCTGCCGGACTACTTGGAGCGCCGCTACAATCGCAATTGCCGGGATGTGCTTTCCTTCGTCTCGCTCATCTCAGCCATCGTCATCCACATCGGCGTGGCGCTGTTCACGGCGGCGGCGGTGTTGTGCTTCATCTTTGGCATCCCGGAGACCAAGCCCATCCTCGGCTTGAACGCCATGATGTTCTTCATCGTGGTGCTCGGCGTGTTGACCGGCATCTATACCGTTGTCGGCGGCCTGTTGGCGGTCGTCTGGACCGAGAGTGTGCAAACCGTCCTGCTGCTGATCGGCGCGGTCTGCATTACCGCGGTGGGCTATCATGCTGTTGGCGGCTGGGATGCACTGACTAACCTGCTGGCCACACATCCCCATCCGCTGCTCGGCAAGGAAGGCGGGCCGGAGCTATCCACGAAGACCTTCCTTAACATGATGCACAGCGCCGACGACAATACGGTCGTCGCCAACGTGCCGTGGTATTCCATCCTGCTTGGCTACCCGGTAATTGGTATCTGGTATTGGTGTTGTGACCAAACCATCGTGCAGCGCGTGCTTGCCGCCAAGGATGAGAAGCACGCGCGCCTTGGCCCGCTCTTCTGCGCTTTCATCAAGATTCTGCCGGTCTTCCTGTTCGTCCTGCCCGGCGTCATCTGTGTCGCGCTGGTGCAGAAGGGTCACTTCGGCATGGAGACGGTAAACGGTGTGACGCGCGCCATCGGCCCGCTCGCCTCGAAGGATGCCTATCCCTTCATGATCACGCACCTGCTGCCCATCGGGCTGAAGGGCCTCGTCACTGCCGCGATGCTCGCCGCCGCCATGCAAACCTGTTCTGCGGCCCTCAACTCTGCGGCCACGCTCTTCTCCTATGACATCTGGAAACGCTGGAATCCGGAGACCACTGACCATAGCCTCGTCAAGATTGGCCGCTGGATCACGGTCGTCGCTACGGCGCTGGCCATCGTGCTCTCGCCGCTGTTCGGTCACTACGACACGATCTTCAAAGGGCTGAACACGCTCATCTGTTACATCGCCCCGCCTATCACCGCCGTATTCCTCGTCGGGGTGTTCTGGAGAAAGGCGGGTGGCCGCGCCGCGTTTATCACGATGGTGGCCGGTGGCCTGATCGGCGCGGTAGGTTTCTTTCTCGATTTCTTCAAAGCTACGGTCGTGGGCGCAAAAGCAACGTCGGATTCCATTGCCGCTTCGCCGGTGCTGAACTTCATCTATCACATCGCGCTGCAGGACTTCATGCTCGCCTCGTTCGGGATCTTCTGCGTTTGCGTGGCTATCCAGGTGATCGCTTCTCTCGCTATTGCCGAGCCGCTTAAAGAAGAAGCCAAAGCGCTCGTCTGGGGACACTGGACCGAGCCGGTGCGGGCTAAGTGTGGCTCCGGTCTGTCCGATTACCGCCTCATGTCCGCATTGGTGCTGCTTACCTTCGTGGTGCTCTACGCGATTTTCCGATGAGTAAACTGGGCAAAATCATCGCGGTCGGTCTCAGCGCGACGCTCCTGGCTGGTGCACCATTGGGTTGCTGGGCGGCGGAGTTGGAGAACGACTTATCGCTCCGCCAGGAGTTCATGCATGGCACCCGCCCGGAAATCCGGAGGCTCTTGGTGGACACTGAGGAGCGCATCGGGCTGCCGATAACCTTCATGGCCCTGCCAGCCGCCGACTGGGTCGTGGCGCGGTCCATTTACGACCCTTTCCGCCATGAGGCCCAGATCCAACTCCGGCGCGGCTGGCAGGACGTGGATGTCGCGCATGAGTTAATGCACACGCGCATGGAACTGATCGAGGGCTTCAGCGTGTTGGCTTGGCGCCGCGATGTGACTCACTCAGAGGCGACCGAGGCGGCGTTCGCTCGGGTGCAAACCTATGTCAATGACGAGGTCGTGCATCAGCGACTCGTCAAAGCTGGGCTGAAACTCGACGGCGAAGTTTTACGCCCGCCGCTCTTCGATGACATCTACGCCAACGTCGCTCGCTATCTCGGGGAAGGCCGCTCGCGCCCCGAGGATGGCATGGCGCACCTCGACAAACTCGGCTCGGGCGCGCTTTGCCGAGCCGCCTTCCTTGTCCAAGCGGAACTGGTTTTGAAGAACTATCAGAAGGAGCTTCCCCCGTCCCGAGTCGAGCAGGCCAAGCGTTTTATTCGCGCATTTCGCGCCCACCGACCGGAGGAAGCGGCCAAAGCTGATGCTGTCTTGGCGCTGTTCCAGCAGCATGACGTTCAGACGCCCACCGGCCAGCGCGAGATTCTGGGCCGCTGGGCGGCGCTGGAAGGCTTGGGCAAATTCGTTGGCGTGAGTGGCTACCAGAAGACGTCCAAGGGCAATTACATTCTCCCTTTTCCCGCAGATGCACTATGAAACCACAGTGGAAATCCATTCTCTGTCTTCTGACGGTCGCCCTGCTCGCCGGCTGCGCGACCCACCAAGCACCGCAACGCTACGCTTGGGTCACGGGCCTCAAGCCGGACAAGGCGGCTTATTACCGCGACCTGCACGCCAGCCCTGGCCCAGCGTCAACCGCATGCTCAAGCAGTGTCACATTCAGAACTTCTCCATCCACGAGCGCGAGTTGGACGGCAAGCTCTACCTCTTTGCCTATCTCGAATACACCGGCAAGGACTTCGACGCCGATATGAAGCGGATGGCTGCCGATCCAGAGACGGTTCGTTGGTGGAAGGAAACGGATCCTTGTCAGTCGCCACTGCCGGATGCCGCCGCGAAGGGCAAGATCTGGAGTGACCCCAAGGAGCTCTACCACCTCAAGTAGCCGGATTTTTTCCTATGACGGCAAATATCATCAACAGCATGGTCGTCACGGTGGGGTGCCCCGGCTCATCCTTCCCACTGCAAATCGCGTCGTGCGGCTAAGCGGGGACTCCGCCAAGATCATCATGAAACCCAGCGTTGTAGCATCCATCACCTGCCTGTTGCTGTTGGCACTGAAGCTGTCGGCTCAGACGCCGCCCAATACACTGCCGCTGCGCATCGGCGCGGATCAGAACGGCGGCAACGTCTTCGTCGGCTATATGGCGGCGGTGCGCATTTACGACCGGGCGCTCAAGCCTGAGGCAATCGCCAAGCTCACCGCTGCCAGTCCGAACGCGGACTCGTCCTTCAGCAACCTCGTTAGCGAATGGCACTTCGGCGGCCAGCCACCGAGCTTGGTTCGCAATGAGCCTTTTTTGGCTGCGAAAGTGACCGGTGCGGTGATGTCTGCGAGCGTCAAGGGAGTCGCCTGCGCAAGTTTTCAGGGCGGCTCGCTTACGGTCGACGACAACCAGCGATTCACTTTTCAGCGCGGAGTGACTATCGAAGCCTGGGTTCGTCCCACTTCCGCCAGCGCGGGCCGCATTGTGGACAAGATCACCCCCGGCGGCTCGGACGGCTTCTTGCTAGATACGCATCCCGGCAACGGCCTGCGCTTCATCGTCGGCAGCGAGACACTGACCGCACCGTTCGCGGCCATCGGCTATTCCGCATCGCCGAACGGCGCGTGGCTGCATGTCGCGGCTGTCGTGGATGCTAGTGGCGCGGCGTCGCTCTATGCCAACGGCAAGCGGGTGGCTGGCACGGTGAGCGAGGAAGGCGTCAACTTTACCGGCGAAGCGCCACCGCCCGGCAAGCCGCTGACACTCTGGTATCGCCAGCCGGCGCGGCGGTGGGTGGAGGCGAGCGTCATCGGCAACGGCCGGCTCGGCGGCATGGTCTGGGGCGGCGTCACGATTGAGCGTATTGATCTCAACGAGGACACGCTCTGGTCCGGCGAGCCGTACGACAACCTCAACACCAACGGCCTCCCCGCGCTCCCGCAAATCCGCGCGCTGCTCCTCGCGGGCAAGAACTCCGAGGCGCAGGCGCTGGTCGAGCAAAAGATGAACGGCCAATACAACCAGTGCTACATGTCGCTCGGCGACTTGCAGATCACCTTTCCGCTCACCGGGGAGGTGCAGAACTACCGTCGCGAACTCGACCTTGAAACCGGCATCGCGCGCACCACCTTCGAGCACGACGGCGCGAGGTTCACCCGTGAAGTGTTTGCGTCGCAGCCGGGCCAGGCCATCGTGGTGCGCCTGACCTGTGACAGGCCGCGGCGGATTTCCTTCATCGCCGCGCTGGGCAGCCAGTTGCGGAACACCATCGCCGTGGGACTGGCGTCGCGCCTGTCTCCATCTTCAGAGAAAAGCGACACAGGCGCGACGCCTGTCCTACGCCTGCTCGGCCGCGCGCCAGCCCACGCCGATCCGCACTACAAGGGCAAGGAAGTCATCTACGACGATTCGCCCAACGGCAAGGGAATGAAGTTCGAGGCGCAGATGGCAGCGGTGAACGAAGGCGGTGCCTTGAAAGTCACCGACAAAGGCATCACTGCCGACAACTGCGACAGCGTCACGCTTCTCCTCACCGCCGCCACGAGCTACAACGGCCCGTACAAAAGCCCGAGCAAGGAAGGCCGCGACGCTGCGAAGCTCTGCGAGGAACGCATTTCACCGGCGCTGTCCAAGTTCTCCACCGCCCCCACTACCCGCCAAGACAACCTTTTGTTGCATATGCAACAAAAGGTTGTCCAGACAGGTCGAAGCGAAGGAGCGAGTCGTGATGGCTATTCCATGCTGCGCTCCGCCCATATCGCCGACCACCAGCGCCTCTTCAACCGCGTCTCCCTCGACCTTGGCCACAGCGAGGCTGAGTCGCTGCCGACCGATGTTCGGCTCAAGCAATACGACCCCGCCGCTGACCCCGCGCTGGCGGCGCTCTACTTCCAGTTTGGCCGCTACCTGCTCATCGCCGGCTCGCGACCCGGCACACAGCCGCTCAATTTGCAGGGCATCTGGAACAAAGACATCAACCCCGCTTGGTCCGCAAACTGGACCCTCAACTGCAACGCCCAGATCAATTACTGGCCCGTCGAGGTCGCGAACCTCGCCGAGTGCCACGAGCCGCTGATTGACCTCACGACCGAGGTCAGCGTGGACGGCACGAACATCGCGAAGAACCTCTACGGCGCGCGCGGTTGGGTCATCCACCACAACACTGACATTTGGCGTCAGGCCGGGCCGGTCGCCGGCAGCGCATGCTGGAGCGTCTTCCAAGGCGGCAGCGGCTGGCTCTGTCAACATGTCTGGGAGCACTATGCCTTCAGCGGCGACACGAACTATCTCCGCCGTGTCTGGCCCGTGCTCGCCGGCGCGGCGCGATTCTATCTCGACGCGATGATCGAAGAGCCTTCGCACAAGTGGCTCGTAACCGCGCCCGACGTGAATTTCGAGAATGCCTTCCGCAAACCCGACGGTGCCAGCGCCTGCTCCTGCTACGGCCCGACGGCGACCATGCAAATGGTCCGCGAGTTGTTCAAGAACTGCATTGCCGCCAGCGAAATCCTCGGCACCGAAGCCCAGTTGCGCGGCGAAATCCACCAAGCCCTCCCACGCCTCGCCCCGATGCAAATCAGCCCAACCACCGGCGAGTTGCAGGAGTGGGTGGAAGACTGGAAGCGCACGGCCGACTGTCAGGTGCTGTCAAGCTGGGGCGCGGTTTGTTCTGCGCAAATCACCCCGCGCGGCACTCCCGATCTCGCCGCCGGATTGCGCAAAATTTTCGACACCGGCGCGTGGTGGAAGCGCGGTGCCGTGGGCAGTTGGCAAGGCTCCTTCCAGGCGAACACTTACGCCCGCCTCGGCGACGGCGACACCGCGTTGGACGTGGTCGCCATGCACCTCAAGCTTGTCGTCAACCCGAACCTCTCCGCAAATTTCTCCGGCATGGCCGAGTTGGAGATTGACGGCAACCTTGGTCACACTGCCGCCATCGCCGAGATGCTGCTGCAATCGCAGACCGGTGAAATCGAGTTGCTGCCCGCCCTGCCAAAGTCCTGGCCCACCGGCAGCGTGAAGGGCCTGCGGGCTCGCGGCGGCTTCACCGTGGATTTGGAATGGAAGGACGGCAAAGTCACAAGTTACCGGATTAGTTCAGCACAACCGCGCTCCGCCCTCGTTCGCGTCAACGGAGCAACCAAGACCGTCCAATTCCAAGCCCTGTGAGCTTTCCTCAAATCGTTATGCCCAACATGAACATCTGTCGAAGTCTCTTGCTGTTCGCCGCTTTGATCGGCGCTTGCCCCACACTGGGTTTTGCGGATGTCACCGCGCCCTCGGAGCCTATGAGTGTCTGGTTTGTGAAGCCCGGCCAGTCGTATCACGAGGCCAGCATCGTCGGCAATGGCCGGCTCGGGGCGATGGATTTTGGCGGCGTGGGCAGTGACCGCATCGTCCTGAACGAATCCTCCATGTGGTCGGGCGGACCGTACGAAGCGAACAACTACGACGCCTACAAGTGCCTGCCGGAGGTGCGGCAGAAACTCTTCGCCGGCGACATTGGCGGAGCCAGCCAAGTGCTGAACCAGAGTTTCCGCTATGCCGACGGTGTTAAGGGCTGGGGCGATGACACCCAATTTGGCTGCTATCAGATCCTCGGCGACTTGATCATCGAGTCCGAGGCGGGGCCGAAGGTGACTTCCCCCAGCGGACATGCGCAAGGCGACGGCAAGCCCATCGCCAACTGCGTGGATGGCGATGCCAACACGAAATGGTGCGTGGACAAGGCGGGCAAGTCGGTGGTCTGGCAAATGGAGTTGCCTTCGGCGCGCACTGTGACTGGCTATGGCTTCACTAGTGGCGAGGACATGCCAGGCCGCGATCCGCAGGTGTGGGTGCTCGAAGGCTCGACTGACGGCCAGACCTGGACAGAACTTGACCGCCGTAGCCCCGGCAAGCCCTTCGAGCAGCGGCACCAGACCAAGACCTTCGAGGTAGCCAAGCCCGCCGCTCACCGTTTCTACCGCTTCTCCTTCACGCCGCAGGAAGCGACCTTCCAAGTGGCGGAAATCAGTCTGGCCGGCGCGGAGCAGGCTTCGACAGCCTTCACCGATTACCGGCGCGATCTCAATTTGATGACGGGCCTGGTCACGACCCGCTTCACGCGCAGAGGGATCACATACACGCGCGAATTAGTGGCCTCGAAGCCGGACGAAGTCATTGCCGTGCGCCTTCGCGCCGACCAACCGGGCGCGCTGTCGTTCACTGCTGGACTCTCTAGACGACAACACGCGACAACCAAACGCGAAGGTGACTTCCAGCAGCTCGAAGGCCAGTTGCCCTTCAACAAGCCCGGCGGCGGCGGCGAGGGCGTGCGGTACCTCGCGTTGCTGGGGGCGAGAGCTGTGGGCGGCAAAGTCACTTCAACGGACCAGGGCTTGACGATTGCCGGCGCGGACGAGGTAACGCTGTTTGTATCGGCGGGCACGGACTTATTCGACAAGGACTATGTACCGGCGACGCGCAAACGGCTCACCGCCGCGCTGGCCAAGCCGTTTGATCGCCTGCTTGCCGACGCCATTGCCGATCACGCCCGCTTCATGGAGCGCTGCCGCCTCACGCTGCCCGCCGGGCCGAACGCGGTGCTACCGACGCCTGAGCGCGTGCGTCGCAACGAAGCCACGCCTGACCCGTCGCTCGCCGCGCTCTACTTCCAATTCGGCCGCTATCTGCTGGTGGCGGGGTCGCGACCGGATTCGCAACTGCCAACCAACTTGCAAGGCATCTGGGCCGACGAATACTCCACCGCCTGGCGCGGCGATTTCCACAGCAACATCAACCTGCAGATGAATTATTGGCCGGCCGAAGTCGCGAATCTTTCGGACTGCCACGATCCCTTGTTCCGCTTCCTCCGCGGTGTAGCGAGGGAAGGCGCGAAGACCGCCAAGGCTTACTATGATGCCCCCGGCTGGATGGCGAACCACACCCAGAATCCTTGGTTCGAGACCGCGCCCAGCTTTCTGCCCGCCTGCATCGGTCCGACTTGTGGCGCGTGGCTGGCGCAGCATCTCTGGACGCACTACGAGTTCACCGGCGACAAGGAGTTCTTGCGCGCCTATTACCCAATTCTGCGTGGCGCGAGCGAGTTCTGCGTCGCTGCCTTAGTGGAAGATCCGAAGCAGCAAAAGCTCGTCACGGCACCGTCCAACTCGCCGGAGAACGCCTACGCCTATACGAATGTGGCGGGCCAGCGGCAGGCCACCGCGTTGTGCGTCGGGGCCACCTACGATCAGCAAATCATCCGCGGCCTGCTCGCCAGCACGGCGGCGGCAGCGCGCGTCCTGGGTGTGGATGCCGAATTCGCCAAGCAGCTTGATGCCACCCGTGCCCGGCTTGCGCCCACGCGGGTCAACGCCGCCGGCCGCATCATGGAGTGGCAGGAAAATTTCGCGGAAACGGAGATTGACCACCGACACTGCTCGCATCTGTGGGGCCTGTATCCGGGCGACGAAATCAATCCCGGGACGCCGGAACTCTATCGCGGCGCACGCCTCTCGCTGGAGCGCCGCGGCGACGCCTCGACTGGTTGGTCCATGGCGTGGAAGGCGAATTTTTGGGCGCGGCTCCACGACGGCGACCGCGCCGCCAAGCTCCTTTCCATGCTTATTGGCCGGGGCGCGCCGAATCTCATGTGCCTGCACCCGCCCTTCCAGATAGACGGCAACTTTGGCGGTTGTGCGGCGGTGGGAGAAATGCTGGTGCAAAGTCATGCCGGGGAGATCGCGTTGTTGCCGGCATTGCCGAAAGCGTGGGCAACCGGCTCGGTCAAGGGACTCAAGGCGCGCGGCAATGTGACCGTGGACATCGCATGGCAGGACGGGAAGATTGTGGAAGCCGTGGTTCGTTCCGAGGCGGGTGGCACGTGTCAGGTGCGTTATCGGGATAAGGTGCTGGGGCTGACTCTCAAGCAAGGGGAGACTCACAAACTCACGCGGCAGGAGCTTGGAATATGAAGCCGGACCACCAAGCCATGTTCCCGACTCTGCTCGCCCTAAGAGCCTGTTTAAGAATGCCTGTCGTGGTAGGGCGAGGCTCCTGCCAAGCCTCAACGGCAGCGGCAAGACCGTGGTTGTGGATGGCTCGGCAGGAGCCGAGCCCTACCGCTCGCCCTACCGCCGGACCATTTGTCAAACAGGCTCCAAGACTGGAGCGCCGGCCTCTGGCCCGGCGCGAACCCGGCGCTTGTGCCGACACGCCGGGCCGGAGGCCGGCGCTCCATCACTGTGGGTCGCCCTTGGTTGCCGCTTGGGCCGTTGGACTCCTGACGCCCTGGCTGTTGTTCGCCCAGAACCCCGCCATTGAAGAACTCCGTTACCCTGACAGTGCCGCCGCCCGCGCGGTCTGGAAGCCGATGGACCGCACTGCGCCCGTCGCGCTCGCGACGCTCGACGGACGTCCCGCGCTGCAACTCCCCTGCAACTTCGCCGGCACGAAAATCGAGCGCGCCTCCTGGGACCGCGCCGTGCAGCTCGACTTGTCCGCCTGTCGCGGGGTGGAGTTCCAAGTGCTCTGCCGCGATTCCGCGCCAGTGCGCTATTTCAGCCTGTATTTCCAAAGCGGCGAAGGCTGGTATCACGCCTCGTTTTTCCCCGAGACCACCAATGCCTGGGACACGATCACCCTCGATAAATCCGCGTTTAGTTCGGAAGGCCAGCCCGCCGGCTGGGGCAAGATTCGCACCCTCCGGCTCTCCGCGTGGCGCGGGGCGGATGTAAGCACTGAGTTCTTCCTGCGCGACTTCCGACTGACGGGCGCGCTGGGCGGCGATGCGCTTGTCGCCATCGTGCGGAGCGACTCAGCGGCGAAAGGTTCAGCGGCTGACGCCGCGGAGCGCAACCGTTACACAGAGACCACCGCCGGCTTGCTCGCGGGTTGCGATGTGGGCTACAGCATCCTCAGCGACCTAGAACTTACCGCCGAGCGACTCAAGCTCGCCCGCGTCGTGATCTTGCCGCACAATCCCGACTTGCCCGACACCGCCGCGAAGGCGCTGCTAAGCTATGTGCGAGATGGCGGTAAGCTGATCGCGTTCTACACCGTGCCGGAGCAATTGCGCAGTGTGCTTCAAATCGCAGACGGAAACCATGTCCGCGAGCCACGCCCTGGCTACTTCGCCGCGATTCGGTGTCAAACAAATGCCCTGCCTGGCGCCCCCGCTGTCGTGAGTCAACATTCCTGGAATATCAACTCGGTGAAGCCCGTCGCCGGGGCCAGCCGAACGCTGGCCGAGTGGTTCGACGACCAAGGTCAGCCCACCGGCCACGCGGCCATCATAGGTTCCACCAACTGGCTATTGATGACTCACGTCCTGCTCAGCGATGATAGTGATAACCAACGCCGACTTTTGCTGGCGATGGTCGGCCAACTCGCGCCCGAAGTTTGGCTACAAGCCTTGCGGGCCAGCCTCCGCCGCAGCGGTGAGATCGGCCCGTGCAAGACTTTGGAAGAGACGTCGGCAGCTATCGCGAAGACCGCGCCTAACAATCTTCCCGCGGCGAAAGCGCTCGCCTCTGCGCGTGCCGCTCGTGACTCCGCGACGGAATTGGCTTCACGCCGTGAGTTTGCCTCGGCACTCGATCAAATTGCCGTGTCCCGCGAGCGTCTGCGCGAGGCTTGGTGTCTGGCGCAACCGTCGCTGCCCGGCGAGTTTCGCGCGTTCTGGTGCCATGACGCATTCGGCGTGCGCGGCATGGATTGGGACGAGGCCATCCGCCGTCTCGCTGCGAGTGGCTTCACCGCCATTCTGCCGAACATGCT
>Ga0105046_10016656_pt1 | contig 11283 bp, 9 predicted proteins | sample MAT03_FD_78385 | JGI IMG/M metagenome (GOLD analysis project Ga0105046, IMG submission 78385) | Freshwater microbial communities from Lake Fryxell liftoff mats and glacier meltwater in Antarctica - MAT-03 (megahit assembly) | ecosystem: Environmental > Aquatic > Freshwater > Ice > Liftoff...
GTGGTCGGCCAAGGTCATCTCGAATCCCGCCGGCTGCAACTGCGTCACGCCGCTGGGCAGGCTCTTCCACTCCTCCCGCACCGGCAGGGACGTCTCCCAGGTCATCTCCCCCGCCGCAATCCGCTCAGCGAGGGTCAGCAACACCCACAACTTGAACGTCGACCCCAACGCCAGGCGCAGCTCCTCGCGGAACTCGTAGATCGGGACGAGGCGCGTCGGACCGTTCGGGTCCGCCGCGTCCGCCGGCACGATCTCGTAGCACCCGAAGTTGACCCCCCCTGCGAGCTCGCCGAGTTTGCCCGCGAACGCGTCCCAGTCCCCGACATCGCCGATCTCGACCCCCCCGGCAGGTGAGAAGAGCAGCCCGCCGATCTTGTGGGTCTTCTCGTCCACGGCGAGGAAGACGTTGAGTTGCCGTGTTTTTTTTAGGGCGCCGGTGACCACCGAGAGCGAGGTGTCGGTCGCCGCGCCGTCCTCGCCCACGAGCTCGACCTTCGCCCCGCCGAAGGCCTGCTGGCGCAGCGTGGTCAGCACCTCCTTGACCTGAGCGGGGGGCACCTGCTCGAGGAACCTGGGCGTGAACCGATCGGCCGGGTTCCCCACCGGCCCGCCGTTGAGGGACTCGATCACCCAGGCGAGCTGCTCCCCCGCCGGCGTCCGCGGCGGGGCCGCGACGGCCTTCGCCCCATCGGGTTCGAGCTCGGGCTCGAAGCCGTGCCCCCACGCGATCATCGGCGATGCGGCGAGCAGGACGATCGCGACGAGCTTCCACATGTTCATCCTCCACGGTGTCACAGGAACGGTATCAGTGTCGCCGCCACGAGCCCGAGCAGCCATGGTCGGCGGCTGCTCCGTGGGATTTCCCCGGCTTGCGCTGTCCACGATGGTCGGCCCCTCGTCCTGCTTGCTTAGACTCCCCCCACTTCATGCGACGCCGCGTCCTCATCACCGGGTTGGGCACCGTCACAGGGTTCGGGGTCGGCTTCCCGGCCCTCTGGGAGGGTCTGCTCGGCGGCCGCACCGCCCTCATGCCCATCACCCGCTTCGACCCCGCAGGGTTCCGGTGCAAGCACGGCGCCGAGGTCCGCGACTTCTCCGCCAAGGACTTCGTCCCCAAGAGCTACCGCAAGGCCGTCAAGGTGATGGCCCGCGACACCGAACTGGCGGTCGCCGCGGCCAAGCTCGCGGCCGAGGACGCGGGCCTTGTTACCCGGATGCAGGCCGGCGAGGGTGGGGCCACGACCTACCCCGGCGAACGCCTCGGGTGCCACATCGGCGCCGGCCTCATCGCAGCCGAGACCAGCGAGATGGCCGCGGCCTTGGTCACCTCCCGTGACGACGACGGCGCCTTCTCCCTCCGCCGCTGGGGCACCGTCGCGCCGGTTTCCGAGGCGATTTGGGGCGAGCCCGTCGGAGGGATGGAGAACCTCCCGCCCCTCTGGATGCTCAAGTACCTTCCCAACATGCTCGCCTGCCACGTCACCATCATCCACGGCGCGGAGGGGCCTAGCAACACCATCACCTGCGCCGAGGCCAGCGGGCTCCTCTCCATCGGGGAGTCGTCCCGGGTGATCGAACGCGACGCCGCGGACATCTGCTTCTCCGGCGGGGCCGAATCCAAGCTCGGCCTGATGGGCGCCCTGCGCATGGAACTCGCCGGCAGGGTCGCGGCGACCTCGGCCACGACCGATCCCCTCGGCATCGTCCGCCCCTACGACCCCGACGCCGGCGGCAGCGCTCCGGGCGAGGCCGGTGGGCTGCTGGTGCTCGAGGAGGCGGGGGCAGCCGCGCGTCGGGGGGCGCGGGTGTACGCCGAGGTGGCGGGATTCGGCGCGGGGGGGTCGGGGCCGCCGAGCATCCCGCCGCTGCCGGAACCCAGCCCCGGCTCCGTCAACGAGGGCTTGGTGCTGGCGATCCGGGCCGCGCTCCGCGACGCCGGGTTGGGTCCGGGCGACATCGACGCGATCGCGCCCCAGGCCGCGGGGGTTCGCGCGATCGACGTGGGGGAGGCCGGGGCCCTGAGGGCGGTGTTCGGCGAGCGGCTTGCCCAAGTTCCCATCGTGACCGTCACCCCCTCGACGGGGGACTGCATGGCGGGGCAGGGGGGCATCCTGACCGCCGTCGCCGCGGCATGTCTTGCGCATCAAACGTTGCCCGCGCGCGTCCACGCGGGTCGGCACGCCAATGATCTCGACGTCGGTCCCCGGCCGGCGCGACCCGCGCGGCTCCGCGCGATCTTGGTTTGCTCCGGATCGCTCGGGGGCCAGAACGCGGCGCTTGTGCTAACCGCGGTTCAATGAGAGAATGCCTCGTTCCCGGGGTTTCCCTCCGGGTGATTCCCCGAAGGCCGGCGTGCGACGCCGGTGCCCGCACCACGTCCCGCCTTGTCGGAGATCCGCACGTGCCCAATGAGTACCCCCGCGATGGCTACCAGGATTCCTACCGCGGCACCCGCCCCGATGGCCGCATGGACGGCCGCATGGACGGACGGGCGCCCGCCGGTGGCGGACGCGGGCCGTATCGCGGGGGGCGCGACGGCGGGATGGGCGGGGGCGAGCGGCGCGGCATCCCCCTCTCCGAGCTGGACCCCACCACCACCGAGGCCTCGCGCAAGGTGATCGGCGCCTCGATCGACGTGCACAAGGCGCTCGGCCCCGGGTTCGAGAAGAGCGTCTACGTCGCCGCGCTGCTGATCGAGCTCGACGCCGCGGGCGTGAAGTACGAGGTCGACCGCCGATCCGCGGTGATCTACAAGGACAAGCGGATCGGCGAGGCGTGCGCCGACCTCTTCGTCGAGGGGCGGTTCTTCGTCGACGTCTTCGCTCGGCCGGGGCCGGTGGGGACGTACGAGCGGCTCGAGCACCGTGCCAAGCTCAAGGTCGCGGACCTCGAACTCGGGCTGATCATCAACTTCGCCGAGAAGCGCCTGAAGGACGGCCTCGTCCGCGTGGTCAACATCGAGAAGATCAGCCGCGAGCGCGGGCTGGGGATGGACGAGGAGGGGGACGAGCCCGAGGGCGAGGGCCAGGTGCACGACTTCGAGCGGTAGGCGCTCCTCGACGGGGGGCGGAGGGCTTGGCCAGGATGAGCCGGCGCGTCGTCATCACGGGGATGGGCTGGGTGACGCCGCTGGGGAGCGACGTCTCTTCGGTGTGGTCCAGGCTCGTCGCGGGCCAGAGCGGCATCGGCCCCATCACCCGCTTCGACGCCTCCACCTTCGCCACCGACTTCGCCGGCGAGGTCCGCGACTTCCGCCTCGCCGACTTCCTGGAGCCCTCGGCCGACCGGCCCGATCACCACCGCCACGCCGGGCTCAACAGCCAGTTCGCCCTCGCCGCGGCGGCGCAGGCGTGGCGCCAAGCCGCGCTCGGCCGGTGGCCGGGCTTCGACGGCACACGGATGGGCATCTATCTCGGCGCGGGAGAGGGCTCGCTCGACTTCGAGCGCTTCGCGTCGACGCACCTCGACGGATGGGACCCGGCGCGGCGGGCCGTCGACGACGGGGCGTGGGCGAGCGCCGCCCGCGGCAGGCTCGTCGCCGCCGTCGAGATGGAGCAGGAGCCCAACACGACGCTAAGCCATCTCGCGGCGGAGTTCGGCTGCCGCGGGCCGTCCTTCAATTGCATGACCGCCTGCGCCGCGAGCACGCAGGCCATCGGCGAGGCCTTCGAGATCATCCGCCGGGGCGACGCCGACCTCATGTTCGCCGGCGGCTCGCACACCATGATCCACCCGCTGGGCATGACCGGGTTCATCCGCCTGACCGCGATGAGCACCCGGCGCGATACCCCGACGACCGCCGCCCGCCCCTTCGACTCCACCCGCGACGGCTTCGTGATGGGCGAAGGCGCGGGGATGCTGGTGCTCGAGTCCCTCGAGAACGCCCTGGCGCGAGGCGCCGAGCCCCTGGCCGAGATCGCCGGCTTCGGCAGCTCGGCCGACGCCTTCCGCATCACCGACATCCATAGCGAGGCCAAGGGCGCCCAGGCCGCCATGAGCCAGGCCTGCCGCCAGGCCGGGATCGACCCCCGCGAGCCCGGCGAGGACGGCCGCCCCCGCGTCCACTACGTCTCGGCCCACGGCACGGGCACGCAGGAGAACGACCGCATCGAGACCCGCGCGGTCAAGGGCGTCTTCGGCGCCCTCGCCCCCAGGGTCCCCTTCAGCAGCGTCAAGAGCATGATCGGCCACCTGATCCAGGCCGCGGGCGCCGTCGAACTGATGACCTGCGTCCAGGCCATCCGCACCGGGATCATCCCGCCGACGATGAACCTGCACACGCCCGACCCCGAGTGCGACCTCGACTACGTGCCCAACGCGGCCCGGGACCTGCGGACGCAGGGCGGCGTCGACGTTTGCCTGTCCAACAGCTTCGGCTTCGGCGGGCAGAACAACACGCTGTGCGTGCGAAGGTACATCGCCTGACAGCGCCTCTGGCGCAAGCCAGGGGAGCCGGAACTCGCACTGTTTGATCGACGTCTTCTCCGCTTGCGCCGCCCGTGCGCGATCGCGCCCGAACCACGCGAACCCAGAGGACGGTCACCCAACCCTGCGACCACCGCCCCCTCTGGCTCGCGCCAGAGGCTCAGTCAAGCACCCCGATCAATCCCAGCGCCAGCACCGCCAGCACCACGGCCGACAGCGCGACGTACAGCCGATCGCGCTCGAGCGCGAAGCCGACCAGCGCGAACGCCACCCGCAGCACCGGCGTCACCACCAGGACCAGCACGCCGAGCTGGATGATCGCCCGCCCGTCGGCCGCCATCGCCGCCGCCAGGATCGCCGCCGGCGCGCGGAGCGCCTCCTCCGCGGGCGCGTACGTCGCATACGCGGGCCGCTCGGCGCCGTGCCGACTTAGGTGCATGGTCGCCCCGATCAGCGCGATGGCCGCGGCGAGCATGATCGACACGGTCAGCACGCGAGCGAGGGCCGCGTTGACGCGGTCGTGCGCGGCGGGCCGGGGCGCGGGCGTCGGGTCGGTCACGCTACACCCTCCCCGCCGCGCCGCGGTAGATCATCTGCACCGCCGCGAGCAGCACGACGACGGCGAAGACCCGCCGCAGCACCGCGACGTTCACCCGCGGTAGGAGGCGCCCGCCCATGAACGCCCCGCCGAGCGCCCCCAGGGCCACGGGCGCCGCGAGCGCCGGCTCGATCTGCCCCCGGTGCAGATACACCCCCACGCTGGCCGCGGCGGTCACGCCGATCATGAAATTGCTCGTCGCCGTCGAGACCTTGAACGGCACCCGCATCAGCCGGTCCATCGCCAGCACCTTGACGATCCCCGAGCCGATCCCGACGAGCGCCGACAGCACCCCCGCGCCGAACATGACGAGGAACCCCGCCGGGACCCGCCGCACGCGGTACGGACGCGGCCCGTCGGGCGTGGCGACGACCCCGTCGAGCCGCAGGCGCGTCGCGAGCGGGTCGGGCGTCTCGGCGATGGCGCCGGGCTTGACGGGCCGAAACGAGGTCCACGCCGTCCACAGCAGCACCAACCCAAAGACCGTCGAGATGACCGAGCGCGAGACATACGCGGCGACCACCGCTCCCGCGATCGCGCCCACCGTGGTGGCCACCTCGAGGAGGATGCCGATGCGGAGGTTCGTCAGCCCCTCGCGCCGGAACGTCGCCGCGGCCCCGGCGCTCGTGGCGATCACCGCCACCAGCGAGGCCCCGATCGCGTACCGCAGGTCGACGCCCATCACCAGCACCAGCAGCGGGATGATGACGACCCCGCCCCCCAGCCCCGTGAGCGCCCCGAGCATCCCCGCGGCGACGGAGCCCGCGAAGAGGGCGAGGGTGAAGAGGGTGAGGTCCACGGCCCCCCAGCGTACCGGACCCCGCGGGTCGTTCGCGCGCGCACCCCTATACTCCCCGCCCATTCCCGGAGGCCCCCGCATGTCCGATCCACAGATCCCCGCCCAGCCCGCCGCCGCGGGCGCCAAGTCCATGGACGCCATCATGTCCCTCTGCAAGCGGCGGGGCTTCATCTTCCAGGCGAGCGAGATCTACGGCGGGATCAACGGCTTCTGGGACTACGGCCCGCTGGGCGCCCAGCTCAAGAAGAACCTCCGAGACGCCTGGTGGGAGGACGTGGTCATGGTTCCCTGCGCAGGGCGCAAGGGCCCCACCGGCGACCGCGTCAGCATCGTCCCCCTCGATACCACGATCATCCAGCACCCCAAGGTCTGGCAGGCGAGCGGCCACATCGCGGGGTTCAACGACCCCATGGTCGACTGCCGCGAGACCAAGGGGCGCTATCGCTACGACCACGTGCAGGTCTTCGCCCCCGCCGACGGACCCAGCGAGAAGCCCTTCTTCGCCTACGTAAGCGACACGCCCAGCGAGGCCAAGCAGCGCAAGAAGGCCGAGAAGACACTCGGCGCCGTCCGCTCCATGGCCCTCTCGGACCTCCCCAAGGACCAGTGGGCCCGCGTCCTGGCGCCCGAGGCCGAGAAGGTCGGCTCGCTCACCGAGCCGCGCTCCTTCAACCTCATGTTCAAGACCTACGTCGGCGCCACCGCCTCCGAGGACGACGTCGCCTACCTCCGCCCCGAGACGGCCCAAGGCATGTTCGTCCAGTTCAAGAACGTCGTCGACACCACCCGCATCCGCGTCCCCTTCGGCATCGCGCAGACCGGCAAGGCCTTCCGCAACGAGGTCACCCCCCGCAACTTCACCTTCCGCTCCCGCGAGTTCGAGCAGATGGAGATCGAGTTCTTCTGCCACGAGAGCGAGGCGCGCGACTGGTACGCCTTCTGGCGCGACTGGCGGATGGCCTGGTGGAAGGGCCTGGGCCTCGCCGGCGAGAACCTCCGCCTCCGCGAACACGATCGCGACGAGCTCGCCCACTACGCCAAGACCGGCGCCGGCACCAGCGACATCGAGTACCGCTTCCCCTTCACCGCCCCCGACTTCGGCGAGCTCGAGGGGATCGCCCACCGCGGCAACTTCGACCTCACCCAGCATCAGGAGCACGCCCGCGTCAAGCTCGACTACTTCGACACCGACCGGGGCGAACTCCTCCCCAACGGCACCAAGAAGGGCGAACGCTACCTCCCCCACGTCATCGAGCCCTCCGCCGGCCTCGACCGGGGCGTGCTGGCCGTCATCTGCGAGGCCTACACCGTCGACCCCGCCCGCCCCAGCCCCGAGATCATGCGGTTCCACCCCCGCCTGGCCCCCACCAAGGCCGCGGTCTTCCCGCTCGTCAACAAGGACGGCATGCCCGAGGTCGCCGAACGCCTGCACGCCGAGCTCTCGGCCCGCTTCGCCCGCCAGGGATTCATCGAGATGGACGGCAAGCAGTCCATCGGCAAGCGCTACGCCCGCATGGACGAGGCCGGCTGCCCCTTCTGCTTCACCATCGATGGCGACACCCTGACGGGCCAGACCGTGACCGTCCGCGACCGCGACACGGGCACGCAGGAACGCATCGCCATCGACCAGGTCGCCCCCTACGTCGCCGAGCGCATCGGCGGCTGATCTCCGCGGCCACCCCCCCGGATCCGGCGGAGCCGCGACCGTCAGGGAGCGGTCTCGCCCCACGCGCCAATCACGGCCCCGGCGCTCAGGAATCTGATCGCGGCGAACGCGGAGGGCGGCAAGACGCGCCCCACGCCCCTCCCCGCTCTTCCCCTCTCCGTGACCTCCGCCTTCGATTTCTCTCCCCGCCAGCCTGCATCGCGCGACCGCGAAGGCCGCGTCCGCGCCACCTCGACCCCTCCGGCGTCGAGGCGGTGTAACCTTGCCGACCCTCGTTCGTATCCGGGCGGGGCGGGAAAAGGTGAAACGCGGGCGGTCCATGTCCGACTACTGAGTCGTGGCCGTCGTCGCCGTCGCCCCCGGGGCGTCCAGGGAGAGACCGATCGTGTGGAAGTGGCTCCTGGGAATCGCGGCGGTGCTCCTCCTCGGCTGCGTCGGCAGCGGGGTCTACCTCAAGACCTCCGGCAGGCTCGACGAGCTGATGCTCCGCTTCCGCCCCGAGCTCAAGCCCAAGAGCGTGCGCCTCGCCACCGTCGCGCGCGGGGACCTCGTCCGCACCGTCTCGGCCCCCGGCCAGGTCGAGCCCCGCACCGACGTCGCCATCTCCGCCCAGGTCTCGGCCCGCATCATCGCCCTCCCCTTCCGCGAGAACGACGCCGTGAAGGAGGGCGACGTCGTCGTCCGCCTCGACGCGCGCGACCTCCAGGCCCTGGTCGAGTCGGCCCGCGCCCAGCTCAAGAGCGAGGAGGCCCGCCTGGTCGGGGCCCGCGCGGCCTTCGCCAACGCCGGCAGCGAGTTCCGCCGCCGCCAGGAACTCTTCTCCACCAAGGACGTCGCCCAGAGCGAACTCGACACCTCCGAGCTCGACCTCAGCCGCGCCGAGAGCAGCCTCCGCCAGGCCGAGCACTCGATCGAGATCGCCCGCGCCAACATCACCCGGGCCGAGAAGGACCTGGACAACACCGTCATCACCTCCCCCTTCGACGGGGTCATCACCGCCCTCAACGCCGAGGTCGGCGAGACCGTCGTCGTCGGCACGCTCAACAACCCCGGCTCGGTCATCCTCGAGATCGCCGACCTCTCCGTCATGCTCCTCAAGGCCCGCGTCGACGAGACCAACATCGCCCCAGTCCGCGACGGCCAGAAGGCCCGCGTCTACGTCAACGCCTACCCCGACACCCGCCTCGTGGGCACCGTCGACCACGTCGGCCTCAAGCGCCAGCTCGACAAGGACGGCTCGGCCTACTTCGAGACCGAAATCCTCCTCGAGCTCCCCGACGGCCTCCTCCTCCGCTCGGGCCTCACCGCCAACGCCGACATCGAGGTCGAGACCTTCCGCGACGTGATCGAGGTCCCCAGCCAGGCCGTCTGCGATCGCCCCATCGAGGACCTGCCCGCCTCAGTCACCCAGGGCAACGCCCAGATCGACGCCACCAAGAAGTTCGCCCGCGTCGTCTTCACCGTCGAGGGAGGCAAGGCCCGCGCCGTCCCCGTCAAGGTCGGCGCCAGCGACCTCACCGACACCGTCGTCCTCGCCGGGCTCGAGCCCGGGGTCGTCATCGTCACCGGCCCCTACAAGGTGCTCACGACCCTCAAGCACAACCAAGTCGTCGCCGAGGAGGGCGCCGAGAAGCCAGCCCCCGGCGCCCCCGCCAGCGTCGCCAAGGCGGCCCCCGCCCCGGCGGGCGGGACCTGATCGTGGCCCCCTCCGCGCCCCCCGGGCCCGACCCCGTCGCCATCCGCATCAGCGGCCTCCACAAGGTCTACCGCGTGGGCACCGAGAAGGTCCACGCCCTCCGCGGCATCGACCTCACCGTCCGCCGCAACGAGTTCGTCGCCATCATGGGCTCGTCGGGCTCGGGCAAGAGCACGCTCATGAACATCCTGGGCTGCCTCGACCAGCCCACCCAGGGCGTCTACGAGCTCAACGGCAAGCCCACCCACAAGATGAGCACCGCCCGCCTTTCCGAGGTGCGCAACGCCGAGATCGGCTTCGTCTTCCAGAGCTTCGAGCTGCTCAACCGGGCGACCGCCCTCGCCAACGTCACCCTCCCCCTCCTCTACTCAACCAAGCACTGGCTCGGCGCCAAGCGCCGCGCCAAGGCCGCCCTGGCCAAGGTCGGCCTCGCCGACCGGGCCCGCCACCGCCCCATGCAGCTCTCCGGCGGCCAGCGCCAGCGCGTCGCCATCGCCCGCGCCCTGGTCAACGAGCCCAGCATCCTCCTGGCCGACGAGCCCACCGGCAATCTCGACAGCGTCACCAGCGAGGAGATCATCGCCCTCTTCCGCGCCCTGCACGACGAGGGCCAGACCATCGTCATCGTCACCCACGAGGAGGACATCGCCGGCCACGCAGCCCGCATCGTCCGCCTCAAGGACGGCCACATCCTCTCCGACCACCCCACCGCCGAGGATCCCATCCACCAGGACCACCTCAACCGCTCGCTCGAATCCGCCCGCCGCGCCGCCCCGACGCCCATCGGCGCGGCCGCGCCAGGCCCCGCCCCCGCGGAGGCCGCGCCGTGATCGTCTTCAAGCTCCTCTTCCAGACCGTCGTCCTGGCGATCCAGCAGATCTGGGCCAACAAGGTCCGCGCCCTGCTGACCATGCTCGCCATCATCATCGCCGTCTCCGCCCTCGTCGGCACCGTCGGCGCCGTCACCGGCCTCAAGGCCTTCGTCCTCGAGCAGTTCGCCAGCGTGGGCGCGAGCAAGGTCTGGATCTCCCCCAACCGTCCCCGCGGCCAGCGCGACCGCTACTCCTTCAAGCAGATCGCCATCACCACCGCCCAGGTCGACGGCATCCTCGCCAACTGCCCCTCCATCGCCCGCCTCAGCCCCGTCATGAACTTCAGCGCCCCCGTGCAGTTCGGCGACGAGATCAAGCCCTTCGTCCCCGTCTCGGGCATCCGCCCGTCCTGGCACGAGATCGAGGACCGCTTCGTCACCGTCGGCCGCCCCTTCTTCGAGATCGACGACGCCGAACGCCGCAACGTCTGCCTCATCAACGACAAGGGCGTCGCCGAGCTCGGCCTCAACGCCGATCCCTCCGGCCAGTACCTCCTCGTCGGGGGCCGCCGCTTCCTCGTCGTCGGCGTCGTCGAGACCAAGTCCGTCAGCCCCATGTTCGGCGGCGACGAGGCCCAGACCGAGATCTTCATCCCCTTCCGCACCGGCGAGATCATCCGCCCCGACCCCCGCATCTACGTCATCGCCCAGACCACCAGCCCCGAGCTCTTCGACGACGCGAAGGCCGAGATCACGTTCTACATGCGCCGCGCCCGCAACCTCGGCCCCGACGACCCCGACACCTTCCGCGTCGACGCCATCGAGGAGGCGATCAAGCAGTTCAACACCATCGCCGCCGGCATCACCGCCGCCGCCGCCGGCATCGTCGGCATCTCCCTCCTCGTCGGGGGCATCGGCATCATGAACATCATGCTCGTCAGCGTCAGCGAACGCACCCGCGAGATCGGCCTCCGCAAGGCCGTCGGCGCCCGCCCCGAGGTCGTCCTCCTCCAGTTCCTCGTCGAGGCCGTCACCCTCTGCCTCGTCGGCGGCGCGGTCGGCCTCCTCGTCGGCCAGGGGATGATCCTCGTCCTCCGCGCCATCCCCGACTCGCCCATGAAGGGTGCCGAGATCCCCCCCTGGGCCGTCGCCCTCGCCATCGCCTTCTCCGCCGGCACCGGCATCGTCTTCGGCATGTTTCCCGCCATCAAGGCCGCCCGCCTCGACCCCATCGTCGCCCTCCGCCACGAATAGGCCGCACGCGCCGGGGATCGCTCATCGGCCCAAC
>Ga0105046_10016657_pt1 | contig 11282 bp, 6 predicted proteins | sample MAT03_FD_78385 | JGI IMG/M metagenome (GOLD analysis project Ga0105046, IMG submission 78385) | Freshwater microbial communities from Lake Fryxell liftoff mats and glacier meltwater in Antarctica - MAT-03 (megahit assembly) | ecosystem: Environmental > Aquatic > Freshwater > Ice > Liftoff...
GAAATAGAGGAAACACGATCTGAATCAAAAACGGCATTCTCTTGTCGTGTTTTGATCGTGAAGTATCTTGCGGCAAATGACGTGTTCACTCGCTTGCATGTCGCTTCGCAACTCCTATTATCAGTTTGCCATAGAACAAATCGATCCACCGCATGTGCACTGCGGCCCCCCTCCTCTTATGAACCGGAGTCACCACCCAGATGGGCACCACCAACACACGGCAGAGTGCGATCGAAGCCATTGCTTCGGCGAAGCACACCTTGAATCGTCTCGATTTCAAGAGCGAATCGATCAAGGAAATCTTCGGGATCAACGTGTTCCACGAAGAGGAACAGAAGTCCCGCTTGCCGAAGCCAATCTTCAAGGCGCTCCAGAAAACGATCAAGCTCGGTGTGCCGCTCGATCCCACCGTGGCCGACGCCGTGGCCAGCGCCATGAAGGATTGGGCCAGCGAACACGGCGCCACCCACTACACGCATATCTTTCAACCGCTCACCGGCCTCACCGCCGAAAAGCACGATAGCTTCCTCAGCCCCACCGGCACCGGGAAAGCCGTCGCCGAGTTCAGCGGCAAGGAGCTCGTGAAGGGCGAACCCGACGCCTCCAGCTTCCCCTCCGGCGGCATCCGCGCGACTTTTGAAGCCCGCGGTTACACCGGCTGGGATCCCACCAGCCCCGCCTACATCCGCGAATCTCCGAACGGGGCCACGCTGGTAATCCCTACGGTCTTCGTGAGTTGGACGGGCGAAGCCCTCGATAAGAAAACACCGCTGCTCCGCAGTATGGAAGCCCTTTCGATCCAAGCCCTCCGCGTCCTCCGCCTCTTCGGCAACACCGAAGCCAAGAAGGTGTTCACGAGCGCCGGCATCGAACAGGAATACTTCCTCATCGACCGCAAGTTCCTCTACCTCCGCCCCGATTTGCTCAACGCGGGCCGCACTTTGTTCGGGGCCAAGCCGCCCAAGGGCCAAGAGCTCGAAGACCAATACTTCGGCACGATCCCCGAACGCGTGATCGCCTGCATGAGCGATTGCGAAGCCGAACTCGCCAAGCTCGGCGTACCGGTGAAAACCCGCCACAACGAGGTCGCGCCGAGCCAATACGAACTCGCTCCGTTGTTCGAAGATTCCAACCTCGCCACGGATCACAACCAACTTTTGATGGACGTACTCCGCCGAACGTCCGAAACCTACGACCTCGTTTGCCTGCTGCACGAAAAGCCCTTCGCCGGGATCAACGGCAGCGGCAAGCACAACAACTTCTCGATGTCTACGGATCTCGGCGAGAACTTGCTCAACCCCGGCGATAACCCGCACGATAATGCCCAATTCCTCGTCTTCTGCGTCGCGGTGATCCGCGCCGTGGCCAAATACCCGGAATTGCTCCGCGTCTCGGTGGCCAGCGCCAGCAACGATCACCGTTTGGGTGCCAATGAAGCCCCTCCCGCGATCGTGAGCATCTTCCTCGGCGACCAGTTGCAAGACGTCATGGAACAACTCGAAGCGGGTGCCCTCAAGAGCACCAAACAAGGCGGCATGATGGAAGTCGGCGTGACGGTACTTCCGAAGCTGCCTAAGGACGCCGGGGATCGCAACCGCACTTCGCCGTTCGCCTTCACCGGGAACAAATTCGAGTTTCGGGCCGTGGGTTCCAGCTTCAGCACGGCCGGGCCGAACACCGTGCTCAATACGATCGTGGCCGAATCGCTCGATTTCATCGCCACGAAGCTCGAAGCCGAAGTGAAAGGGGGCAAGCCGCTGAACGCCGCGATTCAAACGCTGCTCTCCGGGATTCTCAAGGAATCGAAGAAGATAATCTTCAACGGCGACGGCTACTCGGAGGAATGGCACAAGGAAGCGGAGAAACGCGGCCTGCCGAACCTGAAGAACTCGGTCGATTCGTTCCCGATCGTTGTTCGCAAAGACAGCGTCGAGCTGTTCTCGAAGTACAAGGTTCTCACCGAACGAGAATTGCAAGCGCGTTACACCATCTTCTCGGAAAGCTACGTCAAGACCATCGGCATCGAATCCAATCTGATGGTGATGATGGGGAAGACGATGATCCTCCCGGCGTGCCTCCGCTACCAAGGGGAAGTGGCCACCGCGGTGAACGCCACCAAGGCCGCCGGCGTGGATTGCACCGCCCAATACGATCTTTTGAAGGAACTCACCGCCACCTTAACCAGCTTCCAGAAGGCGTTGGCCACGCTCGATAAGGCGGTTCAGCACCACGCGGAAGGGGACGCCTTCTCCCATGCCAAGCACATGCGGGATACCGTGCTGCCCAAGATGGCGGAACTCCGCACCGCGGCCGATGCCCTCGAAATGATGGTGGCCGACGACCTCTGGCCGCTGCCGACCTACCGCGAAATGCTCTTCATGAAGTAAAAGCAATTGTGCAACGCTCCCAACCAACACCCGCCAATCGGCGGGTGTTGGTTTTTCCGTAGGATGATCATCCCCCTTCCACCAGGAACCATTCATGCGATCTCACCCACGATTCCGCCTTGCCGCGTTGGTTCTGTTCGTCACAGTGAGCCTTTCGGCTCTAAACGCCTGCACCCGAGCCGTGTACTTCGGCAAGGAAAATCAAGTCGTGACCGGCCGGACGATGGATTGGGTCGAAGACATGCACACGGAGCTTTGGATATTCCCGAGGGGCATGAAGCGCGACGGCGGCTTCGGCAAAGGTTCCCTGGAATGGAACAGCAAGCACGGCAGCGTGATCGCCTCGGTGTACGACGGTGGCACCGCCGACGGCATGAACGAGAAGGGCTTGGTTACCAACCTCCTGTACCTCGCGGAATCGGAGTACCCGCCGGCCGAGGACACGCGTCCGAGCGTCGTGATCACGGCATGGGCACAATACGTGTTGGATAATTTCGCCACGGTGGATGAAGCCGTGGGCGAGTTGAAGAAGGGAACCTTCCGAATGGTGCCCACGGAAGCCCCAAACGGAGCCAAAGGCACCGTGCACCTTTCGATTTCCGACCCCACCGGCGACTCGGCCATCATCGAATATGTGAAGGGCAAACTCGTGATCCACCACGACCGCAAGTACCAAGTGATGACGAACTCCCCGGTGTACGACGAACAACTCGCCCTGAACAAATACTGGGAACAGATCGGCGGCACCGTGATGCTGCCCGGAACCAACCGGGCCGCGGATCGTTTCGCACGCACTTCGTTCTACATCAACGCCTGCAAACAATCGGCCGATCCGGCCGAAGCCGTGGCCAGCGTGTTCAGTGTGATGCGCAACGCGAGCGTGCCCCGCGGCATCGGCACCATCGAGCAGCCGAATATCTCCTCAACCCTCTGGCGTACCGTGAGCGACCACAAGAACCGCGTTTATTATTTCGAAGACACCGCGAAGCCCAGCATTATGTGGGTGAAGCTCGATTCGCTCGATTTCGCGGAGGGCAGCGGCACACGCAAGCTCCCGATTGCTGCGAAGGGGGAGTTCGCCGGGGATCAAAGCGCGAAATTCATCAAGGCGGAACCGTTCAAGTTCCTGGCGCCGAAGAAGTGATGCTTTTCAGCTTTGATTGGTTTCTACGGCCCTTCTCATCCTGTTTTCGTTACTCCGGTTACCTTCTCACCTTGCACTCCCCCCGCAGAAGGATCGCACTCCATGACAATTCCCCGACTCATCCCCTCTCGCCGGGCGTTCCTCGGCACCACCATGACAATGGGCGCCTCGCTCTGGGCCGTGCCCGGCTTGTTCGCCGAGGAACTCGTGAAAACGCCCCGGCAGACCGAAGGCCCGTTCTACCCGGATAAACTGCCGCTCGATACCGATAACGATCTGCTAATTCTGAACGATAAGATCACCCCGGCCGTCGGCGAGATCACGCACCTCACGGGCAAAATCCTCGATGCTTCCGGCAAACCGCTTTCCGGGTACGTCGTCGAAATCTGGCAATGCGATGGCGGCGGTGCCTACCTTCATACCAAGACCGGCAACTCCGCGAAGAAGGATGCGAACTTCCAAGGCTTCGGTCGGTTCACCACCGGCAGCACCGGCGAATACTATTTCCGCACGATCAAACCGGTGCCTTACCCCGGTCGCACCCCGCACATCCACTTCAAGATCAAGAAGTCCGGCAAGGAATTGCTGACGACGCAGATGTATGTGAAGGGCCACCCCGGCAACGACAAGGACGGCATTTGGAAGGGCGTGAAGGATGAAAAGCAACGGGATGCGATCACGCCGGAGTTCGTGAAGATTCCCAAATCCAAGTTGAACGAACTCGCCGCGAACTTCAACGTCGTGGTGGGGGTTACGCCGGAGATGGATTGATTTTCTGAGCCGGAAGCGTGAGCGACGATATCTTGCGTGATCGTCGCTTAGGCGAGCGGCTCAGACGAATTAAGCCCATGACGTATGACATCGTCGCTTAGGCTTCCGGCTCAGACGAATTGTGCCCTCCGAAAACGTCGCCTTTCACCAACTCACCATACAGATCGGGGCGGCGCCAATTCACGCGGTCGATCTCGTATTCCCCGGCACACGTCACAACCCGTTTCTGAGCCGCGGCGGACGGGTCGATCTCGGCATACAAGATCGCTGCGTCCCCGTGATCGGCGAATGCCAAGGAATCTCCGCGGTAGTCGCTGATCGAACTGCGGCCGATGTACTCGAAGCCGCTTTCTTCACCGATGCGGTTGGCCGCCAAGAAGTACACGTGATTCTCGAAGGCCCGGCAGCGCGGCACCAGGGTGGCCATGCGCAGCGCTTGCTCGGCCCAATTCGTGGGTAGCACGATTAAATCGGCGCCCAACAGTGTGAGTACCCGGCTCGTTTCGGGGAAGCTGCCATCGAAGCAGATATGCATTCCCAGTTTCAATCCACCGAGATCGTGTACGGCATAGGGGCGGTCGCCGGGGTCGGTGAAGCGATCCGCACCGAGGCACGGCAAGTGCGTCTTGCGATACCCGGCGATGAACCCTTGCGGGCCGACGAGCGCACATGCGTTGAACACTTCCTCGCCGGTCTTCTCGAACAGCCCGAACACGCAATGCACGCCGAGTTCGGCGCAATCCTCCGCAATCGCCAGCGTGCTGATCCCCGGCATCTCCTCGGCGCATTCCCGCACGGCTTCCCGGCTGCCGAACCCGTAACCACTCAAGATGCATTCGGGGAACACGATCAACTTCGCACCCTTCCCGGCCGCCTCGCGGAGTTTGGCGCGGATCGAAGCGAGGTTCGCCTTGTTCTCGCCGAGCTTGCAATCCATTTGCACGGCCGCGATTTTCCATGGGCTCACGGGCGTTTCTCCGAATAGTGTTCGAGCAATTTCAAGTAGCGTTCCGAGAACATCCGTTCGAGATCGTCCCGAGGTACTCCCAACTTTTCGATGGGCACGCCCTGAGGTTTCAGCGATTGGGCGAACGCGTCGCGGGCCAATGGCATGTTCCCGGCGAGCAGAGCGTAAAGCCCTTGCTCGTAGAAATAGTGGGCTTCCGACCGCAGATTTTGCAACAACCCCACCGAACGATTGACGTTCACCGCCAGTTCCACCATCGCCGGGGTACCGATGAGCGCCCCGGTGGCTTCCGTGGCAATCGGCCCCCGGCCCGTGAGTATCTCCACGGCGCGGGCCGAATCCTTCGGATCGATCTTCGGCAGTTCGCGGATGCGCTGCCGGAGGTACTCGGCACTGCGGGTGTAATCGCCCACGATCCACGCTTGCTCGGCTTGCAACCCCCCGATGGCGTCCCGCCAGAACGGGCCGTTCTTATCGTCCGAATGTTTATTGGAATTTTCCTCCACCCAAGTATCCAACGATTTCAGAACCTCGGACGCCTGTTCGACCTTTCCCAATTGAAACAACAGCGATACCGTTTGCAAGCGCAGATCGACATCGATGGCCGGGCGTTGGAAGGTGAAGGGCGTGAGCAGGTACCGGTAGCGGCTCACGAAGCCTTGTACGAACTGCGGGTTCAGCCCGGCTTTGATGCGCACGGCGAACTCGGTTTGCGGAACATCCGCCAAGTTCTCCGGCACCAAATCGAGCGCCTTTTGCGGAAGCCCGAGTTCGCAGGCGAATAGGAATTGCTCCGCGAGCGTGAGCTTGCCCGCGCCGAACGGATCCTGATTCCCCGGTTGCGAACTCTTCAAGCGGGAAGTGAACGCTTCGTTCCGCTGGGCGAAGAGCTTCTTGGTTTCGTCGCGCACATCCTCGTATTTCTTCTTCACCCAATCCGGCCCTTTCCCGGCGATGGAATCGGGCTTTTCGCCCGGCGCCAGCAAAGGCGGGAGTTGCGCCCCCGTCACTTGCAGGAAGTTGCGGCCGAATTCCGGGAAGAACGTCGGCGGTGGCAAATCGCCCGGTTGTGCATTCTCCATCCGCACGAGCACCGCGTTGATCGTTTGCAGTGCGCAATCGTACTGTTGCAACTTCAATTGAAGGATGAACAATTGCAGGCCGTCCATAATGGCGCTGCGACTGAAACGATCCCGGGGGCGGTCGGGTTCGGGATAGCGTGCCATCGCCCGAACGAAACCGGTGAGGGGAAGCAGCGTTCCTTCCCGCAACTGGGCCTGCGAGATGTAACGCAACTGGAACGCGGAGGCCATCGCCCGGTGCGTCAACGCTTGATCCGGGTTCTTCGCGGCTCCCGCGCGGGCGGCCCGCAATGCCAGAACTTCGTAAGCGAGTTCGTTGTCGCTAGGCGGCCGACGGTTCGGGTTGAGTTGGCCGGTCGCCAACAAATTGAAACCCCCGGCGAGTGCCCCGGATCCGAGTTGGCTGGCTTGCAACCACGGGCCATCGGCATCCTGCGTTTCCAACGCGGCGCGATCCCGGAACATCAAGGCATCGTCCGTTTCCGAGGGCACGGTTAACGGGCGGGCGAGGAATCTTGCCACGATTCCCTCGGCTTGAACTTCGGCGGCCCGCGGGGAACCGTTGGGCGCCTCAGACGCTTGCGGGCCGAACGCGGCCAGTTTCGCATCGAACGAGAGGTGTTTCGTGATGCCCGAGTAGGGTTCGGTATCATCCCGACCCACGATAGCGGATCGGCCGTTCACCATCCACACGCGGGTAAAAAGTTCATCGAGGCTGCGGGCCGGGCCGAAGCCGAGGGCCGCACGGGCCACGATGCCGTTATCGATGGAAGTATTCGCTCGGCAGATCACGATACCCCCGGCGCGGTACTTTTCGGCCATCGCCAGCAGTTCCGCCTTGGGGGCTTCTTTCTCCGAGGGCGTCACCCGGAGCACTTCGCGGATCGCCACGAGATCGGGGAGTTCCGCACGGTGGAACTGGTAGCGGGTATCGGCGAACACTTTATCTTGCGGGGCGAACCACGAGGAGTAATCTCCGTAATCGGGGTAAGCAAGAAGCAACTTCACGTCGCTGGGCAACTCTCCCCGAGTTCGCCATCGCTCGATCAACTCCGCAGTACGCCGAGCGCCCGCGTCGCTTTCGATTCCCCAATCGACCCGTCGGGCAAAGGCGAGATCGCTGTTTGTTTTCGGGTGCAACCAACCGGGGAATGCGGCGAGCAGCATCGCCGAGGCTGCGAACAGGCTGAATATCCGGGCGATGCCCGCAGAGAGAATGAACAGCTTCGACCGTTGATCGTCGACCGTACTCAAGCGAAGGTACGAACCGAAGTGGCAGGCGTACGCCGCGGCGAGGGGCACCGCCAGGATGGCGAAGAAGGGAATCCAGCGGTAATGGGCCACGGGCAAGTAGGCGAAGCCGACCCAAAGGAGTACGTGCGACATTCGGAAGCGGAGCATGAGCAGCACGCCGCTGAGTGCGAGCAACACGAGTGCGCCCAAGCCGTTGGCGTTGTAGCCGAAAGCTTCGGATTTGCTGAAATCGCTGGAGAACGCGGAGAGCGAAAGCGTTTGCTCGAGTTCCGGATCGCCGAGCACGAGCGGGCGGTAGCCGAAGAACAGTTCCGCCGGGATCAATTGGCCCAAGGCATCGCCGGGGCTTTTCACGAGTGCGAGGAGCACGCTCGGATTCAGCAGCCACCCGGCGAGCGCGAGGGGCAACGTTCGCACGAGCGATGCCACGGGCGGCGGAGCGAGTACGTTCTTTTCACCTTCGGAATCGGGCTTTAACAGCAGTTCGCCGATCAGCGAGAGGAGTATCAGCAACGGCCCGAGGAAGGCGGAAGCATCGAGCATCCCCCACACCGCGGTGAGGCCGCCGAAGAGCAGGGGAGTACGCCAACGCTTGGAAATCCAATCGCCGCGGAAGAGTAGCAAGAGTGCCGAGGCGAGGCAAAACATGCCGAAGACTTGCGGTCGCAGCGTGGCTTGCGGGGCGCAGGCAAGAATGCCCAACCCGGCGAAGAGGCACCACGGCCAGAGCGATGCTTCGCGGCGGCGAAGCTGGAACAAGAGCACGAACACCCCGGCGAATGTCAACGCCTTCACCGCAACGATGGCGGCACCGCTGCGATCCGCCGAGTAGAGGGCGTAGGCCAACGGTTCGAACAACAGGTTGTGATTCACCCACGCGCGGGCTTCGCCGGTGAAGCTCAACGGATCGCTACCGGGTGTGTAATTGCCTTTCACCAGCAATCGCCCCACGGCGAAGTGCCGCCAAATATCGGAATTGCGTGCGACGAACATACCCGCCAAGCACGCGGTGAGGAGCAAGAGCGAATACAAAAACTTATCGGAACCGCGGTGCCAAGCGGGCCACTCGGCAATCTTCGGAGGAGATACAGTACCCGAAACGGAAGGCTCCGCGGGTGCCACCGGCGCGGGCATCGGGGGCGGGGGCAACGGCGCGGAAACCTTCACTGGCGAACCTCGGTGATATCTTGTTCGACGATAGTTGGCAGTTATTGGATCACTTACCACTGCCGACTATCGTCTCAACACTATTTCAATTAATAGTAAACGGATGAAAGTTGTCAGATCTCAGAAAGCTCAATTACTCCGTCGCAGCGAGCTTTTCTTCGGCACCCCCCGCGGCTTCTTGCCCCTTGTTGAATCGCTTGGCGACGAACAAGAATACCACGCCCACGACGACCATCAGAACTGTAAGGAACAAGAAGTAGTCCGCCGGATTGGCGAACTTCGGCATCCAACCCGGCTTGTTGCTCGGGTACATCTGCGTGACGGGAGTGGCCACGAACAGGTTCGCCGCACCCACGGTGACGAGCCAAAGCGAGGTCACGAAGCTCTTCATCGATTGCGGGGCAGCGGTGAAGGCGAGTTCCAAACCTGTGACGGAAATCAGAATCTCGGCGAAGGTAATGATCACGAACGCGAAGACCTGCCAAAGCACCGAGACTTTGCTGATCGTTCCATCCGGCCCTTGGGCGGCATAGCCAGCCACGGCGTGAATGCCCATGCAGACTGCGGTGAGTGCGAACCCAGCCAACATTTTGTCGGTGGGGCGAATCTTGTAGCCCTTCTTCGCCATGGTCGCGTAGAACCAGTTCATCAATGGCACGAACATCACTATGAATAGCGGGTTCAACGCTTGGATTGAATCGGGGGCGACCGTCATTCCGAATACTTTCAGATCGAGGTAGTCCTCGGCGAAGTAGATCCACGTCGAGCCGTGTTGATCGAAGATCGCCCAGAAGAACATGATGACGAAGAACAGCCCGAACACCTGCCCGACGACTTTCCACTTCGCTGCGGTTTGTTCCGGGGTCGCGGGAGTGCGGTCGATCACTTCCTTGGCGTAATACTTCTTGCCCAGTGCGAAGAAGGCGAACGCGACGCACATGAGAATGGCCGGGAACATGAACGCCACGAGGTATCCGGTCGTCGGATCGGAAATGATCGTTTTTTCGGGGTCGTTCGGGTCAGTGATTTTCTTACCGAAGGTATCGCGGAGCCACGGGCAAATGAGCGTGGAAAGGAACGAACCGATGTTGATGGCCATGTAGAAATACGAAAACGCTTTCGTACGCAAGAGCGTTTGGCCAGGCCGCTGCTGGTCGTACGTCATTCCCATCAAGGTGGAAATGTTCGGTTTGATGATCCCGCTCCCGAGCGCGAGCAGTATTAATGCGCCGTAAGTGAGGTACTCGACCGACAACCCGACGATGAATTGCCCGATGATGTACGGGACCGCGAATAAAACGATCGTCCAATATTTCCCGAAGAATCGGTCGGCGATCACCCCGCCGATCAAGCAAGAGAAATAGCACGCCGCGACGTACAAGTGCATCACCTTGCTCGCCTCGTCCCGCGAGTAGGCGTAGGCTTGCACTAGATAAAGGGTGAGAATAGCCTTCATCCCATAGAAGCTCGCGCGTTCCGCGAGTTCGCCGGAGAAGATGTACCAGAACCCTTTGGGGTGGGTCGTCGGAACCGGTGAGTTCGGTGTGCTTTCGCTCAAAGGGAAACCTCGGCGGTTGAACGGGGGTGCTGGAGAGGCTATTTCCAAGAATCTACCAATCCGCATCCGCCGGGGCATGCCCTTTCCCGCCGCAATCGTATTTTTCTTTTCGCTTGTTCTCTACCGCCTCCGGGTTACACTTGCAAGAGTATCCCCTTCCCCACCGGAGCTTCCTCCCATGCTCGCCCGTTCTTGCCTCGCCCTCTTCCTCGCGGCCAATCTCGCCGCGGCCGCCGACCCGCTGCCCAAAACCCTCGGTACCATCGAGCGCAACGATCCGCGCTTCGATGCCATCATCCCCAAAAACGCGGAGATCGAAGTGCTCGCCGGGGGGTTCGATTGGAGTGAAGGCCCAGTGTGGGTGAAAACTCCCGCGGGCGGCCACTTGTTATTCTCGGATATTCCCAAGAACATGATCTGGAAGTGGAGCCAAAAAGAGGGCCTGCAAGAATTCCTAAAACCCTCCGGCTACACCGGCAGCGAGAAGTTCACCGGCAAGGAGCCCGGCTCCAACGGCCTCGCACTCTGCCCTTCCAACGGAAACCTCGTGCTCTGCCAGCATGGCGATCGCCGCATCGCCTGCCTCGAAGGGGATAAGTTCGTCACGCTCGTGGACAAATACCAGGACAAGCGTCTGAACAGCCCCAACGATCTCGCTTACAAATCGAACGGAGATCTCTACTTCACCGATCCGCCGTACGGTCTGCCCGGTAACATGAAAGATCCGAACAAGGAACTCGATTTCCAAGGCGTATACAGGCTTTCGCCCAAAGGGGAACTCACGCTGCTCACCAAGGAAATGAGCCGCCCGAACGGTATCGCGTTTTCACCGGATGAAAAGACGCTCTACGTGGCCAACTCCGACCCCGAAAAGGCGATCTGGAAAGCCTTCCCTGTGAAAGACGATGGCACCCTCGGTGAAGGCAAAGTCTTTTTCGATACCACCGAACTC
>Ga0105046_10016659_pt1 | contig 11282 bp, 9 predicted proteins | sample MAT03_FD_78385 | JGI IMG/M metagenome (GOLD analysis project Ga0105046, IMG submission 78385) | Freshwater microbial communities from Lake Fryxell liftoff mats and glacier meltwater in Antarctica - MAT-03 (megahit assembly) | ecosystem: Environmental > Aquatic > Freshwater > Ice > Liftoff...
CGTCTGTCTGGTCATGGATACGACCCGGATGAGCGCAAAGCACCGCGACTATTACGTTCGCAAGCAGGCCCGCGCGGGATGAGCGATTGGCTGGCGGCGCGGATGGTATTGCCTGTGCTGCGGCTTCGGGGCTGGTTGAGGGTGGTCTGGCGCGGCGGGGTTCTGGCGATTGTCACTTATGGTTGCCTGGGGTTGCTGTTGCTGTTGCGGGTTTTCGAGCGGCCCTTGTGCGGGCAGGCGCGGCCGGTGACGCCTTATCTGACGCAATTCGTGTGCCGGGTGGCGTTGGTGATGTTTGGAATACGGTTGCGGGTGGTGGGCCAGCCTGCCCTTGGGGCGGGGGCTGTCGTCGCCAACCATTCGGGATGGCTGGATATCTTTACGTTGAACGCGGTGCAGCGCTTGGTATTCGTGTCGAAGTCCGAAGTGGCGGGCTGGGCCGGGATCGGCATTCTGGCCCGCGCGGTGGGCACGGTGTTCATCACGCGCAAGGGGTCTGAGGCGTTGGCGCAGGCCCGCGTGCTGGAGGACCGCCTGCGGGCGGGCGATCGGTTGCTGTTCTTTCCTGAAGGCACGAGCAGCGACAGTTTGCGGGTGCTGCCGTTCAAGCCGACGCTGTTTGCGGCGTTCTTTGCAGATGGTCTGCGAGAAAGGTTGAACGTGCAGCCGGTATCGGTGGTGTATCATGCGCCAAAGGGGCTGGACGCCCGGTTCTATGGCTGGTGGGGCGACATGGAGTTCGCCCCGCATCTTTTGCAGGTGCTGGCCCATCCCGGCGGGGCGGTCACGGTGACGTTTCACACGCCGGTCGCGGTCGCCGACTTTGCCGACCGCAAGGCGCTGGCTGCGCAGTGCGGGGCGGTAATCGCCGAGGCGCATCGCGCGGGACGGTCAGCCCAAGGGGGCCAGCAGGGCGCGCAGGGCGGCGGCGGGGTTTTCTGAAGCCCAGATTTCTTCGCCGATGCCAAAGAAGTCGGTGACGGGGCCGAGTGTTTCGATCAGGTCGACCGTCAACGCGCCTTCGGCGATCACCGGCACTTCGATCATTTCCGACCACCATTCGAACAGATCGAAGGGGGCCCGACTGCCATCACCCAGCGTGGTGTTGCCGACCGGGCCGAAGGCGATGTAATCCGCGCCCGCCTCGGCGGCAGAGATGCCTTCATGGCGGGTGACGCCGCAAAACGCGCCGATGATGGCGTCGGACCCGAGGTCTTTGCGCGTCTGGCGCAGGTTGCGCCCCCCGTCGGGGAAATGAACGCCGTCCAACCCCAGCCGTTCGACCAGCAGCAGGTGGGTGTCGATCACGATGGCCACATCGCGGGCATGGGCCACGACGCGGCAGGCATCGGCGGCGCGGGCGATCATATCCTGATCCTTCGACGCCAGCGACAGGCGCAGGCACGCTATGTCGACACCGTCCAGCACGGCGGCCAGTTGATCGGGGTAGCCATCAAGGTCAAAGGCGGGCGGGGTGATCAGGGTGATCTGCGGGCGGTCGGTGTCGGCCATTCTGCGGCTCCATGCGATGTGGCTTGCCGTTTAGCGCAGTTTGGCGGGCTTGGCTATCAGGGGGGTGTAGGGTATCAGGCGGCGGTGCTTTTGAAAGGTCTGACCGATGATCCCGCCCGTGTTTATCTTGGTGCGCCCGCAGATGGGCGAGAATATCGGGGCGGCGGCGCGGGCGATGCTGAATTTCGGGCTGGAGCGGATGCGGGTGGTGGACCCGCGCGATGGCTGGCCCAGTCCCAAGGCGGTTGCGATGGCATCTGGGGCGGGGCGGGTGCTGGATGCGGCGGGGCTGTTTGCCGATGTTCCGGGCGCGATTGCCGATTGCGATTATGTTTTTGCCACCACCGCGCGGGGGCGGGAACTGACCAAGCCCGTGATGACGCCGGAACGGGCGATGGAACATGCGCGGGCCTTGACGGCGGCGGGCAAGCGGGTGGGCGTTCTGTTCGGGCCAGAGCGGGCAGGGCTGGAGAACGACGATGTGGTGCTGGCCAATGCCATTGTGACGGTGCCGGTCAACCCCGAGTTTCCCAGCCTGAACCTGGGGCAATGCGTGTTGCTGGTGGGCTATGAGTGGCGGCGTCAGACGGTCGAAGTGGCCCCGGAAGTGATGGAGATGGCGCGCACCGAGTTTGCCTCGGCGCTTGAGGTGCAAAAACTGGGCGATCATTTCGAGGAACGGCTGGACGAGGTCGGGTTCTTTTATCCGCCCGGCAAGGTCGACGGGATGAAGCAGTCGCTGCGCAACATGTGGTCGCGGCTGGGCCTGACGCGGGCAGAGGTGCAGACCTTCCACGGCATGCTGCGGCAGATTGCCTTTCGGTTGAAGCGGCAGGAGGGTGACGAGCGATAAGGGGCGCTCTCCCTCGGCGCAAGCGCCTTACCCCGGGAGATTTTTGAGCAGATCAAGGGGTGAGCCGTGGTGTCGCGGGGCCTTGATGCCTTGGGGGGGCAGGGCTAGGGTCCGGCCTCAAGCACAGGAGCAGTCGGATGGCGGGCAAGCGCAGCATATTTGAAGAAGTCGGTGCGGGCGGCGGGTTGCAGGCGGTGCCGGTGCGTGGGCTGATCGACGGGCGAAGCCGTGGCGCACGGCGGGGCATCCGGGCCTGGCTGGTGGGGTTGTTCCTGCTGGTTGCGGTGATGATCGCGGTGGGGGGGATGACGCGGCTGACCGACAGCGGGCTGTCGATCACCGAATGGAATCTGGTGATGGGCACGCTGCCGCCGCTGAACGAGGCGGTCTGGCTGTCGGAGTTCGGCAAGTATCAGAAAAGCCCCGAGTTTCTGCTGCAAAACAGCGCGATGACGCTGGACCAGTTCAAGGGCATCTATTGGTGGGAATGGGGTCACCGGGTGCTGGGGCGGGTGATCGGGCTTGTCTGGGCCATAGGCTTTGTCGGCTTCTGGGTGGCAAAGCAGATTCCGCAAGGCTGGATGCCGCGCCTGTTCTGGATCGGGCCGATGATCGGGGTGCAAGGCGCAATCGGGTGGTGGATGGTGGCATCCGGGCTGGAGGGCGCGCGGGTCGATGTGGCGTCCTATCGGCTGGCGCTGCATCTGGGCTTTGCGTTCGTACTGTTCGGGTTCTTGACCTGGTATGTGTTTCTTCTGGGCCGCAGCGAGGCCGATCTGTTGCAATCGCAGCGCGTCGGAGAGCGCAAGTTGGTCGGCATGACGACCGGTCTGATGCATTTTGCACTTCTGCAGGTGCTGCTGGGGGCGCTGGTCGCAGGGATTGACGCGGGGCGCGGCTTTCCGACCTGGCCCTTGATGAACGGTCAATTCTTTCCGGCGGATGCGTTTTATGTGCCGGGCGGGGTCTGGTGGCAGGCGTTCTTTGAAAATCCTGGGTTGGTGCAATTCATTCACCGGATGTCGGGGTATCTGCTGTTTGCCTTTTGCATCATCGTCTGGCTGCGCGGTCGGCGGTCGGTGCATCCCGTCACGCGGGGGGCCTATCACGGCGTGATGGCGATGATGGGGGCACAGGTCGCTTTGGGGATTGTGACGGTGCTGGTGGCCGCTCAAATGCATGTGGCGATCACCCATCAGATCGGTGCGGTAATCCTGTGGGTGCTTATTCTGCGGGCGCGGCATCTGGCGGCCTATCCGATTGCAGGGTCCATACGGGAAGGAACGGCATGAGCGGGAACAACAGGGCATATGCCGATCTGATGGCGTATCAGCGGCAGACCGAGGCGTTGGCTTCGGTGGCCGGACGGCTGGGTTGGGATCAGGAAACCATGATGCCGCGCGGCGCGGCCGAGCAGCGGTCCGAAGAGATGGCGGCGATCGAGGGAGTGTTGCACGCGCGGCGCACCGACCCGCGCATCGCCGACTGGCTGGGGCAAGCCGAAGCACCGGATGCCGAGGCAGAGGCGCAGGTGCGGGAAATCCGGCGCAGCTATGCGCGGATGACCAAGGTTCCGGGCGACCTTGCGCAAGAGCTGGCGCGGGTTACGTCAATGGCTCAGGGCATATGGGCTGACGCCAGGGCGCGGGAGGATGTGGCGGGCTTTCTGCCCACCTTGACCGAAGTCATCGGGCTGCGGCGGCACGAGGCGGAATGTCTGGCGCAGGGCGGCGATCTGTATGATGCGTTGCTGGATGATTACGAACCGGGGGCGACGGCCGACAGCATCGGCGCGATGTTCGATGCGATGCGGCCCCGGCTGGTGGCATTGCGTGGCGCAGTGCTGGACCGGGTAGGACCAGAGCCGTTGGCCGGTGTGTTTCCCGAGGCGGCGCAGATGCGGATGGCGCGCGATCTGGCCACGGCCTTTGGCTATGACTGGACGCGGGGGCGAATGGACATGGCGGTGCATCCATTCAGTTCGGGGTCGGGCAGCGACAGCCGGATCACCACACGGGTGGTCGAGACCGAGCCGTTCAACTGCTTTTATTCCACCATCCACGAGGTCGGGCATTCCAGTTATGAACTGGGTATCGACTCCGACTATGCAATGACCCCGATCGGGCATGGCGTGTCGATGGGGGTGCACGAAAGCCAGAGCCGGATTTACGAAAACCAGTTGGGCCGCAGCCGGGCCTTTACCGGCTGGATGTATGGCCAGATGGTGGACCGGTTCGGCGATTTCGGGGTCGACAGTGCCGAAGATTTCTACCGGGTCGTCAACCGGGTTCAGCCCGGCTTCATTCGCACCGAGGCCGACGAGGTCCATTACAACCTGCACATCATGATGCGGTTCGATCTGGAGCGTCGTCTGATTTCGGGCGATCTGACGGCTGGCGATCTGGAGGCGGCGTGGAACGATAGGTTTCGCGCTGATTTCGGCGGGGTGGTGGACCGGCCTTCGCAGGGGATGTTGCAGGACGTGCATTGGTCGGTCGGGCTGTTTGGCTATTTTCCGACCTATACGCTGGGCAATGTCTTTGCGGGCTGCCTGCACCAGGCATTGCGCGCGGCGGTGCGGGGGCTGGACGATCAGTTGGCGGCGGGGAACACGTCGGGGGCAACGGGCTGGCTCCGCGAGAATCTGCAGCGTCACGGTGGGCTCTTTGCGCCGCGTGACACCGTGGCGCGGGCTTGCGGGTTTGAGCCGGATGAGGGGCCGCTGCTGACGTATCTGGAAACCAAGTTTGCAGATCTTTACGGGTTGTGAACCCGGCCGACACGCCTGACCGGGGTGATCCGCTGGCGGTGTGGTTGCTGGCGGTGGGACAGACGCTGATTTACGCGTCGCTTTACTATGCGTTCGCGGCGTTGCTGCCTTCGTTGGTGGCGGCGACCGGCTGGAGCAAGGCGCAACTGGCGGCGGGGCCGACGCTGGCCTTCCTGATCACGGCGGGGCTGACGCCGGTTACCGGGCGGCTGGTGGACCGGGGCTGGGGCGGCGACATGCTGATCTGGATGCCGGGGCTGGGAGCGCTTGGGCTGGTCGGGTTGGGGTTTGCGAAAACGCCGGGGGTCTGGCTGGCGCTGTGGGCCGTGGTCGGTGTGGCGCAAGCCGGTTCGTTCTACGAGACGTGTTTCGCGTTTCTGACCCGCAGGTTGGGCGGCGGCGCGCGGGCCGCAATCACGCGGGTGACGCTGGTGGCGGGGTTTGCCGGGACGCTGGCCTTTCCGTTGGGGGCTGTGCTGGCGCAGGCGTTCGGCGGGCAGGGGGCGCTGGTCGCATTTGCCGCGCTGGTGGTTTTGGGGGCGGTTCCGGTGAATGTCTTGGCGGTACGGCGGCTGCGGCGGCTTGATCTGGCGGGGGTGGGGCGCCCTGCCCCGGAGCCGGGCGCGCTGATGGCGGCGCTGCGGCGACCGGCGTTCTGGGGGATCGGCGCGATTTTCGGGCTGACCTATCTGAGCCATTCCATTCTGGTCACCTATGCACTGGTGCTGTTTGCCGAACGCGGGGCGGCGGCGGGGGTGGCAGTGCTGGCTGCATCCTGCATCGGGCCTGCGCAGGTGGCAGGGCGGGCCGTTCTGATGATGAACGAGACGCGGGTCAGCACCAAGGCGGCAACGGTGTGGTCGCTTGGGTCCGTGGTCGGGGCCGCGGTCCTGCTGTGGTTGGCGGGAATGGCCCCGGTGCTGATCTTTGGCTTTGCGCTGTTGCAGGGGGCGGGGTTGGGGTTGTCGTCGATCTTGCGCCCGGTCTTGTTGGCCGAGGTGTTGGGACGGCGCGGGTTTGGCAGCATTTCCGGCGCGGCGGCAGTGGCCCCGATCCTTGGCACGGCGGCGGGGCCGGTGGTGGGGGCGTGGCTGTTTGGGATCGGGCCGTCGGCGGTTTACGGGGCCTGTCTGGCGATGGCGGCTGCGGGGTTCGGCATCGGGCTGGTGCTGTTGCGCAGGTAAGGCAGGGGGCATTCTGCCCCCTCTTGGCCTGCGGCCAATTCACCCCCTGAGGATATTTTCAGACAGAAAATGCAGGGCTCAGGCTTGCCAATCCGGTTTGCGTTTCTCGAGGAAGGCGGTGATGCCTTCGTTCGTGTCCTGGTTCAGCATGTTTTCCACCATGACGCGGCCCGTATGGTCATACGCGGCCGCGAGGCCAAGTTCGGCTTGTCGGTAGAAAGCCGCCTTGCCGATTCGGACGGCAGCGCCGAGTTTGCCTGCGATGGTTTCGGCAAGGGTCCGCGTGGCGGTATCGAGGTCCCCGGGTGCCGTCACGCGGTTGACGAGACCTGCTTCGCGGGCGCGGGCGGCGTCGAGGAATTCGCCGGTTGTCAGCATCTCGAACGCGACGGCCGGGGGGACTTTGCGCGTCAGGGCGACCATCGGGGTGGAACAGAACAGGCCGATGTTCACGCCGTTGACGCCGAACCGGGCTTGCGTCGATGCAACGACGAGGTCGCAGGACGCCACAAGTTGACAGCCCGCTGCGGCAGCGGTGGCGTGGACTTGCGCGATGATGGGTTGGGGCAGGGCAACAATCGTTTGCATCAGCGCGGCACAGCGGGCGAACAGGTCGGCAAAAGCGGCAGCGCCGTTGTCAGTCGCGGTGCGGGCGGCCTGCATTTCCTTGAGGTCGTGGCCTGCACAGAAGGCACGGCCCGTGCTGCGCACGATCACCACACGGATCTCTGCATCCTGCGCGATGCGGTCCAGTTCCTCATGAAGGGCGGCGATCATCGCGTCGGACAGGGCGTTGAGGCTGGCAGGCGCGTTCAGCGTCAGGGTCGCAATGCCTCCTTCATCGGCCCGCAGCAGGATCGGTTCCATCGATGTATCCCGCCCCCGCTGCCGGATCAGGTCTTGGCGACGGTGAACTGGCCCTCGATCTGGGCACCGCTTTCGATGATCAGGGTCGTGTAGGTGATGTCGGCGGCCACCCGCGCGGCGGCGCGCAGGGTAAAGTTGTCGGACGAAACGCGCCCGTCAAGCTTGCCCTTGACCTCGACCGTTTCGGCGGTGATCGTTCCGGCGACGCGACCTTCTGCCCCGACGATCAGGCCCCGCGCCGACAGGGTACCTTCGATTTCGCCCAACACCTCGATCGTGCCATTCGAGGTGATTTCGCCGACAATCTTGAGGTCTTGGGCCAGCACCGATTTGGTATTGGACGCGGGGCGGGGGATTGGGGCGCTGGTGGGGTCGGAGGTCTTGTTGAACATGGTGGCTTCCTTGGGTCCGGTTGGCCGATATGGACCCTATGGGCGGCAGGCGGTCAAGGGTTTGCGGTCGCTGCGGGCGCTTTCGCGCCGTTTGCGTGTCGCAGGCAGACCGGACGGACCGCCGTCGGGGTGATTGAGTGGGGCAGGCGGGGTGTCGAAGGAGAAACGGATGACGTGTCAGGACGGGTTCTTTCAGCCGGTATCGGGGCTCGACCTGCCGCGATTCGCAGGGATACCGACGTTCATGCGGCTGCCGCAGGTCGGGTTCGACCATCCGCGCATCCGTGAAGTTCAGATCGGGTTGATCGGCGCGCCCTGGGATGGCGGAACGACCAACCGGCCCGGTGCGCGTCATGGCCCGCGCCAGTTGCGCGATCTGTCAACCATGATCCGGGCGCAAAACGGCGCGACCTGGGTCGCGCCGTTCGATTTGGCGCGCTGTGCCGATCTGGGGGACGTGGCTCCGAACCCCGGCGATTTGATGGACAGCCTCGCGCGGATGGAGGCTTTCTATACTCTGGTGCGGGGGTTGGGGATCCGCCCGCTGACGGGCGGGGGAGATCATCTGTGTACATTGCCGATCCTGCGGGCCTTTGGGCGCGGGCGGCCCCTGGGGATGGTGCAGTTCGACAGCCATACCGACCTGAACGACATCTATTTCGGGACCAGCCGCTATAATCACGGCACACCGTTCCGGCGCGCGGTGGAAGAGGGGGTTCTGGACCCCAAACGATACGTTATCATCGGGGTCCGCGGCACAGCGTACGGGCGAGAGGACTGGGAGTTTGCGACCAGCGTGGGGATCAGGATCATCCCGATCGCCGAGTTCCATGCGCGGGGGGCCGAGGATGTGATGGTCGAGGCGCGCGAGATCTTGGGCGAGGGCGAGACTTATGTGACCTATGACATTGACTTTGTGGACCCTACCTTTGCGCCGGGCACCGGGACGCCGGAGGTGGGCGGGCCGAATTCATGGGCTGCGTTGCAGGTGGTGCGGGGGTTGCGCGGCTTGAATGTGGTGGGGGCCGATCTGGTAGAAGTTTCGCCGCCGTTCGATGCGAGCGGCGGGACGGCCTGGTTGGGGGTCAATCTGATGTTCGAGATGCTATGCGTGATGGCGGAACGGGTGGAGAGCGCTGCCCCCACACCCCGGGTGATTTGAGCCGGTAGCAAAGTTTGAGCAATCAGGAGAACAGGAGAGCGGGATGGTTGATCTGGTCATTCGAAATGCGAAGGTGCTGACGATGGACCCGTCTTGCCCGAGGGCGGAGGCGGTGGCGATATCGGGCGGCCGGATAGTGGCGGTGGGCGGGGCCGACGTGGGGGAGATGTCAGCGGCACGGGTGATAGATGCGGGCGGGCGGACTGTGCTGCCTGGGTTTGTCGAGAGCCACATGCACTTGTTTGGTGGGGCGGAGTTGAGCCATCTGCAACTGGGCGGGGTCCGGGGCATTGCGGCGCTGCGGGCGGCGTTCGAGGGGTTTGCGGTGCTTAGACCCGGGACGGGGTTGTTGCTGGGCGAAGGGGTGGATTACGGGGTGCTGGACCATGCCGTGACGCGCCACGATCTGGATGCGGCGATGCCCGATCGGCCGATTGCGATCCGGTCGATGGATCATCACACGGTTTGGGCGAACACGGCGGCCTTGACGGCGGCAGGCCTTTTGCACGGGGCGGTGATGCCGCGCGGGCATGAGGTGGTGATGGGGCCGGATGGGATGGCGGCGGGCGAGTTGCGCGAATTCGAGGCGTTCGACGCGGTGCTGGCACTGGCGGGTGTGGCGCGGATGTATCTGGGGATCGCACGGGGAGCGGAGCCTGAGGTCTGGCCTTCGGACGCCGAGCGGGCGGTCGATAAGGACCATCTCGCGCGGGGGATGGTGCATTGTGCGGCGGAGGGGATCACCACTCTGGTCTGCATGGATGGCAACCGATACACTTTGGCGTTGCTGACCGAAATGCAGGCCGAAGGGCGGTTGACGCAGCGGGTCAAGGTGCCCTTCCATTTCAAACCGGGGATGCCGCTGTCGGAGTTGGACCGGGCAGAGGCGATGCGGGCGGAGTTTGCGGGGGAGTGGATCAGCTCGGGGTTTGTGAAGCTGTTCATGGACGGGGTGGTGGACAGCCGGACGGCGGCGATGCTGCAGGATTATCCGGGGCATCCGGGAGAAAAGGGCGACTTGCTGTTTTCTGCCGAGGAGTTTCAGGCTTTGGCCATCGAGATTGATCGCCGGGGGCTTCAGATCGCAGTTCATGCGATCGGCGATGCGGCGGTGCGCAACACGGTCGACGGCTATCAGGCAGCCCACGAGGCAAACGGGGCGCGCGATAGCAGGCACCGTATAGAGCACATCGAGTTGATCAACCGGGCGGATATTCCCCGGATCGCTGAATTGAAGATCACCGCGAGTCTGCAGCCGCCGCATCCGCCGGGTGCAATGGATTTCGCGCTGGTCGGGCTGGACTGTCTCCCGCGCGAGCGGTGGCGTGACGCCTATCTGTGGCGGACGATTGTCGATGAGGGCGCAGCGGTTTGCTTTGCCAGTGATTGGCCGGTGACGGATGTGTCGGTGCTGCGGGGGTTGCAGGCAAGCCAGACGCGGGTGCCTTACGGGGCGGACTGCAGGGATGAGCGGCTCGGGCTGATGGACAGCCTGCGCGCGTATACTTCGGGGGGGGCGTGGGCCGCGCATCTGGAAGGGGTGACAGGGTGTCTCAGGGTCGGGTTGGCGGGTGATCTGGTGCTTTTGGGCGGAGATATCGAGGCAGTAAAGGCTGGGGGAATCGCCGGCCTGGGAATCGCTCTGACGGTATGTGGTGGAGAAATTACCTACCAAGTGCCGGAAGCTGCCTGATTCTGTGGATTGTTCTGGGGATGAAACTGCCCTCATCCGGGCAGGCTGCGCGGAATCCCCAGCTTTTGGGGGTACTGACAAGAAAATGTCATGTTCGGCGATTTTTTCCCTTGCGGGTTCCGCTCTCCCGGCCTAAGTACGGCTTCACCGAAACAGAAGGGATGCGGAAACGCGGAACGGATGTGTTGGCAAACGGCGGAAAGCGCCGTGTGAAAATTCTTGAGGCATGACGGCAGATACGCCCGAGGTTCGGGTGTGCTGTGCGTTTGTGTCCGTGCTCTTTGAAAAGTATATGAATGAAGGGATATGTGGGCGGTTTGGGCGCATCGGCGTTTGACTGTTTGCATATCGGCCAGGTAGGGGAGCGGGCGCGAGTCTGTTGACCGATGATCTTGGTGAAAGCTTCACGGTTTGTGGGTTCTTGTTGCTTCGGTGACATGAGCACATGAATTGTTAAGACCTATATTCGTTCCGAGTATAGGCAGATGTGCGAAGGTTCGACGTCAAGGACACGCAGAAATGCGTTTCAACTTGAGAGTTTGATCCTGGCTCAGAATGAACGCTGGCGGCAGGCCTAACACATGCAAGTCGAACGGGTCCTTCGGGACTAGTGGCGGACGGGTGAGTAACGCGTGGGAATATGCCCTTTGGTTCGGAATAGCCTCGGGAAACTGGGAGTAATACCGGATAAGCTCTTCGGAGGAAAGATTTATCGCCAAAGGATTAGCCCGCGTTGGATTAGGTAGTTGGTGGGGTAATGGCCTACCAAGCCGACGATCCATAGCTGGTTTGAGAGGATGATCAGCCACACTGGGACTGAGACACGGCCCAGACTCCTACGGGAGGCAG
>Ga0105046_10016660_pt1 | contig 11281 bp, 10 predicted proteins | sample MAT03_FD_78385 | JGI IMG/M metagenome (GOLD analysis project Ga0105046, IMG submission 78385) | Freshwater microbial communities from Lake Fryxell liftoff mats and glacier meltwater in Antarctica - MAT-03 (megahit assembly) | ecosystem: Environmental > Aquatic > Freshwater > Ice > Liftoff...
ATGCGGGATCTCAACGCTAGCTTTACGAGCTGCAAGGATGCAATTGTCCTTAGCGTCTGCATCGACTTCGATATCGTTAACGATTACCTTTGCCACTTGTGTCGTTTCCGGATGGGTGTTGATGGTAAAACGATTGTCCCAATCGTTTGTGTGTTAATCCAAAGCAGTTGGGACAACTGCTCTACTCTGTTTCTCTTTTAATGGGCACCGACTAGGGATTTGCTTTCGCTCTTCCTACCGCTTTTGATGTACTCTTCGAATTCAGGTCGGAATTTATTGATCGCTGTCTTCATCGGCCAAGCGGCACCGTCTGCCAAACCGCAAATCGTTGTCCCTGGAATCGTTCCGATCGAAGAGGAGATCTCCAGCAGCACGTCGATGTCACTCAGCTTGCCATGCCCCTGTCGAATTCGCTCAAGAATCTTGGTCGACCAAGCGGTTCCCTCTCGGCACGGTGTGCACTGACCACACGACTCGTGAGCAAAGAACCGACATGCGTTGTAAAGGACATCGATCATGCTCGTATGATCGTCGATCACGATCACCGCGGCTGTACCCAACCCTAAGCAACCGACGCGTCCCGGACCTGCAAAATCGAGCGGTGTATCGAGTTCCTTTTCGCTCATGAAGCCCATGCTGATCCCGCCTGGGACCACAGCCTTGGCCTTGCGACCTTTCCAGACACCACCGCCATGCTTATCGATCAAGTCACGGGCGGATATACCCATCGGTAGTTCGACAAGTCCAGGTTTGTTCACATGTCCGCTAATGCAATAAAGCTTCGGACCGTACGAACCCGCATCGCGTGCGTTGTTCGGATCCTTTGGAATCCCCATGGACATAAACCAATCGGCGCCCTTGTTCAGAATGTGCGGAATACAAGCCAGTGTCTCGACGTTGTTGACGACGGTTGGACGTCGAAATGCTCCCTCGATCGCAGGAAACGGTGGCTTGATTCTGGGCCAAGCTCGCTTGCCCTCGAGGCTCTCAATCAGACCTGTCTCTTCACCGCAAATATAAGCACATGCGCCTCGGTGCAAGTGGACATCCAGGTCATAACCCGATCCCAAAATATTCTTGCCTAGCAAGTTGTTATCGTACATCTCGTCGATCGCGTCCTTGAGAACTCGATAGCAGCGACCGTATTCGTACCTAAGGTAAAAATAGGCCGTCGTCGTTCGAGTCGCAAAACTACTAATGACGATCCCTTCCAGCACTTGGTGCGGATCCTCTTCGATCAAAACGCGGTTATTGAATGTGCCCGGTTCGCTCTCATCGCCATTGACGCATAGATAGATCGGGCCGGTGACGTCTTTCGGCAAAAATGTCCACTTGAGCCCCGTAGGAAAGCCCGCACCGCCCCGGCCACGTAGGCCCGAGGCCTTTACCAAGTCGATGACTTCGGTGTTCTTCATCGACAATGCTTTGGCCAACGCCTGATAGCCTCCGTCGGCTTTGTAGGTCGACAGGGTATGACTATTCGGCTGGCCCACTCGCCCTAGCAAGATCGGCTTGAATTCTTCGTTGCTCATACTCAGCCTCGCACCATTCTTTCAACATCGTCCGCCGTGACACACAAACTCAACTCGTCATCTACCAACATGCAAGGCGCTCCATCGCAAGCACCAAGACACTCAGCCAACTCCAATGTGACTTGGCCGTCTGGCGTGGTTTGGCCAGGCTGAATACCCCATCGCTCGCAAAGTTCGGCCAACAACTCTTCTCCACCTCGCAACATGCACGGTAGCGACCGACAAATCCAAACCCGCTTCTTACCTAGTGGATCTTCTTCCGTTCGAAAGAAACCGTAAAAGGACAGCGTGTCGTTGATCTGAGCGGGCGACAGCTCAAGCATGTCTGCAATCTCCTTAATGGCCTTGCGACTCACGCATCCCTTTTCCTCCTGAACTATGTGCAATGCAGGCAGGGTGACCGCCTGTTTGCTTGGGTAGCGACCGAGATGATCCTCAATCACTTTCTTTGCGTTATCACTCAATTCGCTCATCGATCCAACTCCGCAGCGATGATGTTAATACTTCCTAAAACAGCCGCTACGTCGCTCAACATGCAGCCCCGTATCAACTTTGAAAACAATGCAAAGTGCAAGATCGATGGCGGACGTGTCCTCGCTCGATAAGCACGAAACGTCCCATCGCCAACGATGTAGTAACCAAGCTCGCCGTTCGGTGACTCGGTCGCTGCATAGATCGATTCCTTCGGACAGGGCATCTGCCGATTCGGCATCACGTTTTCGAAATGGTGAATAAGACCCTCGATACTGCGATAGACTTCTTTTTTATCAGGCATCCCCGCCTTGCCTGATTCGCCAGCGAATATAGGGCCTTTCGGAAGCTTGTCTATCGCTTGCTCAATGATCTTGATGCTTTCGAGCATCTCCATCATTCTCACTTGGAAGCGAGCATAACAATCACCACCTTGGCTTGCGCAAACGTCGAAATCAAAATCATCGTAAGCAAGATAAGGTTCGTCGCGGCGCAGATCTCGCGTCACACCGCTAGCTCTCGCGGTCGGACCAGTCGCCCCGCCCGCAATCGCTTCTTCGCGTGACAACACACCCACATCGCGGGTACGTTCGACAAAGATTCGATTCTTCATCACCAGCCCACTGAAATCGCGATAGACCTTGGGGAAGTTCCGGACAAAGTCCTTTACCATTTTTACCCAGTCATCCGTCACGTCGTACAGCAGACCACCAACGCGTGTGTAGGACGTATGAAAACGCTGCCCAGAAGCCCGCTCGCAGATTTCGTAAATGGTCTCGCGCTCATTGAACGCGTACATAAACGCGGTTGCACCACCGAGATCCAATACGCATGTCCCAAGGCATAGCAAGTGATCATGCAATCGCATCAATTCGGCAAAGATAGTGCGAATGTATTTGCAACGCGGAGTCAGCTCGATGCCTAACAACTTTTCAACCGCATGGTGCCAAGCGATCTCATTGGCCATCGGCGACACGTAGTTCATTCGGTCGACGATCGTAACGTACTGATTGAAGTCCAAGACTTCGCCTAGCTTCTCGAAACCGCTATGCAAGAAGCCGATATCAGGCTCCGCATCGATTACCATTTCGCCGTCGAGCTGCAACACCAAACGCAACGTCGTGTGTGTGGCTGGATGCTGAGGACCAAAGTTGAGGGTCCAGAGTCCTTCGCGTTTATCGGCATCCAAATCCGGACTATCAAGCAGTTCTAAAGGCATGCTGAAAAACTCCGCTTAGCTTTCTGCTCGAGTGATAACTGGGAAATTATGACGCTCGCCTCGACCCTTGACAGGATAGTCTTTTCGCAACGGAAACGACTGAAAGTCATCTGGCAGTAGCAGCCGCTTGAAATTGGGGTGCCCTGCGAATATGATTCCGTACATATCGTAAACTTCGCGTTCAAGCCAATCCGCACCAAACCAAACCGAGGTCGCAGACGGAATCGTCAAGTCGGGCTCATTTAAATAAGTCTTCGCAATCAAACGCATGCCCGAGTCGATATTGAGCAAGCAATAAACCACTTCAAAGCGATCGTTTACGTTGCCGTACTCCAGCAAGTCCACTGCAGTCAGGTCAGTCAACTGATCGAAGCCAGACTGTTTAAATGCATTCAAGCACTTGAGCAGTTCGCCGGATGGACAGATCACTCGAGTTTGCCCCCGGAACTCGGACCACTCGAGCGCAACGCCAGACAGCAAATCTGCAAGCCGCGATTTGAGGGGTCCCATGTCGATCGGTTTTGAATCGGTTGTTTCGTTTGCCATATTCTGACGCAGCTAATTTAGTTTTTAGTGAACTGGATCGTACTTTTGGTCTTCGAGCTTAAACCCATTGCGCTCTCGGATTCGAATCAGCTCATCCTCATCGAACCGAGAAGGCCCCTCGGGCAAGATTCGCAACTTGAACTCCCGGGCGTTGATAGTCCCACCCGACTGAATTTTTTCTTGAAGGTCAATGATTGACCGAATGAGTTGCTCAGGTCTTGGTGGACAACCCGGAACATAAACATCGACAGGCATAAACCTATCGACACCCTGAACAACCGAGTACGTATCGAACACGCCACCCGTACAGGCGCATGCGCCCATGGATATGCACCATTTTGGCTCCGGCATTTGCAACCATATTCGCTGCAGGACCGGCAACATCTTCATAACGACCCGCCCAGCCACAATCATCAAATCGCACTGCCGAGGCGAGAATCGCATGACCTCACTGCCAAATCGAGACAAGTCATGCTTGCTCGCCGCCGTACTCATCAACTCAATACCACAGCAAGCTGTGGCGAACGGCATTGGCCACAAACTATGCGCCCGACCCCACGATGCCGCAGCATCGAGCGTGGTCAAGAATATATTGTCACCGAGTTGTTTATTTATTTGCGTCGCCAATCAAAGACTCCTTTGCGGTATGCAACAACGTAAGCGAGAGCTAAGGTCGCCATCAAAACGATGAGGACAGCAAGAACAGCACTCCGGAATGCAACTGGAATTCCATCCGGAGCCAGCAATGCAACTGCCCATGGATAAACGAAAAGTAGCTCGATATCGAAAACCAGAAATAAGATTGCAATGAGATAAAACTTGACGTCGAATGGCTTGCGGGCGTCGCCAATCGGATCCATTCCGGACTCGTATGGCGCCCCTTTAACCTTGGTCCTCTTCTTAGGAGCAACAAGATGGGGCAGGATCAGCGAAACCGCCGCAAAGCCAATGACGGCGATCAGATAAATAAGTATCGGTAAGTAATTTGCCACGGCCAAATCCTGCGGACGGCGACTTTGTGAGAAGTTTCACAAACTATTCAGGAGTATTGTAGGGAGCAGCCGGATTTTGTCATCGGCAGTTTAGAAAGATTTTTCGGAATGAAGATGCCTGTCGCGAGCTCGACAGAAATAACTTCGACCACCATGAGGCCATTCCCTATCTTCATTTGCCTTGGCGACTGAAGTTGCGAGTAAAGTGCAAAAGGCATTTACCAGCCGCTGATGTCATCGCGGTCGTCTTTAGCCCAACGGGCTAAAAACGCAAGAACGCAACACAGCAAACACTTCAATCTACTCATCTTTCAGCATACATTAAGGCCAACGCGGAACAAAAGGCGTATAAACATAACTCTTGCGATCTGCTATTTGTCGCACAGCCCAGGCGGAGCGGCGGAGCCAGGGAACAAGAATTAGAAATGGTGGCGATTAGTGAGAAGTCTCGAGAAATCTCTGGCTTTCGGCTCTAGCGCGACAACCAACTCCACAACTCGGCCATCGGCTTGATTTCGGAAGACCCTATGCTGCCCCTCGCGTACGCGATTCGATTGTAATAGATCCCGAGCATACTGAAGTGTTCCTGCTGCTCGGGAAATCGGCGCGCTAAACGTCTTACAAATTCTTCAGGTGTTTCGTCTTCTCGCCGAACGACTCGATGTTCGTACCCCCATGACATGACGGCCCGATACATGTGCCGGACGATTTGCTCCCGACTCCAGTTGCCGCCAGAAGCAAATGGGTTCTCAAACGAGCTAAAGGGTGGATACAAATCGGCCAGCGTCACAGCCCCCTCAACCACGGAATCGGCTGGAACCAACGACTTCTTTTTTCGACCGAACAAAGCACTTAGCCAATCTCGAAAACTCTGGAACGCTTGCATCAATTCCTTTCGATACTTGATGCCGAAAACAATCGCCACGATCAAAAGGATTAACATCGCAAGCCATTGAAATACGGCAGGTAGATTCCATTCAACGGACATGGAAGGAGCTTGTTTTTGTTGCTGCTGCTGTTGTTCGGGTGCTTGTTTGGGTTCGGCTTGTTTGGCCTGATTGTTGTCCTTTGGCGCAGGCTTTTCTCCTTGCTGCGGATCTCGCTTTTCGGGCTGCTGCGGATCGTTTTTAGCAGAGTCAGGCTCTTTGGCTTGTTTCCCATTAATCTGGTTGTCTTCGTTCTTGCGCTGCTCACCATCGGATCGTTCTCCCTTGGATTCACCCTTCTTGTCATCGTTCTTATCACTTTCTCCGCTCGGGCTCTTTTCAGATTGCTGTTTGTCGGATTGCTTGCCATCCTTTTTTTGTGATCCGCCCTCCGCTTGGCCCTTGCCATCTTTCGAGCCATCTTTTTTGCCGCCATCAGCTTTACCCTGGCCCTTCTCTGCACCTTTCTGATTTGCTTCTTGTTCATCTTGAGGTTGGGCACCATTCGGTTTCCCTTGTTTCGGCCCTTCGCCCTCGGCTCCTTCAGGTCCCCAGCCCCACTTATTCGCCTTCAAGTCGTCGCGACTTGTTATCCGAAAGGGCAATTCCATCGAAAGTAGCGAGTGGCTTGGAATCGGTAGCAGGGAAAGAACAAAGAGGACAAGAAAAACACTAGCCATACCAATCGCCATCCAACGAACAGCAAACGAGGTTTCCATCGGCACGCTACGCTCTCGAAGATACTTTCGCAATGACAAAAGCGAAATCAACACCAACAGAAACATCGAACTGAGCAGATAGCAAAACAGATAGGTAAACGCCCATCGCCGGTCGGTGGGATTCCGAATGACCATTTGCCCCAGCCCGAACAATGGCAGAGCGAGCAATGCAAAATAGAGAACCCAAACGCCCGGATTATGTTTGCGCATTCTAGACGATTTCTTAAGCATTAAGTCGGGCGAAGTTCCGTCTGTCGGCGGCACCGCCCCTGATTTCGGCTCCGTTTGTTTGCGTTCGCTTTGAACCAAACCGAGCGACTGCAAAAGGCCAACACCCGTGCTTTGCTGCTGCTCATTCATCGAAGTACAGTCAAACGTAATTCTATCCGCTAGTACCGCCACCAAGACCAACAACCCAAGCAAAATGGGAAAGCTCAAAAAAGCCAACGGCCCAGTAACAGTCATGAACTGCGGAGCAACAAAGAGCGTCGCCCCACCGAGCGGAAACATATACACAAATGCCAACTGTCGACTCTGCTCAATGGCGATTCTCGCAATAAGTACTGCGGCAACTGTATAGAGCCCCAATATCCACATCAGCCGAATAATGAAAGGGCCTTCGTAGCAAACCATGATGATGAAATAGACCAGCGAACCGATCATGCCGATGATGAAAACGGGTGCAATCGCTGCCAAGAAAAAGTCTAAACTTTCCGGCCTTGCTTTCTTTTCGTTCACCATGTTTGAAGAAACCTATTCGATCTTCGACGTGACAACTCTCAGAAGTTCCTTTTCTCGCTTGGCCAATAATTTGCCTTCCCAAGGTAACAGCCAACGATACGCCAATATCGAGCCAATCAACCAGGGAATCGACAAAAGCAAAGCAATCGGAAGCACTCCGATCATCGGGAAATATCGCTCGAGCAGCCATTCTAGTCCGAGCGGCAGCAACGCCAAACCTGTAATGGCGGGCATGAACATGCTCAACACAAGACTAAAGAGGACGGGCACAAGATTGAACTGCTTTGGTTGAATGCTGCCGGCAGCAAGAGGGAACGGCGTCAAGATGGACATCACATTGGTTAGTAGACAATAGAGCGGCAGGATCGCAGCGGATAGCAATACAGAACATAGCAACTTGTCGATCGCCATCCCAAAAAATATGGCGAACGCCAACGCCAAAAGGAACGTCTGCAATAGCAAAAATGGCGTTGTTGCCAAATTGCGAGCGAGCAAAATGCGATCTCGACGAATTGGCGAAAGTACAAACGCGCGAAACCCTGCACGATCATACGCAAACAAATTTCCAAGCATTCCGGAAGTAATAAACATACTACACGCAGAAAAGCCGACGACGATCGCCGCCTTGAGTTCGTCGATGGGTGGCAGCTGCCAAGCTTGCACCACACCAAAAAGAATGAATGGCACGATGAGCGGTAACAGCAGATAAAGCTTGACCTCAGGTGCGCGTGTCATGGACTGCAGGGTCATCGCAATAACGGCAGAGGTCTCATTCGAGACAAAAGGAATTTCGCGTTCGACCAATCGCAATCGCTTGCGCTCACCCACTCTGGGCTCCGAAGCCAGTGCCGGTCCACTGAGGTTCGCCTTCGGCAATGCAACGTTGCGAACTGTTCCACTTGCTCGTGAATCCGTTTCGCCTTTGTAGAATCTAAGCGTCTGTCGATAGTTTCTTCGCAACGAGACCAGCCCCACTAGCGCCATCGCTAGAGTCAACCACAGTACATGCATCGTTCCGGAAACAATAGACTCAACGCAGCCAGCCATCCAAAGGGGCGGGAAATAAAGGTTAGCTTGTCGAATGCGATTGAGCCAAAGAGCGCTCACTTCGGCACGGGCCAGCTCGCGCTGTTCGCGTTGCTCTCTCTTTGCAGCAGCGTCACTTGCTTTTTGTTCCGCCTCGTCTTCGAGTTCTTTGGCCGCCGCAATCGCGGCTTGTTCCTGGTCTGCAATATTCGCAGTCGGCTCGTTGGGTGTGGCCTTGCTATCGGTTGATTCCTGTGGCTCGACTTCGGAAACGATGCTCTCGATTGCAGGCAACGTTTGCGGAGTCACCACCACTGGAGGTGCAGGCATCGCCTCAATGCGATTTCGTTGCGACTCATTCCGAGCAAACCGAGTTGCAAAGATGGCTGGGATCTGCGAGACCACGATGATGCAAAGCGGCACGAGGATCATGACCATCTGGCGTCGTCGCGGATTGGACATGAATGCAGCAAGCCAACCCTGCAACTGATAAGTTAATGCAGTGATCGCGATAGCGAAAACGGTAAACGGAACAAAAAACAAAAGTGCGATTGGCCCAACGGACAAGCAAGAGCCCAAAATGAAACCGACACAGAAAGTACACAAAGAAACAAATGTCATGCTCATCAAAGAACTAAGGTAGTTGATTGCGAACGCTTGCGAAAAAGATACCGGCAAGTGCAGAATCCGATCAAACGTAATGGCATCGGAACGCTGTATGTCTGTCGCAACATAGATCACCCAGATAAAGCAAAATAGTGCAATGAACCCATCCCAAAGGAGAAAGTAGTTCTCAACAGGAACCAACCTTGAAACGAAAGCTCCCAGAATGCCACCAACAACAAACAGCCCAAGAACCACAATCGCAAACGAGATGAGTAGGATGGCAGCAAGTGCTTTACCCAGCGCAGAACCATGCCTAAGTTGATTGGAGCGTATACGCCAACGAAGCCAAACAAAAGTTTGAAAATGGTTTAGTGTGTTACGGAGCCCAGTTTTTTGCATGATTGAAGCCGAATTCAATTCGCACCGCTTTGTTCCAGCCAGTCCAGCTTTACCGTTTGATTCTTGTCGGCGCCTGTAGCCTGCAAGAAACACATTTCCAATGACCCATTGACGTGGATATCGTCCATGGAGGATTGCTGAATCAACTTGCCGTTTTGGATGATGCCGACGTGTGTGCAGAGCCGTTCGACAATTTCGAGAACGTGCGAGGTTAAGAAAACGGTCGAGCCCTTAGCGACAAAGTTGGACAAGAGATCGCGAATGGTTAAAGAAGCGACCGCATCAACTCCTTCAAAGGGCTCGTCGAGGAAAAGCAACTTTGGATTGGGCAATAGTGCGGCAGCCAGAGACAATTTTTTTCGCATGCCATGCGAGTACTCGAGGACCAACTTCTTCGTCTCGCGTTCGAGCGACAGCAACTGGAGCATTTCATCGCTCCGTTGACGAATGGTCCCTCTAGCCAAACCATGAATGCGTCCAACGAATATCAAATATTCAATTGCCGTCAAATTGTCGAACAAGGCGAGGTTTTCGGGAATAACACCGATGTGTCGCTTGGCCTCAAGCGACTCAGCGTCGTCCAGCATGTTGCGACCGAGCACTGAAACCGTGCCAGTAGTCGGCGTCAAAAGACCCGTCAGCATCTTGATAGTCGTCGATTTGCCCGCCCCATTCGGGCCGAGAAATCCGTAGAACGTGCCGCATTCGACTTTTAGATTGACCGAATCGACAGCCGTCTGATTTCCAAAAACACGAGTCAGCTGCCTGGTTTCAATAGCAATTTGCGTCACAATGGCCCTAATCCGACGAGTACGGTAGATCTTTCTAATCCAATGTAATCGAAACAGGACAGGTCGTGGATCGTGTCATTTCGATTTGTCGGACGAGTGTTCCAGCCGGTGGGAATCTACAAAGTCACCCGCTTGTAATTTTTGAAAGCCCTGACCATCGCTCAAGACAAACACCGCCCCGTCGCCAACCACACGCGACCGTTCCTCGGTAACGAACAAGCCCGTCGATTCATCGATCCCTAACCCGATGCGTTTCGGATGCGTTTCAATCGCTTTCATCAGTCGCCCATGGCGATTGCGTTGGCTGAAATGTTGATCGACAATCGCACCAGGAAGAAACTGCATTCCTTCTGCAAAGCGTGGTTCCTCTTCGCCATTCTCAATCCGTTTGCTCGAGGCAATCATGGTGCTCGATGCGATCGCTGCTCCGGCACTCGTTCCGCCGACAATTCCCCCACGAGCTAATATCGCATGTAGCTCCTTTTCGATCGGTGTCCCTACAAAACGGTCCGATAGTCGTTGCTGTTCGCCACCGCTGATCCAAACTGCAGTTGCATCTCGCATCTTGGCCACCAGAGATGAGGCCAACGCTTCCTCGCGATTCGCAGCATGGACAATTTCAATTTTCTTCCAGCGAAATTGGGACCAGTAGTCAATCCACATTGAATAGTCACCATTATCCGAACGAGGCGATGCGGTTGGAATCAGTACGAGCGTTCCTTCCTCGCCCTTGCCAAGCTTATGAAACTCTTCGCGAATCGAGAGCGGTATGATTCCGCCGCCGCACAAGAGCAAAGTCCCTTGAAATGGATTCGGTCGGACTATCGAAAAATCGGAACTCAGCCTCTTCGAATTCGGCATTACATCAGCGACTACCGAACCGATCGGCATCTGTGCGGTACAGCTTGAAACAACAATGGAACCTTGTAGCACGAACGAACACAGGCAAACAGCTACGGTTCGACGCATTGGTTGGACCCCTTTGAGGGAAAAAGGCAGGATGCTTTGGGTGGGAAGAGGGCACAGATTAAGTCTTTGAAATTATAGTGCAGCGCGATTGCAAAATGACAGTCGCTCTTCCAAGAACTGCCGCGATTTTCCAATGTGAAACAGGCTTAGGCTGGCCAGTTGAAAAACAGGTATTGCTGCAACTTTTGTTTGCGCAGCTTTTGTTCCGTGAAAGACCCCGGCGGCCTCGTGCCGCCTGATGAACAAGGTTCGTATGCTAGAAAAAAGGACCGACCGTTTCTAAGACCCCCGTGACAAACGCGTCACGGGTGAATCAGGTTCATTAGCTAACGAACCTTGTGTTC
>Ga0105046_10016663_pt1 | contig 11280 bp, 7 predicted proteins | sample MAT03_FD_78385 | JGI IMG/M metagenome (GOLD analysis project Ga0105046, IMG submission 78385) | Freshwater microbial communities from Lake Fryxell liftoff mats and glacier meltwater in Antarctica - MAT-03 (megahit assembly) | ecosystem: Environmental > Aquatic > Freshwater > Ice > Liftoff...
ATCGTTGGGCCTGGTCGAGCACCCGGCACACCAGCACGTGACAACCCCGCACGGTGGAGCGGGAGTAGCCGGCGTCGACGAGCGCTCCGTAGAAGCGGTCGAGGTGTTCGGCGGTGAGGTGCGAGAGCCGTTTCGATCCGAGGGCGGGAAGGACGTGGTTGTTCGCTGAGGTCCGGTAGTGACGGATCGTTGTCGGTTCGAGGCCTTCGAGCTCGGCCTGGCGCAGCCCGGCCCCGACGGCGTCGGCGACGGTGCGAGCGCCGACGGACACGCCGCCTCGGCTGGCTTTGGTGATCAGTTCGGCCAACGCGATGTCGGCCTCGCGCGAGGTGCCTTCGTAGATGACCGACTTCTGTTGTCGGCTGCCGGTCAACGGGTCGCGCCCGGCGTCGACGCGGAGTTCCCAGGTTCCCCGCCGGTGGCCTTTTCGTTTGCTGCCCTTCATCACGCGTCCTCCGTGTCTCACTGATCCGTGAGACGTCGGTGAGATTCCGTGAGACAGGGTGACGGAGCCGTCTGAACAAAGGTCTGACCATGTGGCCAAAACCCCGAGAAACAAGGCGATGGTCAGGTCTGACCAGGAGCCCGAACTCGGATTCGAACCGAGGACCTGCTGTTTACAAGGCCAGCCTGAGATGTCCACGCCGTGCGACTGCGTGCACTGTAGCCCGGAATTCCGGGGTTTTCAGTCCACGCCGTGGCGCTGCGAACACCCCGTGTTCCTGCGGGGGTTAGCAAGGGATTAGCAACTGAAGGTCGGCGACCGCCGTTACGTTTCGGCGGCGGCTCGGTCTGCCGGCCGAGCGACGACGTCGCTGCGGAGCACGAGCTTCTGGCCTCGCTCGACTGGGCGGCCTTCGTGAAGCAGACCGTGATCGAAGACGACCGCTCGTCCTTCGATCGGGGCAATCACCTCACCCTCGATGACCGTCTCGCCGCCGACGCAACCGTCATCGCAAGGAAGGTAGACGAGCACGGTCAGCAACGACCGTGTTCGCGGGTCCGGCTTCCACGGCTCGTCCTCGTGTTCCGAAAATGCTGCTCCGAGTCGGTACCGGTAGAACCTGGTCCTGGGGTTGCACCCGATTCCCGCCCAGCGCGAAACCGGTGGGTCGAGGCGAGGTGTGCCGGGGCCTCCATCGAAGAACGCGCCCATCGGGGGCAACTGCGGCGCGAGCCGTTGCCAAAGCAACTCCGGGATCGTCGGGTTGTCGGTTTCGGCGCGCTGACGGCGGGCGAGAACACCTCGGCCGAGATCTTGGTCTTCGAACCAGAGTCCCGCGACGATGTCGTTCACGCCCGCAACGTCGTCCGGTGCGAGGAGGCCGTCGAGCACCACGAGCCCGGTGCGAAGGAACCCAGTCATTGGTGAAGCCTCGCGCTCTGGCGATTGGCCAGCGTCAGCATTCCGCGATCGAAATTCGGTTGCCGGAATCAGCGGGGACCGCTACGGTCGCCGCCGTGGTTGAGCGCCGATATCGCCTGCTGTTGCTTGGGAAGCGCTCGACCCTCCGCGTCTAAACCTCGGTCGCCTCGGTCGAGCGCTTGCTCCGGGGGCGGTTGGGCAGGTGGTGAGCTCAGCGGGCCGTAAACCCGTCGCCGTGTGCTTGGAGGTTCGATTCCTCTCCGCCCCACCCGTCGTCACCGACGGCGTGTCCCTGTGGCCCAATTGGCAGAGGCAACAGGTCGAGAGCCTGTCCAGTGAGGGTTCGACTCTCACTCACGGTACCACGCCCCCGTAGCCCAACTGGCAGAGGCAGCTGGCTCAAGACCGGCTCAGTGGACGTTCGACTCGTCCCGGGCGCACCGCTGCCGGCCGGCCGTTGGGGGTCGGTTACGACCGGCCCAAGTGTTCTCTCCGAGCCTCAATTCTCCGCAAGTTCTGGAAAGACGTCGTGCCATCATGTGTCGTGCCTGTTCCCACGATGAAGCGTCTGGTTGATGAGTTCGACGCTGCCACCCATGTCGACCGCGTACGACGAATGGCGGTTCTCGGGCGCGATGAGGCGGGGTCGGCCCAGCTGACGACCTTGTTGGACTCCCTCCAGCAACGGAGTTCCTATGAGCACTTTCTCGCCCTGGTCGCAGCGGTCTCGGCGGGCGACGTCGACCGCGTGATCGAGGCGACATCCAGCCCGGTCGCCTCGGTGCGGTCGTTTGGGTTTTCACACCTTCTGTCAGTTGGGGCGCCGGACGAGGTCATAGTACGGACGGTCGTCGCAGGAAGCGCCGTCGACCGGGCACAGGTCCTAAAGGTGATCAGTCGGACGCAGCAACGTGCGCTGGCTGAGCAGCTCGTCGACGACCTTCGCGATCGGCGGGGAGATCGAGAGGCCGCAGCGCTGCTTCCTGCCTGCAGCCCCGAGACTGTGACGAGGCTCCTGCCTGCCCTCGACTTTGCCGTACGCAACTGGTCGTCTCTGGCCAGGCGCCATCCCGGCCCGGTACTCGCCCACTTTGAGGAGCGCCTTCGAGCCGCCACACCGCACCGCCGCGACCAGCTCTGGCGGATGTGGGGACCGGGTGTAGTCGCGGCGCTCCCGGCTGACGAGACGCGGGTTCTCGCGATTCTCGACCAAATCGGTCCGAGTTGGGGAGCTGCGGTGGTCGTCCACCGTCACCTGGCCGGGCTGACTCGGCGCCATCCTGATTGGGTGGGACGCGCCTTGCTCGACCCGGCCTTCCGCTCGACCCTGATTCGTGGCGGTCTCCCTCATGGCATTCGCCGTCATGTCCGCTCGCTCTCCGAGACCACCCGTCTCGAGCTGGCCCGGGTGCTGCGGGACAGCCCGGTTCAGCTCGCTGCCTATCTCCGATGCTTCGCGCCAAGTGATCGCACGGTCGTGTTCCGAGCTTCGTTCGCCGACATCGACACCAGCCAGGTGATCTGGACCGACGTGCTGATGGATGTTCTACCCGCCGGGCCGCGAGTCACGGAGGCGCGCCGCATACTGAATCTCCGGACGATTCGAGACAATCCCCAGGCGAAGCTTTCTTTCACGGCGTACCTGCCGATCGACGAGGCCCGTGAGGTACTTGAGAGCGCGACGAGGCGAGCCCGGCCAGAGGATCGGTCCGCCGGTTTTGTGGCGTTGATTGCGTGTTCCCGCCGGAGCCGCTCCGTCGACGAGGTTGGAGCGACGCTCGCATATATCGCCGCGCGGCTTCGCAACGAACAAGATCCCGTCCGGCTGGCAGCGTGTGCTGCTATTTCGGCGGTCCCAGCGCACTTGGTGACAGGACAACACGTCCGGTCGTTGACCGACCTCATCACCTCGGTGGTGGACGCCCGCGACACGTCGCCGGGAACGATTCAGTTTCTCAATCGATTTGTGCTCCGGCTGCTCGAAGCGAATGCGGTCGAGCCGAACGGCGCAGCCTTCGCGTTCGCCCTCGGCGCGCTGGACCGACTTGCGGGCCCATCGGGAACGATCTCTTTCGGGCAACTCGATCATCTCCGTCGGGGCGCTGAGGCAGCCCTACTCGACACGTTGCTTCCCCGCCTTCGGCGCGAGGCCGACCATGACAGCTTCGACCTCGCTCTTGCACTGGCGACGGCGCTTCGACGTAGGGCATGGGATCTCGACGACCTCCAAGCGCTCATCGGGCGTGCGACCCGAGCGCCCCTCGATCGAGTGGTCCGCCGAGCGATCACACTTTGGCTCGAACCGCCTGCGACCCGACGAACCCGAGTCGATGTCATTGTCCATCAGGACCCCTCGACGATGACGCTCCAGCCGGTGCTCGACGCCATCTCGCTCCAGCGCCAAGACCTCTTGGACAAACTCCTCGGCACCAAGAGGCCGCTGCGCGGCCGATTCCTCACCGGCGATGTTCGTTTCGTTCCCATCATTGGCAGGGGCGTCAATCGATGGCTCCCGCGTCAGCACATCTCCTACGCCGCAGCGCTGAACCAACTGATCAACAGCTCAGCCACCAAGACCTGGACGGTCGCTGCGGCTATCCGGGCCTTGGCCCGACTTCCAGACCTTGGTGTCACGGCGCTCGAACCGCACCTCGCAAGCGCCGACGTCGTCCGCGTCGAAGCGGCCCTCGGGGGATTAGCGTGGACCGACACACCTCAACACGCAGTTGCAAGACTGGCGCAGTTCGCCGGTGATGACCGCGCTCGAGTCGCCATCTACGCGATCACGCGCTGTTCCCGCTTCGTCCCACCGGCCGATCTGGCGAGTCCACTCGCCGCGATCCTCCAGTCGCCATCATCGAAGGTGACCTCCCGAAAGGAAGCGATCCGACTCATTGCCCATCACCGACCACCGGGGGCGTTCGACCAGCTCGCTTCACTTTCGACCGATCAGGGCCTTCACCGCGACATCCGGATCGCCCTTGGGCGGGCGATGCGTGAGTTCCTCGAGGACGTGCAGGCTTGGACCTTGCTCGAGGGGCTCAGTGTCTCCGGACGCGACGAGGCTCGATCGCTGCTCGAGACCCACCCCGACCAGATCGCCGACGTTCATCGAACGCGGTTCGCCGTCCTCGTCCTCTCGCTCGCCGGCCACCCCGATCCGGTCGTGCGTCAGGAAGCATTTGTCGCGCTGCCCGACTGGGCGCCTTGGGCCCCGACTGCGGCGGCGGCGGCCGCTGCTCATGTCGCCGATCTCGAATCCGGATCGTCGTGGCGCTATGCCGTCCAAGCACTCACCCTGCTGTTCCGCGACGGACTTGCGGGAACCACGACTCGCGGCCTGCTTAACGCGCTCGCGTCGATCTCGCCGAACGATGCCCCGCCAGACCGAGACCTTCCTGCTCGACAACGACGAGAAGTACTCGTCCACGGAATCGTGGGCCTTCCGTCTCGCGATCGAGATCGGCTTCGGGACGACCTCATGCTCTGCGTTGGAGCTCTCGCCTCTCAACCCACGCTGCTGTCCCACCGCGTGTCGCTGCTGCTTGCCGTAGCTGACTGGACCAATGCCGTGCCGGTTCTGGTCGCAATCGCCGAGCAGTTGCTGACGCGTCCTGGCTCAATTGACGGCGCTGCACACGGTCTTCGCGCTGCGCTCGACCGCGACCAGGCGACTTGGACCTCGGACCAACTGGAGACAGTCGCCGACCACCTGTCACGCCGCGCCGAACCGGCGTTTCTCGCCCTCGCCCTCGCTGTCATCACAACCGCGGGGGTCCGCGCCGGGTGGCCGGACCAATGGAGGGAACGCCTCGACGGACTCCGCGTCATCGACAACCCGGACATCGCCGAGGCGGCCCGTGACGTGCACTACGTCGCCGAGTGAGCCCTGTGCTGCGCTGACGGTCAGGCAGTCCCGAACCACCTTTGCGAGAGCGTGTCAGATCTCGATGGCGACGGCGTTCACATCGATTGCGAGCTGTGTCGCAATCGGCTCGTAGATGTCAACGCCGGTGGCCTGCGTTGCGAGCGAAACGATCAGCGCGTAGCGAACGGGCAACTCCCGCCGGTCCTTCCGTTTGCCGTTCTTCCACCAGCCACCAACGGGGTGCACGGCGATGGTGTCGCACTGCGCAAGGTCGGCGCCGCTGCCGGTCCAGATGTCCTGGTGAAGTGACCCAACGTTGCGGGTCTTTGGGCCGATGAGCCAGCGATCAACACCGCTCGAGGTCGTCGACGGCTCCTCGCCGTCTTCCTCGCGGGATGCGCCGCGATTCACTCGCTTTACGAAGTCGGCGACGGACTCGGTGGTGTTCTTCAACTCGAATCGGAGCCCGTGCGATGCGTATGCGTACCGGTTGCGCCAGCCGCGCCGCGGAGCAGAGGGCTCAATGAAGTACGACAGTGTGACCTTGAGGCGGACGTCGGCCGCTCCAAGATCCGCGAGCACATCGGTGGGCCACGGGAGACGATGGAGCCGGAACTGTCGCATCTGGAAGTCGTTGCCAGTGAAGGGCACGAATCGATCTTGCACAACCATTGTCACGGCGTTGCGCGCCGACGAGAGTGCAGCGGATTCGTCCGGAACACCCCAGCCGTACCGACCGAGCGCGGCCCGCTTGGCCGGGACCGAGTTGGCACTGTTGACGTGGGCCAACATCGTCGGTGTCCACTCCGCACTGTGGACGACGAGCCCTCGAATCGCCTCGGGCCAGTAGTCGGGGTAGACGGCCATCGCCCTCGCTGCGAGACGGCTGGCCTGGGCGGTGGCGGCGCTCGTCGCGTTCGCAGTGGTGATGGCCAGGTCATCTCGGTGGCCAGTTGTTGCGAGCGAGACCAGAGTGTGATGGTCGTTGAGGCCATAGCCGTTGGTGAGGACGTTGCCGCCTTCCATGCAGATGTCAGGGCGGATCGGCCACTTCGGTGGGATCAGCAGTCCGGTTCTGCTGTGGGGAGACAACTCCCCGGCGGGAGCGATCGCCGTCCACCCCTGGTAGGTCGGATCCGTCGGGGTTTCGGTGAGTTCTGTGGTTGCACCGACAACAAGTGCGTTCCACGCCTGGGCGGGGTCCTCGACCACCGAAGCGTCGCATTCGTCGAGGTAGGCCGCTGGGGGCAACGGAACGACGGTGTTGCCTGTCGAGATCAGGAACAGTCGGGCCGCGGCGGGATCGGGTGGGCCGATAAGTTCGATGCCGTCGTCGGCGGCCCCGATGTCGGTACCTGCGGCCAACGCGTCGACTGATGCGGACCACAGGGACGGTTCGGTGCTTCGTTCGTGTGGCGCAGTCACCGGCATGCACAGAACGCGTCGGCGCTGGTGGGTCGCCTCGGGCGCGGCCACCGCCTGTGCGGTGACAAGGCCATAGGTCGTCGGATCGTGCGCTGGGCCGTGGTCCGGTAGGAGCTTCACTGACTCGAGGCGGTGCAGCAGCGAGACAGGACCCGACCCGAGGAGCGGTCCATCGATGGGGCCGAGTAGGGCGAGTCCGGCCATGAGGGTTCCGTGACCTTTGACGTCGCCGGCACCGTCGGCGGTCACGGAGTGCCAGTCGGCGGGGTCGAGAGAGCTTGCGATCAGCGCATGCGTGCGGCGGGATCCGGTGTCGAGGAGACACACGGCTGGTGCGTCGGGATCCGCGGCCTCGATGCGATCGGCCAAGTCGGTCACGAGTTCGAACTGGTCCTCCGTCGGAAGGTCGTCAACGGTGTCGATGAACTGACCACGGCGAATCTCGGCGATCGGCACTGCGGTGGCGGGAAGCACAGTCAACGCCTCCCACGAGGAGTTGACCCACATGACGATTCGCTGGTCGAGTTCCATGTGGTTTGAAGCGACCTCGATGCCCGACACTTCGGCGAATCGCCGAAGCAGGTCGGCCGCTCCAAGCTCGCGGCGCAGCCAGATCTCCCACCAACGGATGCCGCTGTCAGGAGGTTCACCGTCGGATTGCCAGAGATCGCGGAGAAGCGAGGCTCGTATCCGCGCGATGTTCGCGACGAGCGCCTCGTTCTTCGGTTTCCCCGTCTTGGTGTCGACGTCGAGGTAATCGTCGAACAGCTGAAGGAACCTCGCCCGGTAGGCGTCTGCGACCCAGACAACGAGATGCTCGGCCCCGGTCTCCGTGGTGTGCGACGAGAGGAGGAGCCACTCGCCCCTGGCGCGGTCGAGCGATTCGAGCTTCAGAGGGTTGATCGCATCCGCGCCCTCAACAACGATGATCGAACCGGTGGCTCGCAACTCATCGTCGTCGATTTCGTCGCGAGCGAGATCGCCGGCATCGAATGCTCCAACGACCTGGCCCCGGAGAGCTTGCCCGTGTGCAGCTCGATTGACCGTCCTGCGCTTGTTGCTGCTGCCGCCGCCGGGTCGGTATTCCTCGGCTTCGACCCGACCGACGATGAGCAGGTGGGCGAGGCGGTCCTGGCCGTCAGCCACCGGCCGACCCGCGTCGCTCGCTCAGCGATGCGATGAGACCGCCGGCGGACACGGTAGGCAATCCAGCGAGTAACGCCCGCTTTGCAGCCGCCTCGGCTGCCTTTACGAGCTCGGCGTGACTCAAGCCCACCGTGTGCTTTCGGATGGGTGTCCAGCGCATGCCCTTTGCCAGCGGACCGAGTCGCGCCTTCAGAACAGCGATCGACGACGCTTCATCGGGAAGTTCGTAGCTGATCACCAGATCGAAACGACGGAACAGCGCCCTGTCCAGTAGGCCCCTGTGGTTCGTCGAGGCGACCACGATGCTCTCGGGACTGGCCTGGTCGAGGAACACGAGAAAGGAGTTGAGGATCCGCCGCGCTTCGCCAACGTCATTTCCGGCGCGATCGGCGCCGAGAGCATCGAACTCGTCGAACAGATACACGCCGCGCTGTTGAGCCACGGCATCGAAGAGAACTCGCAGCTTGCTTGATGTTTCGCCGAGGAACTTGCTGAGCACGCTGTCGAGCCGGATCGTGAGCAGCGGCAATGAAAGCTCATGCGCCAGCACTGAAGCAGTCATCGTCTTGCCCGTCCCCGGCGGGCCCTCGAGTAGCAGCCGATGAATCGGGCTGAATCCTTGAGCGAGCAACGCGTGGCGCTGGCGTTGCTCTGTGATGACCTGATTGATTCCTCCGAGAACCGCGGCCGGAACGACGAGGTCGCGAAGCCGCACGTCGGGGAACGTCGCAATGACGAGGTCGGCTAGTTCACCGCGGGGCTGGGCGATCGCGGTGACGGCCCCAACGGGCATCTTCTCTCGCGCAGCATCGACGAGCTTCTTCAGTTCGGCGGCGGCAATGTGATGACCTTGTCGCGCCTCCCGGGCCGCAACTTGCAGCGCGACCGCGTAGAACTGCGCGTCGTCTCCGGACGCGTGACTTCGGACGAGTGCTTTGATGTGGTCGGCGGACGCGCTCACGATGATCCTCCAGAGGTTGATTCTACGCAGTGGATGAGACATCGGATCGGCCCGGCGAGGCAGGGTTGGCGTCGCTCGCTGCTGGTTGGCTCGGTCCGCTGTAGGCGCTCAGCGGTGCTGACCCCGAGGGGACGTCCGTGACGATTGCTTCTTGGGGCTGGACGACGCTCCTATGTGTCAAGGGGGTGTTCGAGGAGCCTCCAGACGCGTCGTGCGATGTAGCGCTTGAGGCATCGGCGGGCGTCTCGTTCGGACTTCCCGGCCTTCACTTTTCGGGCGATGTAGGCCTTGGTGGCGGGGTCGTTCCGGGCGCGGGTCAACATGATCGTGTGCATCGCCCGGTTGAGTTGACGGTCACCACCGCGATTCAGTCGATGCTTCACGACGGTCTGACCACTGGTCGCCTCGATCGGCGCGACACCGGCGAGTCGGGCGAAGGCCAAGTCGTTGCGGCACCGCCCGGCATGAGACCACGACACGTAGATCTGCGCGCCGCAGAACGGGCCAATGCCCGACTCCTCGAGGAGCTGAGGTGCGACCTGGGCGACGAGCACTTTGAGTTGCCGGTCGATGCTGCGGATCTGGGAGTCGAGGTCTTTAATCCGTCGCGCGACGATCCGCATCACCGTCTTCGTTGCGTGGGTCTCCGCGTCGCCTGACGGCCGCCAGGCCGAACAGCGTGCGACGAGCCCAACAGTGTTGAGACCGCGGATCTCCTCGCGCAGCTCGACTGGGCAGGTGACGACGAACGCCTTCAGTTCGTTGATCGCCGCGACACGTGATCGTTGACCGCTCTTGCGTGTCACGAGCAACACCCGCATCGCCTCACGGACGCCACGAACTCGGGGCTGCGCGAACTTCTTGCGGCCGATCAGCTCGGTTGCGGCGCGATAGGCGTCGAGCCCGTCGGACTTCGCGCCGTCCTTCGCCGAGCGTGTCGATGGCCAGTCGAACTCGACGACCCATTCGCTGTGGCGACCCAGGATCGTGCACAACCCTGAGCCACACGATCCGGTCCCTTCGATCGACCAGACCCGGTCGTCGGCCTCGGACAGCTCGTCGGCCCATTCGATCGCGGCGAGATAGCCGCTCGGGTTTGCAGGGAACTCGCGTCGGGCGAGCTCGCCGCGGGTGCGGGTCTCGACAAGAGACGCGGTGATCCGGTCACGGTCGGGATCGACCCCGATGACGTGTTGAACAAGTTCTGCCAGCATGACGGTGATGCCTTTCAGTTGAGGTGTCGGTGTTGGTGCTGGCCTGGACTGTGGAAACCGCGACGGCAGTACGGGGATGGGTCACACACCACCAGGTGTGGACAAGCTCCTAATCAAGCCAGCAACGGGGGCCAGGCCGGCACCGGCAACCCGGCGGACATGTCACTGCAAAGACACCCGCGTGAACGGGGTCGGCGCGCTCATGAGTCACGACAGATCACTAGCGACAGCATGGCGTTCTTCCACCCCGACTGTGATCCCCGCGTGTTTAGAAGAGTGTCGTCTCCGGGAAGGATGCGTGCATGACAAGCGAACATGACCAAGACGATCCGACGGCAGCCGAGGCCGATGCCCACGCCGACCACGACGCCGGCCGTATGCCTACTCCTGACGAGGAGCGTGCAGCGGAAACCTCCGCCCGGGATGTGGATCTTGAAGGAGTCGGCGAGCACTACCGCACTGCCGTCGAAACCGGAGCGGCGATCAAGGGCGAAGGCGCCATCGAGTAGGCGACGGGCTGGTCCGAGGGCGCAGCCGCACCTGGGCACGCGGTCAGAGGGCGAACCCGCCCTCACGACCCGGCGAACTGACGCCGCCGGAGCCTTCCATCGGGGCGCGTGACAGCGCCCCCAACACGTCGGAATCGGCCGCTCCCGCCTCTGGCCCGTACCTCAGGATCAGCGTGCCGGCCGCGCCGCAGCGCGGGCACCGAAGTGGGACCACCATGGACATCTCCGAAGGGTCTGAGGCACCCTCGATGCGCGTCACCTGGTTCGCCGCAGTGTCAAGGGCGGCGAATTCACCCCGGCAGGTCAGACAGAGGATGGCGCCCCCCTCGATGGACCGAAACTGACCGCCGAAGCCGTCGCCTACGAGGGAGTCGAGTACGTCGGACAGCGGTTCGTCCTCCGGCGTGGCCGACGGGTCGGTCTCAGCCCTGGGGCTCATCGAACCTTCTCCAAGATGCATGGAATGGTGTTCCCCGGTCCACCAGCCTCCAAACCTCAGGGCAGCGCCCTCCCCCTAAAGACTCAGGTCGTGCCGTCATTCGGCCGGCGCCCGGTACTGCGATCAGGAGGTCCGGCGGTCAGGCACTGAAGCGGACCACGACGAGCGCTATGTCATCTTCCTGGAACGTTTCGACCGGGGGTGCACACGCCCGGGTCAAAGCCTCTGCCACCTCGCCAACCGGGGCTGCGGCATCCACGTCCGAGAGTGCCGCGGCGAGCCGGTCGATTCCATCGAACAGTGTCTCGTCCCGCCGCTCGACCAGACCGTCGGTGTATGCCACGACGATCGA
>Ga0105046_10016664_pt1 | contig 11280 bp, 11 predicted proteins | sample MAT03_FD_78385 | JGI IMG/M metagenome (GOLD analysis project Ga0105046, IMG submission 78385) | Freshwater microbial communities from Lake Fryxell liftoff mats and glacier meltwater in Antarctica - MAT-03 (megahit assembly) | ecosystem: Environmental > Aquatic > Freshwater > Ice > Liftoff...
GCCGTCAAAGCCCAGCCGCCGATAAAAGGCGAGCGTGTCGCTCACGGAACGGCTCGGCAGTGTCGGAATAGCGATGTCGGATTGTTGCATGATGTGCTCGATGTGTGAAGCCGCCTAACGATCCGGTTGAGCGGCGACCACTATCTTTGCTACAACACTGACTATTTTTGTAAGTCCGCTCCAACCGGGTTGTTAGACCGTTTTTCGCAGAGTTTGGTTAATACCTATTCTTCGGGCTATGTATTACATGCCTAACGATACCCACGATTTGAAAAGCATCTTGATCCGTTATTGGAATAGCTATTGGTTCATGCTCTGGATTTGTGCTTTCTGGGAGAAGCTGAACTATTCCTCCGTTAGCATGGTATCGCTTTACTGTCAAAGTATCGTTAACCTTTGCTAAAACAATATCTCGATTATTTGGTTGGCTACATACCTCAGCAACTAGCAAATCACCGGGAAAAATACCCGCTTCAATCATCGAATCACCTGTAACTTTAGCAAGAAAAGTTTCGTTGATTTGATTTGTATTTCTCTCAGTAACAAACTGATTTAAGTTCAGGAGTGTGTAGCTGTCAGTGCTAACGTCAGTTTTTCCAAAACTTGCAGGTATTTCCAAGTGTTCAAAAAATACAAGTCCTGGCCTCAACCTTTCTAGAAACCTTTCTGCTTCTGGACGACCATCTTGAATACCAAGCTTATAAACCTCTCTAGCTATATCCTTGATTATTTGTTTGCTTTGCGTTGGCACCTTAATTCGACAGGACTCCTCTTCACTTAAACCCTCAAAATCAGGTTTACGCCCTTGGTTTCGTCCCTTGCCACCACGCTTACTCACAGCCTTCCCCAATTTTGAACAACAATCAATCAAAAGTCAGGATTTCATAACATAAAGCCCCCGCCAAATTGTTGCAGGGGCTTGAAATGCCAGATATTCAAGCCCTTCTACATTGTGCAACTGCCTGCCAAGCACACACAGATGGTATTTCAGACTTGCTCTTTCTGTATCGGAGATGTGCATTAGATGCACTCATAGGTAAACCATATCTGATTTATGGCTGTTTTACAACTTTGAAGACAAAGAAGATCTCACTCATTGTTGAGCGACTAGAACGCTTGCCCGAAAATTAAAGTAACTCCTAGAACAACACGTAACCTGAGTAAAGCTTCTTCTAAGGCAACATTGATATATGAACTTTTTTCAAACTTGATTAACATCCATAAAACAAACCAACACTCAAAAGATATAGTTCACATGTATTAGTAAGTAGTTTATTTGTACTATTATTCAGTTAGTCGAACTAGAAGGACGCCTGCCAATTGTCTTTCAAGCTCTACTGTTTACCGTATCGGAGATTAAGAGTATGAAGAAACGCATTTCGCAAGTAAGATCCCGCCATGTCGAAGATTATAGAGGAGACGAGTTGGATGTCTCTATACGGAGCAAGGGATTTTTCAAGTTCCTTGGTGAAACACTTGTAGTAATTGTGCTGCTCCAAGGTTTGCCAGTAGGAGTTGTCAACCAAAACCCATCTATCAATCCTCTTCCGAAACCTAATGCAGAACTTTCAGGGAGAACATAGAGTTATCTATCCTTGGTAAGTCGAAAACCTGAGGGGCTAAGTTAAAGCGCCTAGTCCCTCCTTACTTACTGAAAAGCTCAAGTCAAGTGGCACAGACTTCAAGTAATAACGCCGAACTATTGCCCACACAGAGATTCGCGGTCTAACGGCTCAAATCGGCGGCGGTAGACAAACCAAACTGAGCACAAGGGACTTTCGTCCGTCCGCTGCATTTGAATTGTTAGACCATGTTTACGATATATCATCTCGCTCTAGGCGAACTTCAACCTCACGCTCCACATACTCCCACTCTTTGCTTGCGCGCATCCGCAGCAGTAACTCGTCAAAAGCCTTGGTATGCTCCGGCGCGAATTCAAACCAGGTGAGAAAATCAAAAGGTTCTCCGAGATCCCGACAGTGAAGCAGCCGACGGGCGACTCCTGGGAGATATTCCAAACCAACAGCCGTATGATGAGACTCTTCCTCAAAAATTGCTCGCCGCTCATCTTGTGCCATTTCCCACCAATGGAGAGATTTCTTAATCGGAATCAGCACTGCAGAAACGGCTTCCGAACGATTTAGCGTAGGCTGCACTGCCCGAAGAGTAGAAACTTCATCACGATTGGAGTAGCGAATATTACTGACGAAACTTTGCAGAACCGACGAACTATCTAATGGCAATTCCGCAACAACATCATTCACCACATTTACTCTTTCAACAAGGTCTAAACTCGATCCAAAAACACCTCGCACATCTGATACCCGCCAGATGCCCTGCTTACCGCCAACAAATGAGTATCTGTTGTTCATAGTATCTCTATAACCTTTTAGATTTTTTGTCCTTCACTACCTGTCCCTCTTGGTAAAGAAGCACTTGCTAGGTTAAAACGCCAAAATGAATTTTGACTGAGAAATTCGGTTAAATGCAATGGGGTTTCGGCTGAGGAATTCGGTCTAACGATCTAACTTAGATCGACAAATTCCACCTAATTCCCCTGTGGGGGTGTTAGGTGGAATTTGTATAATTGATAACCCATTTTGGGGTGTTATGCAGAATATTTCCAAATAACTACCGATTTTGACGGCGTTATGCGGAAACTTACGTAGATTTCCAGAGGAGAGTTAAGTAGTTTTTATATACTATTTAGCACAGTAGCTACACATACAACTGAGACATTTCAATGAGAACCGTTCTCATAATAAGAATTGCTGTGGGCGATCGCTGAAATCACAAACTAGCACCAGCAGGTTGCAGCTATCCGCTGCATTTGAGTTGCTAGACATGCGGTTTACCTTTTTACTCTAATAACCAACCAAACACAGACCCCACAGTCAGACCTAGCGCATTAGCAAAAGTGGGAACTGGAAGCAATTGCTCTAGTTCATCAAACACGTCTGGTTGCTGCTTTGGACGGTACACAAACACAGTTTGCTCATCGGGGTCAATTAACCAACCCATTTGAGTTCCGTGATTGAGGCAGTGCAGAATATTTTTAGTTACTTTAGTTTGGCTCTGATCAGGAGATAGGATTTCAATTGTCCAGTCAGGAGCTATTGAGAAACTGTTAGCAACTTCACCGTTTTGGTCACGCGGAATATTCTGCCAAGTAAACACAGACACATCTGGAATAACCGAGCGTCCACCAAATGTACAACGTAATTCTGAAAACGCTCGTGCAGCGTGTCGAGGTTTCAGAATAATATTTACGGCAGTAGAGAGTTCGGTTTGAATTGTGCTGTGCTTTCCCTAAGGTTTTATATTTAATTACGCCCATCTACTTAGAAATTCCTGATGAGAGAAGTCTGATGGGTCGTGCCTCAATTCTAGGTCTGAATCTTGGTCAGTTAGGTATCTTTTAACTGCACAAACACCGCCCCTCGCCGCACGTTGGCTTCGCTGCCGTAGCTGCTGATGGTAAGCGATCGCAAGTGATCAAAAAATGGCTTGCCTGCCAGTTCTGCCAGTTTAAGGGCAGGGATGCGCTGTTCTAGTGGTTGTTTAATACTTTGCCAATCAATGTAGAGGTAGCCGTCGTTGCGGGGCGAAATCGGGGCGATCGCGTGTCTAAAGGCGGGCGATCGCAGCAGTGATTTTTGAGCCGCTTTTTTAGAGGGTTGGGGAGATATAGCTAACGCTTGCTCCATTGCGGTTACAGATGTCGCAAAAATCTCATAGTTGTTGACGCTGGTTCGCACGCCTTCTACATCGGCTTGTAGCAGAGTGGGCGCTTTTTTGTTGCGCTGGTTTGTAGTAGATAGCTTCGCCCACGTCAGAGCATTTTGGCTACCTAGCGCCACTGGGCCAAGGCTAAGTCCATGCTGTTGGGCGATCGCATCCAGGTGGTCTAGCGCGGGTTCTGTAGCCGCCGATTTTTCTGCGACAAATACCCACTCTGGGTCTCCGGTGGGTTGGGGCACCAGACCCAAGGCAAATTCCCGATCGACCCAATTGACCAAATCGTCTGCAAACGTTACGCCCCAGCGCCCCTCTAGGGTGGCAATGGGTTGGTTTAGCAGCGCCGATAGCACACCGTAATTGGATAGGCCGCTCGTCAATTCTGCCCATAGTTGGTGCAGGTTTTGTCCCGATGCCGCTACTGGCGTACCCGCTGGCAAAAACTGAAGTGCATCGACGGGCTGCGTCAGGGCGGGCTGAGTGGCGGCTAGGGTTTGCCCTGGTGCCGCTAGCAGTGCCGTTTCGGCCAACACACCCTGACGCGACAGTTCTAGGCCTGCAACCAAACTGTCAAACAGGCGTGCATCCTTACCGTCTGCCGTGGTTTTACCCGTTAGTTCTGAGTTGCCCAGCCAGCGTCCGAGCTGCGGCAGATTAACAAACGTCACTCCAATTTGGCGATCGGGCAACCGCTCCAGGGCTTGCCGATAGACTCGACTGCTGCTAAGGCTGAGATCTGGAGCTTGCACATTATTGATGGCATCTCGCAAGACCTTGGGCGAGTTGGTAAATAAAACGAAGCGATCGCCAACTACAGCACTGGTAAGAGTAGAGGCCGGGGTGGCAGGTTCAGGGCTGACATCTGAGGCGGTAGAATCAGCGGACTTTGGCTGCTGTCCCGTTTCCCCATTCCCTGTTCCGGTTCCCTGCTTTGCCCCGCCATAAATTAAATTCACCCCAGAATATTGCTCAAATATTAAGTTCGTGCCGGCGATCGCCCGTTTTTGCCAAAACACCTGCAAAAATTCCTTGGCTCGCTGCGGATCTTGGGTCGCTGCCGCCAACAAGTAGCCCGGTTGCAGCCCATTCGCCGAATCGCGGTCAATGTCTGCTGAGGTGACTGCCACTGTGATTTCATCGCCCAGCCAGGGTTTAACATCGGCATCATAATCGACCCCTTGACCCGCAAGTAGCGTCTGCTTAATGGTTTCCAGTTCGGCACGGGCGCGGCGGCGTTCTCCTGGTGCCGCCACTGCCAGCCGAAATGCTTCCAGGCGATCGGGCTTGACCAGCAGCGACACCATACCCGGAGCCTGCTTTGGCACAAACATTGCCGCCGCAGGGCTGGACAGCTTGCCCCCTTGTAATAGCCGCAGCGGACTTTGTGCTGCCACCCAAGAGATTCCAACCGCCGCCACCAGCAGCAGTGCCACCACCGTAACAGCCAACCCAAGGAAGAAGGAACGAGACTTCATGAGTTATCCCAGCCTAGCGAACTGTCAGAGGACGTTTGAGAGCAAATGCAGTGCCAAAGCTTAGTTTAGTACTGCACGGGCACAAGTTTTCCTAAGGCCTCTTGCGTGAATGCTTTTTTGTGAGTGTGCATCGTTTCTTGGCTGCGCCAGGAAACGATGCACGCAAGAGGTCTAATTCTCAACGAACCTGCTGTCTGAATTTGGGCGTTGCTTAATCCGGATATGAAATTTTTTTGAGAGGGGCGCTGAGCGCCCCTCTCAAAAAAATTTCATACTTCAAATCAGCAATGCCTGAATTTGCATTTGACCCTCATTTGACCCTCTGGCCAGCGCCCATCCAAAAAAAACGCCCCTACAAGGTTTGTGTCACAATGAGTTTCAGTCGTTCATATGGATACTTCCGCAATTGATCGAGGTAGAGGTTCATCAGCAACTGCGAGCATTCCTGCGAGAGCAGGGAGAGCCTTACTGGCCACACCATCTCACCATGGCGCGGTTGGTAGCTCGGGCACTGCGTTTGCAGCGCAGCGCACTGATTCAAACGAGCGCTCCGGCGGGTTATCACGGACGCTATCGCCTCAGCTACCTCATGCCTGCGTTGTTGTGGCCAGTACCCACAATTTTGGTCGTCTCTGAAGCCGTACAGCAACGGCTGCTGATGGTCGAAATTCCTCGATTACGACAGTGGATTCCCGCAGAAAAGGCGATTCAGACAGGCGATCGCTTCCCCCACGACGATTTTCAAGGTTTGTTACTCACGTCTCCTCAGGCTTGGCTGAGCGATCGCCTCCTCAATACAGGCCTCTTCCCGCCCCACATTCCCACCATTATTGACGGGGTCGATGACCTAGAAGCATGGGTCAGAGAGCAGTTGACGGTGACATTGCACCCGCGCGACTGGGAAGAGTTAGCGCGGGTCTATCCTGAGCAGATTGAGCAGATTCGCGATGCGCGCGTCCAGATCACTCGCAGCTTATTTCAACACCCCCCCAACCCCTACGACTGCTACTTAATGCAGCCAGCAGAACAGGACACCATAGGGCAGCTTAACCGTGCATTGATAGGAGACTTGCTCCAGGCTGGAAGTGTACCTGAAGCCCAATCTGCTCAGGACAGGCTGCCTGATACCTGGCGACAGTTTTGGACGCGATCGCAACAAGAAGGCCAACTGCTGTGGGCAGAGGTCAATCGCCAATACGGGCATTTCTCGCTAGCGTGTTGCCCGGTAGACGTGGCCTCTAGCTTGAGTCCGATTTGGGCGCAGCAGCCGGTTGTGTTGGTCGGTGGGGCGTTGGATATGGATGCCGATGCCTCTATTTATCGTCAACGCATTGGCCTGGGCGACGTAACGTGTCTCAAATTTTCGCTCGATCGCCAAACTGAACTGATCCAGCTTTATCTACCCGATCGCTTGCCCATGCCCAATACGCCCCAATTTCAGGCGGCATTAATGAGCGAGCTGCGCGCCCTGCTATCGGCTAACACTGCCAATCAAGGTCTAACCGTCGTGTTAGTCGGCGATGTACCGCTCAAGGCACAGGTTGGATCTGTCTTGGCGGCAGAGTATGGTTCTCGCGTTCAGGTAGAAAAAACCTGTCTAGACGAGCGGGGGATTTTAGTTACAGGTTGGGAGTTTTGGCGACAAAATCAGGGTGTATTCCCGGCTCCCCATTTACTGGTAATCGCTACCCTGCCGATTCCATCGCTCGAAGATCCGCTGGTGGCTGGGCGGGTGGCTCACTACAAGCGCCTGCGACAAGACTGGTTTCGGCTTTATCTGCTACCCGAAGCCCTCAGCGAACTGCAACGGGCGATCGCCCCTGTACGCGAGTCTCAAGGGGTGGTGGCGCTGCTCGATAACCGGGTTAACCACCGCAGCTATGGGCAGCAAGTCCTCACAGCTCTGCATCCTTTAGCGCGGATTAACTATCTTGATGCCAGTCTGTTTAACCATTTGGAAGGGTTAGGGAACCGGGGTTGGAGCTTGTAAACCCCTGGTTAAGAACATCGGCTATGGCGATCGCCAGATTAATTAGGACATAGTTGTAGACGTACGGAGCACGTCTACAACTATGTCATCGTCATAACCGTTGGGGGGACAGTTATAAAACCCGTCAAGCCTTTCACTTGAGGCAGTATTATCGGAAGTAAGAGATTATCGGAAGTTAGAGGTTAACGTCCGTTGTCCTCTACTAATACCTAACCTGCAATTTGAGGTGACTGGACTATGGGAGATTCCAAGCGGCGCAAAGAGACTATCGGCGAAAAATATGGGCAGGAAGGCAATATCTATCCCTGGCTACCCATCAAAAAAAGTCAGGCGCAGCAGTTTGTCTCGGTGAGCACCCGAGGAGCCTGGATTGGGATTGGGCTGCTGGTGGTGTACTGGGTAGGCGTAAGATTTGTCGGGCCTGCTTTGGGTCTATGGGAAGTTAATTAACTAGCAGCAATACTCTCAGCAGAGGGCATTTAAAGGGTTCGACTCATAGCGCTTTGCTTAGATAAAATCATATTTTTGATGAAGAGCCGCGCTGAACGCGGCTCTTCATCAAAAATCTATATCTCATGCACTTGAAAAGTGCTGTATGGCGGTAGCCATGATCAATAGGACGCCTTCCTGTTATTTCCGCGCAGGCGGGAATCCATCTGCTCGATATGTGCGGGGGTTGATTCCCGCCTGCGCGGGAATGACGCTGGCATGTCCTAAGCTTTATGACTATGGCTATAAGTGGGCAAAGCGGACTCAAACTCAACCCTTTATGCTTTAGGTAGCACCAAATATCAGGCCAGAGCCGGAAAGGTTAAGCGTCCTAACAAAGGTACCTTTGCCCGTTTTTAAGTTGATCTGAATTTCTTGATTTTGAACCGTGTAGCCGCGAACAACATTCTTTGTGAATGAGGCTAAGCCATAGACATTGCCAAAGCCAATCCGACCGATTTTTTGAGCGCGCCCCTGCAAATCGATCGAAAATAGTACATCGCTGCCAGATGCCTTAGAGGTGGCATAAAATCGGTTTTTGCTCTCCACAAATACCAGGTCTCCACTACTTTTGAAGCCACGGATTGTAGCGATTTTGGCAAGCGCACCTGTGGTTTGATTCACGCTAAAGAAATCACCGTTGCCTGTGGCGTAGAGTTTTTTTCCAGCGAACCCCAGCCCGTTGAGGTAGGGACTGGAGCCACCAACAGTAGTGAGCGTACCCTCTGAGGCATTCAGCCGATATAGCGTACTAGAGCCAGACTTAAAGACACCGCCAAATAGGCGATTATTTTTACCCTGAGCGATATCTAAAAAGTCTGGGGCATTTGAGATGAATGGTTGAAAAGAGCCATCCGCAAGAACATTTCCAACCCGACCTGCACTGGTAGAAACAATAGACATTTAAAGTCAGATTTAGTACGGCTCCACGCTACTTCAGGCTAAGTTGCTTTGCCAATTGTGTAATTGACTAACGGCTAGAAGATATTTGAATACCCGTTGAATATTTGGGCACTTAGCGCCCAAATATTCAACGGGTATTCAACGGGTACTTGCCTATTGCTGCGATAGGCGCTTGACGGATTGCCCTCCCAACAGATCATGAGCCTCTGCCAGCAGTGCCGGAATTTGCTCGGCAAAGGGGCTGCGGCTGAGACAGGCGCGCAGCGCTGATTGGGTGGTTTGATCCGCTTTGTTGCCAGGAAACCAGTGGCTGGCGTTACCGAGCATGTTGTAGCGCATCTGGGCATAGTCGGTCATGTCGTAGGCGATCGCCAAATTGCGTAGCCATAAAATAGCCCGAATATTCACCCGGTTGGGCGCGTCGTCGATTGAGGGTAGCCCCACCTCCCAGGTTTTGTACCAGTCTTCACCCAGCGCCGCGATCGCCGATTGTTCTAATCGGTGCAAAATTTCGGGCAGCACGTCATCCGCTCGATTGAGCAACGGCAATGTGTTCAAGTGGTCATCAAAATCCTCAGGCCGAGCTGCGCCAATGCTCAGGGTGTGGACTTGCGGGTGGCTGAGGCAAAACAGATCGTTGAAGACAATTGGGCTGAGCGGCGCACAGAGGTCTACCAGCTTTTGCGGCGGCGCATAGAGCATTCCTCCCTTATCCGACGGGCTAATGATAAACACGCCCATGTCGTGCTGCCGTGCTGCTTCAATGGCCGCCCAGTTGACCTGGTTGATGTAGTACCAGTGCAGGTTGAGATAGTCGAACTGGTTGGTGGCGATCGCCTGCACAATCACCTCCGTTGGCCCATGGGTGGAAAACCCAATGTGCCTAATTCGTCCAGACCTCTGGAAGTTCCTCAACACATCCAGACAGCCGCCCGGTTGAACGCTGTATTCCAATAGTTCAGGTGTATTGATACCATGAATGGAGAGCAGGTCTACGTACTCTAGCCGTAGATACTTCAGCGACGATTCCACGGTCTTTCGGAAGGCTTTAGCGTCAGCCACCGGAGAGACTTTAGTTTGTACAATCAGCGACTCGCGGGGGAACTGGGGCAAAATTTGCCCTAACTGCACTTCCGAGCTGCCATAGCCCCGCGCCGTTTCGATATGATTGATGCCAACCTCTAGCGATCGCCGAATCGTGGCCTCCAAGTTTGCCTGGTTATCTGACGGAATTTTTTCAATTGCAACATCCTGCCATTTGTACTGGTAACGCATTCCACCGCACGAGAATACTGGCATTGCCAGCTCCGTTCGCCCAAATCTCCGGTATTCCATAAGAAGGCTAGATTACAGACAATAGAAGAATTGTGTGATCATGATGAATCAGACATCTACAAAAGTAGCAATAATAGGGTTATCTCAACGTTCATATAGCCGACGAAGCCACTAAGCCCCCCACCCTTTAGTAGCCTTGTCAGCTTTGCACTTCTCAAAATTGGCTTAATTCATATGGATATCTCAGAATTAGACGACATGGAAGCGTCTGTAAAAGACTTATTGTCGTTGGCAAAGATAGAGCTTGAAGAGAACCGCCTACAGCAACAGCGCGATGAACAGATTCAACAGAAAATCATTGAAATCAAGCAACGCCTAGAGCCACTCTTACAAGAAACGGAAAAAATGCTGGTTCAGTTTGGCGGCGGCAGTTGTCCAGATAGCGTCACCCGTCAAAAACTAGAAGACAAGGTGATGGAGTTACGCCAACGGCTAGCTGAGGCTCCGGCTCTGGCGGCTCAAATGGTAGACCGACAACTGATTCTGAATGAAGAGCGGTTGCTGGATGAACGGTTAACCGAGCAGGCCAATCGCTGGCGACAGGCGCTCAAAGACGACCTAATCGAAATGATATCTGAACAAAATGACTTCTACAGCGCCACCGATGCGTCGATCGCCATTCGGGGCTACATGAACGATCTAAAGGCGATCGGCTGTTTAGAATCCGTGGTCGAGTTTTTGATTGAACATATCAATACCCATAGTGAAGAAGGGCCAGTTGCACGGCTGCGGGGTACCCACGAGCAAACCCTCAACTTCATTTACAACAAAGCCTTAGAAAACCGCTCCCGGGTTGAACGCGCCCCCGACGTTCAGCCTCGGATGCGCCATCGCATCTCCGAAAAGCGCCCCAACCCCTACACCCAACTCGAAGGGAAAGTCGTCATCTTTGGTGGCCACGATCGCCTCGAAACAGCGGTTCGCAATCGCCTGCGCGACTCTACCGTAACCCTAATCTGGTGTACCGCTCAAGCAGGTCCCCAAATTGCCGAGCAGGCCGAGAGCCACGTGGCCACCGCTGATCTGATCCTGGTGATGACGGGCTATACCAGCCATAAGCTGACCGACAAAGCCGTCCAAGCCTCTCAGCGTGCAGGCAAAGCTCCCGAAATGATCAACACCACTGGGGTGATTCGCGTGCTAGAGGCGATCGAATATGGGCTAAAAACGAAGCTGTTAGCCCAACGACTCAACAACTTTTCTAAACCTGCTTAAGTAGGTGGGCTTAATTAAATATAAGATTCTAAAACCCTGCGCCGCCCGCACAGCGGGCGGCGCAGGGTTTTAGAATTTGGTTTTTATTTAGGTTGAACTACTTATAGCCATAGTCATAAAGCTTAGGACATGCCA
>Ga0105046_10016665_pt1 | contig 11280 bp, 10 predicted proteins | sample MAT03_FD_78385 | JGI IMG/M metagenome (GOLD analysis project Ga0105046, IMG submission 78385) | Freshwater microbial communities from Lake Fryxell liftoff mats and glacier meltwater in Antarctica - MAT-03 (megahit assembly) | ecosystem: Environmental > Aquatic > Freshwater > Ice > Liftoff...
GATCTTCCAGGTGGTGGTCGCACCACTGGTCTTCTGTTCGAGCACCTTGCACTGGTCCGCCCCGGGCGGCTGGGTCGCCTTGGCCTGCAGGTCCTGCATCTCCTTCGCTGTGATGCAGCGCTTCAACACCATCGGCGGCATCGACTGCACGCCGGGCACGTCGGACTTGAGGGTCATCTCCCAGATGCCGTCACGGAAGTTGGCCGCGGTGGATTGAGCGACGGCAAACGACGCGGCAAGTGAGAGCAGCGTCATCATCGAGCAACTCCATGCGCAAAGGCTGGATACGCTGCGCCTGATGCTCATTGAAGCCCCTTCGGTTCGGTCGTCGATGCCCGACTCTAACGCAAGCATGGCCGCCTGACCTGGCCACTACTCCAGAGTCGCCCCGGCGAACTTGACTGCCTCGCCCCACTTCGTCCACTCGTTGCGCAGCATGTCGGCGAACTCGGCAGGTGTGCTGCACCAGGCATTGGCGTCCATCGCGTCGAACTTGGCGACGAAGCCTGTGTCGCGGCACGCCGGGCGGATGGCGTTCACCAGCACCGTGAGCACCTCCTTTGGCGTGCCGGCGGGCGCGACCAGTCCGTTCCAGGTCGAGACCACGAAGCCGGGAAAGCCCTGCTCGGCGACAGTGGGCACTTTGGGCATCTGGTCAAGCCGCTTCTCGCTCGACACGCCCAGCACGCGCAGCTTGCCGCTCTTGTGGTGACGCAGCACCTCGGAAACGCTGCCGAACACCATAGGCACGTGGCCGCCCATCAGGTCGGCGATCGCCGGGGCCACGCCCTTGTAGGGCACATGAGTCATCTTCAGCCCGGCGCGCTGCAGGAACAGCGCCATGGTCAGGTGCGCGGCCGAGCCGTTGCCGGACGAGCCGTAGGCCAGCTGCCCGGGGCGCGACCTCGCCAGCGCGACGAGTTGTTGCACGTTCTTCGCCGGCAGGCTGGGGTGCACGGCCAGCGCGAAGTAGCTGGTCGAGATCACCGAGATCGGTACGAAGCTCTTGAACGGGTCATAGCGGATCTTGCCCATGTGCGGCACGATCGACATCTGCGCGAGCGACGCCATGAACAGCGTGTGGCCATCAGGCGGAGCCTGCGCGACGAACTCGGCGGCTATGGTGCCGCTCGCGCCGGTGCGGTTCTCCACCGTAACCGGCTGACCGAGGGTGCGGGCGAGCCACTCGGCCGACAGGCGCGCGACGCTGTCGGTGCTGCCGCCCGGGCGAACGGTACGACGATGCGGATCGGCTTGTCTGGCCAGCCGGCGTGCGCGGGCGCCGTGGCGATGACTGTGGCCAGCGCGCCGGCGACGCCGACGACCGCCAGTACGGCTGCGGTTACGCGCGGGATGGCGTGGCGGGCAAGCTCCGGCCGCGACGGCCTCATCGACCGAGCCCCGCGGCCTTCACCGCTTCGGCATATACCGGCTGTTCGCCACGGATGATCGCGACCATCTGCTCGGCGGTGGAGCCGATCGGCTCGATGCCGAGCTGCTCCAGTCGCTCGACGCTGGCCGGGTCGCGCGCGATCGCCTGGATCGCGGAGGATAGGACATCGATGATCGCGCGCTGCGTCTTCGCCGGGGCGAGCATGCCCTGCCACGCGGTGATCTCGAAGCCGGGCAGCACCTCGGCCACCGCCGGGATGGCGGGCAGCTGCTTCAGCCGCTGCGGCGTGGACACTCCGATGATGCGGATGCGCTCGTTCTTCGCGTGCGTCAGCACCTCGCCGGAGTTGCCGAACAGCATCGGCACCTGCCCGCCCATGAGGTCGGCGATCGCTGGGCCGCCGCCCTTGTACGGCACGTGCACCATGTTCAGGCCCGCCCGGGCGAGGAACAGCGCGCCGGCAAGGTGAGTGACCGAGCCTTCGCCCGCCGACGCGTAGTTGAGCTTGCCCTGATTGGCCTTCACGTGATCGATGAACTCGCGCAGGGTCTTCGCCGGCACTGCCGCGTGGATCGCCAGAACCATCGCGCCGCGGCCGAACACGCTGACCGGGGCGAGGTCTTCGAGCCGATAGTTGACCTTGTCGGTCATCGGCACGCTGGTGGTCTGGGCGGACGAGGCGAACAGCAGCGTGTACCCGTCCGGCGTGGCACGCGCGACGTACTCGGTGGCGATCGCACCGGTGGCTCCGGGCATGTTGCGCGGCAGGAACGGCTGGCCCAGCTTCGCGGTGAGCCCGGCCGCGACGATGCGCGCCTGGATGTCGGTCGTGCCGCCGGGGGCGAACGGGATCACCACGGTGACCGGCTTGACCGGGTACGCGGCGGGCTGGGCGAGTGCGCCTGCCAACGGCAGCAGGGCGCCTGCGGCGGCGAGCACGCCGCAGGCGGTGAGCGCGCGGCGGCGCGGTGCATGGATGCGGGGTCGGGTCATGGGCAGGCTCCGGGATCGTGGGCGGCGGCGTGTCGGCGCGCCCTTACTGACGCAGCAGTCCGGCGGCGCGTACCGCCTCGGTGTAGACCGGCAGTTCGGCCTTGATGATCGCGGCCATCTGCTCGGGTGTGGTGGTGGTCGACTCGATGCCGAATTGCTCGAGCCGCTCGATCACCGTCGGGTCCTTCGACAGCGCCTGGATCGCGTTCGACAGCAGGTCGATGATCGCGCGCGGGGTCTTAACCGGGGCGAGCGTGCCCTGCCATGCGGTCAGTTCGAACCCCGGCAGCACCTCGCCAACAGTGGGAACGTTGGGCAGCGCCTTCAGGCGCTGGCGGGTGGATACCGCCAGGATGCGGATACGGTCGTTCTTCACGTTGGCGAGGATCTCGCCGGAGTTGCCGAACAGCATCGGTATCTGTCCGCCGATCAGGTCGGCGACCGCCTGCCCGCCGCCCTTGTAAGGCACGTGCACCATGGTCGCGCCCGCACGGGCGGCGAACAGCGCGCCGGCGAGGTGCGACACCGACGCCTCGCCGGAGGAACCGAAGTTGAGCTTGCCCGGGTTGGCCTTTGCGAACTCGATGAACTCCGGCAGCGTCTTCGCCGGCACGTTCGCGTTCACCGCGAGTATCAGCGAGCTGCGGCCGGAGGCGCTGACCGGAGCGAGGTCCTCGAGGCGGTAGGCCACCTTCTCCACCAGCGGCACGCTGGTAGTCTGCGCGGAGGAGGCGAACAGCAACGTGTAGCCGTCGGGCGCTGCACGCGCCACGTACTCGGTGGCTATCGCGCCGGTGGCCCCGGGCATGTTGCGGGCGATGAACGACTGCCCAAACTTCTGCGACAGCCCGTTGGCAAGCAGCCGGCCCTGGATGTCGATCAGTCCGCCGGCGCCGAACGGCAGCACCAGCATGACCGGCTTGACCGGGTAGGCCGCGGACTGCGCGGCAGCCGGCTGCGGCAGCGAGGTCGCCAGCGCACCCACCAACACGACGGCGGCGAGGGCACCGGCGGTGCTCGCAGCGCGGGACCGCGTGCCGGCCGCAGCCGCGCAGTTGTCTTTGCCGAGGTCGTCCGCCGGCCGGACGCGCGTTTCACTCATCGGATCTCCTCCCATCCCGTGGTCGGTACGGCCGGTGATCCAGAGTTGTGATCACACGCGGACATGTGCATTGCTGCGGGTGTTGTAGTATTCCATGTTGACGCGGCGTCGTGTCAAGCATCTGCATCGAGCGGCTGCATCGAGTTTGCGCACCCAGTATTGTTGGTCGGCAGTGCGGGTCATGCCATGCCCCGGAGGCTGCATGATCTGGAAGACAGTGTGATCGGGAGGGGACTTGATCGACAAGAAGATGGCCGACTGCCGCACGGCGGTGGCAGATGTGCACGACGGGGCTACGATCATGTTGGGCGGCTTCGGCAACGCCGGCATGCCGGCGCAGCTGATCGAAGCGCTGCGCGAACAAGGCACACGCGACCTCACGATCATCAGCAACGGCGCGGGCACCGGGCCGTTTGCGTTGGGTGCACTGTTTGGCGACGGGCGCGTGCGAAAGCTGATCGCCTCGTTTCCGGCGCCTTCATCGGCGCAGTTCCGCGAGCGTTTCCTGAAGGGCGAGGTCGAGCTGGAGCTGGTGCCGCAGGGTTCGCTGGTAGAGCGCATCCGCTGCGGCGGCGCCGGGCTGGGCGGGTTCTACACGCCGGTCGGCGTGGGCACCGAACTGGCCGCTGGCAAGGAGCTGCGCACCATCGACAAGCGCGATTACCTTTTCGAACTGCCGCTGCGGGCAGATGTCGCATTCATCAAGGGGCACCTTGGCGACCGCCTCGGCAACCTGATGTATCGCGGCACGATGCGCAACTTCAACATGGTGATGGCCACCGCCGCCGACACGGTTATCGCCGAGGTCGACCAGCTGGTGGAGGTCGGCGGCATACCGCCCGAGCAGGTGCACACCCCCGGCATCTTCGTCGACCGGCTGGTGCAGGTCGAGCGGCATCCGAAGCTGCTGGCGGTGCCGAAGGAAGGAGGGGGCGCATGAGCCTGACGCGCGAAGGGATCGCGTGGCGGATCGCCCGCGACCTGCCGGAAGGCGCCTACGTGAACCTCGGCGTCGGCATTCCGGTGCTGGTGGCCAACTTCCTGGTCCGCGATCGCGAGGTGTTCCTGCACAGCGAAAACGGCATCCTCGGCGTGGGTCCGCGTCCGACGGCAGCCGAGGTCGACTTCGACCTGATCAGCGCCGGCAAGGGGTTCTGCACGCTGGCGCCCGGCGCGGCGCTCTTCGATCAGCAGATCTCGTTCACGATGATGCGCGGGGGCCACCTGACCCACGCGGTGCTGGGTGCGATCGAGGTCGCCGAGAACGGCGACTTCGCCAACTGGCGCGTGCCTGGCGAGGCCGTGCCCGGCGTGGGTGGCGCGATGGACCTCGCGGTCGGCGCGAAGCGCGTGTTCGTCGCGATGACCCACGTCACCAACAAGGGCGCCCCGAAGATCGTGCGCACTTGCTCGGCACCGCTGACCGCGCGCGCCTGCGTGAAGCGCATCTACACCGATCTGGCCGTGATCGACGTGAGCGCGCAAGGACTGGTGCTGCGCGAGTACGCGGCCGGCCTCGATCTCGAGGCGGTGCGGGCAAAGACTGGCGTGCCGCTCGCGCTGGCGCCCGACTGCCGCGCGATGGACGTACCGGATACGGCGGCCGACGGCACGCGGCTGCGGCAGCCCTGACCCCGACCGCGCCCGGGCCCGGGCCAGTCTCACTCCCACAGAACCCGCCGATGCCAGCGAAGGAGCCTTTCCGTTGAGCGAGCCTGAAGTTCCCCTGACCGAAGACGAGGTGCGGCGCATCGGTCTCATCATCGAGACGCTGGAGCAGTCCACGTTCGATTACCTGCACCTCGAACTGGGCAGCCTGCGGCTGACCGTCGCCAAGGGCCACGCGGTGCCGGTGGCCGGTGCAGCACCTGCGCCCGCGCCGGCAGCGGCGGCGGCCGCTCCTGCCACGGGACCGGCAGCTGGGGCAACCGCCGCACCGGGGGCATCCTCCACACGCGCAGCGCCGGGCGCACCAGCGACAGCGGCGGCTGCGCCCGCACCGGCGACGGCCGCAACCCCCAGCGGGACCGGTCTGGTCGATGTCTTGTCGCCGATGATCGGCCGCTTCTACTCGCAACCGGAGCCCGGGGCAGCGCCTTACGTGACACTGGGCGCGCAGGTCAGACCGGAGTCCACCGTCGGGCTGGTCGAGGCGATGAAGATGTTCAACGCGGTGCACGCCGGCACAACCGGCACCATCGCCGAGATCTGCGTGCAGGACGCGGCGTTGGTCGAGTACGGACAGGTGGTGTTCCGGGTCCGACCGGCGTGACGCGGCGGCAGCTGCAGCGGGTTCTGGTGGCCAATCGCGGCGAGATCGCCGTGCGGATCATCCACGCCTGCCAGGCGCTGGGGCTGGAGACGGTGCTCGCCGCCTCCCAGGCCGACCTCGACACCTTGCCCGCGCGCATGGCCGGTCGCGCGGTATGCATCGGTCCGGCGCCTTCGTCGCAGAGCTACCTGCGCATCGACGCGCTGATCGCCGCCGCACAGGGCACAGGCTGCGACGCGCTGCATCCCGGCTACGGCTTCCTCGCCGAATCAGAGGGGCTGGCACAGGCCTGCGCCGACGAGGGGATCGTGTTCGTCGGGCCAACGCCGGCGCAGATCCGCGACATGGGGAACAAGATATCCGCGCGCGCGCTCGCTCGCGAGGCCGGCGTGCCGCTGCTACCCGGCTCCGACAAGGTCGCCGATGCGGACGCCGCCGCAGAGGTAGCCGGGTCGATCGGCTATCCGGTGCTGCTCAAGGCCGCCGCCGGTGGCGGCGGGCGCGGAATGAAGGTGGTCGAACGCACAGAGGACCTGCCGCAGGCGTTCGCTGCCGCCTCGGCCGAGGCGCGCAACGCGTTCGGCGACGACACGCTGTACCTAGAGCGCTACATTGCCAACGCGCGCCATGTGGAGGTGCAGGTGCTGGGCGACGCGCACGGGCACCTCGTGCATCTGGGCGAGCGCGACTGCTCGCTGCAGCGGCGCCACCAGAAGGTGGTGGAGGAATCGCCGGCGCCAGCGCTGGCCGCCGCCACCCGCGATGCGATCCGGGCCGCGGCGGTGACGCTCGCACGCGCCATCGAGTACCGCAACGCCGGCACGGTCGAGTTCATCGTCGACGGAGATACCGGCGAGTTCTTCTTCCTCGAGATGAATACACGCATCCAGGTCGAACACCCGGTGAGCGAGATGGTCTCGGGGATCGACCTGGTGCAGGAGCAACTGCGGGTGGCCGCCGGCGAGCCGTTGCGCTACCGCCAGCGCGGGGTGGTACTGCGCGGCCACGCGATCGAGTGCCGGATCAACGCCGAGGTGCCGGCCGAGAACTTCCGTCCGAGCCCCGGGCGCATCACCGCGTGGTCGCCGCCGTCGGGGCCGAACATCCGGCTCGACACCCACTGCCACGCTGGCTGCGTGGTGCCGATCCACTACGACTCGATGTTGGCCAAGCTGATCGTCTACGGCCGCGACCGCGACGAGGCAATCGCGCGTATGCGCGCGGCGCTCGCGCGCTTCTTCATCGAGGGCATCGGCACCACGCTGCCGTTCCTGCGCCACGCGATCGTGCACCCGGACTTCGCGGCCGGACGGTTGAACACCGCGCTGGTGGGGCGCATGATTGAGGAGATGCGGGCGCAGGCGGCGGTCTGAGTCGCGCCCCGACGCAATAAGGAGACACTACAATGGACCGGATAAAGTTCGTCGACGTTACGCTGCGCGATGGTCACCAGAGCCTGTGGGCCGAGCGCATGACCACCGGCATGATGCTGCCGGTGATCGAGCGGCTGGACCGCGCCGGATTCGACGCGCTGGAGGTGCTGGCGCCCTCGTTCATCGGCAAGTGCGTGCGCGACCTGCAAGAGGATCCGTTCGAGCGGATACGCCTTCTGAAGGCGCGCGGCGGGCGCACGCCGCTGCGGATGAACGCCGGCGGGCTGAACCTGTTTGGCACCGACCAGCAGTCGATGGTCGAGCTGTTCTGGCGGGTGATGAAGCGCGCCGGCATCGACGAGGTAAGAGTGTCGGATTCGTGGAACGACCCGGCGGTGTGGGCAAAGCGCGCCGGCGCGGCCGCCGCCGCTGGCGTGCGCCCGATCATTAATGTCACCTACTCGATCTCGCCGCGTCACACCGACGCGTACTTCATCGAGCGCACGCGCGCGGCTGCGACGCTCTCACCGTACCGCATCTGCCTCAAGGACCCGGGCGGCCTGCTGACCCCGGAGCGCACCGCCGCGCTGGTGCCGGCGATGATGGCCGCCGCCGGCAGCATCCCGCTGGAAATGCACAGCCACTGCTCGACCGGACTCGGGCCTCTCAACGCCCTGGAGGCGGTACGCCAGGGCATCCGCATCGTCAACACTGCGATCCCGCCGCTGGCCGACGATGCGTCGCTGCCGTCGATGTTCAAGGTGGCGGCGAACCTGCGCGCGCTCGGCTACGAGACCGCGATCGACGAGGCGCTGCTGCGGCCGGTGGAGCAACACTTCAAGGAAATCGCGCAGCGCGAGGACTTCCCGGTCGGCCGGCCAGTCGAGTACGACTACGCACAGTACGTTCACCAGGTGCCAGGCGGAATGATCTCCAACCTGCGCAACCAGTTGCGCGAGGTCGGTGCCGAGAATCGCCTGCCCGCCGCGCTGGAGGAAGCGGTGCAGGTGCGCGCCGAGTTCGGCTATCCGATCATGGTGACGCCGCTGTCGCAGTACGTGGGCAGCCAGGCGGCGGTGAACGTGATGACCGGCAGCCGCTACGCGCAAGTCACGGACCAGTCGATCCGCTATGCGCTCGGTCACTTCGGCGGCGACGTCGAGCAGCTGATGGACCCGGGGGTGCGGGCGAAGATCCTCGACCGACCGCGCGCCCGGGAGCTGGCGGCCATGAACATGGCGCAGCTGGACGAGGCGCAGATCCGGCGCGACCTCGACGCGGTGGATCTGCCCGAGGAAGAGGTGCTGCTGCGCCACCTGCTGCGGCGGGAGGACCTCGCGCGTATGCGCGCGGCCGCGTCGCCGGTGCGCGAGTATGTGACCGGCGGCGGGGATTCGCTGGTATCGATGATCGCCGAGCTGTCGCGGCGTGCCGGCAGCAGCCGCGTGTACGTCTCGCGCCCCGGCTTCAGCCTGACACTGGGCCGCAGCACGCCCGACAATGCATGACACGGATCACGAGGAACGCACGATGAGCGCAGGCCCTTACGGTCGTATCGCCTTCGCCGGTGTGGGCGAGGCGTCGATTTCCGCAACGAAGGTGCGCACCGCGCAGGAGCTCGCGGTGGAAGCGGGCCTCATGGCAATGGCCGACGCGGGTCTGACCGCGCGCGACATCGACGGGGTGATCACCGCCAGCCCGGCAGGCGACCCGCACTTCATGTTCAGCACGCTGGTGACCGAGGCGCTGAACATCCCGGCGCGGGTCAACATGGCGATCCAGGCCGCCGGCGCCTCGCCCGGTATGGGCGTGCTGTACGCCGCGCGCGCGATAGCGGCAGGCGACGCGCACACCGTGCTTGTGTGCGAGAGTGACAGCCGCGGCGCGCGCTTCAAGGGCGACAAGATCCAGGCTATGCGCGCCGCGCGCCCGTGGACCGACGACTGGGAGGACCCGTTCGGGCTGACCGTGCCGGGCAAATACGCGCTGATCGCGCAGCGCTGGATGCACCGCTTCGGCGGGCGGCGCGAGGACCTTGCCGCGGTGGCGGTGGCCGCACGTGTGCACGCGACGCGGCAGCCCGAGGCGCCGCGCCGCGAGCCGCTGACGGTGGACAAGGTGCTCGCCTCGGCGCCGATCGCCTCGCCGCTGCACGCGCTGGACTGCTGCCCGGTCGCCGACTGGGGCGGCGCGGTGATCGTCACCACGGTCGAGCGCGCGCGCGACCTGCGCCAGCCAGTGGTGCGCCTGCTCGGTGCGGGCGAGGGGCACTCGGCCTATCACCTGGCAGATGCCGACGAACTGCCGCCGTCAGCCACCCGCCAGTCGGCGCAGGCCGCGTTCATTATCGCCGGGGTGAAGCCGGCGGATATCGACACCGCGCAGGTGTTCGACGCCTTCACCATCGCCGCGCTGATCGCGATGGAGGAACTGGGCTTCTGCGAGCCAGGTGCGGGCGGCGCGCTGTTCGCCAGCGGGCACACCGCGCTGGGCGGCTCGATTCCCACCAACACCACCGGCGGCATGCTCACCTGGGGCAATGCGCACGTGATCGTGCTGCCCGAGGCGGTGCGGCAGGTACGCGGCGATGCGGGCGTGAACCAGGTGGCCGGCGCGCAGCTCGCGCTCGCCCACGGCATCGGCGGACCAATGGCGCTATCCGTCACCATGATCCTCGGCCGCTGAGCGCACGCGCGTCCAATGACCTCGATGAGGAGATTTCGATGAGCGAAGCGACCAAGCCCGTTCCCACCCCCACCGATGCGACCGCGCCGTTCTGGGGCGGCTGCGCGGCCGGCGAATTGCGGCTGCGGCGCTGCACCGCCTGCGGCGCGTACCGCGCGCCGACCCGCACGGTGTGCGCCTGCGGCGCCACCGCCGCCGAGTGGACCGCCGTGTCCGGCCTCGGCACTGTGTTCTCGTTCACCGTCGTACACCGCGCGCCCGACCCTGCGTTCAAGGCAGAGCTGCCATACGTTATCGCGATCGTCGCGCTCGAGGAAGGCGGTCGGCTGATGAGCAACCTGACCGGCTGCCCGCCCGAGTCGGTGCGCATCGGCCTGCCGGTGAGCGTGGTGTTCGAGACCGTTGGCGACGGCGTCGGCGTGCCGAAGTTCACCCCGGTGTAGCGGGCGCGTCGTATCGCCGCATCGTCGTGTCGTCGTGTTGTAGTCGCCATTCGGTTGAGCGAGGTGTCAGGACGCACGCGACGCAGGGTGCGCAGTGAACTTCGGTCCAATCCCTGCACCCTGAAACGCGTCTACCTGCCCCCAGCCGCCACCCGTCGCGCCAGCACCCGCAGCCGCTTGCTCTCAGTCACGACGAACGCTGCGAACGCCGGCTGCGCGCTGGCCACCGGCGCGAGCCCGAGTTCCACCAGCCGCTCCTCCATCCCCAGCCGCTTGAGCGCACTGGCCACCTCCGCCTGCAGCGCCTGGGCGATCGGCAGCGGCGTGCCTGCCGTCATCCACAGGCCCTGCCACCCCGCAACATCGAAGCCCTCGATCTTCGACTCGATCATCGTCGGCACAGTCGTGAGCGCGGGATGCCGCGACTGGCCGGCGATCGCCAGCGCTCTCGCGCGACCGCTGCGCACGGCGGCGACTGCATCCTCGGCATCGACGAACCCTACCAGGGCGCGCCCCGCAATGACCGCGCCCAGCGCCAGTTCCCCGGCACCCAGCGGCTGCGGTACGAGCGAGCCGCCAATGCTCGCCCGCAGCAAGCCGTTGGCCAGATTGATCATCGGATCATCGCTGCCAGAGGGATAGTGCAACGGAGTCGGACTGGCCTTGGCCAGCACCGCCAGTTCGCCGAGCGTACGCGCCGGCATGCCCGGGTGGGCGACCAGCACCGGTGCGTGCGACCGCGCGATCTGCGTCACCGGCAGCAAGCCCTTCACCGGGTCGAACGGCAACGGCGTCGCTTGAGCGGCAAGCCAGGCGTACGCCTCGTTCCACGCCAACCAGGTCAAGCCATCAGGCGCCGCGCTCCCAGTCAGTTGCGCCGCAATCAGCCCACCCTCGCCCGGCCGCGCTTCGACCGTGATCTGCTGACCGAGCGCCTCGACCAGTCGGTGTGCGAGAATCCTGGCGAGCACGCTCTGGGGGCGGGTTTCGTCCGAGGCCACCAGCAGCCGGACGCGCGC
>Ga0105046_10016666_pt1 | contig 11280 bp, 2 predicted proteins | sample MAT03_FD_78385 | JGI IMG/M metagenome (GOLD analysis project Ga0105046, IMG submission 78385) | Freshwater microbial communities from Lake Fryxell liftoff mats and glacier meltwater in Antarctica - MAT-03 (megahit assembly) | ecosystem: Environmental > Aquatic > Freshwater > Ice > Liftoff...
ATACCGTTCAATGAAGCCCAATTTCGCAAAAATTTCGTTTAACCGTTAGCCGTAGGCGTACGTTAATGGTATCGAATACGCCTTCGGCCGACCGTTAAACAAATAATTGAACGGTATTGTGTTTTAACCTTGACCGTCGCCAGGATTTCCCTGACGGACATGACTGCTGCGCTGGAGTCGATTAATACATCCTTGATCGAGCCGTCCTTGCACTTAGGCGAGGGGCAGTTTGAAATCTACCTATGAACTGGGTGGCACGCTCTGAGGTACGAAGGGCGTGGTGAGTCGCTAGAAACATTTGCCACAGTTCCCACGCCCATCGCTAATCGCGCTAATCGCTTTGGGCGTGCCACACGGTGGCCTGGCCTGGTAGTCTTCAGCCTGCGGCTCGCCTTAATGCGAGCCGGATGCTCCCGAAGCTGCTGACCCTCTTTTAATCGGCTGAAAATGTCGCCGATGACTTCTTCGTCCGCATGGAAATCCGCGATAGATCGACCGTCAAATTCTTCCTTGGCGTAACCGAGGAGGTGCAACTCGGCCTTGGCGAAGGTTCGGTTGCAACTGGCTTGCTCGAACTCGGTCGCCAAAACTTCGGGTTTGTGCCAGCTCTGCAAACAAGTCCGTTCGACGCCGCGGTCGGCGACAAGCCATAAGAAACCGACATCCCAGTCCAAGCCGGTACAGATCGCTCCCAACACACGGCTGGCCCCGTCCCTCAGGCTGGCCCCGTCCCTCCCGTCGCCGCCTCACTCAAGGCCTGAGTCACTGCCTGACGGGCATTTCGATGACGCTCGGCCCGCTTTGCCTCGCTGATATCCCGGAGATACGCCGTGAACACGGCGGAGCCTTCTTCCGAGTTCCGGGTGATCGCCAGTTCTGCCGGGAACTCCGAGCCGTGAACATCTGTGGAAATGACGCCATCCCCGATACTATGTAGCGTGACTTGTTGACGTGCGTTTCAAAAACTACTCGATGCGATTGCGATCAAACAGAATTTTGAAACGTACATGATCAAGACGATTATCACCGACTTCCGATCGTTTCCGAAAGAAGTGATTGTTGACGCCGATCTTAAGCAAGCAATGAACGTATTCCGGAAGAGCTTTATGGCGAGTCAACAACAACTGGATGCAAGCGTTCATAAAACGCTTGTTCCCGTAAAGCATACGTTGCAAATCACACCTGTCAGCTAAGAAAGCTTGCATCCGTTTGACCGCGAGTCGTTGACGATGGCTGCGTTTTCGCAAGTTCGTCGAGCAACATGTCCAACTCAAGGCTGCTGTCTGGCTGCTCCGAATCGGATCGGTGCGTCGCCACTGCTGCAATGGCCAACCCTAGTTGGTTGTTTTCTTCGTCACTTCGCCGTGGTGCGATCCATTGCGACATAGCGGCATCCTTTACTAGAACTTGAACCGTTGACAGATATGCCTCGTTCCATTCTTCTCCGTCGCAATATTCCTTCGTTCGTCGCAAGTCTAGGTCGAATAAAACTGCAATGCTCGAAGTGGATGCATTTACCGCGTCGTAGATTTCATCGAAATTGGATTCTCCTTCACCGGCGCCGCTGGAGGAACGCGCGTTTAGGTAGTTGACGATCGTAAGAACGTCTAAAGGAGATAGATAGCGGTCTCCGTCAACGTCGAGGTATAGGCCTTCATCGACGGTGTAGCCTGCGATGGTGCGTGTGAAGCCGACTTGGGAGCCACCCAGGTTGATGGCGTTGATGACAACTAGGACGTCAAGCGGAGAGATGGTTCCGTCATTGTCGGTGTCCATGGAATAGTGGGGATTGAAGCCCAGCGAATCGGTGCCAGTCGACGGCCGCCATCGCAAGGATGCGCCCGTCATTCGTTCGAGAATGATCTGCTCGGCCGGCGGCGTCGACGCCAGCAGGTGAATCTTGCTAGGGAATCGCAATCCTCGTTCGCCAAAGTTGTAATTGATGGCTACCGTGTTATTCGACAATGCCACTTGTTCAAATTGGTCATTGTTGAGTATTCCGCTTAGTGGCGTACCGAGCACATCGATCCCATCCAGGAAATCGGCTGGATGAGACTCGGTGATCGTGTAAACTCCGTCGGGCAAATTGACGAAGACGTAGGTACCATCCACCCCGGTAAAGGTCGTGCTACTTGCAGTACCACTTAGGGTGATCTGCACATTTGGCACGATCAACTCTTGAGGATCGCGGCGTCCGTTGTTGTTGACGTCCAAATAGACGATACCACCGATCGAATTCAGCGATGGCTTCGGCCGTAGATGCTCGCCGAAATCGTAGCCAGTTCCCACCACCGCGCCATCGAGAACGATAGAGTTGAAACCATCCGCGACCACGGTCCCGCCTCGAGTGCCGAGCGTCTCGTCCCCGTCATCGTAAGGAGTCGGCTGGACCTCGAATAAATTATACGTGCCGGCTGGCAAATTGCCAAAGAAGTACTGGCCCGCGTCGTTGGTGAAGACGCTTCGTACGACGCTGCCCGAGAGTCGGATTTCTACTTGTTTGAGTCCAGGCTCGCCACCCTCGCGTATCCCATTGCGATTCATGTCGACGTAAACCGATCCGGACAAGGAACTGTTGGCAGCGACCACCAAACGCTCACCGAAGTTGTAATTGGACGCAACGACATTGCCGGCCAAATTCAATCCGACAAATCGGTCGTTCTCTAACGTACCCAGCGCGGGCGTACCCCGCGTGTCCCGTCCATCGTCAAAGCCGGCGGGCTGTTGCTGACTGATAGTATAGGTACCACTTGCAAGGGTCGTAAAGCGATACGCCCCGTCGTTGCCCGTGACGAAGGTCTGATTCGAGCTTCCTGTGAGTTCGATGACCGCTCCCCGAATGGGTTGTTCTACTGAGTCAAAGAGTCCGTTGTCATTTGCATCGACGTACACAAAACCGGAAATGGAATTCGTTTGCGGTACGACGATTTCTCGCTCGCCAAAGTTGTAATCGATGGCGGCGATATTGCCGGACAAGTTCAAACCGACGAATCGATCGTTTTCCAATGTTCCGAGAACCGGTGTGCCTTGCGAGTCTCGTCCATCGGAGAAGCCGGCGACTTGATTCTGCGTCAGCGTGTATACACCATTGGGGAGCGAAGCAAAGCTAAAGCTGCCATCGGTGCGTGTGTTCATCGACAGATTGACCGGCCCGGTGAGGGTCACAACAGCCCCACTGATAGGTAGCTCGCCGGAATCGAAGACGCCGTTGTCGTTGGAATCGACGTATACAAACCCGCTAATGGAATTGGTCGGAGCAACGATGATCGCTTGCTCACCAAAGTTATACCCGGTCAATGCGGCGTTGTCGGCCAGAACGATATTTACGAATCGATCATTCTCAACGGTCCCCGACACGGGCGTCCCTTGCGAATCGCGTCCGTCGTTGAACCCCACGGGTTGCGCTTCGGTGACCGTATAAGTTCCGTCAAGGAGATTGTCAAAACGGTAGGCACCGTTAGCACCTGTATTCACCGTTCGAGATGCGCTACCAGACAGAGTGACAGTCGCTCCGTTGATTGGCTGTTCGCCTAGGTCAAAAGTACCGTTGTTATTCGAGTCGACGTAAACAAAGCCAGCGATCGAGTTTTGCGTGTTTTCGCCTTCTGGAATAATAATACGAGCGGAACTGCTTGGTACTCCGAAGCCGATCAAATCAAATGAGAGAGTACCGTTGGTACCTTGCGAAAGCGCGCTGATATCCACGGTGACCATTATGGGCTTGGCCAAATCCAGCTTGCCGTTTGTGAGTACGGTGCCGGTGACGGTTATGCCGGAACCAGCATAGTAGGTACCATCACGCTGGATATTGAGCAGACCATCGGTCTTGCTGAGAGTACTAATGCGACCGAAGAAGCTCGTGCTTCCACCGGACGCTTGAGTTGTCAAGGCAACTTCAAAAGCATCAGGCGGTTGCTCCGTTCCGTTATCACGAAGCAACAGATCTCGGATCTCAAACTTGAACGATCTTTTGGCTGGATTCAGTGCATACGTCCTCGTAGCGTTGGAAACCAGTAGTTGATGTTCGCTGAGCACGACATCCGAGCCGTCAAGTTGTCCGTTGCCTCGAAACGTCCAGGTATTGGCAGGTTCCCCTAATCCTGGATTCGACTGAACCAGGATGGGATCTTGCGAACCTGCATTGTTGTTCGGAGTAACTTCAAACACTGGACCAACTGGATCAGGCCCTGCGGCATTGCCAATTATCGGATTCCCATCAGAGTTACTCACTTTGACAGCAATTATCCGCCGCCGCAACTCCGCAACAGCCGCCGCAAGGTCGAGACGTGGATAGTATCGATACGTATTGGGAACATTATCGTCTTCATCATCGCCATCGAAGATCATCTTGCCGGTAGAACGCAACAGATCCCGGATTTCGTTGGGAGAAATCGACAGACCTGCTTGATCTGCCAGATTCCGTAGGACTGCCGCAGCGTTTGAAACAAAAGGAGCTGCAAAAGAGGTTCCATTCACGTAAGTCGACTGACCATTTAGTCCTAACGTTTGGATGTGTCCACCGGGAGCCAAGATGTCAAGTCCTGAATCGCGTTGCGAAAAGGCGGCTACGCGATCGGGTCCTGTACTGAAGTCGATAGCACCCGACGACGAGAGGAAAGCGCCTACATCTTGAGTCCAAACCGCGCCAACAGCCGTCACATATTGACTGGCCGCCAATGAATTCAAGCCTTCGCTGCTCGATTGTCCATAACCATTGCCGGCAGCCACAGCGATGAACACGCCTGCTTCGTTGAGCGATCGGAAGAGCGGTTCCAGTTGAGCGTAGGGTTCTAGTTTCGCGCTGCTGCCAAATCCCAACGATAAATTGATTGAAACGATATTGTAGGTGCGATGGTTTTCGAGCACCCATCGCAAAGCCGCTTCAATGGCTGAAGTATCGGATTCGCCAGTAGAATCGTGGCTGGTTTTCAGCACGACGATCCTCGAGCTTGGGCCCTTAGAGAATCGATTGTCTACGATCAACGCACCGACACTCGTTCCATGTCCGATCCAATCGGTGGGGACGGAATCTCCGTCGCCAAAGTCTGGGCCGTTCTTCACGGCCGACGGGAAGTCATGAACGGACTGGCTAAACCCTGTATCGATGACGGCGGTATAGTAATTGTCCATGGAAAGGCCAGGAACCACGAGTGCCGACGAAGCCAAATCGCGAGAGGATGCAGGCGCCAGTGGTTGCCCGCCGGTTTCGCTCTGAGGATTGGCTACCGTTGAGGCACCGAAGTCCTGAACCATCTGTTTCCAATAGCTTCCACGTTGCATGTTCGTACCCAAGAACTGCGCGCTGTGCGAATAATTATCGTCGTCTCCAAAGGAGAAAGGGCGATTCGTGAACCCTGAGACGGTCGTTCGTCCGAGCGGTAGCGTTTTGTATTCGTGGGCGAAGGCGAATATTTCATAGCGATCGTTGATATTGCCTGTACTGTTTAATTGGCTGTCGATTCCACCGATCATTTGACCGCATCCGAATTCCAAGAGTCCAAATGGAATACGGTACCAACCTGCTGGCCGCGAACTATCCAACCAACAACTTAGATTGATGTTGGCTGACTCTGCGTAGGTATTGCCTTTGTAAGTCCAATCGTAATTCTCTGGATCGCTTGGCGTTCGTTGTTTTTTGTTGTCTGGCTTGAAGTACTGATTCAATACCCATTTTGTAAGGGCGGGGTCGACCGGATTGTAATAATTGAATTTCGCGCCTGCGGATAGACTCTGGAAATACGATCGTCCTGAGTCGAGGTAGTTGCTCATAATCTCTGGCGTGTTCCAAGATGCACCATAATCCAAAGTGTGAACAGGAACAGTACTGTCGTAGGCGTTTGAGGGCGTCGCGGCTTGGGTCGCAACGTAGGTGTTGACGAGATTTCCTATGCCTGACTCGGCGGCTTTGCGAAGCGCTTCACCGACTACGATGTTACCCATACTATGAGCAAATACATTCAAGTCATCGCTGGGACGTTGGCTGCGGAGTGCTTGCAATGTGCTTAATAGGGCATCGCTCGATTTCCACGCGATCATTTCGCTGCGATCATAGTTCCCTTGGTCGAACGCGATCGAGTTGAACGGATTCAACGGAAGATAGGACGTGTCGGTCCAATCTGTTGGCCAACTGAAAAACCCGAACGATCCGGTGTAACCTTGCCAGAATAGTCGCTTGAGCGCAGTTTCGGCAAAGCTTTCTCGTTCGGCAGGTTGCATTCGCCATCCGTGAACAAAGAGCGTGTAATCCATATCGGGCTGCGCGTTGCTCGCCACCCCCGCGCCATAGTCGTCGGAAGGGATCGATCCGCTAGTCACGACGCCCTTCGGGGCCAAGCGACCGGAAATCTGCGATTGATGCAGTTCGGTGGCTGTTTGAGTGGGCTCTACGTAAAGCGAATTGCCTGCGGTGAAGTGGTTGTAGAGTGCATCCACATCGTCGATCGCAATAAAACTGCGATCACCGCCCATCACCGCATCGGAAGAGAATGTCCCAGTGCTCTTTACAAGGCTCACTTTGATCGCACCCGAGCCAGCTCGGTACCCCTCTAAGAGAAATTGCAATACGTCTGACTCTCGAAACTCGCTGCTCTCGAGAGTCATTGAGTTTCTGAAACCCAGAGACATGTATTCTGCGCTTCTTCGTGTTTGCGGCCCTTGATCGCCGTACAGATACTGCGTACCAAGTTGTCCAGTCCGGTCACGAAAGACGTGAACCGTGTAATTCAAGCCAGGAAACTCTAGCTTGACGGAATACTCGTCGCCGAGTTTGTCGAGCAACGATGCGGTCACCTGAAACGCAATGAGGTCCTCGAGGTCACGGTCGGAATTGATTTCCGTTCCGATACCGTCAGGCGTATTGTTAAAAAAATTGGCGTCATCGCTGCCGTTAAAGTCATCGCCGCGATCGGTATCATTATTGATCCAGAATGACTGCGGATGGTCTTTGGAAGTCAGATCTTTGAATCGATGGTTAACACGGGAAGCTGAACGATCATCGAAGGCGACCGTTAGATCGATGGCGGTGACTCGGGTCGTATCGGTGAAGGCAAAGCCGGTGGGGCCGCTCCCGTCGGGATCGATGGCCACCACAATCCGTTCCTCAGCCAGGGATTGGCTTGCGACCAAGGCCTCGAGATACAGAACGGCCGTTTGCTTGCCGTTCATCAAGCGGAAATTCAATTGGCTATAGGTGTAGGTGTTTTGCGGATTGATGAAATCTTGGGCCGAACGAAGTTGATTCCCATCTTTGAGCCACAGGCGGAATTTGCCGGTCGAACCAGGCGCATAGCTCCACGGTGACGCGAATGTACCATTGCCGTTCTCCCGTACACGCTCAGGGTCCGCAGCATCGTAAGTAAACTGCAATTTGGCCTGTTGAGGATTCTGCAGACGCGGCAATTCGATGAGCACCGGAACAAACTTCGTGTCATCGCTGGATGAAATGCTTGGGTTATTACCGCTGTACGTTTGGAGACCGTCCGCATAGTCTGGTATGCCATCCCCATCCGTATCGCCGCGCGAGGTGACAATAACCTTTCCTGGTTTCTTATACGCTCCCGATTCCTCTTTGCTCGGATTCTTTTCCGCACGCTCGGCATCCGTTCTATCGGGCATGTTGTAGCCGTTGTTGTTGTCGGCATCAATCTGAAGGATTGGAGTCGTAACGGTAACTCGAACGCTGTCGACGCCATCGAACGAAGCTGACGTTCCGCTCCCCTTGCCCAGAAGCACATCGATCAGTGTGGTTGGATCAAAATTGGGATTGCTCTGGTCTGCTTCCGAGATAGGGACCCCTTCGACAAACAACGCGATCGATCGATTGCCATTGGAAAGTCCGAGCGATGAGGCTGAGTAGACGCTGTTGTTGGCGTCATAGCTCTCGAGGTAGTCTGTAAGTGAATTTCGCGGGACATTACCATCCGTTTTCCAGATCCTGATTCTCCCTTCGGCTGGCGAGTAGCCCGTAAGGAAATTTCCACGAACCTCAGCCGGAGAAGATCCTTTGTAACGGAACGCAACGATTGTAGAAGAAGAGATCTCAATGTTCTCTGGGATTTCGACGATGAGTTGGGCGAACTTGTGCGAGCTTATTTCGTCGGAGCTATTGAAGGAAGAGTTATCGTAACCATCCAACCAGTCGGGCGTACCATCGTCGTCTGCATCGCCTAGTCCGCTATCTATCACCTTGCCAGGTTGGCCAGGGATGTTGCGAATCGGATAGTCCTTGCCCAAGATACTCGTGTCCAATTCGGTATCGTTGTTCGAATCCACAAACGCTCTAATCGCAGGAACATGGGCCAACAGAATCGCCGTGCTGCTGCCACGTTTGGCCACAAATAAAACGTCCCCCTTACTGTTTAAACCGTCATGTGTTGACAAGTCCGAGATGGCGCCAATACCAGGTACGATTTGTCCAACGTAGGCGACTGTGCTGATTTGGTCGGTCGCAAATTTCGAACTTCCGCCTTGAACTGTCGGTGGATTCAAAAGCACTTGGGCTGCTTGTAAACTGTAGACAGGGCCGGGCGTACCTATGACCGCGGTCTTGCCTGCAAACTGAATATAGAATCGAGGTACCGACCCGACGCCACTCACTCTGAGATCGGTATCCGCATGAGAAACATTGACCTGTGCATCCAAGTCAATGAGGGTAATGCCTCCAACGTCTTCTTGGCCATTGGTATCGAATTGATTGTTGTGATTTACGTCATCCCATTGTTCACCAGGATCGAGGCGACCATCACGGCTTGTCCCAGCTACTTTTTCCAACAGACTTCCATCGGGTCGGGCAATGAAGATGCCGGTGCCTAGCGTGCTGTGCACACCTGCAAAGGCAACCGCGCTTCCGTCATCGGCAATGGATGCGTTATTACCTATGCGGGTGAAGCCGTTGGATATTCTTCCCACGGGGTTCCAGTCGGCAGTATAGGTTTGTACTGCTCCGTTACCGACGGCAACCAAGACACCATTATCGGCGATACGTGAAGGCAATTGACCGCTGTTGGGGCCAGCCCCTAGATAGGGCGTCCCAGAATTGAATGCCGTCGTCAAGTAGTCGGCATTGCCATGTAGGATCGATGTTTTCGTGTTGAAGACATATTGCGGTTGCGAATTGTTGTTCAGACTGGCCGCTGTGTTTGGGTAGACAATCGAAAAGGGAGACTTGTTGTCGAACTTGGACGGGTAGTAGCCGGCCCAAACTGGGTTGTACACAATTACGGGCGGTCGAGCCAAGGTGGCGAGCGCTTCGGCCATCGCTAAGACTCCGAACGGCCCGGGCAAGAGTGCTCCCAACAGCAGCGCACTGCCCAGCGGTGAGACTCGAATCAAGCCACCGCCAAACGGATCGATCAAAGCGCCAATCGATTCAAGTCTCAGGCCGGCTCCATAAAGCCCTGTATCCCCCATCGCGACCATCTTGAGAGTTTTGCCCGCCCGCGGACGCGTTGCATCCCATGTCTCGAGAAACGTCAGCGGAATGACGTTGGACAAACCTTCCTGTCCGATAAACAGGATGTCGCCTACGACGGACTTGGCGTAAAGAACTCTTTGGGCCAAGACCTGTTGGTTGTCATTGATTTGTACGTAGTCACCGAATCGCATCGATGGCGAGTTGTTTAGGTCGAGTGGATTTTCGCCTGGCACCGGGTGATTGATGATCGAGTGCATCAACTCTTTCGGTGCCGCTCCGACTTGAATCGTATTGACACCATAGACATTCGAGTAACCGCCTGCCTGCGCCGTAAATGCTGCCCAACCGTTGTTGTTGAGCGAAATACCGTCACCCATGGAACTGTAGGTTCCAGCGGGGACCACGACTTGGTATTCGAAAGGTGGCAAAGGCGGGGGTGACCCTTCCGATTCGCTGCCCGGAATTCTGGGCGCCGGGGACGAACTCACAGGCGGATTGCCAGCGATAACCGTCAGACGTACCGTTGCCGAAGTCGTCGCGCCAAAGCGATCGCTGACCGTGTAAGTAAACCAGTCGTCGACACCCGGATTGGGTGTCGCGGCTGCAATCAGTGCCTGGGTTGTCGTGGCATCGTAGAGAAAGCTTCCGTCGGCATGTATGGTAACTTTGGCGCCCATGTGCGAAAGGCCGCTCTGAGCCGTCACCAGCAATCGATCATTCTCATCTGGATCGAAGTCATTGCTTAGCACGCCGCCGAGTGCAGGGATGCTTAGTTTTCGATCCACGCGAGTTACAAATCCAATGTCATCTTGAACCGTGGGTGCATCGTTTTTGCCTGCGATCGAGATCATCGCTCGGCCCGTGCCGCTCGCCAGACCATCCGTCACCCTATAAAACAATTCGTATTGAGCTGTTTCGCCCTGGCCAAGCTGATTGAAGCTGCCACGCGTATCGAGGACGAAATTGCCATCCGGCGCAATCACTAGATGAGGGTTTATGCCCGAGGCGTCAACCATTTCAATGACCGATAGCGCCGCAAGATTCGGGTTCGTTGAGCGATCGTTTGCGAGCAAGCCGCCGCTCGTGACGGTCAATACCTCGTCTTCGGCAACGCTGTACGACTCGTCGCTGACTTTTGGAAAGGTAATCGTCGCTGTCGATAAGGAAGACTGTGGTAGATCCCGCAACGTGCCGATCGTGCCTTCCCTAACAAACGAAGTGTCGTTTGGATCGCCCGTGAAGTAAAAGCGGATGGAGCTTTGCCAACGATTGCCAGCAACATCGCTGACCTGATAATCAAACACATTTTCGCCGGGCTCGAGCCACAAATGTTGAAAAGCGAATTTTCCGCTTCCATCGGCAACGGTATAGCTATTGACATCGCTAAGAAGGACAACCGCACGAGGTTCTGTAACGCCTTCGATTTGGATACTGCGTTTCTCCGTACGGCGATCACCCGAAACGCCCGTATCATCGCTCGGTGAGATCTGCAGCGAGGTGGTTGGTACAGACGTGTCCACAATAATATCAAGCGGCAACGAGACAGCGCTGACATTGCCCGCTAGGTCTTCGGCCTGAACCGTAATCACATTGTGCCCTTCCGGCAGACCTGTGAGAACATAATGTCCATCCTTGTCGACGTAGCCTCGGTCGATCGCAGTGCCAAGATTAAACCACGTGAGTTTTTGGTTTGTCGGTACCATCAATACTACCGTAGCCGATGATGTGTTGATCACATGGTCCTGTGAGCTGAGCCCTCCATCGTTGTTAGGCAACAGATTCGGCGCCATGATTCCCGGCGGTTGATTGTCAAATGCAAACGGCACGGAATTACGCGTGGTATTCCCAAGACTGTCAACGCCACGAAA
>Ga0105046_10016667_pt1 | contig 11280 bp, 7 predicted proteins | sample MAT03_FD_78385 | JGI IMG/M metagenome (GOLD analysis project Ga0105046, IMG submission 78385) | Freshwater microbial communities from Lake Fryxell liftoff mats and glacier meltwater in Antarctica - MAT-03 (megahit assembly) | ecosystem: Environmental > Aquatic > Freshwater > Ice > Liftoff...
ATCATAATAAAATTCGGCGTTCAGAAGCCCCTCACCCCGGCCCCTCTCCCCGAGTACGGGGCGAGGGGAGCCAGATTAACGCCAAAACTTGGCCATAATGAACGGAAAGATGTAACGGAGATTTACTTTCGCAGCTTACCCATTTTTGCCATCGTTTCGTCAGGCCACCCCGAGTACGTACCGAACCCGAAAACTACTCGTGACCCATTTAGAACGCAGGAAGACCCCGCTCCCATTTTCCTACCTCCATTCTTCTAGCTAACGCTTAAATCAGCCAGGATGGAAGACGGTCGGCGAAGCAATTGGGAGGGGAAAGATAGGATATAGGTTCGGGGCTATTACTCAACGACCAGCGGCTGCGAGCATTGTAAAATAGGCGTCTCTCGCCACTTGTAATCTGCCAAGCATCTGTGTTTGCATCTGCGGCTCAACCCGCTCAGGAAAGGTTAGACCCAATTCGTCAATTCTTGCTTTGACCTCTGCCCGTGACAGCGGCCAACCTGCCTCCACGGCAGCGACCAGTTCCGTGATGAGTCCGTCGACGACTTTCGGATCATTGTCGTTTTGCAGTAAGAGTTCAGACAGATGCGCGAACCGTTCGATTGGGCTGTGCTGCTGACGAGTCGGCAAAGTCAGTCCCAACGCCTCGATCCTGGCTTTGATCTCGTCGCTGGTCAAAGGCGTGCCAGCATCGACGGCCGCTTTAATCTCAGCGACAAGTGTTTGAACGACTACCGGATCGTTGCCATTCTCCAACAATTTTTTCTCCAGACGATCTATTCTCACGCCTTGCTTGTTTGGCTCACCGTCGGGTCCCGCTAACGCCAATGTCTCAAGAACCGTAGCGTCAACGCCAGCATCGGAAAGGATCTTAAGGACGTCGGCGCGTGTTAATGGCTCGCCCGCCGTGATCGCTAATGCGAACGCGTCGGTCACGTTCGTTACAACCTCGGCGCTCACTCCCGCCGCAGCTAAGCGTTGAGATAGTCTTTCGGATAAGCGAGTTAAATGAGCTGCTGAGTCAGGGCAATCGTGGCCGTCTTCAACACCACCGTCATCATCGCCACCGTCGGTTGTGCCGTCTCCTGATCCATCGTCGATCTCGTCAGCACCTTCGTCAACCGCGTCATCGTCGGAGCCGTCTGGCGACTCACCGCTGTCAGTTTCATCACCTGCTGTTTCGTCTGTGTTGCTATCATCGACGCTATCATCTGACCCGTCCATGCCGTTGTCTGGATTGCCTCCGTCGTCAACGGTATCCGTGTCGTCGACGGCGACGTCACCCGAGCCTCCGGTGACCAACTTGTCGACCGACGTCACAGCCGGAGTGGCTTGGACTTGGGGCGGCGCGATTGCCTGCATCCGAACGAGAAGTGCTTTTGCGGTCACAATATCAAGATTTGTCGGCAGGGTTCCTGCCTCAATGTCCGACTCCAAGCGACTGATTCGATCTGCCATCGATACCCGGCTTTCTGTCGATCCATCGCGTCGTTCGCGAGCGATTCGGTTGATCACGACAAGAGCGTCGGCTGCGGTTGCCTTTCCGTCCGCGTTGACGTCAACCATGTTGCCGCGAGGCGAAAGACTAGTTTGGCTGGAGCCCTGCGGATTAACACGAGACCGTGCCAATTCATTAATCACCACGAGTGCGTCCAGCGCCGACACGTCACCGTTGCCGTTTGCATCTTCAGGAAGCATGGCGTTGTGGTCGCAACGCAGGTCCCCGGCAAGCATCGCCCGCGACTCGAGCCGTTCGACCCGCAGCGCTTTTCTTTGATGGAATTTTGACATGGATCTGGTCTCGAAGTGACTCGACAGGGTTTAAGGGAGATTAAACCAGCTTCGGCTTATCAATGAAGGACCGAGGCAGATGGTTTTGTTTCGGTAAAAAAAACGAAACAATTGTTGCTTCTCGCTGAATTTCCAGTTCTTCGATTCGCTGGCAATCAGCGAGAAGTGTCGCTAATTTCCGTTTTGCGGGCAAGCAATCGGGTCTGCTTCGATTCTCGTGAACTTGTCCGTCTCGCCGATACGATGACGACAATTCCCAAGGCGATCGAAGCAAATGTCGAAACTCGCGGATCTCGCAACCACTTCTGCAAAACAGACGCTTTTAATGGATCGCTTTGTTTCCCGCCTGACTGAATCGAAGAGTTCAGGACTGAGGCATTTGCCTCATCAGCCTGAATAAAGAGTTGAACGAGCGCCAGCGGATCCATCGAAGCAACTAACGGACCTTCTGCCCTGGCGATCGACGGAGCCATGTCCAAGGACAACATCCCCTCGGGCCAAGGACCAATACCCCGAGACGCGTCGACTTGGACGAGTTCATTGCCCTGTTGCCGATCTTGTCTTGTCGATGTTTCCGCCAAAGGAAGCTTGTCACGACTTGCGAGTGAAGACTGCTTCGCAACGCGTTCGGCATTCGGCGAAAGTCCTGCTTCCAATCTCAAATCGTGTTCGTCGGCTTCATCCGGCTCGCCCTTGAGTCCGAATTCCGTTGGTTTGTCCTGTGCTTTGCTTGGTTTTGAAGTATCGGGCGCCGAGTCCTTGTTCAACGAAAGCATGCCATCGAGACCCAGCGGCCGTGCCGTGGCCATCTGCGGATTGTAAGCAGAACGGCCCGGCCTTGATGATTCGATCGTCGCAGCCGCTTCCGAAGCATTTACTTCTTCCGATTCTGCGGCTTTTGGATTGACTGAACTTTTATCGGACGTTGACTGCGTGACTGCGTTTGCAACATCATTGAGGCGGCCGTGCAACGAGTCTAACGCGGCAACATTCACCGCCGCCGGGTTTAGAACGACGTGAATCAGCGACGCTCGTGGTTCAACCATACGGTTCGAAGAGAACGCAATCTCTACGGTCCACGACGGTGTTTCGCTCAACACTGGCCGATGCGTCAGGCTGGCAATGTCGAGCCGCTCCGCACGTGGCAACAAAAGCGGCGATCGAGCAACGATCAGATTTGCCTGAACGACAGGCTCGGCAAGCCCATAGCTCGTCTCCCAAAAATCATGGCCGACAAACTGCTCGCCCTCGGCATCGGCGTCAAGATCCCAAGAATCATCGCTCCAGCCACCGCCAAATTGATTTTCGAATCTTGTGTCTTTCCAGTCGTTAACGTCGAGGCCATCGAATAGTTCGGCGTAACCGTCGTCAATCGCACTGCTGTCATCGAAGACGAAATCACTCTCGGCTTCGAAACCAAAATCAAAATCAAAATCAAAATCATCGCCATGCAACATTGATCGCGATTCAAGGCGTTCGATCCCAAGCCAACGACGATGGACCGAGCGAGGATTGTCGACGATTCGGAATGCGGCTCGTTGAATCTTTGCCATAGACCTACCCATCTACAGAAAAAAAGTTGTGTCGAATTTGGTCAAAGAAACGATCGTTCTCGGGGCTCGGTGCCTGTTTCCCAGCGCGCCGTTGGTGTTCCATTGCCTGAGCAAAGGCGGCCTTGGCGTCCGCACGCCTGCCCTGCTCACGCAGCAGCACACCAAGATTGTTAAGTATACCTCCGCACTCCCTGGCGGCAACAACATCGGTCGGGTCAGCGTCTGCGGAGCTGGTCGTGATCGCAACTGCCCGGCGAAAAGCAGCTTCGGCTTCCGCGAATTGTTTTGTCGATGAAAAAGCCATTCCCTGATTGTTCAGAGTGATGGCGAGCTCGCGCCGCACCGCCGTCAGCCCCGGTAGGCGGGTCACAGCTTGCTCAAATAATGTGACCGCTCGGGTGTAGGAAACAATTGCTTCGGCGGTCTCACCTGCTCGCCATCTCATCGCGGCCAGATTGTTATGCGCCAGAGCTAAACGGCGCAAATCGCTGGGCGTTCCCTGCGGCCCCAGACCTGCTTTTTCGCTTAGCTCAACCGATTTTGCGACCAGCAAGGCGGCTTCCGACTTTTGCCCTGCTTCACTCATCAACGTCGCCAGATTGCCAGTGGCGGCGGCAAGATTACTGACCAGCGAATGGTCCTCGCGATCGGGGTCAGCCGTCAGCGAAACCGCTTCAAATTTTGCCACCGCGGAGCGAAGCTCCTTGATCGCCAGCTCCTTGTCACCGCGCCGCAGCGCGACGACTCCACGATTGTTTGTCACCAGCGCCGTTGCTAACGATCGCTTCAGTTCGTTCGCAATCGTATCCGCAACCTCCAGTGCTTCGTCGAGGAGCGGATTCAGATCATCAAGCTCCCCATGGTCACACCGCAACATCGCCAACTCATTCAACGCTTGCACAAGCAGTACGCCAGCGTCAGGGTCAGTTGATTGATGATTGAGAATTCGTAACGCATCGATGCTCCGCAAGTACGCAGCGTCCGACTCACCGTAGGCAGCACCGCCAGCGCGAATCAATTGAGCAATCTTCAATCGTGTCTTGGCAACGTCCCCAATCAACGCACGATCATCGTTGGCATCGGCGATGAAGGTTTCGTAGTAGCTGAGCGTTTCCGCGAGAACATCTTGACGAACCTCTGTGGCTTGGGGAATGGCGATCAAACGATTGGCGACGTCAGCTCCAAGGGTGTCTACCGCACGACGTGCTTGCTTGTAATTTGACTGCGACAAATCCAGCAGTCGCTCGGTTTCAGCGTTTTGTCGAGCAACAATGATGCCGTGAGTTACGGAGGCTGCGATGGCGATGATTGCCAACACAAATCCTGCCGCGACCATCGACGCATGATCGCGAGCATAGCCGACCCAGCGCTCCGTCAATGTGACTTGCGACGCAAGGACCGGCTGCCCCGAGGCGAATCGTCTCAAGTCGTCCGCTAAGTCGCTCGCCAATGCGTATCGTTCACTTGGTGCCCGCCGCATCGCTCGGCGAATGATGATCTCCAGTGGCTTGGGAATCGTGCGATCGATCGATCGTGGTGTCGGGGGCTCCATGGTTTGAACCGCGCGCAGCAAACCGGCGCTGTCGTTGCCTTCAAACGTCGGCCGGAGGATTACGAGTTCATATAACGTCGCGCCGAGCGCATAGATGTCCGTTCTCGCATCCACCAACGCCGAATGTCCCGACGCTTGTTCTGGGCTCATGTAGCGAATCGTTCCGACCAAGTCTCCAGATCGAGTCAAATCACCTTCGCGGCCGATTCGCGCCAGTCCAAAGTCGGCGACCCAAACATGGCCATCATCCGTGAGTAACAAATTCGACGGCTTGATATCGCGGTGTACGATCCCTGCTTCGTGAGCATGCGCAATTGCATCGGCTGCATCAGCCATGAACGATGCGATACGTTGAAAGCGATCTTCACCGGTGATCGCGGCGGCCAAGGCGTCGGTGGAATGGTATCTCGCTGCTTCAATCCGGCGATCAAGCGATGCTCCGTCAACGCGGTTCATCGCATAGTAATGCGTGCCATTGCAACAACCAACGCCGATGACCGAAACGATATGTGGATGATTGAGCAGTGCGACGGCGGTTGCTTCGCGATAAAATCGTTCCACGCGATCTGTGTTCAAGGCGGCGCAAAACGCCAGCACCTTGATCGCCACCGGACGGTTCATGGAAATTTGGCGCGCCGCATAAACAATCCCCGCCGCGCCTCGTCCAAGCTCGCTACCCAATTCGAAATCATCTAGGCGCTGGGGCAACTGCTTGCGACCACGAAAAATAGCTTGCGATTGGGCCTGATCGGCATCCATCGCGTGCAACAGGTTTAACGCCTCGAACGCTTCTCGCAGTGGCACGTCCAACTCAGCATGCTGTGCGATGATGGCATCAATGTCTGGCTTGCCACCTTGCTCAACATCGACCAGATATTGGTCCAGAATGTCAACGATTCGCGAGTCGATATCGTCATCGATCGATGACATCATTCATCCACTCCGTTGTCGTGCAGCTTGCGAAGTCGCTTGATCGCCCGCAGCCAGAGCAGCCGGACGGCTTGTGAACTTCGCCCCATCTCCGTGGCAACATCTTCAAATCGCATGCCACCAAAATTCCTCAACATCACGACCGTTTGGTAGTCCTTGGGCAACAGCGCGATTAGGTCCGCGATCTTTGCCGTTTGCTCTTCATTGCTGACGATTTCGCTGGGGCTGTCTTGCTTCGCTGCGACGAGGGAAGCGACTTGAACACAGCTTGAACTCAGATTCTTGTTGAGTGTATCAAGCGACACTTCGCGGCGGACGTTACGCTTTTCCGCTTTGACATGACGATCGATTTCCCGCAAGAGCGTCCGAGCCAAGATGGTCCGCAACCAGCCCGCGAATTCGCCTGCGGTTTCGCCTCGGAAATCGGCGAAGTCTCGATGCGCCGCCAGCATCGCTTCTTGAACCACGTCCGACTCCCCAACTCGGCGACCGACGCTGGTGCGAAGCTGGGCCGAGACAAGCAACTGCAAATAGTTGCGATATCGCTGCAAAAGGACGCCCAGCGACGCGACATCCCCTGCTCTCGCCTCAGCGATTATCGCCTCAAAATCAATGATTTCACTAGTTCCGTTCAACGGCAGCTCGGTTCGATTTTGATTGATGTTTGACAAGCAAGAGTCAGGATAAGAAGCCGCCGCTGGTTTGTACAATGTCTACGCTGCATTTAGGACGAACGAAAAACCAATTGTTTCTAAGATAATTGCCAAAACCGCGAAGCCAACATACGCTTTGGGTGTACTCTCGTTTTCTGCCCCCTGTTTGCCATTGGGATTGCTGTGCAAATCGTTAGGAATCGCTGCTTCTGCTCAAAAATTGGCGTTTTTACCTTACTCGTCATTTCGGTCGGCTGCGAAAAAGCGGAGGTGAAACCGGTCCCGAAAGAAGTCCCCGTCGTTACAGCACCTAAAATCCAACCCGTTGTTGCCGTCGACGATCCAGTCGCCATCGAAGCGTTGTCGAAAGCTGGATTCCTGTTTAAGCGAAACAGCGCCGGGGTTGTCACTGAGTTTTCGATTGCCAGCCAAACCGACATCTCCGAGGCTTTTGTGCACTTGGTCGGAATGCCCAGCGTTGAAGTCGCTGTTTTCACAGGACCAGGGATCTCGGACAAAGGGATGCAGGCGATCGCCAAGCTTCCCAAACTAAAGCGTCTTGACCTGACTGACTCCGCCATCGGACCAGAAACGCTAAAGTCCGTTGGCGAAATAAAGTCGTTGGAGGCGCTGTTCCTGCGACGGACTTCAGTTACCGACGAAAGCCTGGCGTCGATCTCTGCGCTTCCCAAACTCCGCGCGATCGATCTTCGCAATAGCAATATCTCCGACGCTGGCTTGGCAAACATCGCCAAGATCAAGACGCTGTCCGATATACAGCTCGAAAAGTCGAAGGTGACGGATGTCGGCTTGGCGGAGCTGAAGTCGCTGCCGCTGAAATCGTTGAACGTGAATTACTGTACAACCATCAGCGACGCGTCCATGCCAATGATCGGTGCGATGAAAACGCTTGAGTCGATTCAGATGGATGCCACCAAGATTACTGACAAAGGAATGGCTGCACTGACGGCGCTCTCCAATCTAAAGCGTCTCCGCATTCGTGATACCGACGTCACCGGCGACGGCATCAAACAGATCGCAGCACTAAAGAAAATCGAACGCTTGGAACTTCGCGGTACGTCGCTCGATGATGCTGGCATTGCCGTTATCGCCTCGCTACCCGCAGTCAATTATCTCGATATCGCCGAGTGCCGGCTCGTCACTGCCGCAGGAATGAAGAGCCTTGCTAGCTTGAAAGAATTGACTTACCTCGGTTTCTGGGAAACGAAGTTCAACGATGGATCGATGGTCGCGATTTCTGGCTTGACGAAACTAACGGAACTAGACCTCAAATCGACTGCTATCACCAACGTGTCGATAGACTCACTGTTGAAGTTAAGCGAACTGCAAACGCTCAGCCTGTCTGGCACAAATCTCACCGACGATGCGTTTAAGCAGCTCACCAAGTTGACAAAGCTAGCATCGCTTAATGTATCCAACACGAAAATTGGCTCCGACATTGTCGACCTGCTCAAAGAGGCGAACCCGAGGTTAAATGTCGTTGAATACGAAGAGTAACTTGGCATATCGGCAATTGGCCCATCTTTGTTACCACGAGTGTTGTTCTGGAAGCGAGCCCCATGCCAACACGTTTGACCCGCTACATCCTCGCCGAAATCGTTAAGATTTTCGTCGTTGCACTTATCGTTATGACGATGCTGATCCTGCTGATCGGTGTTGGTCGTGAGTTGCTGCGCCAAGGCTTGGGGCCGATCGCAGTTTTGCAGATGTTGCCGTACATCTTGCCGGTCAGCCTCCAGTATGCGGTTCCCGCGACTTCGCTATTCGCGGTCTGCTGCGTCTACGGACGGATGTCCGGTGATGGTGAAGTATCAACGGTAAAATCGATCGGCGTGTCTCCTATACGTTTGATTGTGCCTGCCCTGGTTTTCGCAGCGATCCTAAGCCCCGTGTCGGTTTATGTCAGCGATCTGGCGGTGTCTTGGGGAAAGCCGGGAATCAATCGCGTCGTGATCACGTCGATCGAGCAAATTGCCTACCGCGTGCTTCGAGCGCAACACTTCTTCAGTTCACCACACGGCTTTGAGATCAGTGTCCAAGACGTGCAAGATGATCGTCTGATCCAGCCCAAGATAACCATTCGGCAACATAACGGTGTACCGCGAATGGCGTTGACCGCGCGCGAGGGTAGCTTGCATTTTGATGTCGAATCTCGAGCACTGCTGCTGCGATTGACGGACAGCAAAGTCGAAGGCGGTGCCGGTTTCGAAGGATTGGTGCCTGGTGTCAACGAGTTTCGTATTTCACTTGATCGTGCATTAGGCGAGCGGCCACCGAGCCAAAAGAGCCCTAGCGATATGTCGTTGTCCATGGTCAGGCTCGAGGTAAGGCAACAAGACCAACGGACCCACGAGGCAACTGGATATCTCGCGGCAAACACCGGATTCGCATTGCTGACAGGGCGGTGGGATGAGATCGATGGCCAAGTTGGTAAAAAATCCGAGGAGTTGATTCTCCTAAGTCGGCTGCGGCTGTCGCGATTGCAGACTGAACCGTGGCGACGTTGGGCCGAAGGCTTCAGTTGTTTTTTCTTCGTCCTTGTTGGTGCACCATTGGCGATGATTGCCAAGACGGCTGACTACTGGCGAACTTTTGGTTTATGTTTTTTGCCGACAATTATCGTTTACTACCCGCTGTTCATCTTTGGACTCGATCAGGCCAAAACAGGCGCGATGCCACCGAACGCCGTTTGGCTGGGAAATCTAGTCTTATTCGCTGTTGGCATCTCGCTCCTAGGACGAGTTCGGCGATACTAGTGCTGCGAGAAGTAACTGACCTTGCTTGGTAACCCGACGCGTAAGCGAGGAATTAGACGCATTTTCCTCGCTTACGCGTCGGGTTACCAAGTTTTCAAGCAATATCAATTCGTTCTCGCAGCACTAGCTGAAACGCGATTTGCCGCTAACCCCATTGGCCACGTCCAACTCATCCTTCCCGTTTTCCACGCATCCTCAATCAAATTTCTATGACCACCTCTACTGCAAAACTGCTCGCTCGAATTGAAAACAAAAAAGCGGTCGTGGGGGTCATTGGCCTTGGATATGTCGGGCTACCCTTGATCGATGCCTTCACTCAAGCTGGCTTTACCTGCGTTGGCTTTGACATCGATCCAAAGAAAGTGGACTCGTTGTCCCGTGGCCAAAGCTATATCAAACACATTGCCTCCGAGCAGATCGCTGGCTGGATTCGTAAGAACCGATTTTCGGCAACGACCGACATGACGCGGTTATGTGAACCCGATGTATTGGTCATCTGTGTCCCTACGCCGCTCGATGAAGCTCGCGATCCAGATCTGCGGTACATCGTTGGAACGGCCGAGTATATCGCGGCAAGTTTGCGAGTCGGTCAATTGGTCGTACTGGAAAGCACAACCTACCCTACGACCACGCGCGACGTGCTGGTGCCGATCCTTAATCGTGCCGGATTGGTCATTGGGCAAGAGTATTTTGTTGCGTACAGTCCCGAACGCGAAGACCCAGGCAACCCCAAGTTCACTGCCGCCGGCATTCCCAAAGTCGTCGGCGGGATGGACCAAGCTTCGCTGTCGTTGGCACTGACGCTGTACGGCGCAGCCGTCGCTGGTACCGTTCCGGTCAGCAGTTGCGAAGTTGCCGAAGCGGCCAAGGTTCTTGAAAACATTTATCGCGCCGTCAACATCGCCTTGGTCAATGAACTGAAAATGTTGTTCGACACCATGGGGATCGATGTTTGGGAAGTCATCAATGCCGCGAAAACCAAACCGTTCGGTTTTCAAGCTTTTTATCCTGGACCAGGCTTAGGCGGACACTGCATCCCGATCGATCCGTTTTACTTGTCTTGGCTTGCGCGGAAGTATGGATACACCACGCGGTTCATCGAATTAGCTGGCGAAGTCAATCGCAGCATGCCGCTGTATGTGATCACACGGCTCGCCGATTTTTTGAATGAACTAGCCAAACCCATTCGCAATAGTCGAATCTGTGTGCTCGGCGTCGCTTACAAAAAGGATGTTGACGACCCTCGCGAGAGCCCGTCGTTTGTGCTGTTGGAACTGCTGCTTGCCAGAGGAGCAATCGTGACTTACAGCGATCCTCACGTACCGTCGCTTCCCGCGATGAGGCACCATCACTTGCCTTCGATGGAAAGCCAAACCCTGACGCCCGAATTCCTGGCCGCGCAGGACTGCGTCTTGATCGCGACGGACCATACCGCGTTTGACTATGAGTCGATTGTGCTTCATTCGCGGCTGGTGGTTGATACGCGTAATGCCACTGCAAACATCAAGCAGGGCCGCGAGAAGATTCGCAAGGCGTAAAGTTCATGCCAAAAAATTTGCTGAGTTCTTGATTGCGTCGGCGAATGGAAATCTTACCTAACAACTCGTCTGGGCATTGTCGGCGCAGTCAATGACGATGACGGGTATTTCGGTGCAGAAACGGGGGCGTGTATCCAGAAGTAGGCATCCATTTTTGGTGGTTACCAAGAGTTCGCTTCACGGGACACGGGCGGTATCTAGTCACAACCGCAGGCCGGGACGCGGATTCATGGCTTTACGGCGTCGGTATCGCGGTGATGTCTGTATCCTAAATGGGGGTCCCTCGGCGGAGATGTCCCTTCCTGGGCCAGCGTCCCCGCAAAGCCTGAGTCAAGTGGCATGGACTTATGCTCTTCATCGAGCTCGTCTCGCTGGAAGCCAGATTGATAGGTTAGAACTTGAGGCTTCCAGCGCGTCTTTGCCGATCCCTGGATTCACTGCGAGGGAAACTTTCTCGGTCAACCCGTCGCTGAAACTCTTAGGAAT
>Ga0105046_10016671_pt1 | contig 11278 bp, 7 predicted proteins | sample MAT03_FD_78385 | JGI IMG/M metagenome (GOLD analysis project Ga0105046, IMG submission 78385) | Freshwater microbial communities from Lake Fryxell liftoff mats and glacier meltwater in Antarctica - MAT-03 (megahit assembly) | ecosystem: Environmental > Aquatic > Freshwater > Ice > Liftoff...
AAACTGATGACGGCGCTCCCAAAGATTGACGCTTTATTTGAAAAATATCTTCGTGATCGGCAAGCTCCCGGGCTTGTCTATGGTGTTGTCATTGATCAGGAGTTGGTACATGTTAAGACTTTCGGTGTCAGCAATACGAAGACCCAAGCGGCCGTCAAACCAGACACCATGTTCCGCATCGCCTCAATGACAAAGAGTTTCACAGCGCTCGCCATACTCAAGCTGCGTGACGCAGGCAAGCTTTCTCTCGATGATCCAGCATCCAGGTGGGTGCCAGAGCTGTCCAGCCTCAACGATCCTACTAAGGACAGCGCTCCCGTTACCGTACGCCAGCTTCTTACCCATGGTGCCGGCTTTCCAGAAGACAACCCGTGGGGAGACCGCCAACTGGCGATCCCCGATGCCCAATTCTCCCGGTGGGTCGACCAGGGTATCCCCTTCTCAACTTCACCTGATACTAGCTTTGAATATTCCAACTATGGTTTTGCTCTTTTGGGTCGAATTGTTGCCAAAGCCTCCGGGCAACCCTACGACCAATATCTACAACGAGAAATTCTCCGCCCACTCGGCCTGAAATCCACCACTCTTGAGCCAGCTACGATCGCAGATGGACGGCAAGCTATTGGTTACGACCGAAGGGGTGAAGAGTTTTTCGAAATCCCGTCGCTCGCACACGGATCCTTCGGTGCTATGGGTGGCTTGGTGACTGATGCGCAAGACCTCGGTCGTTATATTGCCTTCCAGCTTGCAGCTGAACCTTCGCGCAACCAGGACGACAAGGGCCCAGTCCGCCGTAGCTCTCTGCGCGAGATGCAGCGTCAATGGCGTACCTCAAACTTCTCAGCTACCCAATCTAATGGACTCCGGGCAGTTACCAGTGGTTATGGCTATGGACTTAGTGTCAGCCGCGACTGCAAGTTTCAAAAGATTGTCGCTCACGGCGGCGGTTTGCCAGGCTTCGGCTCCTATATGATGTGGCTCCCCGAGTATGGCGTTGGTCTCTTTGCGATGGCCAACCTAACCTATGCCGGCCCAGCAGCTCCCATGCGCGAAGCCCTTGATTTGCTTTCCGAAACTGGTGCTCTAAATCCGCGGGCCCTCCCTCCCTCAAACGCGCTTCGGGCTACACAAAAAACATTGCTCGATCTGTGGAACCAGTGGAGCGACACTCGCATCGATCAAATTGTTGCCGATAACCTTTACCTTGACCAGCCCCGCAAAGACATTCAGGCGAGCTTCGAAAATCTAAAAAAGAAGTACACGTCCTGCGAACCCATCGGCGATATCAGGCCAGAGAATTGGCTTCGAGGAACGTTTCGCTTAGCTTGCCACCAAGGCCAAATCCAAATCTCCTTTACCCTGGCACCGACCAAACCACCCAGGCTTCAATTTCTTCGACTCACCGAAATCGCAATGCCAAACGATGCACTCCGCACTGCTGCCGATGCTCGTGCTCTGCAATCGCCCTACGGCAAATGTACGGTCAAAGAAACGCTCTGGGGCAATGGTCAGGATAGTGCAAGCTTCCGTATCGCTTGCCCTGGCGGCGATGCACAAATGAGCATGCTCACTTCGGGAGACCAATTCAAGGCTACTTTTACTCGCGCGCCTGGTGAATCCTGTACGCCCTAGCCGCTATCCCAGTTTGGCGTAATAGCCCGTCTTGTGCCTCGTCGTCAGACCTGGCTTCTTGGCCCGGATTCGAATTTTTCTGAAGCTCCCATCCCTTTCGCCTAAGCTGCTGGTGTAGGCCAAATCGTAGGTAGAACGAAGCATTTCGGTAATTTGCCGAAATGAATCTTTCAGGTCAGAGCTTTCCGCAGCATCAAATTCGAGCCCACCGGATTCGATCGCAAGTCTTCCCATCACAGACTTGCCGTACTTGTTTCGCGCTGTCCAAACACCCTTTTTAAGTTCGGTGTATCTCAATGAGAACAGCGTCACCCCTGTCTGCTGCAATGTCTCAACAGCATCCATCAGATTCATAGAGCTTGCATTGTCTTCGCCATCAGAAAAAAGAAAAATAGCGCGACGTCCCTCCTGCCCAATCATCTCTCTTGCCCCATGCACTACCGCGTCATAGAAGGCAGTGCCGCCACTACGAAGTTCAGGCTGGCCAAGCCGAGGAAAGTGATTTACATTTTTAGACTTCTGATAGTCTTTCAGCGCCTCGTCAAGACGTTCGGCCTGCTTGTGGAATGAAGATACCATCCGCACCGAATTTCCAAAGCAGACTAACATTGCCTGGTCGCTCCTGGTCAAAACAGCCTTCAGAAAGTCTCTAAGATCCCTTTGATGTTCCTTCAGAAAGTCTGCCTGGGATCCGGACACGTCTGCGATCACATTGATCGAAAGTGGAGAATCACCCGCTGTTGAAAAGAATGACACTTTCTGGGGAATTCCATCCTCAAGAACTTCAACGTCATCCGCCGTCAGATTCGTTACCCACTGCCCCATCTCATCACGAACCGAGAACGGCACATTTACAAGATTCACCTCCACCTTAATCGGTAGAGCTTCTTGTGCCAGTGCAATTGGACTAAAGAGAAAGTGACGACGCAGCATAGTGTAAGTGCTTACGGACAACTGCCAACATCGTTCCAACTAAAATCGAGATCAAGCCAAAATATCTTTTACTACATTGCCGTGGACATCCGTTAATCGGAAGTCGCGCCCGGCATAGCGATAGGTCAAGCGAAGGTGATCGAGACCCATCAAATGCAGAATTGTTGCATGCAGGTCGTGGAAGTGGACCTTCTTTTCTACAGAATAATATCCGTAGTCGTCAGTCGCACCATAAGACAAGCCTGGCTTTACACCACCACCGGCCATCCACACCGTAAAGGCCTCGGGGTTGTGGTCGCGACCGTCAGATCCTTGCGCCGTTGGTGTTCGGCCAAACTCTCCACCCCAAATCACGAGCGTATCTTTCAACAGCCCGCGCGCCTTCAAGTCTTTCAGCAAGCCGGCGATAGGCTTATCCACTTCCGCGGCATTCTGGGAATGATCCCGCTTTAAATTCTCATGTTGATCCCATTTATACGTGTGGCTTACCTGTACAAATCGAACGCCCTTTTCAGAGAAGCGCCGAGCCATCAGGCATTGCCGGCCAAAGTCCTCCGTAATCGGATTATCCAGGCCATAGAGCTTCTTCGTCGCTTCTGATTCAGAACTCAAGTCCTGCAAGTCAGGCGCTTCTGCCTGCATGCGGAACGCCAGCTCAAAGCTCTCAATGCGACCTTCCAGCGCTCGGTCCGGCCCGGTGATCTCGAGTTGCTTCCGGTTCAGTACCTGGCTGTAATCAATCTCTTTGCGCTGTATATCGCGAGGTGTTTCACTATTGCTGATAAACGGAATCCGTGCATCTTTCGCTGCAACGCCTACCGAGCCGATCGACGTTCCGGCATAAGGTGCCGGCAAAAAAGCAGAGCCAAAATTGTTGGCCCCGCCATGAGACTGCGTCGGGCAAATAGTCAAAAATCCAGGCATCGAAGCATTCTCAGTGCCCAAGCCATAAGTCACCCAAGAGCCCATACTGGGGCGAATAAAGGTATCTGAACCTGTATGCAACTCAAGCAATGCGCCTCCGTGTCTTGAGTTCGACCCATGCATCGACTTGATGAAACACATCTCATCCACACACTTGGCTGTTTCCGGAAACAAGTCACTCACCCACGCGCCACTCTGTCCATATTGCTTGAACGCCCAAGGGGATTGCAGCAAGTTGAACGTCTCGCTCGATACAACCTTTGGCCGCGCAAAGGGCAGCGGCTTGCCATGATCTCGCTTTAGCAGTGGCTTGTAGTCAAAGGTATCTACCTGTGAGGGGCCTCCATGCATAAACAAGAAGATCACTCGCTTAGCCCGGGCAGGGAAGTGAGGCACCTTCACAGCCAGTGGGTCTGTGGTGGCAGCCTGAGCAGTCTCTTGACCCAACAGTCCAGCCAGCGCTAGGCTCCCAAAGCCCGCGCTCGAAGATCGCAAGAGATCTCTGCGGGACAGCGTCTTATTTAAATAGGAATTCCAGTGTCTGTTCATGGTTCTAATTCAGATAGATAAATTCGCTCGACGCCAGCAAAGATTTGCAAAAGCTTTGCCACGCCTTCAATTCATCGCCCTTCCATTCCTGTTGCATTTTCGTAATAAACGTGAGCGCCTGATCAATCTCCTGAGCCGAGGCCGGCCGGGATACAGCTCTCTCGTAGGCTTGCTTCACTCTCGTCACACCGTCCAATGTCTTGTCGGCAAGTAATGTTTCCGCCATCTTCTTGCTGTGATTTAGCATCACATCGCTATTCATCATAAACAACGCTTGCGGGGCAACCACTGTTGAATCGCGGTCTCCATTTGGCATAGTCGGGTCTGGCAGGTCAAAGGCCGAAAACACCTCATACATCGAACTTCTCAGAACAGGAATATAGACGGCGCGAATGCTACGGTTATAATCGAGATCACTTCCCTTGCTGGTGTTGGCGACATACTGCCGGTCCTTATATTTGAGCAGGCTTCCACCCGCCTGAAGTTCCAGCCCGCCTGAAGCACTCATCACTGCATCGCGAATTGCCTCCGCTTCGAGCCTTCGGCGGGGCATCCTCCAAAGCGATATGTTTTCAGGATCAATCTCATTGGATTTGGCACTGTATTCCGTACTCATCCTGTACGTATTCGATAACATCATCAAGCGGTGCATTGCCTTGATCGACCATCCCTGATCGATAAACTTCATCGCCAGCCAATCCAGTAATTCCGGGTTTGATGGTTTGTCACCGAGCCTGCCAAAGTTGTCAACAGAGGCAACTATCCCACGGCCAAAGTGTCCACGCCAAATCCGGTTTACCATCACGCGGCTTGTCAGCGGATGGTCACTCTGTGTCAGCCACTGCGCCAATTCCAAACGTCCACTTGTCTTCGGGTCCAGAAGCGGCTTTGCGCTCACTTCAACAGCGCGCAAGAAGCCTCGTGGCGCACTCTCTCCCAGAGTCCAATGGCTCCCTCTGATGTGAATGGGAATGTCTTCAGCCTTCTCTCCTTCGACAACTCCCATGGCCTTCGGCAAGTCCGGCGTCGCTGCCTCAAGCGCCTTCGCTTCTGTCTCAAGCGGCAATAATTTCGCTATCAACTCTTTGGGGTAATAACGGCGCGCATCTTCAGGCGCTTCAAAAGGGCCGAACTTCTGGTGGAGAAAGTCATTCAACGCCTTCAACCCCGGGTCTTTTGTTTCCTTGCCGGCCAGAATCGAAGCCTTAAATAGCTGCTCGTAATGATTTGCAATCGCCTCGTGATTTGTTGCTTCAAGATTTCTGAATAGCTCAGCGACAGGGGATGCCCACGCCGATAGTGGCTGCTTGGACTGCACGGCCTCCCACGCATACAACACCGACGAGACCGCACTCTGTGAGCGATCAAAAAAATCTGCCAACTGATCCAGAAAGCCCGGATTCACTTTATAGAGATTTGAGATCTGAACGGTTGTCATTGGCGTCTGCGGGAGAGTGTGCTTTGCGACCAGCAGTTTCTCAAAATAAGGGAAACGGCTGGCATGTTCCATACGGATCTTATTCAGGCCCTTCTCAAGCGGTACTATCGCCACATACTTCCAGCCAGGAGCTTCAGGGGATGCTGCCCGGTTTTGAACTGGTCCTGCCCCTGCCTTTACCCACACACCATTCACCCAAATATCAGCCGTTCCGGCTCCTTTTTCCTCGTTCAAGACATCAATCTGGTAATTGCCCCCGGATGGTGCATCAACAAGAAATTCAGCAAAGTAAGGCCCCTTTGAGTCCTTCGGAGTATTTGTCTTGCCCTTCTCAAGAGTCTTTGGCACATTGCCCTGATCAAAGGATCCAGACGTACGTACAATTGCTCCTGCTTCGGTTTCAACTGCTGCGATCTGAATCTTCGAGTCTAGCTCCACCCGCCTCGAAGCCAACAGATAGGCTCCTACCTTGCTCATGGCCTCTGTCTGAAGCTTTTCATTCTCAGCCTTCTTCAGATCGTTGATTGCTTTCTTCCTGCTTTCAACCAGTGCCTCATGTGCCAACAACTTATCCCGGTCTTCTTTCGGTGCCAGAACATGTTCATGCCATTTGGCCACAACCTTAAAGTGATCCATCGTCTTAGAGCTTTTAAAGATTCCGGCCAACGCATAATAGTCCGCCGTCGGGATCGGATCAAACTTGTGATCGTGGCAACGTGCACATCCCACCGTGAGTCCCATAAATGCACGTGCCGTGGTGTCTAGCTGCTCGTCTACGATGTCCATCTGCATCTTGACCGGATCATCCTCAGCCAACATTTTCGCACCCAGGCTCAAGAACCCTGTTGCCGTCCATCGTTCAAACTGCTTCTTCAGATCATCAGTCGCTGGCATCAAGTCGCCAGCCAATTGCTCCTGGACAAACTGGTCATATGGTTTGTCCTGATTGAAAGCCGAGATCACATAGTCGCGATAACGAAACGCGTTCTTGTAAACCAGATTCTCGTCCAGCCCATTTGAATCGGCATACCGGGCCACATCTAACCAATGCCTTCCCCAACGCTCTCCATAGCGGGGTGAGGCAAGCAATCGATCAATCAATTTTACATAAGCATTCGGAGATTCATCATTCAAGAATGCCTGCACTTCTGATGGGCCAGGCGGCAACCCGGTAAGGTCATAACTCGCTCTGCGTATCAGCGTTCGACGGTCAGCTGGCTTGGCCGGCTCCAAGCGCCTGCTTTCGAGCCCAGCCAGAATAAATGCGTCGATGGGTGACGTTACCCAACTGGTATTACTCACGGTTGGCACCACTACTGCTTTCGGCGCAACCATCGACCAGAATTTCTTTGCTGGTGTGTTAGAGCTAACTAAAGCAGCACTTCCCCACGGTGCACCCATTGCTATCCACTGCGCCAGTATTGCCGTTTCGGCATCCTTCATCTTTGGTCCGGGCGGCATTTTCAATGCCCCAGCCGTATGGAGCACCACTTTCAACAATAGGCTTTCGGTTGGGTTGCCTGCAACGATAGACGAGCCCCGGCTGCCACCCTTCATCGCAAATTCCCTTGCATCCAGCCGCAAGCCACCCATTACCGGCTGGCTGCTTGCGGAATGGCACGCAAGACATTTTGCCACCAGCAATGGCCGTACATTTTTTTCAAAGAAGGCAGGTCCATCATCTTGAGCCATCATGGCTAAAGCTACAAGAAAAAGGGCTAAGGCACGCCACAGTAACATGGCTGAATTTTATCATTTGGAGCACCCCGTCGGTCTGGCTTCTTTGATACTCTCCAATAATGACTCGTCGCGAATTGACTCTGCTCCTTGGTGGCGCGCTTACGCTCCCCGCCGCCGAGAAGGGCTTCACCCCTTTATTCAATCGAAAAGATCTCACTGGTTGGAACCTCGTTCACGGCCGTGGCAAGGGCTATATTGTCGAAAACGGCACACTTGTTTGCCCTGAAGATGGCGGCGGCAACCTCTACACCGAGAAGGAATATTCCGACTTCACGCTCCGCCTCGAATGGCGTCTTTGGGAGGGTGGCAATAACGGTGTAGGCATCCGCGCCCCACTTGAAGGGGATGCTGCCTATGCTGGTATGGAAATTCAGATCCTCGACGAGGCTTCAGCAAATTACAAAAAGGGTGCTGGCCTAAAGGATACTCAAATGACTGGATCTGTCTATGATGTCTTCGCTGCCAAAAGCGGTCACGTAAAGCGTGAAGGCGTCTGGAACGATTATGAGATTCACGCCAAGGGCAGCAAGATCAAAGTTACGCTCAACAACGTCGTGATTACCGATGTTGATCTCGATACCGTCAAGGATGAGGCCGTGCTCAAGAAGCATCCTGGTCTTGCTCGTAAGACAGGGCATATCGGCTTTCTCGGCCACGGCACTCGTGTCGAGTTCCGCAACATCCGAATCAAAGCCTAACTTTTATTTCTTATCGTCACTGCCACCCAGCACCTGACGCAAAAGAAAATCGACACCGGTGCCAACAATCGACATTACGATTGAACCCAGTAGCGCGGCAACGAAACCCTTCACGTGAAAGCCGTCTACCAGGCTGGAAACCAGCCAAAACATCAGAGCGTTAATTACCAGGCTAGACAGGCCTAGCGTCAGGCACCCGATTGGCAGTGTCAAAAGTTTGATCAGAACGCCCAGGGTTGCATTCACCAGACCAATTACAAGTGCCGCGATGATCACCGACTGCAAACCATCGGCATGCACGCCCGGCACAAACAGCGTCACCACATAGAGTGCAATCGCACTTGCCGCCCATCGAATCAATAAACTCATTCCAGTTTTCTACCTTTCAGGAAAGACCTTATCTCGGCGTTTACTACCACCGGTTGCTCCAGCATCAAGAAATGGCTTAGCCCCGATAAGAACTTGTATTGTAACTGCGGAAAGAGTTGCTTGAGATAACTGCTCTCTCCCGGAGGTTCCTGCCTTCCTGCTCGAAGTGCAAGAACTGGCAAATTCATACTTTCTTCTCTCCACAACTTCAAATCGGCCAAGCTCATCATCGCACCCTCTGCTGTTTCCGGACTAGTGGCCAATACTTTCCTGAGAATCGACATTCGCAATTCTCGCGGCGTTGCGTCTGTGTACATATTAGACAAGAACACACTGATGTTTCGCTCTCTTACCTGCTTCTCATTGTCCGGCCCAAACCGCTTCGCCATCGCAGTAATGTTTTCGGCCCAACGGTTTCGGTCTGCTTCCCCAGGCGGCAATTGATAAATCGCACCATCCAGAAGAACCATTGCCTGGGCCCTGTTCGCATAGAGCCTGGCGTATTCTCTGGCGACCACTGCACCAAGAGAATGCCCTGCAAGAATCCATCGGTTCGATTTGGTAACTACACGAACCCCCTCGATTGCATCAACGAAGGTTTGCATACGCAATGGCGACATACTCTCAGATTGACCATGCCCAGGAAGGTCGACTGTGATCACTCGATGAGTCCGAGAGAACTCTGCTACTTGCGCCTCAAAAAAGCTATGATCGCAAGCCCATCCATGAATAAACAAAATCGTATTGGGCCCAGTCCCCTTCATCTCATAAAAGACTCGCTTGCCTCCAACCATCGTTGTCTCAGCCAAGCCTGGAATTCCCAACGCAATAAGTAAAACAATCAATCGCATCTGAACGAGCTTAGCGAAGAAGTTCGACGGAAAATACCGCCACTCCCAGTTCCTGTTCAAATTCTTGTGATCGATAGCCAGGTGAAGATCGCAACTCAACCTCGATCACGCCTTCAAAACTGCGTGGTAATAAATAATCCACTGTAGGTGTACCCGGTTGGTCAAACACGGATTGCCCGATCTCCTGGCCATTCAGCAATACGGAAACTCTAAGCTCTTTTACAGCGCTCAACAGGAGCGGCCCGTTGTTGTAGCGCACTCGAAGCAGCCTAGCCTCGGCGTCGCCCTTCAATCGAAGTGTGGCGCGGCGAGATGCCCATCGAAATAGCCCGTCACGATCAAACCATCCTTGCTGCAATTGCCAGCCGGCTGAAGATTTTCCGAAGTCGAGTCTACTCAACTTCGCCTCACCATAGCGGTGCGAAATCAATGTCAGTGTCTGCGTGGGTCGAAACCAGGACAACGTTGGCAAATCTTGATCTTGCGCCTCAAGCCTGGACGATTCAAGTTCCGGGTCCAACACTTTCGCCGCCGGGTTCCCCGTCACTAGCCTCAGCGCTCCTGTCATACCATGCAGCCGTAATCCCTCTGGAGCGTTCTCATAATATGCAGTCGCGGCGATCGGCGTATTATGGTGCGCGGCAACCAACTGTTCCACATATGCTCTCGATTCCTGCCCCAAGGCCAATTCCGTCTTCCGTTTCTGCTTCAGTACGCCGTAGTCGAGAAGCAAAAAGCCGGCGAGTCCCACACTTAACACCCAGCGTGGCACGCGAGAGAATACCGTAGCCAAGCCTAACGTCAACGGCAGCATCGGCACATAAAGATAAACCCCAAAAAGCCGACCAGGCAAAAACAGCAATGGAACCATCAAGGCCATCGTCCCCACAACAGCTTTGGCAAACTCGCGATTGCGGGCAACATAAGCCAAAGGCAATAAAATTAAAGCTCCCCACTTATTCAGCACTGCCTGTTTCAAATAAAACGGAACCGTCATTACGAATGATTGAGGGCTAAACCGCAACGTGTAAACACTCTCCCGTTTCGAATTCACAAGCATCGCCTGAATCCCGAAATTCGCACTGATCAAAAAGAACGGGAGCGCCCTTCGCCACTGATCCAGCGCGAGCACAACCGGGAAAAATAGCGCTACTTCTTTCGACTTGTAAGCCAGCCAAAAGCTAAGCAAAGCCCAAGGCCAATATCGGCTCCCAAACAACAACCAAGTTACCAGGCAAAACGTAGCAGCCAGCAAATCGAAGATGTACATCGGCTTCCACCACGCCTCAAGCAATGCTGCATGAAAGAGAAAAAACACACAAGCTGCCGTCGCTTCCCACTCCCCCACTCCTTTACGCCGAGCAAGCCAAAACAAGAGTCCGCAATTTAAAAAGTGAAGCGCAAATAGCGGTGGTACGTATCGTTCAAATGCAAAGCCAAACCCAAGCCCCATCCATCGGTAAAAGAGGCCACCCGTAGGTCTTGTGTTGGTCTTCGAAAATTCTGGCGTAACGATCTCACGTGCAAAAGAATCGATCCCCGCAACCGTCGCCCAACTTAGATTGTCCAGGTCGTCATCGGAAAAATACCCTTCGACTGCCGCTCGATTTGCGATCAGAAAGAGCATCAGGATGACTGCAACAACCAGGACTCTACGGGTCATTCGCGATGTTTAAGGAAGTCAAAGTCACAACCGAGGTGTGCCTGTTCAACATGATTGAGAAACAAAGATCCGTAGCCCCGTTCGTAGTGAGGCTTGCGCCCAGGCAATGAAGCGATCCGCGCTTCTATTTCCGCAGTGGCTAGTTCCAAGTGAAGACTTCGATCCGGAACATTCAGGGCAATCATGTCTCCATTACGCACGGCGGCAAGCGGCCCACCTACTGCCGCCTCCGGGCTGATATGCAACACCACTGTGCCGAAACTCGTACCCGACATGCGAGCATCCGAGATCCTTACGACATCGCTAATCCCGCGCACCATGAGCGATTTTGGAAGTGGAATCTGGCCCCACTCTGGAAATCCAGGCCCACCGTGTGGTCCCGCATTACGCAGCACCAACACGTGATCGGGATCAACCAAAAACGATTCATCGTTTACTTTTTCAAGCATCTCGTCTTTCGATTCAAAGACAATGGCTCGAC
>Ga0105046_10016672_pt1 | contig 11278 bp, 5 predicted proteins | sample MAT03_FD_78385 | JGI IMG/M metagenome (GOLD analysis project Ga0105046, IMG submission 78385) | Freshwater microbial communities from Lake Fryxell liftoff mats and glacier meltwater in Antarctica - MAT-03 (megahit assembly) | ecosystem: Environmental > Aquatic > Freshwater > Ice > Liftoff...
AAAGAACAGACAAAGGAGCCCGGCGTCGCCTCGACCAACATTCTCAAGCCGGACAGCGCAGCGCTAGTAAGCTACACTGGACTTGTCTACAGCAACGACGGCAAACATGTCTACATGAGCAACGTCGGGGGCTCGATCAAAGTCTTTTCTGTGAGCGCTGAGGGCAAACATTCGCCATCGCATACGATTCCGCTCCCCGATGCCAAGGCACCGCGTCGGGCCCAAGAAATCCCAAGTGGCCTAGCGCTCGACGATATCGCGGGAAAGCTCTTTGTGTGTGGCAATCTCTCGAATTCTCTTATCGAGGTCAATATCGTGGACGGAACCATAGCCAGGAAATTCCCCGTGGGTGTGGCACCTTATGACGTCGTGATTCATAAAGGGAAAGCCTATGTTAGCAATTGGGGAGGGCGCATTCCGGGCGAAGGGGACCTAACCGGTCCGGCAGGACGAGGCACAACGGTCCGCGTCGATCCCGTTCGACACATTGCAAACGAAGGTACTGTTTCCATCATCGATTTGAGCTCCGGCCAGACCGAAACCACCATGGTTGGACTGAGCCCAAGCGACTTGGCCCTGTCCCCCGATGGCAAATACGTTGTCTGCGCCAATTCGAACAGCGATACTTTGTCGATCTTGTCCACCTCCTCAGGCACGGTCGTTGAGACCGTTTGGGTTAACGCAAAGCAGTCGGACCTCTACGGTGCCGCACCGAACGCGCTGGCGTTCAACGACGTCGGCGATACGCTCTATGTTGCCAACGGTTCTCAAAATGCAATCGCTGTCATCTCCTTTGATCCGGACGACAAAGGGGATACTCGTTTACAAGGGCTCATTCCAGTCGGTTGGTATCCTGGCGCAGTTCTCTTTGATCCTGTGCGAAAGAAAATCGATGTGGCCAACCTGAAGGGATTGCCCATCAAACCTACAAAAAAGGAAAACAGCACTGGTTTTAACTCGCACCAACACAATGGCTCAATTTCAATCGTTCCCGTCCCAAATGCGGAGCAACTATCCGTCCTATCCGAGCAAGTTTCCAAAAACATGCGTCGCAGCGCTATCAACGATACCGCTCTCCCACCGCGAGAGAATCAGAAACCCCGACCGATCCCACAACGCATCGGTGAGCCAAGCACCATTGAGCATGTTGTCTACGTTATCAAAGAGAACCGTACGTACGATCAAGTGCTCGGCGATATCGAGCGAGGCAATGGCGATCCTGGACTGTGCATCTTCGGTCGTAATATCACTCCAAATCAACATCGACTGGCTGAGCAATTTGTGCTTCTCGACAATACGTATTGCTGCGGTATTCTCAGCGCCGACGGACACCAATGGAGCACCTCAGCACTCTCCACGGCGTATCTTGAGAAGAGCTTTGCAGGTTTTCCACGCAGCTATCCTGATGGTATGGGAGACGACGAATCGGACGCGTTGGCCTATTCACCCGCAGGGTTCATTTGGGACAACGCGGTTCTACATGGAAAGTCCATTCGCAACTACGGTGAGTTCATGAAACCAATCGTCCGTTTCCGAGATAAAACAAAAACGGGTAAGCCTGACTACATGTCCTGCTTCCGAACTTGGAAAGGAGCAAACGAAGTTATCTTCGAAAGTGAACCCAGTATCGAAAGTATCCGAACCTACTCACCTAAAGAATACGTCGGGTGGGCAATGGAAGTTCCAGATCAAGCGAGAGCAGATTTCATCCTCAAGGAACTTGCAGAATTCGAAAAGAAAGGAAACTACCCAAGCCTCACACTGATTTGCCTTCCTAACGATCATACCAGCGGCACATCCGCAAAGTTCCCTACTCCCGCTTCGAGCATGGCAGACAACGATCTCGCATTCGCACGTATTGTCGAAGGCCTAAGCCATTCGAAGTTTTGGCCCAAGATGGCGATCTTTAGCATTGAGGACGATCCGCAAGCAGGCTGGGATCACGTCAGTGGATACCGCACGACATCCTACTGCATTAGCCCCTATGCAAAACGGGAACAAACCGTGAGCACGCGATACAATACGACCAGCTTGCTGCGAACGATGGAACAGATTCTTGGCTTGCCCCCTATGAATCAATTCGATGCCGGCGCGACCCCAATGTTCGATTGCTTCCAGGAGACGCCCGACTTCACTCCCTACAATTCTGTGGTCGCTAACATACCTCTCGACCAATTGAATTCGCCCCCTATAGCGATCGCGGACCCCGTCCGCCGAAAGTTTGCTGAACGTTCGGCCATGATCAATTTCGCAGAAGTGGACAAAGCACCCGAGGACTTGCTGAACCGAGTACTTTGGAACGCAATGCGGGGAGATGAACCTTATCCAGAGTGGGCTATTACCGCGACTGAGGATGACCAAGAGGAGGAGGAAAACGGGGTTGTGCATGACAAGTAACTGGGGGGTCCCAGAGCTAGAATCAACAACTTCGGTCATTCGCATTTCGCCCGACGTCAACGTTCCCGTCACGTCCCGCGTCAAACGCTTGATCGACACGCCCGCGTTTCGCCGGTTGTCTCGCATCAGCCAATTGGGTTTGGTTGCGTTCGTATATCCAGGCGCAACCCATACCCGCCAGGAACACTCACTAGGCGTCTATCGCAATGCGATCGAATTCTTGCAGCGACTAGCCGGCTCGGATGCACTGGGCAATATCCTGAATGATTACGATGTAAGGCTCTTCTTGGTCGCAGCCTTGCTCCACGACATAGGACATTGGCCTTTCTGCCATGCGATCGATGACATGCATCTAACTGGAATCCCCAGCCACGAATCACTAGCTCGTCGCATGATAACCCAGGGAGAAATCGCTGCAGTGTTGGAGCGAGACTGGCTACTGGCCCCATGCGATGTTGCTGACTTACTGGCCCCAGATTCAACCACTCAAGAATTTCCAACCAACAAACGTTTGACGATTGCCTTGTTGCGGTCAATGCTGAGCGGGCCTGTTGATATTGACAAGCTGGACTATCTCGAACGCGATTCGTTGCATGCTGGCGTCCCCTATGGCCGGAACTTCGATCGCAATCGATTGGTGAATGCGTTATGCATTGACACAAAACGAAACCGTCTCGCCATTACCGATAAGGGCCGTACCGCAGCAGAAATGATGGTATTCGCTAGATACGTGATGTTTAGTGAAGTCTATTGGCATCATGCAGTCCGCAGCGCTACCGCCATGCTGCAACGAGCTGCATATGAACTTCGAGACGACACTTCGCTCACCCAGAGTTGGATCGAGATGAACGAATCCGAAATGATCGATTCACTACTTGCTGCCTGCAAAAATGAGAAATGGGCTCCATGCATCGTGGGACTCTTCGGTCAACGCAGGGAACTCTATAAACGTGTCGCCCAATTCGACTTTATCAATAATCCAGAAGAGCATCGGTCGCTAGCCAGAAAGCCCTACAACGAAATTGTAGAACTATCCGCGAAGATCGCTGAGCATTTGCAACGCAAAACCGGTACGGCCGTCGGTCCACACGACGTGCTGATCGATGCGCCGTCAATAACACTCGAAGTTCAATTCCAACTGGATGTCAGGCAGCGAGACGGAAGCTACCGAACACTTGGTGAGTTGTCGCCAGTGGTGCATGTGCTTGCCACCAAGCAGTTCGATGACATTGTAAAAAGGGTTCGCATCTTTGTAAGACCGGAACTTCGAGCGGTCGCTCAGTCGGTCGATTTTGCGTCCATCGTGATGGAATAAGAAAAGGGATCAAGCGACGAGTGTCTGGCAAAATCGATCGAGTTCGTCGATTTCCGATTCTGTCAATCGAAACTCCAACGCACCGCGAATGCCGTCGACTTGTTCAGGGGTGCGAATCCCAACGATGGCCGCTGTGATTGCTGGATGATGAAGCACCCACGCCAATGCCGCTTCACCGGTCGATCGGCCATGTCGCCCACCAACTTCACCTAGTTTTTCTGCGATCTTTAAATTGCGAGTCAGCAACGGCTCTTGAAAAGTCGCGTTTCGTATTCTCCAGTCGTCTGCTGGCAAACTGGCAACTCGTTCCTTGTTCATCGCACCTGTCAATAGGCCAGAACCCATTGGCGAGTAAGCGAGCACGCCGATCTGCTGTTGAGCAGCGTAGGGGAGCGTCACCGACGCAACCTCCGGCCGCACGAGTGAATAAGGTGGCTGCAACGAAGTGACAGTCGCGATCTTCTGTGCTCGCTTTAATTGATCGACATTGAAATTAGAGACTCCGATCCAACGAACTTTTCCCTCATTCTGAAGTGAAGCCAAGGTTTCCCACCCCTCTTCGATCGAATCGTCGGGTTCCGGCCAATGGATCTGATAGAGGTCGATCGTATCAACCTGCAATCGACGAAGGCTATCTTCGCATTCCTGCCGAACCGACGAAGCACGTAAGTCCTTCTGAATTTCTCGCTCTTGGTTCCAGTTTCTTCCGCACTTCGTAAACACATACGGGCGCTTTCCCGAATAGCTTTTGAGTGCTTTAGCAACCACCACTTCGGAATGCCCAAGTCCATACACTGCTGCGGTATCAATCCAGTTCATGCCAGCATCCAGTGCCGCATGAATCGCGCTCACTGAAACCCGGTCGTCTTGCGAACTCCAGGAAAAGGCCCAACCAGCTCCTCCAATCGCCCAAGCACCGATCCCTAAGGGAGAGAGAAACAAATCTGATTTGCCAAGTCGTTTATTTTGCATCGTTGGATCGCGATCCGTTTGGTTGAGTATGCCGCCTAAAACTGCGTGGGTTAGGAGTGCGGTGTCTCCACCCTAAAGAAGTTGCAATTTGTGTCAACCCTGTTTCGGCCAATTGTCGCGGCGACTCCAACAAACCGTTTTTTAATTAACCACAGAGACACAGAGGCACAGAGGAAATCGCAATGCCCATTTGTTCATGTGTTTCTGTTTTTCTGTTTTTTTCTTGCTCGCTGCTCTGTGTCTCTGTGCCTCTGTGGTTCAATCCGAGTTTCAATCTGTGGTTCAATCCCGATCGCTCCCGTTGACACTATGATTTCGGCTTCCAGTTCAGAAAAAATTCAAGGCATTCGGGATTTGCAAGCGCTCCCGAATTTCCCAGGTTGCTCCCGTTGATCGCGCTTCGAACCGCGATCTCCGATAATTTACCGCTGATCGTGCGTGGTAAATCCGGCGCTTCATCCATGTAACTGGGCACGTGTCGAGTTGAACATCGCTCCTTGATCGTTTGGCGAATCGATGACATGAGTTCCCGCGTAAACATCGATCCGTTTTTCATTTTGACGAACAAAACAATCTGCTCGTCCCCATCGCTTCGAATCACTGTCGCAAGACACTCGGCGATCTCTGGAAATGTTTCGACCTGTTGGTATATCTCGGACGTTCCAATTCGAACTCCGCTCGGATTCAATGTTGCGTCGGACCGACCAAAAATGACGAACCCGCCATTTGCCTCTTCCTGAGCCCAATCGCCATGCCACCAAACTCCCGCAAATCTTTCAAAGTAGGCTCCTCGATACTTCTTGCCCTCGGGATCATTCCAAAAGCGAATCGGCATGCTCGGGAACGGTGTCGCGCAAACCAACTCCCCAGGCTCGCCAACAACCTTTGCTCCATGTTCATCAAATACTTGAACGTCCATCCCCAAGCCTTTGCATTGGATTTGACCTCGAACCACCGGAAGCGTTGGATTACCAAGCACAAAACACGATAGTATGTCGGTCCCCCCCGAGATCGATGCTAGAAGCACCTTGGGGCTGATCGCACGATAGATCCAATCAAACGATTCCGGCAATAGGGGTGAGCCTGTTGAGAGGACACACCTCAGACGATCCAGTCCAGCTTTGCCTCCGGGCTCATAGCCATCTTTTTCCAGCGTCATGAAATATCGCGGGCTTGCGCCGAAATGAGTCACTCCCTCGGCCCTTGCGATGTCCCACAATGTTTCAGGTCCCGACGCAAATGGCGAACCATCGTACAAAAGGATCGTGGCCTCGGATGCAATTCCGCTCAAAAGCCAATTCCACATCATCCAACCGGTAGTTGTATAGTAGAAAAGCATATCTCCCGATTTGACATCGCAGTGGAGCGATTGCTCTTTGGAGTGCTGCAGCAAAGTCCCTCCTGCACCATGCACGATGCACTTGGGTACGCCCGTTGTGCCGGATGAATAGAGGATGCAAAGGGGATGGTCGAACGGGAATCGCTCAAAGAGGAATGAGCCCATTTGCGATTTCGCGATATCGCTCCATGCGAATAGCTTCGCCTGAGAAGTGGCCACTGTTGAGCCAACAAGACACGATTCGCCGACAATAACAATGGAATGGATCGAAGGCAATCGATGCAGCGTACGCATCACTTTCGCCAGCGGTTGAATCGACTTGCCACCGTACATACATTCCGAGGAAGTGAAGACGACTTTGGGTTCGATCTGCCCAAATCGATCGCAGATTGCGTCGTCTCCAAACTCCGGCGAACACGAGGACCAAACCGCTCCGATGGCGACTGTTGCCAAGAGACCGATGACCGCCTCCGTATTGTTTGGAATCACCGCCACGACTCGATCGCCCGGCCCGACCCCTTGCGACTTCAGAAACATGGCGACTGTGCAGACTTGTTGGTGCAGTTCTTGTCGAGTCAGGACGGTCCGTTGCCCTACTTCATTCCTCGCCACAATAGCGATAGAGTTAGCAAATGCAGGGTCTTTGAGTTTCAAAGGCTTGAGCAACGCTTCGGTAAAATTGAGTCTTGCATCCGGGAACCACTTGCCGTCGAGAATACTCGCTCCTCGCACAAAGGACTGATTACCGCTTTCACCGACTATGCCGCTGAATTCCCAAACAGCCTTCCAGAAGTCTCCGGGACGATTGATACTTGCAGCATGCAGATCTTTATAATGCCCCCCTAGATTTGGATCGTATGTTTCGCGGAAGAATTTAGCAAAGCAAGTGATGTTCGCTTGCGAAGTGACTTTTTCAGTGGGTTTCCAGAGAATTGTTGCTGCCGTTGAATCCATAGCTTCTTTGCAGTGCTGTTTGATCGCGTGCGAATCAACGCTACGCTTGGTTGACTTGAGCGCCTACAATAACTTATTGGAATTGTTTCGGTTTGAGAAGCGATGCAAATACGGATTGGATGGGCGACGAAATGACAAACGTCTGGATACTTCCTGGATCGCGAACCCCTATTGGTCGATTCCTGGGAGAGCTGTCGCATTGTACGGCTCCCCAATTGGCAAGCCACGCCATTCGAGCCGTGTTGGAATCCTCCAAAATCGAACGATGTCAGATCGACGAAGTCATCATGGGGGAGGTTCTAACCACGGGGGTCGGACAAGCTCCTGCGCGGCAAGCCTCGATTTTGGCTGGCATTCCCGATTCCGTGGGTTGCGCGACGGTAGGAAAAGTCTGCGGGTCGGGCTTGTTCGCAATCATGCTCGCGGACCGATCCATTCGCGCTGGAGATAACTCCATCGTGGTTGCGGGCGGAATGGAGAGCATGAGTCAATCGCCTCATTTTTTGCGTAACTCGCGGGCCGGTTGGAAGTATGGGCAGCAGCCCTTGTTGGATACGATCGAAAATGATGGGTTGCTATGCCCACATGGCTCCTCTTTGATGGGCGTTTATGCGGAGAATGTGGCCCAATCTCACAGTATTGATCGGCGAACGCAGGATGAATGGGCCATGCAAAGTCATCAACGGGCCATTGCAGCCCAGAGAGCCGGTGCATTTGCATCGGAGATCGTGTGCGTACCGTCGTCAAAAGGTGAATTGGTGCTCACCGATGGCGGACCTCGAGAAGACTCATCCATCGAAAAACTTTCCAAACTGAGACCGGCCTTCGATCCAAATGGCACCGTGACTGCAGGCAATGCGTCCACTTTGAGCGACGGTGCTGCGGCCGTGGTAGTCTTGAGCGAGGACGCTTACCAATCGCTTCACCGTCCAGCAGCCTTTCGCATCGTCGCAACCGCTATCCTTGCCAGGAAGCCACAAGATCTTTTCCTCGCGCCCGTCGGTGCGGTCGAAAAGCTACTGCAGAAATCCAACCGGCAGATCGCCCATGTCGACCTCTTCGAGATCAACGAAGCGTTTGCTTCACAAACGATCGCATGCATGCGGGAATTGAAGATTCCCCCGGAACGACTCAATGTGAATGGCGGAGCGTTAGCTTTGGGCCACCCAATCGGATGCAGCGGCGCTCGCGTGATGGTCACGTTGATGCACGCGTTGCATGCGCGCGGGTTGTCGGTTGGCGTAGCGACGTTGTGCTTGGGTGGCGGCGAAGCGGTTGCGATCATGATCGAGTCGAACCAATAAAAGGATGAGAATGGACGAACCTCAAATGCTAGTCGTAGCATCGCGACATGGAATCGACTTGGCATCCGTCAAACCACTATCCGCTTCGCAGCGAATCGACGATTTGAAACTCTGCTTGTCGCGGCAAGATGTCCCCTATCCGATCGAAAAGGACAAGGCAGCCAATTATTTGGCCGATGCCGTCGCAGGAGTCCCGTTTCACGTAGGATCCCTATCAGATGCCACGGTCGATTTGGGAACTTATCGCAACTCGCAAAACTACGACCGCTACACTCACGAAGAGCACTTGAGCTGGGCCTGCCTTATAGCCGAACAGCAGCGAACCAAGCGCGAATTTGCTTGCCAAGAATACCTTGACGGCGAATCCATTTTCGAGATAGGCGGAACGGTTATTCCTGACTTCTACTTGCTCAATGCAAGAATCTACCAGCAGACCCTCTGGCAGCTTGCAACCGTCAGCATGATCATTCCGGCGGAGCTCTTTTTTACGTGTCACAGCCAGCGATTTTTCCCAGTCACGACGTTCATGCGAGCAATTGAGCAAGACTACTTGCAGGAACCTGATATCGGCCATGATGTTGCAGGCCACGTTGCGACCTTTACCATACCAGTCGTCGCGCTCGTCATGCGCAATCATGGAATCGCTCGCAATCTGATATACGAAGAGCGTGACCGCCGTTACGAACGGGCAGACTCAGACGACGCTCGGCAAGCCATTCTGAAGAAGGCTGATGAGTTGCTACTCTATGCGGAACGGATTTATTGGTTCACCGTGGAGTTCGGTTTAGTCATGCAGCGCAGTGAAGTTCGCGCGTTTGGGGCGGGTATCTTGTCCTCACCAGGTGAAACGGTCTACAGTGTCAAATCGCCCAAGCCATCGAGACTATTAATCGATCCGTCTCTCGACACCGACTTGCTCCGACTTGCAACGACGGACTATTTAATCAGCGAGTATCAAAAGTCGTACTTTGTCATGGAGCGATTCGAACTATTGGAATCGATAACCCCGGAACGGATTGTTGCGATTGCAAATTTGGCATCGAAACTGCCGCATTTTTCCTGGCGGGATCTTGCACCTGGTGATCGAGTTCTCAACGTCGGCGAATCGGCCATCTCAACTAACGAAAAGTACTTGAGGTTGATGAGCAATCAGATGTGCGACGACTGCTTGACCCGCTGTGCAATTCGCAATTTGCGTCTTTTCGTCCACGGTCTTGATCCTGCCATCGACTTGCAAACGGTCTGGCGAGGTCCGATCGCACTAATTCCTGAAAATCTGATCGGCTGGTTCCAGCAAGAAGATGCAGCCCACAAATTTCTGCAATTGACGAGACCGCTGAGTTTTTGAGTCCCCGCAGGAAGCTTGATAGGTGATACAATAGCGGCTTCTCGAATCTCTCCCACCGACTGCATTAGTGCCTGATGTCTTTGCAATTTCCCGCATCCCGAGCTTCGCTTGCGATAGTACTTGTATTCTTCGTGGTCCCATGCGAGCAATCAAGCTTCGCTCAGACCGCAATCGATTTTGCTCATGAAATCGTCCCGATCCTCCGCATGCACTGCGCCCAATGCCATGCAGGTGACCACCGAAAAGGGGGCTTTTCATTCAACACACAAGTCGAGCTGCTGCAAGGGAGCGAGAATGGACCTGTTATTAATGTCGGCAAATCAGAAACTAGCAAGTTGATCGAAGCGATCACCTCGGAAACGGAAGGGGAGCGAATGCCCCCTGATGGCCCTCGACTCTCAAAAGCGGAAATAGACCTTTTGAAGCGATGGATAGAGGGGGGGGCCATGTGGGAACATGGGTTTGCATTTAAGACTCCTGCATACGAGCCACCGCTGAAACCTCGCAAGCCTGAGTTGCCGCCAGTGCAAAATGACAGAACTCATCCGATCGATCGAATCATCGACAACTATGTTCTTCACGCAAAAATGCCGCGAGCGAGTTTGCACCAAGCATGTTCCGATACAGGCTTTGCGAGACGCATTTCGTTGGATCTCACAGGACTCCTGCTCGAAGCCGACAAACTGGACACTTTTCTGGCGGACGATGCAACCAATCGTCGCGCCGCTCTTGTCGACCGATTGCTGGCCGATGACGATGCGTATGCAGAGCATTGGCTGACCTTTTGGAACGATCTGCTTCGCAATGACTACGGCGGAACAGGTTTCATCACCAGCGGTCGCAAACAGATCAGTAAATGGCTCTACGAATCGCTTCTAACCAACAAACCCTATGATCGATTCGTAAGGGAATTGATAGCACCCCCGACCGAGGAGAGCCGAGGCTTTATCGAGGGAATCAAATGGCGAGGCGAAGTGAGTGCAGGCCAAACCGTTGAGATTCAGTTTGCACAAAGTGTTTCCCAGTCATTGCTAGGGATCAATTTAAAATGTGCTTCGTGTCATGACAGTTTCGTCGATCGATGGACACTCGAGGAGGCATATGGCTTGGCCGCCATCTACTCTAGCAGGGAACTTGAGGTCCATCGCTGTGACAAACCGATCGGCAAAACAGCGAAGGCAAGATGGTTGTTTCCTGAATTAGGGGATATCGATGCAACAGCCAAGACAGACGTGAGGCTCTCTCAGCTCGCGGCGCTCATGACGCATCCGGAAAATGGCCGCTTCACGCGAACCATCGTCAATCGATTGTGGCACCGGATGATGGGGCGAGGAATCGTTCACCCCACCGATTCGATGCAAACCGAGCCGTGGAGCTCGGATTTGCTCGACATGCTTGCAAGTGATTTCGCTGAACATGGTTACGATCTTAAACATACACTTCGATTCATAGCTAACTCCTCTGCTTACCAAAGCCAGTCGGAAATTCTTCTCGCCGATTCGGAACCACGTGAGTATCTATACCGGGGCCCGAGAGCAAAGCGAATGACCGCCGAACAGTTTACCGATACGGTTTGGCAGCTCACCGACGGGGCTCCCGAAAAGATGGATGCGACTTTTTTTCGCGGCAAGGTCAATTTGCAGATAGCA